>Ga0111538_10001968_pt1 | contig 28829 bp, 21 predicted proteins | sample SoiMethybrSBSTD1_FD_79669 | JGI IMG/M metagenome (GOLD analysis project Ga0111538, IMG submission 79669) | Bulk soil microbial communities from a Populus tree surrounding site in Tennessee, USA - Soil MetaG P. TD hybrid SBSTD1 (version 2)... | ecosystem: Environmental > Terrestrial > Soil >... | reverse complement strand
GTCTCGCTCGAGCGACGCCTGGTCGGGAACCTGGTCGCAGCGCATCGTGATGAGTGACCGCGAGGGGAATGCGCGGCTGCTGTCGCAGCAGGACATGGGCACCTGCGCCACGCCGGCGCGCGGCGGGCAGAGCTTCCACTTCACCGCCCGTTACAAGGGGACCAGCTACGGGCTGCCGGTCGCCTACTACCGCAACCACCTGGGCAACTGGGTGTCCTGGTCGCACGCGCCGTCCTTCATCGAGCCGACCGAAGAGTGGACCCTGGCCTCCTGGGGCCCGCCCGCGCTGCCGGAAGACGCCACCGCGGTCAGCTTCGGCATGAGCCTGCTCACCGAGGGCGAGGGCTACGTCGACGACCTCGCGCTCTCCCGCCGCGACTGAGGTCGATCATCGTCGCGACCTCAGGCGCGAGCCCGGTAGCGCTCCCTGGCGCGACGGCCGCGGCGCTCCATGACCGGGACCAGCGCCCGGCGCAAGCCGGGGAACAGGTAGCCGAGCGTGGTGAGGTAGGCGCCCATGCGGCGCACCACCCGCTCGCGCTTGCCGTCGGCCGCCGAGTCGACGATGAGCTGGGCGACCTGGTCGGCGGTCGCCATCGGCTGCGACAGGACGAGATCGGGGACCTGGTCGAGCTCGTCCATGATGAAGCCGGTGTCGACCGGGCCGGGGGAAACCACCGCGACCTTGATGCCGGCCTCCGCCAACTCGTCGGCCAGCGAGAAGGTGAAGGCGCGCAGGCCGAACTTGGTCGCCGAGTAGACCGCCTCGTGGGGCAGCGGCACGCGGCCGGCCAGCGAGGCGACGTTGACGATGGCGGGCGCCGGCGAGCGCCGGAGGTAGGGCAGCGCCAGGCGGGTGAGGACGATCGGGGCGGTGAGGTTGACGGTGACCACCCGCGCCAGCTCGTCGGCCGAGTAGCGCTCGATGGGTCCGCGAGCGTTGGCGCCGGCGTTGTTGACCAGGACGTCGACCGAGCCGAACTCCTGCGCCGCCCGCTCGAGCAGGCGGTGAGCCGAGTCGAGGTCGGCGACGTCGGTCGGCACCGCGAGGGCGACCCCGCCGGCGGCGGCGATCGAGGCGGCCAGCTCGTCGAGCCCGGCGCGGCCGCGGGCCGCCAGCACCACGCGGGCCCCCTCGGCGGCGAAGAGACGAGCGGCGGCGGCGCCGATGCCGGCCGAAGCTCCCGTGATCACCACCGTTCGGTTCGCGAAGCGTCGCACGGCGGGATCATGAAGCCCTCGCGGCCAGCGCTGTAAAGAGAAAATCGCCGCTCGATCCGTCGCATTTGTGGCTAGTCTCGGGACGTGAAGCGCCGCGAGTTCCTGATCGGCAGCGCCGCGACCCTCGCCTGGGTCGGCTGCGGCGGCGATGCGCCGGGCGGCGGCTCGCCGGACGGCTCCACCGGCAGCGGGCCCGACGGCGGCCCTCCGGCCGACGCGATGCCGGGCGATTGCGTCGCCACCGAGGCGAACATCGAGGGCCCGTTCTACAAGGCGGGCGCGCCCAGCCGGATGGTGCTGGTCACCGAGGACATGCCCGGGACCCGCGTCACCGTCAGCGGCCGCGTGCTGGCGGCGGATGGCTGCACGCCGCTGGCCGGCGCGACGCTGGACGTCTGGCAGGCAGACAACGAAGGGGCCTACGACGACGCGGGCTTCCAGCTGCGCGGCGTCCTCGAGACCGCAGACGACGGCAGCTACGAGGTCCTCACCATCGTCCCCGGCCACTACCTGAACGGCGACACCTTCCGCCCGGCGCACATCCACGTCAAGGCGTCGGCCGAGGGCCACGCTCTCCTGACCACGCAGCTCTACTTCGCCGGCGACCCGTACAACGAGGGCGATCCCTTCATCCGCGACTCGCTCATCATGACTCCGACCGAGAACCAGGACGGCTCGCTCGCCGCCACCTTCGACTTCGTCCTCGCCTAGCGGGGCTTCTGGGCGGCGACCCAGGCGGCGACGTTCTCCTGCAGGACCGGCAGGGTGACCGCGCCGCTGGCCAGGACGGTGTCGTGGAAGGCCTTGATGTCGAAGCGGGGGCCGAGGGCGGCCTCGGCCTCGCGGCGCAGGCGGATGATCTCGAGCTGTCCGACCTTGTAGGCCAGCGCCTGACCCGGCCAGCCGATGTAGCGGTCCACCTCGTTCGCGATGTTCTCGAAGGTGAGCGCCGTGTGCTCGCGCATGTACTGCTCGGCCTGCGCGCGGGTCCAGCCCTTGAGGTGAATGCCGGTGTCGACCACCAGGCGCGAGGCGCGCCAGGCGTCGTAGCTCAGCATGCCCATGCGGTCGATGTCGGCGGCGTAGAGTCCCATCTCGTCGGCGAGGCGTTCGGTGTAGAGCGCCCACCCCTCGACGAAGGCGGTCGAGCCGAGGAAGCGGCGGAAGGCGGGCAGCGAGGCCAGCTCCTGGCCGATGGCGATCTGCAGGTGGTGGCCGGGGATCGACTCGTGAAAGGTCAGGACCGGCATCTCGAAGCGCGGCCGTACCTCCGGCTTGTAGGTGTTGATGAAGTACTCGCCCGGCTTCGAGCCGTCGAAGTGCGGCTCGCGGTAGTAGGCGATGGTGGTGAAGGGCGCCTCGTAGTCGGGGATGCGCACGACCACGCAGTCGGCCACCGGCAGGCGCCCGAAGAAGTCGGGGATCTTCCGCCGGGCGGCGTCGAGCGCGGCCTGGGCTCCCGCCACCACCTCCTCGCCGCTCTTGTAGTAGAGGCTCTTGTCCTCGCGCAGGATGCGGACGATGTCCGCCATCGGGTTCTTCGAGCCCGCCTTGCGCTCCAGGCGGCGGCCGAACAGCTTGGCGCCCAGCGCGGTCATCTCGCCGTTGATGCGCTCGATCTCCTTGAGGCCGATCTGGTGCAGCTCCTCCGGGTCGAGCGCCATGCCGGTCTCGGACAGGACTCGCGCCGCGTAGCAGGCCTTGCCGTTCGGCAGGTGGGCGACGCCCGCCTTGTCGGCGGCGCGCGCGTGCGGGAGGATCTCGTCGCCGAGCAGCTTGCGGTAGCGCTGGAAGGCCGCCTTGACCTCGCCGCCCACCACCCGGCGGACGGCGGCGGCGAGCCGGCCCCGGTCCGCCTCGCTCCAGCTGGGGTGCGCGGCCAGCGCCGGCCTGACCAGCGACCAGCGGTCGAGGTCGGTGGCGAGCTGGCCGTCGACCAGATCGATGGTGCGGCGGACCGACTCTGCGTCGGCGTACAGCCCCTTGCTGGCGCCGTCGCGCAGGTGGCCGATCTGGTTGTCGACGTAGCGCGGGATCTGCCGGTAGCGCGCAACCAGGTTGGCGCCGTCGGCCGGCGACTTCACCAGGTGCTGCTCGGGCAGGACGTTGAACTCGGTGATCGGGTTGTCGCGCGAGGAGACCAGCCACTGGTGCGACTCGCACACCTCGACCGCGATGTCCTCGCGCAGCCGCCCGGTCAGGAGGTCGAGCGTGATCTGATCGGCGCGCGACATGGAGGCGCGCGGCAGCTTCTCGGCCCGCGCCAGGAAGTCGCGCCGCCGCCCGCGCTCGGTGGCGATGGCGCCGGCCGAGTTGTCGCCCAGGCGATCGTCGAAGCGGTGGTCGCCCAGCGTGGTGGCCCAGACCGGGCTCTGCTGCATCATCCACTCCCAGTGCTCGCGCAGGAGCGCGCGCAGGCCCTGGTCGGCGACTCCCTTGACCGCATCGGCGCTGAGCGGCGACATCGTCTGCTCCTTCTTCGATCCGGCACTGGAGGAGGTCCCGCCTCCGCCCGCCGCGCGCGGCCCGCAAGCGGCGCCTGCGACTGCGACGGCGACGACCAGCGCAGCGAGCCGCATGGCGATTCCCATGCGCGTACGGTACCCGAACTCGGGCCGCGAAACCTGCTACACGTATACGCGGTGCCCCGCGTCCATCTGATCGACGGCACGTTCGAGCTGTTCCGCTGCTTCTTCGGCGCACCGTCGGCGGTGGCGCCCGACGGCAGCGAGGTGGGCGCGGTGCGCGGCCTTCTGCGCAGCCTCCACGCCCTCATCCGCAGCGAGGCGGTCACCCACGCGGCGGCGGCCTTCGACACCGTGATCGAGTCGTTTCGCAACGACCTGTTCGCCGGATACAAGACCGGGGCCGGCCTGCCCCCCGAGCTCACCGGGCAGTTTCCGCTGGCCGAGCAGGCGACCGCGGCGCTCGGCATCGTGGTCTGGGGGATGATCGAGTTCGAGGCGGACGACGCCATCGCCTCGGCGGCCGCGCTGTGCGCCGGCGAGCCGGAGTTCGACCCGGTGGTCATCGTCTCGCCCGACAAGGACTTCGCGCAGTGCGTGAGCGGGCGCCGGATCGTCTGTCTCGACCGGCCGCGGCGCCGCCTCACCGACGAGGAGGGCGTGCGCGAGCGCTTCGGCGTCGCGCCCGCGTCCATCCCCGACTATCTGGCGCTGGTCGGCGACGACGCCGACGGCATCCCCGGCCTGCCCGGCTGGGGGGCCCGCTCGTCGTCGCTCGTCCTCGCGCGCCACCACCACATCGAGGAGATCCCGGCCGACCCGGCGAGCTGGGGAGTGGCGGTGCGCGGCGCGCGGACGCTGGCAGAGACGCTGGTCGCGCGGAAGGGCGACGCCCTGCTCTACCGGCACCTCGCCACCCTGCGGCGGGACGTCCCGCTCGGCGTCGCGTCGGCCGGCGACCTCACCTGGCGAGGCGCCCGGCGCGAGCTCCTCGAGCCCTTCTGCCAGGCCATCGGCGACCCCGGCTTCCTCGCCGAGGTCAGCCGCTGGGCCTAGAGGATCCGGCGCAGGAAGGCGGAGGCGCCGGCCAGGACCGGGGGCGGAATCTCGTGGCCGCCGCCGTCCGGCAGCCAGTCGACCGCGAGGCCGCCGGCGCGCATCGCGTCGCGCAGATCCTCGGCGAGCGAGAAGGGCAGCAGCGGATCGGCCACGCCGTGCGACTGGAAGACCGGCAGGTCGCGGCGCGCCGCCATGCGCTGGCTCCAGATCGAGCGGCAGATGAAGGTGCCCGACAGGAGGACCAGCCCGGCGAGCGGCCGGTCGGAGCGGAGCGCCACATCGAGGGCCAGCATCGCCCCCTGCGAGAAGCCGCCGAGCGCGATCCGCGAGCCGGCGATGGTCAGCTCGGCCTGGAGCTCGTCGAGCATCGTGTCGATCCGCCTTCGCGCGTCGGCCAGTCCGGGCGGCTCGTCCTCCGACAGGCTGCGCAGGTCGCCGCCGCCGGCCCAGATCGCCTCGTAGCGGGCGAGGTCGATCATCCACCAGGCGCGCGCCCCCGGCCAGATCTCGAGCGGGATGGGCGCCACCGGGAACGCGAAGCGGGTGCCGGTCGGGACCTCGAGCAGGTCGCCGAGGACCACCAGATCGTCGCCGGGCGCGCCGAAGCCGTGCAGGAGGACGACCAGCGGACCGTCGCCACCGCCGCGGCCGTCGCTGCCGCCGGCCAGTCGCACGGCCAGGCCACCGAAGCTCGCCATCCGCATTGTTTCCCCTCTCCCTGTCTCCGGCTCGTCGCGGGTGCTGCCCCGGAGCGCGCTTCGCGCGCCTGCCCCACTCCTCGCCGGGGGAGGGGGCCCCTAACGGGCGAGCAATCTACCGCATCAGCGGATGGTGATCTCGCGCTCGACGGAGGTGGTGCCGCTCGAGGCCGGGAAGACCAGCTTGCGCGCCCCGGCGATCACGCAGGCCGAGATGGGAGCCGTGACGCTCGAGGCCCCGGCGAGGCGCACGTTGCTGACGGCGCCCTTCGAGTCGATATCGATGTGCACCGTCAGCTTTCCGCTGGCGGTTGCGCGGCAACCGCGGCCGAGCGACGCCAGCTTGCCGGTCACCTGCGCCGCCGTGAGCGCGCCCTTGACGGTGATCGTGCCGAGCACGAGCGTGCCGGCGACCGGCTGGGACTCGGACTTCGAGGTGGAGGTCGGCGCCGTCGGCTCGGGGGCAGCCGCGGGCGACTCGCTCTTCTTCGAATCGGGTGACACCGGCGCGGCCGCCGCCGCGGCCCTGCTGGCCGCCCCGCCGCCGCCACCGCCACCGCCGGACGGCTGGTCGAGGAGACTGTCGCCGGAGCCCTTGCCGGACCCGGCGCCGGCGCCGGACTTGTTGGCGACCATGCCTCTGCCGCGCGTCGCGCCGGACTCCTTGCGCGCGGGGGGCACCGGACTCTGCAATGATTTTTGCTTCGCCTTGCTGTCGCTGGCCGCGTAGCTGTCGGCGGGCGGCGGGGCCGCAGGCGCCTGCTCGAGCGGCGCCGCCTCGGACGACGAGGCCGCCGGCAGCTGCGCGGTCGCCGCCGTGTCGCCGGCCTCCCGGTCGGTGTGACGCCCGGCGGACGCGGTCGCCATCTTCTCCTGGTCGTCGAAGGCGGAGCCGCCCTCGTCGGCCTTGGCCTTCCACGCCATCGATCGATCGACGCGCAGCGACTTCTCGCTCCCGAGGCTCCAGCGGACCTGGTTGTGCGCCAGGAGGATGACCGCCGAGGCATCCAGGCTGGTCGTCACGGTGTCGTCGGCGAACACCGGCGCGCCCACCGCGAGCGGCCGAGCGGCGGCCCCGTCGCGCGCGGCGCTCACCTGGCCGGCCAGCTCGATCACTTTTCCGGCCGGCTGGTTCGGGTCGCTCGGCGTCTCCTCGCCGGCGCACGACGCACCCGCGAGCGCGAGCACGAACGGGAGCCAGATGCGCGCCGGGCGGAGCATGTCTTGATGATACGCACGAGCCGCACATTCGAGCCAGGCGACTGGCATCTCCTCACAACTGCCCGACCCCACTCGTCTCCCACCCGCCGAGGACGCTATTCATGTCCGGTGAGCCGGGCCCGGTTCCTCCTCGCCCTCGCCATCGGATCGGCCTGCGGTGGCCGCGCGCCCGCGCCCGCGCCCGCCGCGGCGCCGCCGGCGAGCGATCTCGAGGGGGCACCGGTCCCTCCCGGTCAGGCGGGTACCCTGGCCGGCGCCGTGCGCGACGTCGCCACCGGCGAGCCGGTCGCCTTCGCCGCGATCGAGGCGATCGCCGCCGACGCCCGCCGCGCGGTGGACCAGAGCGGCGCCGCCGGCGAGTTCCACCTCACGCTGCCGCCCGGGCGGTATCGGCTGACCGCCAGCTTCGGCGATCTCCGCGCCGATGTGCCCGAGGTCGTGGTGCTGAAGGGGCGCACCACGCGCATCCACATCGACCTCGACTCGCGGGCGCCGCTGCCCGGGCCGCGCGGCGCCAGCGCGACCGCCCAGGTGGCCACCAGCGAGATCTCCGGCCTGGTGACCGATGGAGTCGGCCGCTCGGCCACCCCCTTCGCCGGCGCCGTCATCGCGGCCATGGCGCCCGGGCTGGCCGACTCGCCGATGGCCATCTCCGATCGGCGCGGGCGCTACCGGCTGCGCGGGCTCAAGCCCGGCCGCTACGACCTCACCATCTACTACCAGCTGGTCGACCGCGGCGCGATCGAGCTGCGCCGCACCGACATCGAGGTGCGCGCCGGCCGCGCCACCCACGTCGACCTCGAGCTCGACCTGCGGCGGCAGTAGCGCGCCCGCGGCTCACCAGCGGAGGACGATCTTGCCGAAGGTGTCGTTCCGCTCCATGCGGCGGTGCGCCTCGCGCACCTCGCTCATCGGCATCACCGCGTCGACCACCGGGACCAGACGCCCGTCGGCGAGCAGCGGCACGACGTGGGCGGTGAACTTCTGGGCCAGCTCGGCCTTCTCCTCGAGCTGCCGGCTGCGCAGCACGGTGCCCAGCACCCGGGCGCGCCGCGCCAGCAGCAGTCCGAGCGGCAGCGGGGCGCTGGCGCCGCCGAGCAGGCCGATCACCACCAGGCGCCCGCCGCCGGCCAGCGCGCGCACGTTCTCCTCCAGGTACGCGGCGCCGACCGCATCGAGGATGATGGCCGCGCCGTGTCCACCGGTGAGCGCGCGCACCCGCTCGGCGAAACGCTTCTCGCCGTCGACCAGGATCCCCTCGGCCATGCCGAGCGCGCGACAGCGATCGAGCTTGTCGGCGTCGCGCGAGGTGCCGATCGAGCGCGCCCCGGCGCGCGCCACCAGCTGGACGGCCGCCGTGCCGACCCCGCTGCCGGCCGCGTGGATCACGACGTCGTCGCCCACCGTCAGGCCCGCCTGCAGGAACAGGGCGTCGTAGGCGGTCATGAAGACCTCGGGGACCGCGGCGGCGCGATCGAGGTCGAGCGCCGCGGGCACCGGCACCAGGGTGCGCTCGTGGACCGCGATGTGCGTCGCCATCGCTCCACCGCCTGCGATCCCCATCACCCGCTCGCCGACCGCGAAGCGCGTCGCGCCGGCGCCTCGCTCGGCGACCACGCCGGCGAACTCGAGTCCCGGGATGTCGGGCGGCGAGCCGGGCGGGGCCGGATAGAGTCCGCGCCGCTGCAGACAATCGGCTCGGTTGAGCCCGGCGGCTGCGACCTCGACCACGACCTCGCCGGCACCGGCCACCGGTCGCTCGACATCGGCGACCTCGAGCACGTCGACCTCGCCTGCTCCGCGGATGAGGACCGCCTGCGACATCACACGAGGTTCATGAATCGGCTACCTGTGGCGCGGCAGGCCTCACTCCGTGGGCTCGCCCACAACTGAACCGGCCGCGAGGCCGTGGAGCTTGCCCTACTTTGCCGAGTGGCAGCAAGATGATATGGCTACACCCTTGGAGCGGCCCACCGCTTCCTCTCTTGCCTATGGATGTCCTAGCCTCATGAGCAAGCTGACCTCGTCCTTCTCGGCCCGTCGATTCACTCCGTACGTCCAGGGAGGTCTGATCCGGGCCTACAAGGTGATGGGGATCGTCGCGCTGACCGGAATCCTCGTCGGTCTCATCTGCTTCGTCACCGTCAACCTGTTCTACCTGGTGAACCGGGGTTGGGTGCGACCGGTGGCTCTGTCGCCGACCCACAGCTCGGTGCTGAGCGCGATGGCGACCCTGTCGAGCGAGAGCGCGCAGCGCGACGAGCTGATGAGCGAGCGCGAGCAGCTCAAGGCCGAGCTGGCCGGCATCGAGCGAATCCTCCAGCTCAACGCCGAGTTCCAGAACGAGTTCGAGACCGCGGCGAAGGCGACCAGCCCGGGGGCCAAGAGCGCCCAGGTCTACGAGGCTCTGGTCGCGCGGCGCGCCTACGGCGAGAGCGTCATCGAGCGCGAGCGGTCGGCGGCGCGCAAGCTGGTCATCGGCCGGCGCATCGAGCGGCTCGACGCCTCGATCGCGCGCTACGACAAGCTGGTGCACGAGCTGCAGAGCTCGGCGTACATCACCGCCATCGAGAAGAAGGTCACCGTCGCCTTCGTGCCGTACGAGAACCTCGACAACGTCGAGGCCGGCATGCCGATCTACGCCTGCCGCTGGGGCCTGGTGCTGTGCCGCGAGGTCGGCGTGGTGCGCTCGCAGCTGTCCGGCGAGGTGACGGACAACCACCCGCAGACCGGCAGCTCCCTGCGCGGCGTGATGGTGGAGATCGACCTCGACGACCGCGAGGCGGCCGGCGAGAAGGCACTGTTCGTCGGCAAGAAGCCGTTCTGGGTCCTGTGACCCGCTGGTGATGGACGATGCGCGGGCTGGTCGCGATCGCGGCGGCGGCGCTGGTGGCGGCGCCCATCGCCGCGCGCGCCGATGACGGGGCGGCGACCGCCGCAGCTGCGCCGTCGTCGCAGATCAACAACAAGGGCGACCAGGAGGAGTTCTGGACCCGCGGCAAGATCGTCTCCGCCGGAGCGCTGGGCGGCGTCTACGCCGGGCTCACCGTGTGGGCCTACTTCGCCTGGTACCACAACAAGCCGAAGAACCTCTACTTCAAGACCAACGGCGACGGCCTGTTCGGGGTGAACACCTACGCCGGCGGCTCGGACAAGCTCGGCCACTTCTGGTCGAACCATGCGGTCTCGCGCGGCACCGCCGAGCTCCTGATCGCGGGGGGCTGGAAGCCGCTGCCGGCCACGCTCATCGCCAGCGGGCTGAGCGCCGCCTTCTTCACCTTCGTCGAGGTGAAGGACGGCTACTACTACGAGTTCTCGACCGGCGATCTGGTCGCCGACGTGGGGGGCGCCGCGCTGGGCGTCCTGATGATCAACCGGCCGGAGATCGACCGGCTGTTCGACTTCCGGGTCGACTACATTCCGACCAGCGAGTACCTGGACGGCTTCAGCGACGGCGACGTCAACTTCGCCGAGGACTACTCGGGCCAGACCTACCTCCTGGCCACCCACCTGTCGGGCATCCCCGGCGTGACCGACTCGAAGTGGACGCGCTGGGCCCGCTACGTCGATCTGGTCGGCGGCTTCCAGAGCCAGAACTACAAGCCGGAGCCGGACGACATGGACGCGGTGCCCAGCCAGCACCTCTTCCTCGGGGCCGCCTTGAATTTACAAACCCTGCTCGGCGACCTGTACGGCGAGCCCGCCGAGCGCGGCCAGGGGCACGTGACCCACCAGGTCGGCCACTTCCTCTTCGAGTTCGTCAGCGTGCCCTATACGACGCTGCGGGTGGCGGAGGGGGAGCGGTCGCAAAGCGGTATGTGACAAAGAGGGCGGCGTGCCGCTGCTTGAAGGTGTTCTGCGGCCCGAGCAGCTTGTTCCAGCCGGCCTCGAGTCCGACGTCGAGCGCGGCGGTCGGTGTGGCGATGACGCCGAAGGCGACCGGGACGGCGAACTTCTCGTCGAAGGCGTCGATCTCGCCGCGCACGCCGGTGATGAGCTCGAGGGCGACCCGGCCGAGCTGCAGCTGGCCGGTGATCGGCAGCGCGACGGTGTCGCGGTTGCCCACATCCTGGTTGGCCAGCCCGACCGAGACGTGCGGGTCGGCCAGGAGCGAGAGGCGACCCGCCGTGCCGCCGACCCGGAAGAGCGCGCCGAGCCGGGCCGACGGCTTGAAGGGCTCGAGCGACCTGGCCACCAGCCGCAGGCGCAGGGCGACCCGGACGGCGCGGCCGCCCGGCATCGGCCGTCGGAGATCGACCGCGACGTTGTCGTAGGGCCGCGGGCAGCCGCCCTCGTCGCCGGTCAGGCAGAGGCCGCCGCCCGAGTCGACCAGTGACAGGGCGCGCGCGCTGTGGCTGACGCCGAGCGTGAGCCCCGGCATGCCGCAGTGGAGATCGGGCGCCAGCGAGACCGGCTGCCAGAGGTCGATGGCCGACAGGTTGGCCTCGCCGACCAGCGAGGCCTCGCACAGGCCGGGCGCCAGCCACGGCGGCCGGGCGACCACCGCCAGGGGCCAGCCCCCGTCGGCGCCGGCCGGATCCGCCGCGAGCGCGATCAGGGTCAGGGCGAGGGCGAACCGCACCGCCCCAACGTACCGTGTTAGAAGTGCGGAGTGCGAGCGGCAGCGGTGGTGGCACTCGCGTGGATCGCCGCCTCGGCGTGCGAGGTCGATCCGATCGACGAGACCGACGAGGTGTTCTACGACTGGGACGGCCGCGACGTCCTGTGCGCGATCGGTCTCGACCCGGCATCGGGCAACGACCTCGACTCGGTGCTCGGCGGCCTCGACCGCGCGGCCGAGCGCGGCGAGGTGCTCATGCTGTTCGCCCACGCGCCGGGCAGCCACGTCCCCTTCGACCGGCTCGAGGCGGTGCTGGCCCACGCGGCCGAGCTCGGGCTCGATTTCGTCACCGCCCGCGACCTGGCCGCCGCCGGCCCGCCGCGCGCCGGGCTGGCGCTGTCGATCGACGACTCGGACGTCGACGCCTGGATGAGCGCGCGCGAGCTCTTCCGCACGTACGGCGCCAAGGTCAGCTTCTACGTGACCCGCTTCGACCGCCTGAGCGACGCCCGCCGCGAGGCGCTCCACCTCCTGGCCGATGATGGCCACACCGTCGAGGCGCACGGCCTGCGCCACCTGGTCGCGCCCGATTACGTCGAGGAGCACGGGCTGGCCGCCTACATGAACGACGAGGCGCTGCCCAGCATCGAGCTCCTGCGCGCCGACGGTTTCGACCCGATCTCCTTCGCTTATCCCTACGGCAACCGCACCAGCGAGCTCGACGACGCCCTGCTCGAGCACGTCGACACCGTCCGCACGGTCACCTTCGCCGCCCGCCGCTTCCTGCCCATCAGCGACCCCTGCCCCGAGTAGGGCCACGCGCGCGTTCTCAGGGCACCGGTGGGTGTGCCCAGAGCGGGCGGAGGGCGGCGAAGAGGGCGCGGTAGCGCTGGTAGGCGTCGTCGTAGGCGGGACGCTGGCCGGGTTCGGGGTCGACCGGGCGGCGGGCGCCGGCGGCGCCGGACGCGGCGGCGGCGAGATCGGGGGCGATGCCGGCGGCGGAGGCGGCCAGGAGAGCGGCGCCGATCGGGCAGGCGTCGCCGATCGCGCTGACCGCGACCGGGCGGCCGATGAGGTCGGCGCGGATCTGGGACCACACGCGGCTCTTCGAGCCGCCGCCGATGAGGACGACGCCGCCGGCCGGCACGCCGAGCGCGTCGAGGCGTTCGACCACGTCGCGCATGGCGAAGGCGCAGCCCTCGAGCAGCGCGCGGGCCAGGTGGCCGCGGCCGTGCGCCGCGGTGAGGCCATAGAAACAGCCGCGCGCCGACGCATGCCACTCGGGCGCCATCGCGCCGGACAGGGCGGGCAAGAAGGTGACGCCGCCGGCGCCCGCCGGCACCGACGCGGCCCAGCCGTCGAGCTCGGCGTCGTCCTCCGCGCCGAGCAGGCCGCGCAGCCAGGCGACCGCGCCGCCCGACAGCCAGCCGGGGTTCTCGATGAAGTAGCCGGCGGTGGCGTAGCCGTGGGTCTCGACCAGTCCGCCGGCGTCGATGATCGCCCGCTCGCACAGCGCGCCCACCACCTCGGCGGTGCCGAGCACGCAGGCCACCTCGCCGGGCGCGACGATGCCGGCCCCGAGCGGGGTGGCGAAGTCGTCGCCGGTTCCGACCGCGACCGGGATGCCGGCCGGCAGGCCGGTCAGCGCCGCGCCGGCCGTCCCCAGGATGCCCGCCCGCGCCCCTGCGCTGTCGATATCGGGCAGAGACGATCGATCGATGGCGAAGCAGGTCAGGAGGTCCGCCTCGTAGTCGCGCCGCGCCAGCCCGTAGAGCATGGTGGTCGAGGCCAGACCGTGATCGAGGACGGCCGCGCCGGTCAGCCGCTCGACCAGGTAGGAGACCGGCTGGTGGAAGCGCGCGCCGGTCAGCCCCATGGCGTGGCGCTTCAGCCAGGCGATCTTCGCCGCCATGTGGCCGGCGTCGGCGACCAGCCCGGTGCGGGCGCGGAAGTCGTCCGGCAGCTCGGGCAGCTCGCGCTCGGCCCGCCGGTCCATCCAGATGAGGCAGGGTCCGAGCGGCTCGCCGCCGGCGCCGACCGCCACGCAGCCGTCCAGCTGGCCGGCGACCCCGAGGGCGGCCACCGCGCCCGGGGCGGTCCCGGCTCGCTCCAGCGCCTCCGCCACCGCCGGCGCCAGCGCCGCCTCCCACACCGCCGGGTCCTGCTGCGCCCACCCCGGCCGCGGCTGATCGAATGAATACCGGCGGGACGCCTGCCCGCGGAGGGCGAGCGCCTCGTCCACCACCACCACCTTCAGGCTCTGGGTGCCGATATCGACGCCGACGATCGCGATGCGCCCAGTGTAACCTCTTCTTCGAGGTGAACTTCTTCGCGCACGCGCTGGTCGCCTCGTGGCGCAGCCCCTCGCCGGCCTACGCGCTCGGCGCCATGCTCCCCGACCTGGCGGGCATGGTCGGCGTGAGCACCCCGCCGGTCGATCACCCCGACCTCGCGGCCGGCGTCGAGCTGCACCACGCGACCGATCGCGCCTTCCATCGCCTGCCGGTGTTCGTGCGCGCGATGAGCGAGATCCAGCAGCAGCTCATGCTGCGCGGCCTGGGGCGCGGTCCGGCCGCCGGGGCCGCCCACGTCGGCTTCGAGCTGTGCCTCGACCGCGCGTTGCTCGACGAACCGGACGCCATCGCCCACTACCGGGCCGCCCTCGAGGCCGCGCGCGGCGAGCTGCACGGCGTCATCGTCTGGCCGGCGCGCGATGTCGCCGAGCGCTGGTACGTGCTGATCGACCGCCTGTTCTCGACCGGCCCGCCGCAGGTCTACCGCGATCTCGACCTGGTCGCCGAGCGGGTGGCGCGCGCGCTGGCCCGCCGCCCGCTCCTGGCGCTCGACCACGGCGACGACCAGCACCTGCGCGCCGAGATGCCGGACATCGCCGACCGGGCGCTCGCCGCCGCGCCCGGCATCCTGGCGGCGCTGCGCGCGGAGCTGCTCCGGTGAGGATCGGCCTGGCCGCCCTGGCCGCCGCGCTTACCCTGCCACTCGCCGCCCCGGCGCACGCCGACGACCTCGCGCGCCAGCGCCGGACCCGCTTCGCCGCCGGCGCCGCCGGGCTGGCGCGCGGTCTCTGGGACCTCGACACCGGCGTCCCGCTCGAGCTCTACGGCCTCTGGCTGCCGGCGCCCGGCGCCTCGCGCTCCCCGGCGCTGGCCGAGCGCGCCGCCCGCCGCGTCCTCGAGCGCCAGCTGGATCTCCTGGCTCCCGGTTCGCGGCCCGACGACTTCACCCTGCTGGTCGATCGCGCCGAGCCGGGCGGCCGCCGCACGGTCGCCCTCGCGCAGCACGCCGGCGGGCTGCCGGTGCTGGGCGCCAGGGTCAGCTTTCGCTTCCGCGGCGATCATCTGGTCGCCATCTCGTCGACCGCGGTGCCGCGCCCGGTGGCCCGCATCCCGTCGCGCGCGGTCCGCTCCGGGCCGCTCGCCGTCGTGCCGCTCGTCCGCCCCGGCGGCGTCGACTATCGCACCGCGGTCGCCGCCGAGATCGGCGCCGGCTTCGCCCGCGAGGCGGTCTGGCTCGACGCGACCAGCGGCGAAGTCGTCGCCCGCCGTCCTCTCTTCCGCTCGGCCAGCGGAACCCTCCGCTACGACACCCCGGTCAGGTGGCCGGGCGGCCAGCGCGCCGACTACCCGGCGGCCTTCGCCGACGTCACGGTCCGCCGGCGGCCGGCGACCACCGCTGCCGACGGGGTGGTCTCCTGGCAGGGCGGCGGCCCCGCCGCCCTCACCACATCCGTCGCCGGGCCCTTCGCCGCCGTCTTCGACGCCGCCGGGGCGCCGGCCTCGGCCGCTCTCACCCTGTCCGACGGCGGCGCGGTCACCTGGAGCGCCGCCGGCGACGAGATGGGCGATGCCCAGCTGACCACCTTCATCCACCTCAACCGGGTCAAGGAGTACGCCCGCGGCATCGACCCGGAGCTGCCCTGGCTCGACGAACAGGTCGAGGCCACCGTCAACATCGACGCGTTCTGCAACGCGTTCAGCGACGGCACCCACGTCTTCTTCTTCCGCGGCAGCGCGTTCTGCGGCAACACCGGGCGCCTGCCGGACGTCGTCTACCACGAGTTCGGCCACACGCTGCACCAGCACGCGCTGATCGACGGCGCGGTCGACCCGGCGCTCGGCGAGGGGGGCGCCGACTACCTGGCGGCCGCCATCACCGGCGACCCCGGCATCGCGCGCGGCTTCTTCCTGAGCGAGCAGCCGCTGCGCCAGATCGACCCGCTCGGCGCCGAGTACGTCTGGCCGGACGACGTCGACGGCTCCGACCCGCACGCCACCGGCCGCATCGTCGCCGGCGCCCTGTGGGACCTGCGCAGCGCGCTCATCGCCGAGCTGGGGGCCGAGGGCGGCGCCGCGCTCGCCGACCAGCTCTACTACCAGGTGCTGCGCCACGCGGTCGACATCCCCTCGAGCTACGTCGAGGTGCTGCTGGCCGACGACGACGACGGCGACCTCGGCAACGGGACGCCGCACCGCTGCGCCATCGACGCTGCCTTCGCCCGCCACGGCCTGGCCGATCCGGACGCCAGCGGGGCCATCGGCTCGCCCGAGGCCACCGGGCTCGAGGTGTTCGTCCCGGTGGTGCCGCCGGCCGCCGCCTGTCCCGCCCTCGAGGTGGAGGCGATGAGTCTCCGCTGGCGGCCGCGCGGCACATCGGACCTGAGCGAGCCTGTCGCCATGGCGGCGGGCGACGGCGGCTTCCGCGCCGCCATCCCGGATGTGCCGCCCGGCACCGCGGTCGACTACCAGATCGAGGTGGCCTTCGCGAGCGGCGACCTCGAGCTGCGACCCAACAATCCGGCCGATCCCTATTACCAGCTGTTCGTCGGCGACACCGAGCCGCTGTACTGCACCAACTTCCGCGTCGCCCCGTCGGCCGAGGGCTGGGTCAGCGGCGCCTATCCGCCGGGCGGCGAGGACGACTGGATGTGGGGGCAGCCGTGGGGCACCGCCGGCACGGGCGATCCGTCGCGCGGCTTCTCCGGCACCACCGTCTACGCCACCGACCTCGGCGGCATCGAGGGGGATGGCCTCTACCCCGCCGGCCAGGTGACCTACACCGACATGCCCGACCTCGCGGTGCCGGCCGGGGCCGACCAGGTGCGGCTGCAGTACCGGCGCTGGCTCACCGTCGAGGACGGCAACTTCGACGTCGCCGCCATCTCGGTCAACGGCGGGCTGGCCTGGCAGAACGCGGCTTCGGACGCCGGTGTCATCCACCACCGCGATCGCGAGTGGCGCTTCCACGACGTCGACATCAGCGACAAGGTGGTGGACGGCCGGGTGGTGGTCCGCTTCGAGATCGCCGCCGACGAGGAGGTCCAGCTCGGTGGCTGGAACCTCGACGACGTCTGCCTGGTGACCTTCACCGCGCCGAGCGAGCCAGGCGGCGGCGACGCCGGCCCGGACCCGGATCTGCCCGCCCCGGGCGACGACGGCGGCTGCGGCTGCCGCGCCGGCGGCGGCGGCGGCTGGCTATCGACTCTTCTGGTCCTCGCCTGGCAGCTCCGGCGACGCCGCCGGCAGGTGCCCCGCCATCGCCCGCAGGTAGGTGGCGAGGATCGCGACCACGCCCCAGGTCAGCCCGACCACCACGCCCGCGTCGATCATCCCGCGCCACGGCTGCGACAGCTGGCGCACCGACACGATGAGCGCCACCAGCCCGCCGTAGAGGATCCACATCGCGATCACGCGCCGCCGGGTGGCGTGGAATAGCCCGGTGCAGAAGAACGGCGCCAGGATCACGTGCAGCGGGCGCGGGTGCTCGCCGAGGTGGAGGGCCCGCACCACGATGCGCGGCGCCGCCTGCTTCTGGAACGCGCGGTAGCCCTCGAAGTAGCCGTTGAACAGGATCGAGGCGCCGTACAGGGTCCAGTGCCAGGCGGAGAGTCCGCCGGCGCGGATGGGCGCCAGCGCCAGCGGCGTGAGCCGGAAGACCGCCTGGCCGAGCAGCGCGCAGAAGCCGAGCACGCCCCACAGCGCGGCGATCCTGAAGCGGGGACGTGGCGACGGAGCGTCGGCGGACATCGACGGGCCGGAGCTGTTTACCATGGTAGGCTGCCGGAACCGATGCCGTTCTTCCAGGAACCGCCGCGCCTCGGCAACCAGTACGACGAGGACGCGCTTCTCCGCGAGTACCTCGCCCGCGTCCTCGACCCCGACGCCATGCGAACCCTCGAGCCGGAATACCGCGAGCTCGGCGAGCTGGGCGGCGGCGCGCTGCAGAAGGCGATGCACGAGGACCGCCTGAACCTCCCCGTCCTCACCCAGTGGGACGCCTGGGGCAACCGGGTCGACCGCATCGAGGTGTCGCCGCTGTGGCGGCGCGCCCAGGTCCTGGCCGCCGAGCGCGGCCTGGTCGCCGCCGCCTACGAGCGCCGGGTCGGCGACCTCTCGCGCGTGCACCAGTTCACCCTCAACTACCTGGTGCAGGCGTCGCTCGACATCTATTCCTGTCCGCTGGCGATGACCGACGGTGCCGCGCGCACCCTCATCGACGCCGGCAACGCCGAGCTGATCGAGCGGGCGGTGCCCCGGCTCACCTCGCGCGACCCGGCGCGCATGTGGACCTCCGGCCAGTGGATGACCGAGCGGACCGGCGGCTCCGACGTCGGCGCCAGCGAGACGGTGGCGCGCCAGGTGGACGGCAGCTGGCGGCTGTGGGGCACCAAGTGGTTCACCTCGGCCACCACCTCGGAGATGGCGCTCACGCTCGCGCGACCGGAGGGCAGCGGGCCGGGCGGGCGCGGCCTGGCGCTGTTCTACGTCGAGATGCGCGACGAGGGCGGAAGGCTGCGCAATATCGAGATCAACCGGCTCAAGGACAAGCTCGGCACCCGCAAGGTTCCCACCGCGGAGCTGACGCTCGATGGGACGCCGGCCATTCCGGTGCGCGGCCTCGACAGCGGCGTCCGCCACATCGCGCCGATGCTCAACGTGACCCGCACCTGGAACGCGATGGGCGCGATCTGGGGCATGCGGCGCGCGGTGGCGCTGAGCCGCGACTACGCCTCGCGCCGGCGCGCGTTCGGCGCGCTCCTGGCCGACAAGCCGCTGCACGTCGATACCGTGGCCGGCATGGCGGCCGAGCAGGAGGCGGGCTTCCACCTGGCCTTCCGCGCCGCGGAGCTGCTCGGCCGGATCGAGGGGGGCGCCGCGTCGCCCGACGAGGAGAAGCTCTTCCGCGTGCTCACCCCGATCGTCAAGCTCACCACCGCCAAGCAGGCGGTGGCGGTGGCGTCGGAGGCGCTCGAGTCCTTCGGCGGCGCCGGCTACGTGGAGGACACCGGGCTGCCGCGCCTGCTCGCCGACGCCCAGGTGCTGCCGATCTGGGAGGGCACCACCAACGTCCTCTCGCTCGACACCCTGCGCGCGCTGGCCGGCGAGGGCGCCTTCGAGCTCCTGGCCGGCGAGGTGGCGAGCCGCGCGGGAGCCGCGCGCGACCCCGGGCTGGTCGAGGTCGCCCGCGCCGCCACCGCCTCGGTGGGGCGGGCCGGCGAGTGGATCGCCCGCGCGCTCGGCGATCCCGCCGAGGTCGAGGCAGGCGCCCGCCGCTTCGCGCTCACGCTCGGCCGCGCGCTCGAGCTGTCGCTGCTCTGCGCCCACGCCCAGTGGTGCCTCGACCACGACCGCGGCCCGCGCGCGGCGGCGGCGGCCCGGCGGTTCGCCGCCCACGGCATCGACCAGCTGGCGCCGGCGGTCCGGCGCGACGACGCCGCTCTCCTCGCGCGCGGAACCTGAGCCGGCACTGGTAAGGCCAGCTGGGCGACCGCACGTGGCCGGCCGGCCGGCTGGCCAGTCGAGCAGCCACCTGGTTTCGACGGTCCCCGGGGGGGACAGGCGGCCCGCTGAGCTTGCGGCCGGTTGGGCCGTCAGGTGCGTGGCACGTTTTCTGCGATACGTCTCCCCATGGGGAATCGACGCCTGGCCTGTCTCGCCGCCCTCGGCGTCGCGAGTGGCGCCTGTCACCATCAACGCCCGGTGGCAGTCCCGGGAGATACCGCGATCTCGGTCGACTCGGTCGCCATCCTGCCGCGGGCGGGCGAGAGCCTGGCGGTCGACTATCATCCGCTGCTCGAGAACCTCGGTCTGCGCAAGCGGACGCTGGTCCGCCCCGAGCGCCGCTTCAACCCCTACCGGCTGGCGGAGGACCGCCGCCGCATCGGGTCGTACCTCCAGCAGTTCGGTCACTTCGACGCCGAGGTGAGCGAACCCGACCTGGTCTACTCCGACGAGCACGACCGGGTGTCTGTCACCTGGAGGGTCCACGAGGGACCGGCATACGCCATCGTCGCAGTCCACGTGGTCGGCGCGCCGGCTGAGCAGGAGTCGATGCTGCACGGGATGATCCCGTTCGGGCCCGGCTCGCCAGTCGACCTGGCCACCTACCGGCCGCTGCGCCGGACCATGGCCGAGGCGCTGCAGGACGAGGGCTACGGCCACGCGCGGGTCTACAGCCGCGCCTTCGTCGATCGCGCCGCCCGCACGGTCGACTGGTTCTATTACGTCGACGCGGGGCCGAAGACGCGGATCGGCGCCATCGCGATCGAGGGCAACAAGAACATCCCGGCCGAGGTCATCCGCGAGCGGATCGGCCTCCGCCCCGGTGACGAGTACAGCACCCGGGCCAAGCGGCGCGCCGAGCTCGCCCTGCTCGACACCGGCGCCTTCGCCTCCGCGGTGGTGGTGAGCGACGCCGACATCCAGACCGGCCCGCCCGAGCACCCGGACACCGGCGGCGTCCTGGCCCCCGAACAGATCGACTCCGACGGCAACCTGGTGCCGCGCCACCTCGACTCGAGCGTGGCGCTGCGGGTCGCGGTGGTCGAGGCGCCGGCGCGCCAGCTGCGCCTCGAGGCCGGCATCGAAGGCGACCCCACGCGGGTCGACAGCTACGCCGGCGCGCGCCTGTGGCTGCGCAACCTCTTCGGCCCGCAGCACCACCTGGTGCTCGAGGGCTCGGTCGGCTACGGCTGGCTGGTCGACGACGACAGCAGCGACCCGACCGGCGTGTACGGCAACGCGCTGGCCCGCTACGTCCATCCCGGCTGGCTCACGCGGCGGCTCGACCTGCGCGCCACCGCCCAGTACCGCGACGTGGTCTACCCGGACGCCCAGCTGCGCGACGTCTCGGCCGGACCCGGCGTGCGCGTGGTGGCGGCCGACCAGGTGTTCGTCGACGTCGACACGCTGTTCCGGCGCGCGCGGACGTCCGAGTTCGGGCCGTTCGACGCCATGACCATCGACGACAACTCGCTGGCGACCGAGAGCGTCGCGCAGGGCGGCGAGCTCGACGCCTCGCTGGTGGTCGACAAGCGGGACGACGGGCTCGAGCCGACCCGCGGCTGGTTCCTCGCGCTGCGCGGCGCGGTGGCCCCGGGCGGCGCGCTCGGCACCCACACCTGGTCGCAGATGGGGCCGGAGGCGCGCGGCTTCCTGCCCATCGCCGGGGCATGGTCGCTGGCGGCGCGCGCCTCGTCCAGCTGGGTGCTCGCCGGAGCCGACGGCGCGCCGCTCGGCGCGCGGCTGTTCGGCGGCGGCGCCTGGGGCATGCGCGGGTTCGGCCGCGACCGCCTGTCGCCGTCGGCCTGCATCGACGCGATGGACGGCAGCTGCGAGGAGGCGCTGGTCGGCGGCATGAGCCTGTTCGAGGGCAGCCTCGAGGCCCGCTACCTGCCGTTCCGCAAGCAGATCGGCCTGGCCGCCTTCGCCGACGTCGGCGGGGCCGGCGCGCGGGCCAACCCCTTCGCCACCGGCGTGTCGACCGCCTTCGGGATCGGCGGCCGGCTGCGCACCTGGTACGTGCCCATCTCGATCGACCTCAGCTATCGGCTGCTCGAGGAGAGCGAGCTCAGCTCGCCCGACACCCTCGATCCCTACCTCGTCTTCTTCCGGATCGGGGAGGCATTCTGATGCGCGACCGCGAGACCGCTCCGATCCCGTTCGACCCGAGCGACGAGGCAGGTCCGCCGCGCCGCTGGCGCCGCAGGCTGCGCCGGGTCGCCCGCTGGGCGCTCTACGGCGTCGGCTCGCTCACGGCGCTGGTGGTGCTGGCGCTCGCCTTCCTGCAGACCCGCTGGGGCAACGAGCTGGTCCGCGCGCGGGTCGAGCATGTGCTGGCCGGCAAGCTCGACGGCGGCAGCGTGTCGCTCGGCTCGGTCGACCACAGCTTCCTGTTCGGCGAGATCGAGCTCGGCGATCTCACCATCCGCGACCGGACCGGCGCCGAGGCCATCGCCCTCGGCTCGCTCCACGCCACCGTCGATCGCTCGAGCCTGCTCGCGCGCGAGGCGGTGTTGGGAGAGCTGTCCATCCGCGACCTCGCCGTCTCGATCGTGAAGAAGGCAGACGGCACCAGCAACCTCACCGGCCTGTTCAAGAAGAGCAAGGGCTCCAGCCTGAAGCGGATCGCGGTCGGCTCGCTGTCGGTCGCCGGCGCGCGCGCCACCATCGACAAGCCGGACGGGACGCGGATCGCGGTCGACCGGCTCGCGGTGACCGGCTCGGTCGAGGCGGTGCCCGGCGATCACGCGGTCGAGCTCGCGCTCACCCGGCTGGGCGGCCAGGTGACCATCGCGAAGCCGGACGCCGAGCCGCGCGCGCTCGCGGTCGGCATCGGCACGGTGGCGCTGGCCCGGCGCGGCGACATCACCGACGTGTCGGTCCGGGACGTCATGGCCGGGCCGCTGGCGGTCTCGTCCCTGGCGATGCACGCACAGCTGGTGGACGGCAAGGCCAGCGGCCAGCAGTCGGTCGTCCTGTCCGGCCTCACGGTCGACTCGACCGAGCTCGGCCGCCTCATCGGCAAGAAGCTCCTGGCCAGCGACGTCGCGATCGACGCCCGCATGGCCGGCCCGCCCGAGGACCTGCGCATCACCGGCGCGGTCGCGACCGGCGGCGGCACGCTGGCGCTGACCGGCAACCTGGCGCTCGGCGAGCGGCCGCGCTACCAGATGTCGCTGGTCGGTTCCGACATCGATTCGTCCAGGCTGCTGGTGGCTGCGCGCCTCCCGGTCGAGAGCAGCCTGAAGATGGACGTCCACGGCGAGGGCCGCACCATGAGCGACATGGTCGGCCACCTGTCCGCCTCGGTCGGCCCGTCGCGCGCCGGCAAGCTGGCGATCGACGGCGTCGAGCTCGAGGCGTCGTGGGATCGCGGCGCGGTCTCGCTCGAGAAGCTGGCGGCCCGCGCGCCCGGCGTCGAGATCACCGCGGGTGGCGCGCTCGGCGCCGACAAGCTGATCGACGGCAGCCTGCGCGTGCGCGGCAACCCGGCCGAAGCGGCCGCTGCCCTCGGCCTGGCGCTGCCGATCCGCGCTCTGCCGCAGCGGCTCGACGTGACGGTGTCGGCCCGCGGGGCGCTGCGCGGCGATGTCGCGGTCGCGCTGGCGCCGACCCGCATCGCGCTGGCCGGCGGCTCGATCGCCATCTCGGGGGCCGCCACCCTGTCCGACAAGAAGCTGGCCGGCGCCAGCGCGCACGTCCGGCTGGCCGACCTCGACCTGGCCGCGCTCGCCCGCCTGGCCGGACGCCCGCCCAAGCTCACCGGCTCGCTCGGCGGCTCGATCGACCTCACCCGCACCGGGCCGCGAACCGACGTCGCCCTCGACCTGTCGGCGCTGCTCGACCAGCCGGCGGTGGCCCTGCGCGTGCGCGGCGCGGCCGATCCGACCTCGGCGGTGGCGCTCAAGCTCGACGCCACCCGCCGCCGCGACGGCGCGCTCCTCGCCAGCGCCGACGCGCGCCTGCCGATCGCCACCCGCGCCGGCAAGCGGACGCTGGCCAGGAGCGGCGACTGGCACCTGGTCCTCGACGTCGGCGAGCGATCGCTCGCCGAGATCGCCGAGCTGATGCCCGAGCGCCTGCGCGCGAAGATCCCGCCGGGCGCCATCGCCGCCCACGTCGACATCGGCGGCACGCCGGCGCAGCCGTCGGGCTCGGCCCACATCGATCTCACCGGCGCCTTCCTCAAGGGCAAGCCGCTCAGGCAAGAGGTCCGGCTCGACGCCGCCATCAGCTCGCGCGGCGCCGGCCTCGAGATCGCCACCGACGGCAGCATCAAGATCGACGGGCGGCAGGACCCGACCGCGCTCGTCCGCGGCGGCGTCTCGCTGCCGGCGCTCGATCGCGCCGCCCTGCGCCGCGCGGCTCTCGACCTGTCGATCGAGATCCCCGAGCGCGAGCTCGCCAGCTTCGCGAGCCTGCGGCCGGCGCTCGCCCGCCTGCCCGGCCGCATCGGCGGCGGAGTCATCGTGAAGGGCAGCCTGCCCGCGCCGCAGATCGACTCGCGGCTGGCCTGGACCGGTTACCGCACCGCCGACGGCGGCCGCGGCGAGACCGCCCTGGTCATCCGCGGCACCCCGCGCGACCTGTTCGCCACCGCCACCGTGAAGGGCGGCCTGTCCATCGCCGCCGACATTCACCGGGGCGACGCCGGAGCCATCGCGATCCAGACCCGCGCCCGCGCCGACGGCGTGCCGCTCGACCGCATCCTTCCCGAGTTCGCCGCTCGCCGGCTCGAGCAGCCGGGCCGGTTGCGCTGGCACATGGACGGCGACTTCGCGCTCGCCCGGCAGGCCGGCAAGCTCGCCGCGGTGAAGAAATCGCTCACCGGCACGCTCGAGGTGGACGGCGCCGCCCTGGCCATCCCGGGCACCGACCGCCGCTGGGAGCGGATCGGCCTCGACCTCGAGGCCGGCGCCGACGGCCTCACCATCCACTCGCTCTCGCTGCACGAGCGCGACGTCGAGGTGGAGGACCGCCACATCGATCTCTCCGGCACCGTCGCGTGGAATCAGATGAAGCCGACCCGCGTGGCGCTCGATCTGCGCGGGCGCGACTGGCTGCTGTTCGGCACCCCGCTCCTGGGCAAGAGCGACGCGCCGCGCGCCGCCGCCGATCTCGACGTCGGCCTGGCCATCGACCTCAGCGCGCCGATCATGAAGGTGGACGCCACCGTGCGCCGGCTCAGCCTCCGCTCGCCCGACCGCCTCGACCGCGGCCACCAGCCGGAGGACATCGCACCCAGCGGCGACGTCATCTTCACCGGCGGCAAGAAAGTGGCCGGCAAGCTGCCGGTCCCGCCGGCGCCGCCGGCCGCCGCCGGGCCGGCGCGCCATCGCCGCCCGATGGACATCCGGGTCCGCATCCCGCACCTGGTGCGGCTCAATCAGACCCCGTTCGACCTGCGCGCGAAGGGAGAGATCCGCATCGCGGTGCGCGACCAGGGCACCGTCGTGCGCGGCGGCCTCACCATCCCGAAGGGCTCGCTCTTCCTGTTCGGCAAGTACCACCGGCTCGCCTCTGGCAAGCTGACCTTCAGCGACGAGCACCCGAAGGGCTGGATCGAGCTCGACTTCCGCCGCAAGCTGTCGCCCGCCGACAGCCGCGCCCTGGCCGGCATGGACGAGATGCAGGTCACCTTCGCCGGGCCGCCGACCGCGCCCAAGCCGAAGCTCGGCGGCGCCGGCAACGCCGCGCTGGCCGAGGCGATGGCGATGAACGCCTCCGGCCACCCGCTCCACCTCACCGAGCCAGACATGCCGGCGAGCGCCACGGTTCAGGCGCCGCGCGGCGATCAGCTCTCCATGCTGACCTTCATGGCCTCGAACATGCCCCACCTCCTCTTCCTCGATCGCTTCGCCGCCTGGGCCGACCCGTACGACGGGCGCGCCTCCTACGGCCGGGTCGAGCGGTTCGAGGGCGAGCGGACCTCGAAGAGCGGCAAGACGCGGGTCCGCGTCGTCACCCGTCCTCCCACGCCGGGTCGCAGCAGCGCCGAGATCCAGTGGGATCGGCTGCTGATGGACCGCCGGCGGGCGGCCTTCGGAGTCGGCGTGCGCGGCGGCAGCCGCGCCGGCGGCGGGGTCGGCTTCTTCTTCGAGTGGTCGAGCGACGACTGATCCGCCGGGTACGCCCGGAACCGCCTGGCTAGAGGCGCAGCCAGGCGGCTTGCCTGGCGGTCGGACCCGCCGCAAACCCGTTGCGCGTCGCACGACTACGCGCGCGCTTCGGTGGTCCGGGGCCTGCAAGTGCCGATGGCGCATGCAGACCTCGACGCGCCGATCCGCCAGGCTCTTGGCAGCGGCGCTCTGTGCCGGGCTGCTCCTGGTCGCCCTGCCGCACGCACCGGGCGCCGCGCCGGCCCGCCGCTTCTTCGCCCCGGCCGAGTCGGCGACCCCGGCGGCCAAGACGCCGTCGCGCACGCGCGCCGGGCTGCGCAAGCTCGCCCGGAAGCCGGGCATCCGCCACATCCTCCACCCGCTCGGCACGGTCCGCTCGGCCGCCGGCAAGGCGAAGGTCAAGCTGGCGCGCGCGATCCAGAACGTCCAGATCGCCCGCCTCGAGCGCAAGCTCCAGAAGGGTGACCTGGGCGCCGAGCCGTCGCTCGACGAGGTCCGCCACCACTCGGCCCGCGTGCAGAAGTGGCGGCACGCCAAGTCCATTCATGACGAGGCGCACGCGCTCCTGGCCGATCGCGTCGCGGTGATGAGCCACCACGCGCTCGAGAGCCGCCTGTCGAAGTCGGATCTGCTCGAGAGCGCGAGCGCCCTCGAGGCCAAGGCGAGCGGGCCCGACGCTCTCCTGCCGGTGGGCATGGAGCCGACGCACGTCAGCCACCTCATCTCGTCGGCCATCGCCTCGGTGGTCGGGCGCGAGATCTACGGCGCCCCCGAGGGCATGAAGGACGTGCTGGAGAACGACCTGGTCGAGTTCTCGGTGGTCGACCGGACCCTCAAGGGCGCCGCCTCGGGCGACGCCGCCGCCACCGGCTGGCTCACCGACAACCAGCGCCAGGTGCTCGACGACGTCCTGGCCGACGGCGACGAGGGCACCGCGCGCGAGCTCCTCGGCAAGGCCTACCACGACGGCGTCGAGGCGCTCTTGTCGGCCAGCGACACCTACCGCACCGACGACATCCACATGAACGGCGAGCTGCCGCTCTCGATCAAGGCCGCCATCGGGCAGAAGCCGGAGCTGGCCGGCGCCCTGCGCGCGCTCGAGGCGAAGGGCCTGACGCTCCGGGTGCGCACCATGGTGAAGACGCCGCCCGGCGTCCGCAGCGCCGCCCTCGAGTACGGCGCCTTCGGCGAGGAGACCGAGTTCAGCCCCTTCGTCGATCAGGTGACCCGGGGACTGCGCCCCGACCCGCGCCCGACCTCGATGGGCATCGTCCGCGCCGTCGCCGCCGGTCGCTTCTCGCGGCGCAAGCCGCCGACCGCGCGTGATCTCGAGAAGCGGATCGATCTGGTCGATCAGGCGGTCGGGCAGGTGCTGGTGCTCGAGGCGGTGGGCAACGGCGCCGAGGGCGCGGTCGATGAGATCGCGCGCATCAACCGCGAGCTCGACCCGGTCAGGCGGGTGATGGCAGCCCATCGCATCGTCTTCGACGTCAAGCACGAGGCGGGCGAGGGCGCCCGCAAGCTCCTGCCGATGGTCGCCCTGCTGGCGGCCACCGCCACCGGCCTGCAGGCCGCCGGCGCCGGCGAGGGCGCCATCCTGCTCGCCGAGGGCGGCGAGGACCTGGTGCAGGGCGCGGTCGAGGGCGCGTCGCAGGACGGCCAGATGCGGCTCAACAACGAGGTGTGGCCGGTCGGGACCAAGCTGGCCGCGCTCGGCGCCCTCGGCTTCAGCGCCGGAGTGGCCGGGCCCATCCACCACCTGGCCGAGAACGGCATGGGCTACATCGCCGGTCCGATCATGGGCGTCGGCTCGATGGCGCTCTCGGGCACCGTGTTCGGCAACGCGGTCCGCCTCAACAAGAAGGGGCGCATCGCGCGGCTGCGCGCCGGCAAGGTCGCCGACACGGTGCCGCAGCTCATGTTCGACAAGGGCTTCCAGCGCCAGCTGCGCCGCATCGGCGGCAAGCAGCCGGCGGCGCGCCGCGCGGCCATTCTCAGCCACGCGCGCGCCGCGCTGGGCAGCAAGGTGGCGGCCAGGCAGATCAGCCACGGCGAGATGCGCCGCACCATGGAGGCGCTCGAGGGCGCCGCCGGCGAGACCGAGCTGCGCGCGATGATCACCATGCCGAGCCGGATGGCCCTGTGGAAGGCTGCCTTCGGCGAGGCGCTCGGCACCCCGACCCGCAAGGCGCTGGGCCAGGGCATGGTGCTGACCATCGTGGCGTCGAGCGCGGTGGGGGCGGCCGGCCTCCTGAGCGGTCCGGCCTGGGGCATGGCGGTCGCGGTGGCGGCCTCGGCCGGCGAGGGCATCTGGGGGCTCATCCGTTCGTACCGCTTCGAGAAGGAGAACCGGCGATCGGAGGAGAAGGCGCTCACCGCGATGGCCGCCGGCGCCTGACGATCACCGCTTGACCGCCGGGCGATTCGGTGTTAACAGTGTTAACTACCGATGGCCGAGACCCGCGATCGAATCGTCGAGGAGGCCCGTGACCTCTACCTCCGGGGCGGGCTGAGCGCGGTGTCGATGCGCAAGGTGGCCGACCGGGTGGGAGTCAGCGCGACCGCTCTCTACCGCCACTTCGACAACAAGGAGGCGCTCCTGGTCGCCGTCGTGCAGGCCGGGTTCGAGCGCTTCACGACCTACCTCCTGCGCGGCCTGGCCGGCAAGAGCCCGCGCGCGCGGCTCGAGCTGACCGGGGAGAGCTACCTCCACTTCGCGCTCGAGAACCCGTCCTACTACCGCATCATGTTCATGGCCTCGATGGAGGACTTCGGCTTCGACCAGCTGCCGGAGTGCAACCGGGAGACCCTGGGCCGGTCCTTCCAGCTCCTGGTCGACCGCGTCCGCGAGTGCCAGGACGCCGAGGTGCTCAGGGCCGGCGATGCCCGGGAGCTCGCGGTCGTCATCTGGTCGTTCAGCCACGGCTTCGCCTCGCTCTACCTGAGCGGGCACATGGGCCCTCTCGACGGCAAGCCGGTCGCGTTCGCCCGCTTCTACGCTGCCGCTCAGGCCGAGTTCGTCGCTGGCCTCGGCCCCTGATCCTGCCCCCTTTTTTTGTCGTGGAAGTTAACACCGTAAACCTCGGAGATATCCCATGACCCAGCTCCTCCCAGGCCGCATGACCGCCGCGCTCGACGGCGATGTGGTGGTCTTCCTCATCGGCATGCGCGTCAACTCCTGGTGGCGCGTCGGCCAGTGGCTGCCGATGGCGCGCGCCATGCGCCGCATGGTGCGCGAGCTCGAGGCCCACCCGGAGCTCGGCCTCCTGGCCCGCGAGTCCTGGTTCAGCGGGCGCATCCCGATCGACGTCCAGTACTGGCGCTCGCTCGATCACCTGCTCGCCTACGCCCACGGCGCCAGCTCGCAGCACCTGCCCGCCTGGCGCGACTTCAACCGGCGCATGAAGACCGCCCGCGGGGTCGGCATCTGGCACGAGACCTACCAGGTCGCGGCCGGCCACCACGAGACCATCTACCGCAACATGCCGCGCTTCGGGCTCGGCAAGGCGGGCGAGCTGGTCGAGGCAACCGGCCGCCGGGAGACCGCCCGCGGCCGCCTGCGCCCGGCCGCCTAGAGTCCAGCTCTCACGATTCGTCACATCTGATCGAACCGCCAAAGCCGCCATATTCGCCAAAGCGTCGGCGATCGCTCGAACGCCCGTCTCTCAGCGGTTGAACCGCGAAGGCGC
>Ga0111538_10001965_pt1 | contig 28843 bp, 31 predicted proteins | sample SoiMethybrSBSTD1_FD_79669 | JGI IMG/M metagenome (GOLD analysis project Ga0111538, IMG submission 79669) | Bulk soil microbial communities from a Populus tree surrounding site in Tennessee, USA - Soil MetaG P. TD hybrid SBSTD1 (version 2)... | ecosystem: Environmental > Terrestrial > Soil >... | reverse complement strand
TTATGGAGCCTCACGCTCACAGGCACTTGGTTCGCGTTCGGCCCAAATCACTCTCCTTTATGGAGCCTCACGCTCACAGGCCGTTGTTACCCTAGCCGCCCAACTGATGGAGAAGTTCGTCATCCAGGGTGGCACGCCGCTCACGGGGGAGATCGTCGCCGCGGGGAACAAGAACGCGGCGCTTCCGATCCTCGCGGCCTGTCTGCTCACCGACGAGGAGCTCATCCTCAGCAACGTGCCGCGCATCCGCGATACCGAGAGCCAGGTGGCGCTGCTCGAGGGGTTGGGTGTCAAGGTGAGCTGGAATGGCCAGAACGAGCTGATGCTCCAGGCGGATTCGGTCTCGAGCACGAGCGTCGACGAGGAGCTCGCGGCCCGGATCCGGGCGTCGTTCCTGCTCGCGGGCCCGCTCCTGGCCCGTTTCGGCGACGTGCGGATGCCGCCGCCGGGAGGGGACTTCATCGGGCGCCGGCGCCTCGACGCGCATCTGGATGCGTTCGCCGACATGGGGGCGCGGGTCGAGGGCGATCGGTGGATCGAGCTCTCGGCGCCCGACGGCGGCCTCGGGCCGTGCAGGATCTTCATGGACGAGCCGTCGGTGATGGCGACCGAGAACGCGCTGATGGCTGCGGCGTTGACGCCCGGGCCGACGACGATCGGCAACGCCGCGTGCGAGCCGCACGTGCAGGACCTCGCCCGCCTCCTGATCAAGATGGGCGCCGACATCGACGGTGTGGGGTCGAACGTGATGACGGTCCACGGCCGTGACAAGCTCGGCGGCGCCGAGCACCGCATCTCCGCCGATCACATCGAGGTCGCGAGCTTCATGGCCCTCGCCGCCGCGACCCATGGAGAGCTGCGGATTCGCGACGCGGAGCCGAACGACCTGACCATGATCCGGCGGCAGTTCCAACGCCTGGGCCTGACGTCCCACATCGACGGCAACGACGTGCTGGTCCCCCCGGAGCAGGTCCTACAGGTTCAGGCCGACGTGGGCGATGCCACGCCCAAGGTCGAGGATGGTCCGTGGCCCGCGTTCCCGGCTGACCTCACCTCGATCGCGCTCGCCCTCGCCACGCAGGCCGAGGGCCAGATCCTGATCTTCGAGAAGATGTTCGAGAATCGCTTGTTCTTCGTGGACAAGCTCGTCGCGATGGGTGCTCGGATCATCCTGTGCGATCCCCATAGGGCGATCGTCTACGGTCCGAGCCGTCTTCACGGCGAGCGGGTCGAGAGCCCGGACATCCGGGCGGGGATGGCGATGCTCATCGCGGCGCTGGCCGCCGACGGGACCTCGGAGATCGGCAACGTCATCCAGATCGACCGCGGCTACGAGCACATCGATCTGCGGCTGCGCGAGCTCGGCGCGAGGATCGAGCGCGTGGGCGCCGAGCCGGTTCCGGCCTAGCGACCGCTCGCGGCTCCGTTAGCGGGCGATCCCCCGGCAATGGGGGATTTTTCCACGCCATAGCGTTGCCAAGTCCCCCAGACCGCGCGAGCTAAGGTGGCGCGCATGATCCACAGGATCCCCCCTGGAACCAGGGACATCCTGCCCGAAGAGATGCGCGAGCTGCGGCGCCTTCAGGTTGCCCTGTCGTCGGTGTTCGAGCGCCACGGCTACGGTGAGGTGGCGACGCCGACGATCGAGTACGACGAGGTCCTCGCCCGCGGCGACGAGCGCGGAGCCCCGGTCGCCTATCGCTTTTTCGACGCGGACGGCGAGTTGCTGGCGCTCCGCACGGACATGACGGTGCCGATCGCACGCCTAGTGGCGACGCGGCTCGCATCCGAGGAGCCGCCGTTCCGCCTCTCCTACTTTGCGAACGCCTACCGTGCCGTCCGTCCGCAGCGTGGCCAGATGCGCGAGTTCACCCAGGCGGGCGTCGAGCTCGTCGGCCGGGACGCGCCGGATGGCACCGCCGAGGTGGTCGAGGTCCTGAGCGCGGCACTCGACGCCGCGGGGCTGACCCGGGCGGTGATCGGGCTTGGCGACGCTGACCTCTACCCGCAATTGCTTGCAGAGCTCGACGTTCCGGGCGGACAGCGCGACGGGATCCTCGAGCTCCTCGCGGCACACGACCTCGTCGGGCTCGAGCGCGAGGTGGACGCACTGCGCCTGGGCGCCGGCGAGCGCGAGACGCTCCTCCGCCTTCCCAACCTTCGCGGGGGTGCCGAGGTCCTGGACGAGGCCCGGGAGTTGGGCGGCGCCGCGGTCGAACGCGCAAGCCAGCGGCTCGCCGCGACCTACTCGGCGCTCAGCGATCGCGGCGTCGCCGGCAGGATCAGCCTGGACCTCGGCCTTCTCCGCGACCTCGGCTACTACACCGGCGCGATCCTCGAGGTGTACGACCCCGCGGTGGGCCACATCCTTGGTGGAGGTGGCCGTTATGACGAGCTCGTCGGCCGCTTTGGCCGCCCACTCCCGGCGGCCGGGTTCGCTCTGTACCTCGAGCGCGTGCACATCGCGCAGGCGGAGGAGGAACGTGTGGGCTCGCCGCAGGAGGCCCGGGCGTGAGGCTCGGCACGGTCGCCGGAAGCCGGGCGCGGGGCGACGGCGCCCTGAAGCTCGCCGTGCCCAGGGGTGCGTTGTTCGGCGGAACCGTGGAGCTTCTCGACCGCATCGGGGTGGACACCGCCGCGATCCGATCGGGCTCGCGGGCCCTGGTCTTCGATGGGGGAGGCCTCGTCCTCGTGACGATGCGCCCGTCGGACGTGCCCACGTACGTCGAGGCGGGCGCGGCCGATCTCGGCATCACCGGTAAGGACGTGTTGATCGAGCAGCGGGACCGGGCCGTGTACGAGCTGCTGGACCTGGAATACGGAGAGTGTCGGATGGTGCTGGCGGCCCGGCGTGGCGACGACACCATGGCGGAGGCGGAGCGCCGGCTCGGCGCGATGCGGATAGCGACCAAGTATCCCCGGGCCGCGGAGCGCCACTTCCAGGAGTCGGGCCGCCGTGCGGAGGTGATCGAGGTGAAGGGGTCCGTCGAGCTCGCGCCGCTGGTCGGCCTCGCCGACGGCATTGTCGACCTGGTCGACACCGGGAAAACCCTCGCCGAGAACGAGCTCGAGGTGCGCGAGGAGATCGCCACGTGTACCGCGCGCCTGGTCGCGAATCGCGTCGCCCACAAGCTCCGCGCGACCGAGGTCGATGGCCTCGTGAACCGGATGCGCGAGGCGACGCGATGAAGATCGAACGGGTCGAGTGGGACGGCTCCGGCGCTCGCCGCCTCGCTGCCAGGCTGCGCTCGCTCGCCCCGCGGCGGGAGGAGGTTGCCGGGGCCGTTGGCGAGATCGTTCGGTCCGTGCGCGATCGTGGCGACGAGGCACTGCGGGAGATCAGTGCGGAGCTGGGGGAGCAGGCTCCGGACTCGTGGCGCGTCGACCCCGAGGCGATAGAGGCGGCGCCGGGGCTGCTCGATCCGGAGGTGCGGGAGGCCATGCGGGTCGCCGGCCGGAATATCGCCTCGGTCGCGCGGGCCGAGCTCGAGGCCCTTCGCCGACCGGCCGCGCTCGAGCTGCCGGAGGGCCAGCTCGTCGAGGTGCGCGCCGATCCCGTCTTGGCGGCTGGCGTCTACGCGCCGGGCGGTAGGGCGCCGTACGCGTCCTCCGTCCTGATGTGTTGCATACCGGCGAGGGTGGCCGGTGTGGCGCGCATCGCGGTCGCGAGCCCGGCGGGGGCGCGGGGACGGCCGAGCGCGCCTGTACTCGCGGCCTGCGCGGCGGCGGGCGTCGACGAGGTCTATGCAATCGGCGGCGCGCAGGCGATCGCCGCGTTCGCGTACGGCACTGAGAGCATCGAGCCCGTGGACCTCATCGCGGGCCCCGGCAATCGCTATGTCGCCGAGGCCAAGCGCCAGGCGTCAGGGGCCGTCGGGATCGACGGCATCGCCGGGCCGACCGAGCTGATGGTCGTCGCCGACGGCACGGCCGTCCCGGAGCGGATCGCGCTGGATCTCTGCGCCCAGGCTGAGCACGGCGAGGATGGGCTCCTCGTGGCGGCCTCGCCGGACGTCGCCCTGCTGGACCGCCTCGAGGAGCTCGTGGAGGAGCTCGCGGCGGAGCGGCCGACCGTCGCCCCGGCGCCGCTCGGGTTGGTGGCCACGACGGGCATCGAGGCCTCGCTGACGCTGGCCGACGCGGTCGCGCCCGAGCACCTGGAGCTGGCGTACGATGGCGCCGACGAGGCCGCCGCCCGGGGGCGTGTGGCCGGCTGCGTCTTCGTCGGCCGTGGCGGAGGGGCGGCGTTCGGCGACTACGTGGCCGGGTCCAACCACGTCCTCCCCACGGGCGGCGCTGCGCGGTTCGGCGGGCCACTGGGCCCGGGGAGCTTCCGGCGCCGGACATCGATCGTGAGCTTGTCGCGGCGGGCCGCCTCCAATCTCGCCCCCTACGTCGACGCGCTCGCCGGTCTCGAGGGTTTTCCCGTGCACGGCGAGTCGGCCGCCGCTCGCGGCGGCGGGTGATTCGCGAACATCCATGAATTCCAGGTGCTTTGAGCGATGGCACGCACAGCTGACATCACCCGGAAGACCCGCGAGACCGAGATCGAGGTCGCCGTCGACCTCGAGGGTGGCGAGGTGGAGACCACGACCGGAATCGGGTTCTTCGATCACATGGTCGAGTCGCTCGGGCGACACGCAGGGCTCGGCCTGCGGGTCAACGCCCAGGGGGACCTCCACACCGGCGCCCACCACACCGTCGAGGACGTCGGCATCGCGCTCGGACGGGCGCTCGACGGCGCGCTGGGCGATCGGGCCGGCATCCGGCGCTACGGCTCGGCAGCGGTGCCGATGGACGAGGCGCTCGGCGTCTGCGCGATCGATGTCTCCGGCCGCCCGTTCTGCCTGTTCCGGTCCGAGATGCCGCTGACCTCGATCGCCGGCTTCGAGACCGAGCTCACCGAGGAGTTCTTCCGTGCGATGGCGACGAACGGGAAGCTCACCGTCCACGTCGGCACGCGATACGGCTCGAACGCGCACCACATGGTCGAGGCCTGCTTCAAGGCGTTCGCCCGGGCGCTGCGCGAGGCCATCGAGCTCGATCCCCGCGAGCGAGGCGTACCCTCGACGAAGGGAACGCTGACCTGACCAGTGGTACCTCCATCGCGATCCTCGACTACGGGATGGGCAACCTGCGGTCCGTCCAGAAGACGCTCGAGCGAGTCGGGGCGGAGGGCCACATCACGAGCGACACGTCGACGGCCGAGCGGGCCGATGGGGTGATCCTCCCGGGCGTCGGCGCGTTTCCCCGCGCGATGGCGCGCGTAGTTGAGCTGGGGCTCGATTCGTTCGTGAGCGCGCGGGTCGAGGCCGGGCAGCCGGTGCTGGGGATCTGCCTGGGGCTCCAGCTCCTCTTCGAGAGCTCCACGGAGCTCGGCGGCGCCGCCGGGATCGGGGTGCTGCGCGGCGAGGTCACCGGGTTGGACGCCCCCGGCCTGAAGGTCCCGCACATGGGGTGGGAGCCCGTTCGGTGGGAGCGCGGCTCCGACCTGGTAGCCGGCCTCGAATCCGGCACGCCGTTCTACTTCGTGCACTCATTCGCCGTCCGTCCAGCCGAGCCACGGGACGCGCTCGGAACCGCGGAGTGGGGGGAGCGGTTCGTGTGCGCGGTGGCGCGCCCGCCGCTCTACGGCGTGCAGTTCCACCCCGAGAAGTCGAGCGGGGCTGGACTCCGCGTCCTTGCCAACTTCGCCGAGATCTGCGCCTCCGTCCCGGCGTGATCCTCTATCCCGCGATCGACATCCGCGGTGGTCGCGCCGTTCGCCTGGTGCAGGGCGACTACGGGCGCGAGACGGCCTATGACGACGATCCTCTCGACGCCGCGCGCCGTTGGCTCGGCCAGGGGGCGCGGGCGCTGCACGTCGTGGACCTCGATGGCGCGCGGGCCGGCGAGCCCAGAAACCTCGAGCAGGTGCGCAGGATCGTCGGGGAGGCCGGGGTGACGGTTCAAGTCGGCGGCGGCCTGCGCGACGCGGATGCCGTGGCGTCCGCGCTCGAGGCGGGCGCGGACCGCGTGGTGCTCGGCACCGCCGCCCTCGCCGAGCCGGAGCTCGTGGTCGCCCTCGCGGCCGAGCACGGTCAGCGGGTGGTGGTGGGCGTGGACTCCCGGGGCGGGCACGTCGCGGTGGAGGGCTGGGCGCGCGAGACCCGGGCGAAACCGGCCGCGACCATCGCTCACCTGGCCGGCAGGGGGATTCGGAGATTCGTGTTCACCCCCGTCGACGTCGACGGCACGCTTCGGGGCCCGGATCTGGACGAGCTGCGCGAGGTGGCGCTGATGACTGCCGAGGTGGGCGCGAAGCTCATCTATTCGGGTGGGATCGGCTCGCTCGACGACCTGCGCGCGGTTCGGGCCATCGCCCCTCGGAGCCTGGAGGGCGTCATCGTCGGGCGTGCTCTCTATGAGGGCAGGTTCACCGTGTCCGAGGGACAGGCGGCCCTCGACGGCTAACGTCTTCAGCATGGCCGGGACCGCCACGAAGCTCCTCGCCCGCGCTCGCACCGTGCGTTGGCTCGCGTTGTACGAGACCGCCCGGATGGTCTACGGGCAGGGTAAGCGCGCTTGGGACAACTTGGAGCCGGACGAGCGCGACCGCATCGGCGCGCTCGTCCGCAAGTCGAAGGGACGTCGATCGAACCTGACCGACGGCGAGCGGAGCGAGCTCTGGACCCTGGTCAAGAGGGCGGCGACCGGTTGACGATGGCCCTGGCGCGGGTCATTCCCTGCCTGGACGTTGATGCCGGACGCGTGGTGAAGGGCACGAACTTCGTCGGTCTCAGGGACGCGGGCGATCCGGTCGAGCTCGCCGCCCGTTACGACGCCGAGGGTGCCGACGAGGTGGTCTTCCTCGACATCACCGCCACCCACGAGCGCCGCGAGACCATGGTCGAGCTCGCCCGTCGAGCGGCGGACCACGTCTTCATCCCGTTCGTGATCGGTGGCGGAATCCGGTCGGTCCAGGACGCCCAGGCGGTCCTCGACGCCGGGGCCGACAAGGTCTCCGTCAACTCCGCGGCGCTCGAGCGCCCCGCATTGATCGGCGAGCTCGCCGAGGTCTTCGGCTCCCAGTGCGTCGTCATCGCCATTGACGCCAAGCGCGCCAACGGCGGCTGGGACGTCTACACGCACGGTGGTCGCCATCCCGCCGCCGGCCGTGAGGCCGTCCCGTGGGCGCGCGAGGCGGTCGAGCTCGGGGCAGGGGAGGTCCTGCTCACCAGCATGGATCGCGACGGCACCACGCTCGGCTACGAGCTCGAGCTCACCCGCGCCGTGGCCGATGCCGTGACCGTGCCGGTGGTCGCGTCCGGCGGCGCCGGTGAGCTGCACCACCTGTCCGAGGCGATCCTCGAGGGCCGGGCGGACGCGGTCCTGTGTGCCTCGATCTTCCACTACGGAAGCTATTCCGTACGTGAGGCGAAGGAGCACCTGCGGGGCTCCGGAATCCCCGTGCGCATCGCCTAGGCCGGCGTTTTGGTGGCAGGTAGGCGGTGACGCCTCGCCGGCGCACGAGGCCCGCTCACCCTTCAACGGCGGCAATCCCGGAAGCCGGTTGAAGGGTTGACCTTCCATAGGGCGGTCAACCCTTCAAGCGGCTGTGGGGATGGGCGCGATTGAAGGGTTGACGTCTCCGGGTGGCAGCGTGGCCTTACTTGCGGTCGTTCTGCAGGGGCGTTGCCCGGCCGCAGTCCTGGGCGATGGTGGAATTCCCGCACGTATGGTGCGGTTTTTCGACCATCGTTCGCGCCTGGCCCTACTTGCCGCCGTTCTTCGGGTGCGAGCCGTCCTTCTTGGGACGCTTCGAGTGAGCGTTGCCCTTGGACCCGCCGGACTTCGCCTGTCCGCCCTCCTTGCGCTTGCGGCGGGCCTCGATCAGCGCCTTCCCGTGCTTGCCCGGGGGCCTGGGCTCGAACGCTCTGATCGTCGACGTGCCGGTGAGATAGATCCGCTGCCCGTCGGAGATCACGGGGTTGTACTCGCCCTGGTCGTTGTGCCAGACCTGCTGCCCCCGCTTGACCGCATAGGCGTAGGTGCCGATGTTGGGGCCGATCACAGAGACGTAGACGGTGCGATCCACGACGCTCGATGATCCGAGGATCACGCCGTTCATGTAGTGGTCCCAGCGAACGGCACCCGTCTTCGCGTCGAGCGCGTAGAAGCGCTTGTCCTGGGAGCCGATGAAGACGGTCGGCGGGGCGTGTGGGGTGTCCGCTACGGCGGGGGATGAGTACACCTCGGCCCCCGTGGAGTGGCTCCAAGCAAGGTCGCCAGTCTTCTCCTCGAAGCTGTAGACGCGCCCGTCGAGGCCGCCCAGGTAGACGCGGCCGAACGCGACCGCGGGCGTCGAGTAGACGCCGCCCCCGTGCAGGAAGCCACCGCCCTGCGTGTTCGCCTGCCACTTGACGTGCCCGTTGCCCGCATCGAGGGCATACACCTCGCCCGCGTAGTTGTCGGCGAAGAGTGTGCCGTTGTGATACGCCAGGGCGCCCTTGACGGGGCCGTTGGTGTGGGTCTTCCAGCGGATCTTGCCGGTCTTCTCGTCCAGGGCGAAGATATCGCCGGACTCGCAACCGAAGATCACCTTGCCGCTGTGGACGAGCGGCGAGGACTCGCTGCGGTCGGGGAGCGGCGTTCGCCACAGGACCTTTCCCTTCTTGTGCGCGTCGAGGGCGACGGCCTGATGCGGCTCGAGGTTGACCACGAACAGCCGCCCGTCGTGGTAGGCCGGGGATGAGGCGTTCAGGCTCCCGACGTCGCGCTTCCACAGGATGTGCCCACGCTTCGCGTCGAGCGCGTAGAAGGTCGCGTCCTTGTCCATGAAGTAGATGACGTCATTGACGATGATCGGCTGGAACTCGAGGAGCTTCCCGGCCTGGAAGCTCCACTCGGAGGAGTGGAACGGGGGGTTGAGGCCCTTGACCGGCAGGTAGCGGACTCGCGCCGGGTCGTAGCCATACATGGGCCAGTTCAGCGTCTCGGGCTTCTTCTTCTTGGGCTTCTGCTCGTGAAACGACGCGTTCGGGTTCGAGACGTCACCGGGCCGTTTGGTCACCAGGTACGCTGCGACGGCCGCCCCGGCGACGAGAGCGACCGCGGCACCGACGACGGCGAGCCGGCGGCCCACGCTCCACGAGCGCCAGATGTTCAGCAGGCGAGCCATCCGCGAAGCCCGTCATGGTAGGGAACGCCCCTGAGGGGACCGTCAATGTCGCATGAGAGCGCCGAGATCGAGCCGGAGCGCATTCCGGAGCGCCTGAAGGCGCTGGGCGCGCTCGAGCGCGTCCGCGAGGCGGCCGGCGGGGTGCCGGTCTACCTGGTCGGCGGGGGGGTCCGCGACCTGCTGCTTGGTCGGGAGCGGACCGATCTCGATATCGCGGTCGAGGGCGACGCGGTTGAGCTCGGGAAGCGACTGGGCGGCGAGATTCGAGCGCATGAGCGCTTCGCCACCGCGACGGCAGTCCTCGACGGGCTGGAGCTCGACCTGGCGACGGCCCGCAGCGAGACGTACCCGCGCCCCGGCGCGCTGCCCGAGGTGCGCCCGGCCACGCTCGCGGAGGATCTCGCACGCCGCGACTTCACCGTCAACGCCATGGCGGTCCCGCTGCTCGCCGCGCCCGAGTTGATCGATCCGCACGGCGGTGCGCCGGACCTCGAGCGGGGCGTCCTGCGCGTCCTGCACGAGCGTTCCTTCGTCGACGACCCCACCCGCGCGCTTCGCGCCGCACGCTACGCGGCGCGCTACGGCTTCTCGGTGGAGCCGGACACCGAGCGGCTGCTTCGCACGGCCGATCTGAGCACCGTCTCCAGCGAGCGCGTCGAGGCGGAGCTCAGGAAGCTCGCGGCCGAGCCTCGGGCTCGGGAAAGCTTCGAGCTCCTTGACGAGTGGGGCCTGGTCGCGCTCGAGACGGGTGCGCCGGAGCTGATCGATGTCGTGAGCGACCTCGCCGGGTCCGAGCCCTGGCGGAGCGCGGTGCGCCGTGACGACGCGGTCCTGGCGGCGGCCCTCGCCCGCGACCTGGAAGCCGCCCGGGAGCTCGCGGCGAGCGAGCCGCAACGGCCGTCACAGGCGGTCGCGCGGGCGCGAGCGCACGACGCCGTGACGCTCGCGCTGGCCCGAGGGCTCGGCGCCGAGTGGCTCGACCACTACGTCTCCGAGTGGCGCGGGGTGCGCCTGGAGATCGATGGTGGAGACCTGCTCGAGGCCGGGATCCCCGAGGGCCCGGCGATAGGCCGCGGGCTCGCCGCGGCGCTGAGGGCGAAGCTCGACGGCGAGATCGCGGGTCGCGACGCCGAGCTGCGGGTGGCCCTGGGGGTCGCCCGCGGGTAGGCGTCCGGGGCAGTCTGGCCCATCCGGTACCGTCAGTGATGTTGGTCGAGGAGCGGCTAGCGATGAGTCTGGCTGACACGTTTGCGGGGGCATCGCCGCCCGACCCGCGTGTGTGGCGACGAGGTCGCTTCCCGGAACACCTGGCGAAGCCGCGGCGATCCGTGCGTTGACCGCGCCGTTTGAAGACGATCCCGTCTATCTGACGGAGCTTCCGGACGACCTCCGCGCCCGGCGGTGGGAGGCAGAGAGGCGGCGCCGTTGGCGCCGCCGCCTGGCTGCGCTCGCGGTCCTGGCCGTCATCGGGGCGGTCGCGGCGATCGCCATCGTCACGCTCACCGGCGACGAAGGCGGTCATGCCACACGGGCGCAGGCGGGCCAGGGAAACGGCGCGAAGGGCGGCCAGGCAGGCGCCGCCAGCTTTCCGGCGGACTGGAGGCCGTACACGGGGCCGGTGCCGATTCTCGAGTATCACGCGATCCAGCCGCCCGTTTCGGGCACTCCCTTCCCGCAGCTCTTCGTCCCGCAGGCCGACTTTGTCGAGCAGATGAAGTGGCTCGACGCACACGGATACGAGGGCGTCACGCTGGATCAGGTCGAGGACGCCTGGTACAAGAACGGCGAGTTACCGCCGAAGCCCGTCGTGCTGACCTTCGACGACGGCTACCTGAGCCAGTACGTGGCCGCGTTCCCGGCGCTTGAGCACTTCCACTGGCCCGGGGTGCTGAACCTCGTCGCGAAGAACTCCGACCTGCCGGACGCGGACGTGCAGAAGATGCTCGATGCGAATCCTCCGTGGGAGCTCGCGTCACATACGATCACCCACGCGGACCTGACGACGCTCGGATCCCCCGATCTCGATCGCGAGGTCGTCGGGTCGCGCCGGATGCTCCAGGGACGCTTCGACGTGCCGGTGAACAACTTCAGCTATCCCGAAGGGCGGTACGACGACACGGTGATCGCCGCCGTGAAGGCGGCCGGCTACCGTGGCGCCATGAGCGAGGTCCCGGGCGCCGCGACCGCCGCCCATCCGTATGTGCTGAACCGGATCGAGATCGAGCTCGACGACGGGCTCAGCGGGTTCATCTCGAAGCTCAAGGCGGCCGAGTCCGGAGCCTCCACGGCCGACACGCCCAGCCCGGGCGGCTGAGGGGCGCGCGCTTGCGCTGGCGCGAAGACGACGGCGTTCGCTGGCTGGAGGCGGAGCTCCCGGGCGCAGTCGCTGGGTTCAGCACCCGCATCGGCGGCCTCAGCGCCCCGCCGTTCGACACCCTGAACCTGGGGCGGCTGACCGGTGATCCCCGAGTCCGGGAGAACCGCCACCGGCTGGCGGCCGCGGTCGGGATCGACCCGCGCGAAGTGCTGATCGGCCGTCAGGTTCACGAGGCGCACGTGCGTCGCCACGACCGCCCGACCGAGCCGAGCGCGTATGCAGAGCCCGCCCCCGGGTTGCCCGAGGCCGACGGCCACGCCACCGACCGACCTGGGCTCGCGCCGCTCGTCTTCGTCGCCGACTGTCTCCCGGTCGCGCTGGCCGGCGAGCGCGGTGTCGCGATGCTTCATTGCGGCTGGCGCGGGCTGGCTGCCGGGATCGTCGGCCGAGGCGTGGAGGAGGTGGAGGCCCGTGCCGCCGCGGTCGGCCCCGGCATCGGACCGTGCTGCTACGAGGTCGGGGACGAGGTTCGCGACGCCTTCGGCGACCTCGGCGAGGGCATCAGCAGCGGGAGGATGCTCGACCTGCGTGAGGTGGCTCGCCGGCTGCTCGTGGCGGCCGGGGTGGAGCGGCTCGAGATCAGCGAGCTGTGCACGAGCTGTCATCCCGAGCTCTTCTTCTCGCATCGCCGCGACCGCGGGCGCACGGGGCGGCAGGCCGGTCTCGTCTGGATGGCCGCCTGATGCCGGGCCTCATCCACGGCCTGGAGGCGGACCGGATCCAAGCCAACCTGGAGCGTGTCCGGGAGCGGGTGGGCGCGGACGTGGAGATCCTGGCGGCGACCAAATACGTTCCGGCCGAGGAGCTCGCCGTGCTGGCGGAGGCCGGGGTCGAGCTCGTGGGCGAGAACCGCCTCCAGGACATGGAGGAGAAGCGCGAGCGGTACGGCGACGCATTCACCTGGGATTTCATCGGCAACCTCCAGAGCCGAAAGGTGAAGCGCATCCTTTCCCTGGTGCGGCTGATCCACTCGGTGGCGAGCGACTCCGCACTCGAGCAGCTCGGCCGCCACGGCGACGAGTCCACGGAGGTGCTCGTCGAGGTCAACGTCGCCGGTGAGGAGAGCAAGGGCGGCGTCGCGCCGGCGGAGCTCGGCGCGTTCATCGAGCGCTGTCCCGTCTCCGTTGTCGGGCTGATGACGATGCCCCCATTCAGCACCGACCCCGAGGCCTCGCGGCCGGCCTTCGCGCGTCTCGCCGAGCTGGCCGCCGATCACGACCTGTCCCGGCTCTCCATGGGGACGAGCCAGGACTGGGAGGTCGCCGTGGACGAGGGCGCGACCATCATTCGCCTGGGAACCGAGCTGTACGCGTGAGAGTGGCGGGTGGACGCCCGGAACCCGCAATAATTCGTACAGGAATAGCCCGTCTAGAGGCGAACGTACGCTGAGCAATGGCCTTCCGCGACACATGGCATCGGGCGCTGGTCTACTTCGGCCTGGCCGAGGATCCCGGCTACAGGGACGGGGGCATGTACGAGCCCGAAACCGGCCAGGATCTATACGAGTCGCCGGCCCCCCGCGGCGCGACCGTCAGCCCGCTGCGCGAGCGACGTCGCGGTCGGGATGAGATCGACGACATCTTCGCCGAGGACGAGCCGGTGGGTCGCGGCGGGCGGATGCTGCGGCCGGTCGGCGGGAACGGCGCGGACGTCCGGGTGCATCTCGTGACGCCCTACAGCTTCAACGACGCTCAGGAGGTCGCTGACAAGTTCAAGGAGGACACCCCGGTGATCCTCAACCTCCAGACCACCGACTCCGAGCTCGCGAAGCGGCTGATCGACTTCACGTCCGGTCTGACCTACGCGCTCGGCGGCGGGATGCAGAAGATCGCCGACAAGACGTTCCTGCTGACCCCCCGCAACGTCGAGGTCTCGGCCGAGGAGAAGGCCCGCCTCGTCGAGAAGGGCTTCTTCAACCAGTCCTGAATGCCGCGGGCTCTAGGCTTGGCCCGCGATGAAGGTCGGGTTCGCCGGAGCCGGGAACATGGCTGGCGCGATGGCGCGCGGCTGGGCCTCGGGGCCGGGCGGGCCCGAGGCGATGCTGTTCTGCGACATCGACGCCGACAGGGCCGCGGCGCTCGCGGCGCAGGCCGGTGGAGGGACCCGAGACACGCTCCGAGAGCTGACGGTCGACAGCGACGTCGTGGTCCTCGCGGTGAAGCCGACCGCGCTGGAGGCCGTCGCCGACGAGCTCGAGGGGAAGGCGCCGGCGCTTCTCTCACTGCTCGGCGTGACGCCGATCGCGCGAATCGCGGAGGCCTTTCCGGGCGTCCCAGTGCTGCGCGTCATGCCGAACCAGCCGGTTGAGGTGCGCCGGGGAGTGCTCTGCCACGCGCCCGCGCACGAGATGCCCGACGACCTCCGAGACGAGCTGCTCCGGCTCCTCGGCGCACTGGGCGAGGTGGTCGCCCTGGGCGAGGAGCAGATCGACGCGGCGATGGCGATCATGTCGAGCTCGCCCGCCTACATCGCCCTGGTCGCCGAGGCCCTGGCGCGAGGAGGCCGGAGCGAGGGTCTGGAGCCGGCGGTCGCGGACCGGCTCGTATCCGGCGCGCTCGCCGGCACCGCGGCGCTCCTGCGAGAGCGCGATCCGGAGACGATCCGCGCCGCGGTGGCGTCGCCGGGCGGCGCGACCGAGGCCGGCTTGACTCAGCTCGAAGGCGTGGTGGAGGAGGCGTTCGTGAGGGCGGTCAACGTGTCACTGGAGCGGTTCCGGTGATTCCGATCGCGGACACGCGCGACGTGATTGCCGACTACGTCGGTGCCCTGTTCCTCGTCTATCTCATCCTGATCATCATCCGGGTCCTCTTGACGTGGATCCCGCGGGTTCCCTACAACCGCGCGCTGCAGGCTTCGATCGGATTCGTCGAAGAGGTCACCGACCCCTACCTCAACTTCTTCAGGCGCTTCCTGCCGCCGATCGGCGGTGGCGGGTTCGCGCTGGACCTGAGCCCGATCCTGGGGATCATCCTGCTGATCATCGCCCAGCGTGTCGTGGTCGGGCTCATCGGCGGGTGAGGTCCTCCCGTCTCAGCGCGGCCGCCGTCGCGGGATGGCGACGGGCGCTTCTGGTTTGCGGCGCGGTGGTGCTGCTCGACCAGATCTCGAAGGCCATCATCGTCTCCTCGCTCTCGATCGGCGAGCACGAGTCGATCGGGCTCGGGTTCACCCTCACGAACACGCCGAACTCGGGACTCGCGTTCGGAATCGGCCAGGGAGAGGGGTTCGTCCTCGGGGTGACGGTGGTCGCCCTCGTGTTGGTCCTCCTGTGGTTCGCGCTCGACCCGACCCGACCAGGTCTCTGGCTCGCGGTCGGGCTCCTGGTGGGGGGAGCCCTGGGCAATCTCGCCGACCGCGTGCGAATGGATGCCGTCACGGACTTCATCGACCCGCCGCTCTGGCCGGCTTTCAACCTCGCGGATGTGGCGATCACCATCGGTGCTCTCGGCCTCATCCTCGTCTCCATGAGCCCGACGCCGGCGCGCGACGAGGCGAAGCCCAAGCCGGGCCCTGGGTGAATCTCGACGTTCGCATCGCCTATTCCGATGACTGGCTGGCGGTGGTCGACAAGCCGGCCGGCCTCGTCGTCCATCCCGCGGCGGGACACTCGGGGCCGACGCTCGTCGACGTGTTGGGCGATGTCCTCGGCGGCGGTGATGACCCCCGGCGTCCTGGAATCGTCCACCGGCTGGACCGAGACACGTCGGGACTGATGCTCGTCGCGCGCTGCGACGAAGCCCATCGACGCCTGGCGGCGGAGATCGGCGCGCGCGAGGTCCACCGCACCTATCTCGCGGTCGTCGAGGGCCGTCCCCGAGCGCGCTCGGGCACGATCGACGCCCCCCTCGGCCGCGACTACCGCGCGCCGGAGCGACGCGCCGTGGGCGGCCGCGGCCCGCGCGAGGCACGAACCCACTTCACGGTGCTGGAATCGCTCGCGGCCGACTCGCTCGTTGAAGTGCGTCTGGAGACCGGGCGCACCCACCAGATCCGGGCCCACTTCGCGGCGATCGGCCACCCGGTCGCGGGCGACCCGCAGTACGGGCACGCGTGGCGGCACGGTCTGGCGCGCCAGTTCCTGCACAGCGCGAGGCTGGGATTCACGCATCCGTTCAGCGACGAGGAGATGGCGTTCGATTCGCCGCTGCCGGATGACCTGGCTCAGGCGCTGGAGTTGGCGCGGGCGGGGTAGGGCACGGAGCGGGGAGCCGCGAAAAGCACCCTTGCCCCGGGTTCAAGTCAATCCATGCTCGGAAATCGAGCGCGGATTGACACGACCCATGGGTCCTGGATCCCGTTCCGCGCCCGCGACGTCAACGGCTGGGCCTCGTACAATCCACGACCGACCCGTAACCGACCCCCGACGGAAGGCACGGGGCCCTGCCCGGCGGAAGCGCCGGGTCCCCGCGGCGCCGTTGGGACGCCAACCTAATCCACAAGGGAGCCTCATGTCCGAACCCGGAATCAAGGAGCTGTTGGAGGCCGGTCTTCACTTCGGCCACCAGACGCGTCGCTGGGATCCGCGGATGCGCACGTACATCTACGGCGAGCGTGACGGGATCCACATCATCGATCTGCTGCAGACCGAGCACCTGCTCGCCGAGGCGCGGCGCTTCGCGGGCGAGAGCGCGAGCAAGGGCGGCACGGTTCTGTTCGTTGGGACCAAGAAGCAGGCGCGCGATGCGATCAAGGAGTGGGCCGATCGATGCGACATGCCGTACGTGAACCAGCGCTGGCTGGGCGGTCTGCTCACGAACTTCCACACGATGTCGGCGCGGATCGAGCGGCTTCACGAGCTGACCGAGCTGCGCGAGGAGGGCCAGCTCGACCTGCTCCCCACGAAGGAGCGGATGGCCCGCGAGGCCGAGCTCGCGAAGCTCGAGTACAACCTCGGCGGCGTCCGCAACATGAAGCGCCTCCCGCAGGCGGTCCTGATCATCGACCTCAAGACCGAGGCGATCGCGGTGCGAGAGGCCGAGCGGCTGCGGATCCCGATCATCGGTCTGGTCGACACGAACGTCGACCCCGTGCCGATCGACTATCCCATCCCGGGGAATGACGACTCGATCCGGTCCTGCGAGCTCGTCATCCGCACGATCGGCGAGGCGGTGTACGAGGCCGCGCAGGCGTGGCGCGACGCGGAGGCGAAGCGCCAGGCGGAGGAGGAGCAACGCCGCCAACGGGAAGAGGAGGAACGCCGGCGGCGCGAGGCCGAGGAGCGGGCGCGCAAGGAGGCGGAGGAGGCCGCCGCTGCAGCCGCCGCTGAGGGCTCGCAGGCGGCACCCGCGGAGACCACTCAGGAGGCGGGCGCGTGAGTGCCGAGACGACGATCAAGGCGGCCGATGTCAAGGTGCTCCGGGACCGGACCGGCTCGGGGATGATGGACTGCAAGGCCGCCCTGGCCGAGGCCGATGGTGACCTCGACAAGGCGGTCGAGATCCTGCGCGTGAAGGGTCAGGCCTCGGCCGCGAAGCGCAGCGGCCGGGCCACGAGCGAGGGGCTGGTCACCTCATACATCCATGCCACCGGCAAGGTGGGGGTGCTCGTCGAGGTCCAATGTGAGACGGATTTCGTCGCCCGCAGCGACGACTTCAAGGAATTCGCGCGTGAGGTCGCGATCCACGTCGCGGGCACGCCCTCGCCGCCGCTCTACGTCTCCGCGGAGGAGATCCCCGACGAGGCGCGCGAGGCCGAGCGGCGGGTGCTCGAGGCCAAGGCCCGCGAGGAGGGCAAGCCCGACGAGATCGTTGGGCGGATCGTCCAGGGCCAGCTGTCCAAGTGGGCGAAGGCCGTCGCCCTGCTCGAGCAGGAGCACGTTCGAACGGATCGTTACGACGGCAAGACGATCGAGGACCTCCGCGCCGAGATCGCCTCGAGAACGGGCGAGAACGTGCGCGTCGCCAGGTTCGCACGGTTCGTGGTGGGCGAGTAGCGCACTACGATTGTCCGCGCCGTGTCAGAGGAACCCGCATTCAGCCGCGTTCTCCTGAAGCTCTCCGGCGAGGCCCTGATGGGGGGCCTCGAGTACGGCACCGATCCGGGTCGCGTCGAGCGGATCGCCGCCCAGGTGCACGACGTTGTCGAGCGCGGGGTGCAGATGGCACTCGTCGTCGGCGCCGGCAACATCTACCGCGGGCTTCAGGGCGCGGCCCGGGGGATGGACCGCGCCACCGCCGACTACATGGGCATGCTCGCGACCGTGCTGAACGCCTTGACGCTCCAGGACGCGCTCGAGAAGCGCGGCGCTCACACTCGGGTGCTCTCCGCGATTCAGGTCACCGAGGTCGCTGAGCCATACATCCGCCGCCGCGCGATCCGGCACCTCGAGAAGGGGCGGATAGTGATCTTCGCCGCCGGCACGGGCAACCCGTTCTTCACGACCGATACCGCCGCGGCGCTGCGCGCCTTGGAGATCCGAGCCGACGTGATCCTGATGGCGAAGCACGGGGTCGAGGGCGTCTTCGACGCCGATCCCTCCGAGGTCCCCGATGCGAAGTTCATTCCCGAGATCACCCACCGGCAGGCAATCGAGCGTGGCCTCCGCGTCATGGACTCGACGGCGCTCTCCCTGTGCATGGACAACGACCTGCCCATCTGCGTCTTCAACCTCGCCGACGAGCGCAACATCGATCGGATCGTGTCGGGGGAGCGGGTCGGCACGATCGTCTCGTCAAACGGCCGGCTCGAGCCGGTTGCCGGGACACACGAGGAGAGGGTTTCAGGATGAGCGATTTCACCGATGAGCTGCTGGACGACGCCGAGGAACGCATGCACAAGTCGGTCGACGCGTGTCGCCACGAGCTCGCCACCGTGCGCACGGGCCGCGCATCCCCGCACCTCCTCGATCGCGTCGTCGTCGATTACTACGGCACCGAGACACCGTTGCGCCAGCTGGCCCAGGTAGCGGCGACCGACGCCCGGCTCCTGACGCTCACGCCCTACGACAAGAACGCGATCAAGCAGGTCGAGAAGGCGATCATGGAGTCCGATCTCGGCCTCACACCATCCAATGACGGCAACGTTGTCAGGCTGCAGATTCCGGAGCTGAACGAGGAGCGGCGCCGCGACCTCGTGCGGGTCGTCCACGGCGTGGCGGAAGAGGGACGTGTGGCAGTCCGCAACATCCGCCGCGACGTGATGCACGACCTTCGCGAGTTGAAGAAGGAGGGGGAAGTCGGCGAGGACGACGAGCGCCGCGCGGAGGGCGAGCTCCAGCGACTGACGGACGAGGCGGTCAAGGAGATCGAGTCTCACCTCGCGAGCAAGGAAGAAGAGATCCTGGAGGTTTAGGCCCGGGCGTCCGCGGGCCCGTGATCGGCAATGACCTCCATGTCGAAATACGTCGCGATCATCACCGATGGCAACGGGCGCTGGGCTCAGCGGCGGGGCCTCTCCCCGATCGAGGGCCACCGCGCCGGCGCGGACGTCGTGAAGGACCGGCTCCGCGACGCGGTGGACCTCGGGATCGAGGAGCTGACCGTCTTCTCGTTCTCGACCGAGAACTGGTCGCGGCCCAGGGACGAGGTCGACGGGCTGATGCGCATGTTCGCCGAGCGCATCGACGACGAGACGCCCGAGCTTCACGAGGAGGGGGTGCGCATGCGCTTCATCGGCAGGCGCGACGGGGTCGGGCCCGAGCTCATCCAGCGGATGGACTGGGCCGAGGACCTGACCAGGGACAACGACGTCATCCGTTTCTTCGTCGCCTTCAACTACGGCGGTCGCGCGGAGATCGTGGACGCCGCGTCGGAGTTCCAGGGATCGACCGAGGAGGAGTTTCGGCGCCACCTGTACGCGCCCGAGATGCACGATCCCGATCTGCTCATCAGGACGAGCGGCGAGCTGCGCGTCTCCAATTACCTGCTCTGGCAGTGCGCCTATTCGGAGCTGGTCTTCCGCCCCGAGCTGTGGCCGGACTTCACCCGAGAGGCGTTCGAGGACTCGTTGGAGGAGTTCGCGGCTCGCAGGCGGCGTTTCGGCGCCCGCGCCTAGCTGGACCGGTCGGGTTCACTCACGTTAAGGTCGGCCCGCGATGGAGTCGCCGCCGCGTCCGCGAGCCCCGAGGCTGACTGCTGCAAGAGGGCGAAACCCGCCCCGGCAGGGACGGACGGGCGCCGGCGACCGCCTGGAGCCGGCCCCATGGGTGGTGAGCCCGCCGGTCGAGGACACCCCCTCGCGACGCCGTCGCGGCAGGCCCGCCCCGCGGCCGGCGGCGGATGAACCCGCCAGGCCGCGTCGCCCCCCGACCCGCGAGACGATGGCGCGGGTCGGTGTTGCGATCCCGTGGATCGGGTTCGCGATCGTCATCGTGGCGTTGGGAGGAATCCCCTTTGCGGTCGCGATGATCGGCATCGCCGTCGTGGGCATCGCGGAGCTCTTTCGCATGACGCGCCGCTTCCACCCGCTGGCGCCGGTGGCTTTCGCGGCCGCCGCAGCGCTCGTGATCGCGGCGTATTACGGCGGCCAGTTCCAGATGATGATCGTGCTTGCCGCGAGCTTCCCGGTCATGTTCCTGCTCGCGGCGTTGCGCGGGCGCGAGGAGGGGACGACGACGGCCGTCGCGATCACCCTGCTCGGGATCGTGTGGATCGGCCTGCCGTTCGCCCACGCCGTGCTGCTTCGCCAGCTTCCTCTGCACGGCGGGGCCCTGGTGATCGACGTCCTCGTCGCAACGTTCCTCACCGACACCGCGGCATACGCCGGGGGGCGGCTGTTCGGCCGCCACCCGCTCGCGCCCACGCTCTCCCCGAACAAGACGATCGAGGGGCTCGCCTTCGGGTTCGTCGGGGGAACCCTGGGCTTCTGGTTCGCGGGCCTGTACCAGGACTGGCTCCCCGGAATCGACGCGCTCGTGATGGGGATGTGCATCGCGGTCGTCGCGCCGATGGGCGACCTGTTCGAGTCAATGATCAAGCGCGACCTGAACATCAAGGACACGGGCAACGTCTTCGGGCCCCATGGCGGCCTGCTGGATCGGCTGGACGCGCTGCTCTTCACGATCGTGATCGGCTACTACCTGGCCGTGGCGCTGATCTACTGAGCGCGCTCACGCATCGAGCCCCACCCATGAAGTCGAGCGCGGCCCCATGAAGTCGAGCGGTGCATTTCCCGCGCTGCGCGCGGATTTTGCACCGTTCGGCGAAGAGAGGAGAGGGAGCGGGGGTCAGGACGCGAGCGCCTCGCGCACGAACGCGAGGTCCGAGCGCATGTCGTCCTCCGTGCCGGGGGTCTCGCAGACGACGGGAGCGCCCGCGGCCCTGATCATCGCCCGAAGCACGTCCGTGCCCATCGTCCCCTTGCCCAGATTCGCGTGACGGTCCGCGCCGGTGCCGGGCGGATCGCGGGAGTCGTTCGCGTGGAGGAGATCGATTCGCCCCACGATCGCCCGCACGCGGTCGACGGCATCGTCCAGCTCCTCGCCCGCCGCATGGGCGTGGCACGTGTCGAAGCAGAAGCCGAGCTCGACGTCGCCGCGCTGCCCGGTGATGAAGTCCCACAGTTGCGCGAGCGCGTCGAAGCGCCTGGCCACCGCGTTGTCGCCACCCGCCGTGTTCTCGATGAAGAGCGGAACGTCGGCCTCGAGCAACTCGAGCGTCCGGCCCCAGCGCCCGATGCCGGCCTCGATGCCGTCCTCCGCATGCCCGGGGTGGACCACGACCGCTGTCGCGCCCACGGCCTCGGCGGCATCGCACGTCTGCTGGAGGATCTTGCGCGAGCCGTAGCGCACGTTGTTGCGCGGCGAGCAGACGTTGACCAGGTACGGCGCGTGGACGTAGAGGGGCACCGCCGACGCCCGAAGCTCCTCGGCGTCCCCACGGTCAACGGGCTTCTCCCAGCCCTGTGGGTCCGAGAGGAACACCTGGACGCAGTCGGCACCGAGCGCTTCGGCCTCGCCAAGCGGATGCTTCGGCGCCACGTGAGCGCCAACGAGCCGCGGTTGCCTCCGCCGGGCCACGCGCGCTCAGGCGAGGGTGGTGAGGCCGATCCCCACGTGGATGGGAAGCTCGGGCGGGGTCTCGCCGCCGCGAACGAGACGCTCCGCCCGCTCCAGCCACTCGCGCCGCTCGTCGTCAGGGAGCGCCGCGACCCAGCTCATCGAGGCGACGTAGTCGAGGATCCGGTCCGGGTCGGCGGGCTGCGAGGTGGTTACGCGAATCTGCCGCGGTTCGGTCCAGCCGTCACCCGTCCGCACCGTTTCCTCCCAGGGAGGACCATCGAAGTACGGATGCTCCGGCCGGGCGTCCAGGATCATGCTTCCGAGCTCGTGGCCCCACGAGGCTTCACCCCAGTCCGGCAGCGTCGTGAGCACCGCGAGGGCGCCCCCGGGCCGCAGCACGCGTCGAATCTCGGGAAGTGCTTTCGCACGGTCGAACCAGTGGAAGCCATCGGCCACGGTGACCGCATCGATTGATGCGTCTGCAAGCGGAATGTCCTCCGCGACGCCGTCACGCACGTGGTCCGGGCCGACGATCGCGGCCAGCCGTTCACGCATCTCCGCCTGGGGCTCGACCGCCACGACATCGAGGCCGAACGCAAGCAGCGCTCGTGTCAGCTTGCCGGTGCCCGCGGCGAGGTCCAGCACGGGTGCGTGTGGAGCGAGGCCCAGCTCGGCGGCGAGCGCCCCCACGACCGCCGGCGCGTAGTCGGGGCGGCCGCGCTCATACGCGTCGGCGACCGATGCGAACTGATCGGCGAGCGGATGCAGGGCCACTCGAAGAGCGTAGTCGGCCTTAATGCGCTGGTAATAGCCCTCCCTACACTGCCTCGGGATGAGGAAGCTCGTGATCCTGGGCGCGACCGGCTCGATCGGCGAGCAGGCGCTCGAGGTGGTCGCGAGGTCGCAGGACCTCGTCGTCGTGGGACTCGCCGCGGGGCGGCGGTGGGAGCGCCTGGTCGATCAGGCGCGCGACCATGGCGTTCCCGCGATCGCGCTCGCCGACCAGGAGGCGGCCGCGGCCGCGCGAGGCGCCTGGAATGGCCGCGTGCTCGATGGCGAGGAGGGGGTCCGTGAGCTGGTGGCGACCTCCGGCGCGGATGTGGTCCTCAACGGAGTCGTCGGCTCGGCCGGGCTGGGACCTACGGTCGTGGCGCTGAGCGAGGGGATCGAGCTCGCCCTCGCCAACAAGGAGAGCCTGGTCGTCGGCGGCGAGCTCGTCACGGCGCTCGCCGAGGCCACCGATACCCGCATCATTCCGGTCGACTCGGAGCACTCGGCCCTCTTTCAGCTGGTGAGCGCAGAGCGTCCAGGGACGATCGAGCGGCTCGTGCTGACGGCGTCCGGAGGCCCGTTTTATGGCCGCACCGAGCTGACGGGGATCACGCCCGAGGAGGCGCTCGCCCATCCCACCTGGGACATGGGCGGTCGCATCACCATCGACTCGGCGACGCTCATGAACAAGGGTTTCGAGATGATCGAGGCACACCATCTATTCGGTGCTCCCTACGGACGCATCGACGTCGTCGTCCACCAGCAGTCGATCGTCCATGCGCTGGTGCAGCTGAACGACGGGGCGTCGCTCGCGCACCTGGGGTATCCCGACATGAGGGTGCCGATCTCCTACGCGCTCCACTATCCCGACCGCGGAGACGTTGAAGTGCCGACCCTGGATCTCGCGAAGGCCGGAGAGCTGACCTTCGCCGAACCGGACACTGAGACCTTCCCATGCCTGCGGTTGGCGCGCGAGGCCGGCGGGGCGGGCGGTACCGCGCCATGCGTGCTGAACGCCGCCGATGAGGTCGCCGTCGGCGCCTTCCTCGACGGGCGCATCCCGTTCACGGCGATCGCGGAGGTCGTCGAGCGGACGCTCGACGCGATCCCGGCGACGCCGCCGAGCCACTTCGACGACCTGTACGCCGTCGACGCCGAGGCGCGCGAGCGGGCCCGCGAGTTGATCCAGGCGGTGGGGGTGGCTCCATGACCGCTTTCCTGTCGAGCGCCTGGCCATGGGCCCTGACGATCGCCGGGTTCGCGGTGCTGATCATCGTGCACGAGTTCGGGCACTTCATCGCGGCGAAGGCGACCGGGATGCGCGTGGAGCGCTTCTTCCTCTTCTTCCCGCCCAAGGTCGTGAGCATCAAGCGCGGGGAGACCGAGTACGGCATCGGCGCCCTGCCGTTCGGCGGCTTCGTGAAGATCACCGGAATGAACCCCGACGAGATCGAGCCCGATCGGGCACGGGAAGCCCGCCAGTCGCGGCAGGGGGTGATGACCAAGATCGAGGGCGCCGGTCAGGGAGGCTCGCGGCAGCCGCTTCCGCCTGATGTGGCCGAGCGGGCCTACTACCGGCAGCCCGTGTGGAAGCGGATCGTCGTCATCGCGGCCGGTCCGGCGGCGAACGTGCTGCTCGCCTTCGTGATCCTCTTCGCGATCTCGCTCAGTCTGCACCAGGTCGACACCAGCGTCGGCACCATCGACTCCGGCTTCCCCGCCGCGGCGCATCTCCAGCCCGGCGACAAGATCCTCGCCGTGGACGGCAAGAGCTTCCCGAACGCGTCGAAGGAGGAGCGCATAACGCACTTCTCACATCTCGTCGCCCAGGACAAGTGCGCGGTGCAGCCGCCGAAGGACGGCTGCAAGGCGACGATGCCGGTTCGGCTGACGATCAGACGGGATGGCCGGGTCGAGCACGTCCCGATCACGCCCATCTACGACGCGCAGAACAAGCGGATGCGGATCGGCTTCAGTTACGGCACCAAATCCGTCGACCAGTCCGTGCCCGAGGCCGTCGGCAGCGCGGCGAGCGACATGTGGCGCGTCACCACCGGAACCCTGGGGGTCTTCACAAAGATCTTCCAGGCCCAGGAGCGCAAGAAGATCCACGGGATCGTGGGCATCTCCGACTTCACCCAGCAGTCGTTCCAGTACGGAGCGGTCGCAGCGCTCTCACTGGTCGCCCTGATCAGCCTGTCGCTCGCGATCATCAACCTCTTCCCGTTCCTGCCACTCGACGGCGGACACATCTTCTGGAGCCTGGTCGAGAAGGTTCGCGGCCGCCCCGTGCCGTTCAGCGTCATGGAGCGCGCGAGCGCGGTGGGCTTCCTGCTCGTGATGATCCTGTTCGCGATCGGGCTGACCAACGACATCCACAGCCTGAACAACGGCGGCTTGAACATCAAATAGCGCGTGCCCTACCGCGGTGACGCGGGTAGGCTTTCGGTCGGATGGAGGTGGAGACCGCCGAGCGGGGGACCGAGCGTCCCGTCGCGCTTGACGCGAAGACGGCGTGCGAGGCGCTTCAGCTGACCGCTGCGGCGCATCCCGAGCGCGTCGCCATCCGGACCAGGGACGACGAGTTCAGCTGCACCTGGGGCGAGTACGCGGAGCGGGTGCGGGCGGTGGCGGCCGGGCTGGCATCGCTGGGGCTGGGGAAGGGCGACACCGTCGCGCTGATGATGGTGAACCGCCCGGAGTTCCACTTCGCGGACGCGGGCGCCATGCACCTCGGCGCCGTCCCGTTCTCGATCTACAACACCTACACGCCCGAGCAGATCGAGCACCTGGTGAAGGATGCGGACAGCGCCGTCGCGATCACCGAGCAGGCCTACGCGGAACGCATGGTGGCCGCTCGCGACGCCTCGGACACGCTCGAGCACGTGATCATCGTCGACGGCGAGGCGCCCGAGGGGACGATGTCGCTCGACGAGCTCACCTCGCGGGGAGACGACGGCTTCGACTTCGAGGCGACCTGGCGAGCCGTCGAGCCCGGCGACGTGCTGACGCTGATCTACACGTCGGGGACGACGGGCCCCCCCAAGGGGGTGCAGATCATGCACTCGAACATCTGCGAGACCGTCCGCTCATACGACCAGATGATCCAGTTCCCGGACGCCGGCCGGATCGTCTCGTACCTGCCGATGGCCCACGTGGCGGAGCGGAACGTGAGCCACTACCTCCCGATGCTCTGCGGCTTCACGATCACGTGCTGCCCGGACGCGCGCAAGGTGATCGAGTACCTGCCCGAGATCAAGCCCACGTGGTTCTTCGCCGTGCCGCGGATCTGGGAGAAGCTGAAGGCCGGCTTGGAGCAGATGATGGCCGGCGTGCCCGAGGAGCAGCGGAAGCCGATCACCGGCGCGCTCGAGGTCTCCCTCGAGCGGGTCCGCCTCGAGCAGCGAGGCGAGCGGATCCCTGACGAGCTTGCCGAGCGAGTGGCGAAGGCCGACGAGGAGGTCTTCTCCAACCTTCGACAGCACCTCGGGCTCGACGAGCTCGAGGCCTGCAACGTCGGAGCGGCACCGACGCCGCCGGAGGTGATCGAGTTCTTCCACGCGCTTGGCATCCCGCTTGCCGAGCTATGGGGCATGTCTGAGACGACGGGTGCCGGGACCTGCAACCCGCGCGAGCGGATCAAGATCGGGACCGTGGGCCCGCCCTGTCCCGGCATCGACGTCAAGCTCGCCGAGGACGGCGAGGTGATGGTGAAGGGGCCGGTGGTCATGAAGAGCTATCGCAACCTGCCGGACAAGACTGCCGAGACCTTCAGCGACGATGGCTATCTGCTGACCGGCGATATCGGCGAGTTCGACGAGGACGGCTACCTGCGAATCGTCGACCGCAAGAAGGAGCTGATCATCACGGCGGCCGGCAAGAACCTATCGCCCGCCAACATCGAGGCGCGGCTGAAGCAGATTCCCCTGGTGAGCCAGGCGATTGCGATCGGCGACCAGCGCAAGTACGTCAGCGCGCTGCTCACCCTCGACGCGGAGGCGGCCAAGGGCTGGGCCTCCGAGCACGGGGCCGAGGGCGACCCCGAATCGCTGGCATCCAACGAGGAGCTGATCGCCGACGTCGAGCGAGGCCTCGAGCGGGCCAACCAGGAGCTTGCGCGCGTCGAGCAGGTGAAGCGGTTCAAGCTCCTTCCGGCGGACTGGGAGCCGGGGGGCGACGAGCTGACGCCGACGATGAAGCTGAAGCGCAAGCCCATCGTCGAGAAGTACGCAGCCGAGATCGACTCGCTGTACGACTGAGCGAGTCCAGATCCAGGCGCCAAGGGCCGAGCTACAACGGGCGATTGGCGCTTTCTTGTCGCATGGCGACAACAGGTCGCCAACCCGGTTCGCGAGGCACGTGGAAGGCCGAGACCGAGGTCCTCCCCGATACCCTTGCGTCGGATGGCCTCCAAGCGACAGATATGGGTGAAGGACGTGCCGATCGGCGGCGGTGCGCCCGTGGCCGTCCAGACGATGACCAAGACCGAGACGGCGAACCTCGCCGCGACGATGGAACAGATCCACGAGGTCGCCGACGCGGGCTCCGACCTGGTGCGCGTCGCTGTGCCTCGTGACAAGGACGTCGAGGCGCTCAAGACCATCGTCGCCGAGTCGCCGATCCCCGTCATCGCCGACATCCACTTCAACTACACGCTGGCGCTCAAGGCGATCGACGCCGGAGCGCACTGCGTACGCCTGAACCCGGGGAACATCGGCGGCCCCGACAAGGTGGCCCAGGTGGCCGAGAAGGCCACCGCAGCCGCCGTCCCGATGCGGATCGGCGTGAACTCGGGCTCGCTTCCCAAGCACCTGCACGAGCTCGAGCGTGAGAACCCGGTGGAGGCGCTGGTCCAGGCCGCCGTCGAGTTCGTCGAGCTGATGGAAGGGCTCGACTTCGAGAACTTCAAGGTCTCCATCAAGTCGACGAACGTCCCGAACACGATCGCCGCGAACCGGCTGTTGGCGGAGAAGATCGAGTACCCGATCCACCTGGGGATCACGGAGGCGGGGACGAAGTGGTCGGGCTCGCTGAAGTCGGCGGTCGGACTGGGCACGCTGCTCGCCGACGGCGTGGGGGACACGATCCGCATCAGCCTCTCCACCTTCCACGCGGAGGAGGAGGTGAAGGTCGCCTGGGAGATCCTGAAGGCGCTGCACCTCCGCGAGCGGGGTCCGGTACTGATCGCCTGTCCCACCTGCGGGCGCCTCCAGTTCGACATGGATACGGTCGTCGCCGAGATCGAGCAGCGCCTCGAGCAGTACGTCGAGCCGGTGGAGGTCGCGGTCCTGGGCTGCGCAGTGAACGGGATCGGCGAGGCGTCGCACGCGGACTTCGGGATCACCGGCGCCAAGAACGAGGGCCTGATCTTCGCCCACGGCAAGCCGCTGCGGAAGGTGCCGCAGGCGGCGCTCGTGGACGCGCTGTTCGAGGAGATCGACAAGTCGCTCGACCGCGGCTCGGTCGACGTCGACGAGACGAAGTCCGCCGAGGGCGCGGCGTGGCTCAAGCGCATCGAGGACGAGAACGCCGACGAGCTGACCCCGGAACGCATCGCTCAGATGGAGGCCGCCGCCGCGAAGGAGAAGGGCCTCGACGTCACGGCCGAGCCCTTCCTGAAGCCGGTCGGCGGGAATGGCGAGCCGGGTAGGGCGCGCCCGAAGCTGGACGAGGACGCCTCGCCGACGACGGGCCGCCGCTTCACCCGCGCCTGACCACCCCTGCCCGGCGATGCGCATTTGAGGGCGCGATGGCACCGCGTGGTGCACACTCGATGTCGGCGCTCGCTCGGTAGGCTCGCGGCGCCATGAGCCGCCTGTCGACCTACTTCCTGCCGACGCTTCGCGAGGATCCCGCTGACGCCGAGGCGCTCTCGCACAAGCTGATGTTGCGGGCCGGGCTGATCCGCCAGGTCGGGGCCGGGATGTGGACGTTCCTGCCCGCCGGATACCGGGTGCTGAAGCGCGTCGAGGCCATCGTCCGCGAGGAGATCGACTCGATCGGGGGCCAGGAGATGCTCATGCCGGTGCTGCAGCCGGCCGAGCTCTGGCAGCGGACGGGCCGCTACGACATCGAGGAGCTGTTCAAGCTGAAGGACCGCAGGGGCGCGCCCCTGGTGCTCGCGATGACCAATGAGGAGGTGGTCACGCTCCACGTCGCGCGTGACGTCCGCTCCTATCGCGAGCTGCCGAAGATCCTGTACCACGTGCAGACGAAGGAGCGCGATGAGCCGCGGCCGCGCGGTGGGGTCCTGCGCACGCGAGAGTTCACGATGAAGGACTCCTACTCGTTCGACCGCGATTTCGATGGACTCGAGCGGTCCTACGAGCTTCATGTCCAGGCCTATGACCGGATCTTCGAGCGTTGCGGCCTTCGCACCCACCGGGTCGAGGCTGACGTCGGCATGATGGGTGGCTCCGGTGCGCACGAGTACCTCGCGCCCTGCCCGGCGGGAGAGAACCACATCGCCCTGGCGCCGGGGTATGCGGCGAACGTCGAGGTCGCGTCCGCCGAGCCCCAGCCGGTTGAGCTTCCGCCGCCGCTCGACGAGCCCCGCGAGGTTTCCACGCCGGGGCTGACGACGGTGCAGGAGGTCGCG
>Ga0111538_10001964_pt1 | contig 28849 bp, 26 predicted proteins | sample SoiMethybrSBSTD1_FD_79669 | JGI IMG/M metagenome (GOLD analysis project Ga0111538, IMG submission 79669) | Bulk soil microbial communities from a Populus tree surrounding site in Tennessee, USA - Soil MetaG P. TD hybrid SBSTD1 (version 2)... | ecosystem: Environmental > Terrestrial > Soil >... | reverse complement strand
GAGCGCGCTGATCTCTTCGCCTTCCGAGCTGGTACCGGTGCACGTCGCGAAGCCCGCGCTGCCGCCGGATCCCGCTGCGCCGCCCATGCCGGAGAGTCCGCCCAGCCCGCCCGAGGAACTGGCTGCACTGCCGCTGGCGCCGCCTGCTCCAGCGCTGCCGCCCGGATTGATGCCGCCGACGCCGCCCGCGTTCGCACCACCGCCCGTTGCGACGGTAGAGCCCGTGCTTCCGTTATCGCCGCCCGAGCCGCACCCGGCGGAGGAGGCGGCGAGCGTGCAAAGCAACGCGGCCGCTCCTCTCTTTCCCACTCGAGTCGAAACGCGTCGATCGGCGATCATCGAAAGGCTCCTTTGAGCGCGGCGACAGCCACCCCGCGATCCAACAGTATTCAAAATTTCCTTTCTGAGCGCAATGAGGAAATCCGCGCCAACCCCCGTTTTGCCGCCGCGGAACTGGCCTCGGAAACCCGCGCTCTTGGCTGGTGGATGCTTGCCCGGGTGCGCTCAGTTACTGGCGGCGGGATCCCACGTCGCTTGCACCGTCTTCGCCCACGCGCGCCCCTCTTTTTCGGTATCGACGAACGCGTGCGGCATCGGGCTACCGAGGATCCGGAGCGCGTTCAGCATCAAGCCCATCAGGGCGCGCAGCGCGAAGCTCGCCTGGATGAAGCACACCGGATAGGGTCGCTCGCGCACTCCCGTCATGATCGCTTTTCGCGACTCGGGTTTGACCGTCGCTACTTCTGCCATGTTCAAGACCAGGATGGCTTTGGGATGCCGGTCCTGAAAAGCTGTCATTTCCTGCGCAAAGCGCTGCGCTTCCTGCAGCTCCAGCACCCCTACCAAGGTCATGACGCAGACCCCGTCCGCGCCCAACTCCATCGTGTGGGGACCGAGCTTTACTCGGTTCGGCGGTTCGGTGTCCGGCATTCGGGGCAGAGCCTACTATTTCCGCTGCCAGGCGGAATGACTCGATGCGACAGCGCGCCGCGTCGTGGAATGCATTGAGGCTCGAAAATCCCAGGAGAAAATGCCGGTTCGAGACTCACCCCTCGGGGTGATTCGAAAGCTGGCGAAACACCGTTATCAAGAAAGCTCGGGTGATGCCGTGTTGCGGTGTCCGAAGGAGAGGGTTCGATGAGAGCTTTCAGAAAGTCGTTTAGCAAAGCCGGGGCGGCCTTGTTGTGTGCGGGGGCGGTCAGTGCGGTCTCTTACCAGGCCATCGCCAGTGACAACTACACGTTGTTCGAGACCGGACAGGTCCGGCCCCTGGCGCTTTCGCCGAGCGGGCGGCTCTTGTTCGCGGTGAACACGCCGGACGCCCGACTAGAGATCTTTCTGATTGCCGGACGGCAGCTCGTTCGCGTCGAGTCGGTTCCGGTCGGCCTGGAGCCGGTCGCGGTTGCCGTTCGTAACGAGCAGGAGGCCTGGGTAGTCAACCACGTTTCCGACAGCGTCAGCATCGTCAGGGTGGGACCCCTCGGTCTGGGCTCGCAAGTCACGCGCACTTTGCTCGTCGGCGACGAGCCGCGCGATATCGTTTTTGCAGGTCCCGGCCGCAGGCGGGCTTTCATCACCACGGCGCATCGCGGCCAAAACATTCCCTTCGATCCCCAGTTCATTACGCCCGGCGTCGGCCGCGCGGACGTCTGGGTGTACGACGCAACCAATCTGAACAACACGTTGAACGGCGGCCCGCTCAACATCATCACGCTCTTCGCGGACACGCCGCGCGGGCTCGCGGTCACGCCCGATGGCAGGACGGTCTACGCCGCTGGTCACAAGTCCGGAAACAAGACGTCGGTGGTGACGGAGATCCTCGGCCTTCCCACGCCCGATCCGCAGACCAACCATGCCGGGGTGCCGCAGCCGCACGTGGGCATGATGGTGAAGCACAACGGCACGAACTGGGTCGACGAGATCGGCCGGCCCTGGGACATGTTCGTCCCGTTCACGTTGCCCGACAAGGACGTCTTCACGATCGATGCCATGGCGAATCCGCCGGTGGAAACCGCGGGTGCGTACTTTCAGTCGGTCGGCACCGTCCTCTACAACATGGTCGTCAACCCGGTGAGCGGAAAGATCTACGTCACCAACACCGAGGCTTCCAACGAGAAGCGCTTCGAGGGCCCGGGCATTTTCGCTGGCCACACCGTGCGCGGTGATCACAACAAGAGCCGGATCTCGGTGCTCACTCCGGGTGGCGGAGTGGTCGCGCGGCACCTCAACAAGCACATCGATTTCACGAGTTGCTGCGACCCGGTTCCCAACGCCGAGCAGGCGCTGAGCATGGCGCTGCCGATCCAGCCCGCCATCAGCAGCAATGGCAAGACGCTGTACGTCGCGATGCTGGGTTCGAGCAAGGTCGGCTTCTACGACACGACGCAGCTCGAGAACGACACGTTCTTCCCGAACGGCGCCGACCAGGTTCGGGTCTCGGGCGGCGGTCCGACCGGCGTGGTGCTCGACGAGAGCCGGCGCCAGCTCTACGTGATGACCCGCTTCGACAACTCGATCTCGGTCATCGACACCCAGCAGCGGCGCGAGGTCAACCACGTCGCGATGTTCAGCCCCGAACCCACGAGCGTGACCCGCGGGCGCCGCTTTCTCTATGACGCCACCCTGAGCGCGCACGGAGACTCGGCTTGCGCGAGCTGCCACGTCTTCAGCGACAACGACGACCTCGGCTGGGATCTCGGCAACCCCGACGGCGATCCGATCGTCAACAACAACCCGACCAGGATCAACCTCCGGCCGTTCCCGATCGATCCTTCCTTCATGCCGATGAAGGGCCCGCTGACGACGCAGAGCTTGCGCGGCATGGCCAACCACGGCCCGATGCACTGGCGCGGTGATCGAACGGGCTCCCTGACGGAGCCGAACATTCAGCCGAACAGCGGCGCCTACAACGAGCGTGAAGCGCTGCGCCAGTTCCAGGCCGGCTTCACGGGCCTGCTCGGGCGCGACGCGGATCTGCCGGCGGACGACATGAACGCGTACATCGACTTCCAGCTGCAGGTCATGTACCCGCCGAACCCGATCGCCAACCTGGACGGCTCACTCACGCCGGATCAGCAGGCGGGTCGCGACTTCTTCTTCAATCCGATCAGCGACTCGGGCGTGATCACCTGCGAGGGTTGTCACCGCGTGGATCCCGACGCCAATCGCGGCACCGGCGAGAAGTTCCCCGGCTTCTTCGGCACCGACGGCCAGCAGGCGCGCGAAGTGTTTCCCCAGCTCTTCAAGATCCCCCACCTGCGCAACCTCTACACGAAGATCGGTAAGTTCGGTAATCCGAGCCTGGCGCCGCTGCTCGCCGACGCGCCGGGCTTCATGGGCTTCCAGGGCGATCAGATCCGCGGCTTCGGCGTTTCGCGTGCGGGTGACCTCGATACGCCGTTCCGCTTCCTGCATGCCACGAACTTCAACCAGGACTTCATCGGCGGTCCGAACCCGGAGGGCTTCCCGGCGGGCATCGCAGGAGCTCCGATGCGTCGCCAGGTCGAGCAGTTCTTGCTCGCGTTCCCGACCAACCACAAGCCGATCGTCGGCCAGCAGATCACCGTGCGCCACGACAACAAGGCCGCGGTCAACGCGCGCGTCAACCTGCTGGTCGCGCGGGCGGAGGCCGGCGACTGCGATCTCATCGCCAAGGGCGACCTGCCGATCAAGAGCCGTGGCTTCGTCTACGTCGGGGGTGGAGAGTTCTTGACCGACCGCGCGGCCGACGGCAACATGACGACCGCGCAGCTGATCGCCAAGGTGAATCTGCCGATCGAGAGCCTCACCTTCACTTGCATGCCGCTCGGCTCGGGCTTCCGGGCCGGCGTCGATCGCGACGACGACGGCGTCCGCGACGGCGACGATCACCGCTTGGACTGAGGCTGCGGTTCGATCTCCGAATCGTCGGGGGCGCCGGCAATCGGCATCACCCCCGACGCCGCTCGGGCAGCCTCCCAGCGGCCCGACGAGGGGCGAATCGTCGGCGGCGAGTCGCGATTCGAAGGCGGAATCGATTCCGTGGCGCTGATCGGATGGTCCGAGCCGATCGCCTGTCGCAACACCAGCCGGCCGAGATCCTCGAGGCTCTTCTGATCGCACTTTCTCAGCAGCTGTCGCACCTGGGTCTTCAGGGTGTTCTCGGTAGTGCCGAGCTCGTCGGCCAAGGTCTTGCGCGCCGTGCCCGCCACCGCCGCCGCCAGCAGCTCGCTCTCGCGGGGGCTCAAACCGAAACGCTGCACGAGGTCGTCGATGATCGAGGCGACCCGCACGTCGCCCACGCGATCGAAAGCGACCGCGTGCTGTAGGAAGCCGCGCAGCGCTCGGCGGCGGGTGGGTTTGCAGTGGTACTCCGCGCGCAGCCCGTGCACGCGGTTGATGGCGGCGGGGTCGGTCAGGCTCGTCAGTACCAGCACCGGCAGTGACGGGAACTTCGCGCGGACCTCTTTGAGCAGCACAAGGCCGGATCCGTCCGGGAGCACGAGCTCCTGGATCACCCCCGCCCAGCGGCTGCGCATGCCGAGCGCCCGGCGGGCGTCCGCGAGGCTGCGCGTGACCTGGGGCGCCCGCAGCTCGAGGCACAGCTGCGACAACACGTTCGCCGTGTCTTGGTCGGGCTCGACGATCAAGAACGCGGAAGCGCCCATATAAACAGACGAACTATAACACGTATCCCCGCGAGCGGTCAGGGAGCGGCCTTTGCCGAGGGCGCGGCATGTCCTTGATCGAGCTTGGTTTTCAGCTCCGCATCCCGTTCCAGCCATTTGTCACTGAATATGACGACGTTGGTTTCCGGGCGCTCTTTTTCTTGCTCGAGGAGCGCAGACAGTCCCTTCAGGGGGCCATCGGTAAACACACAATGAAGGTCGATCTGTGATTCGACCTCCCAGCGGCGTTTGAGCTCGTTCGGCCCCAGCTGATCACAGCCGACGCGTTCCTTGCCAATGCGGGTGAAGACGCGAAAAGCATCGCGTTTTCCTTTTGCCGTGCTGCGGCGAACGGTGAGCGTGCCGACCGGCGTGACGTCGGCACAGGGATCGGTCTCGCACGTCTCGCGCTTCTTCTGATCCCGGTACTTGGCCGCTGCTTCGACGAAACCCGGCGCCAGCGACTGGTCGGCCGGTTTGGGCTTGAACGACTCTTCACGCTTCTTCGCCCGCTCGGCCGCGAGGGCCTCGCTGGCCGCGATTTCCTTCTCGAGTCCTGCGATCGCGGCGGCCTGGTCGGCCAAGCACTCCTTCTGAGCGCGAGCGAGCCAGTCCTTGGCAGCCGGATGATCAGGGACCGACAGCATCTGACGGCTCTTGTCGATGGCCTCGAAGCATGCTTTTTTCGATGCGGGCGGATCGTTTTCGCAGCCCGGTAATGCGCCGAAGCAAGAGAGAAATAGAGGTGCCGCAACTGCCCAGTACGAACGTCGCATGGGCGCATGCTGCCGGACGGAGGCCGCGCTGTCGAGCGTGCGCAGGAGCTTAAGCGATCCTGGAACGCTCCGTTGCTGCCCCTCGCGGGATCCCGCGACCGCCTGTCTTGGCGGCGATCGTGCTGGCGCTGACGCTCGGCGTCGGGCTGTCGGTCGGCCCGCGGGCACTCGCTCAGCCGGCCAGCGTGCCACCGACCGTGCAAGCCGATCTCGTCGCCAAACTCTTGCCGTACGATCGCAATTTCGAAAAGCGTGCCGGTCCGATCGTCCGCACGCTGGTGCTGGTCAAACCGGGCAGCGCAAGGTCGCGGATTGCCGCCGAAGCTTTCAAATCGGCGCTTTCGAATCTCGACCGAGTCGGGGGACGGCCCCACGAGGAGCGCATCGTCAACTACGAGGGTGCCGCGGCGCTCGCCAAGTCGTGTCGTAGCGAGCGCATCGCCGTCGTCTACGTCACGCCCGACTTCGACGGCGAGCTCGACGCGCTGCAGCGCGCGTTGGCCGGCGTCGACGTGTTGAGCGTGTCCGCCGTTTCGGACTACGTCTCTCGCGGCGTGGTGCTCGGCTTCGAGCTGGTTTCCGGAAAGCCCAAGCTCTTGCTCGATCTACCGCGCGCCAAGCAGCAGCACGTCGATTTCAGCGCAGCCGTGTTGCGGCTGATGAAGGTGTACCGGTGAAGGCGCGCTGGTCATCCGGTTTGCTCCTCGCCTCGCTCGGGCTGTCCGCCCCGGCGCTGGCGGACGACACCGAGAGCCTCGAGTCGGCGCTCAGCCAGAGCGTGGTCACCACCGCCTCGACGCAAGCCGAAAGTGCGTCGAGCGCGCCCGCGACGTCCTCCACCATTACTGCCGAGCAGCTCCGGATCTACGGCATCCGCTCGATCGACGAGGCGATCCAGTTTCTGGCCCTGGGCGTGATCGTTTCCGACCCGCTGCGCACGCCCGACCTCGGCGCGCGCGGCGTGCTGCTCCCCGGCGACGACGGCAAGCATTTTCTCCTGCTCGTCGACGGACACTCGGTGAACGATCCGCTATACGGCGCGGCGCGCTTCGATCAGGGCGCCGGCATTCCCATCGACGTCATCGATCGCATCGAGGTGATCGTCGGCCCCGGCTCCGTGCTCTACGGCTCGAACGCGATGCTCGGAGTGATCAACGTGATCACCAAGCTCGAGAAGGATTACCGCGGCGGGCACGTGTTCGGTGAATACGAGTGGGACCGGAGTGCCCGCGCCGGCGCCGGCGCCGGCTTTCACTTCGACCTGTTCGGCGAGCGCGCCGAAATCACCGCCGCCGTCGAATACTTCCGGCGCTTCGGCCCCGATCTGAGCTTCGACAAGCAAGCACCTGTGTTCTCCGGTGTGAACGGGGTGACTCCGACCTATCGCCGCGGGGGCCCGGCGGACGGCATCTGGGGCGGCAAGGTCAGCGACGCCTACTTCGCGGAAGCTCCGATGGGGAGTCTGCGGCTGCGGGTCGCCGATTTCGACATCAGCGTGCTCGCCTCCGCGTACCGGCGCGGGATTCCCTACACTTACGGCCTGGTGGACGTCGATTTCGACGACGACCAGAGCTACGAGCTCGACCGCGCGCTGCGCTTCGACATCGAGCACTACGCGGCGGCGAGCGCATTTCTCCAGCTGACCTCGCGCATCTACGCCGACGGCTTCGACTACCAGCGCCGGGTCAATCGCGACGCGCTGCAAGGCTGCTTCCGCAGCGGGTTCTCGACCTGCCAGTACTACACGGCGGGGCGCGCGCGCTGGGCGGGCATCGAGGAACGAATTTCGCTGAACTGGCTCAAGGACTCGAGCCTGGTCACTCTGGTCGGGCTCGACGCGCGCATGCGCTGGGTAAGCGCCAAGGAAGACGCGCTGAACTTCGATACCGGCGAGCCGTTCACCTCGTCCACGGGCGTCGTCGACGCGAGAGCGGGCCTTTTGAGCCCCTACCTGCAGCAGACCTACAAGCCGAACCTGTGGCTGGATCTCAACTTCGGGGCCCGACTCGACGTCGAAGAACGAATCTCGCCGATCGTTTCGCCGCGCGGCGCCCTCGCGATCCGCCCGTTCGAGCTGACGACGCTCAAGGGCGTCTACTCGCAGGCGTTTCGTGCGCCGACCTGGAACGAGACCGACGTCGGCACGATTCGCCAGGCGCGAGCCGGGAGTCTCGAACCGGAAGTGGTGCGCTCGCTCGAAGGCTCGATCGAGCAGCGCGTCGCGACGCAGCGCTTGATGTTCGGCGTCTTTCGCACGTGGTGGGAGAACCTGGTCGAACCCCGCACGCTGACCGGCGCCGAGCGCGGCGAGTTGCAGAGCCGCGGCGAGCTGCCGATCAACGCGGTCAACGTGGTTCAGTACCGCAACGTCGCCACGCTGAACAACTACGGCTACAACGCGAGCTGGGACGGAACTCTGGCCCGTGGCCGCCTGAGTTATGGGCTGAACGCGACCGCGGCTTTTGCGCGCCGTGAGTCGGGCCAAGGCTCACAACTGTTGCCCGCGGCTCCGAACTTCTTCGGCAATGCGCACGTCGCCTACGTCGCAGGCGGCTATGCGCCGATCCCCGCCCTTGCGGTTTCGTACATGAACGATCGCTTGATCGATCGGCCCTATGTCAGCGGCTTCAGGAGCACGCCGACGGCGCCTCCGATCGCGGAGCTCCGCGCGACCCTGAGTGGCCGCTTCCCCGGCCTGACGGGCATCGGCTATCGGCTCAGCGGTACTTACGCCACGGAGTCACACGGCGCCTATACGGCGGGAAATATCCCGGAGATCATCAGCCCGACCACCTTGCCGACGCTCGCTCCCGTCGACCAGTACAGCGTGTTCCTCGGCTTGCGCTACGACTTTGCCACCGGCGATGGCTTTTCCGAGCCCGGAGGCGCGCCATGACCCTCGGGCGACACCTGCTGCTGCCGCTCGCCGTCTTGGTGTTCGGCGCGTGCGTCGACACCACGCCGATTCACGTCGAGGAAACCCACAAGGATGCCGGCGCGGGGACCTCGGCCGAGTGTCGTGAATGCATCATGGGTGAGGGCCAGCCGTGCCGCTCGGCCTACGACCAGTGCCTGGCGCTGCCAGATTGCCCGGAGTTTCATCAGTGCGTGCTCGAGCGCGGCTGCTATTCGCCGGCGGCGCTCGAAGATCGCCTGGCATGCGGCCAGCCGTGCATCGATTCGATCCACCTGACGAGCTCTCATCCGGCGCTGCCTGCGATCCTGGCGCTGAACGATTGCTCGCAGCGGGATTGCCGCGCTCAGTGCATCACGGAGTGAGGCCGGGACTCAGAGGTCGTAAGTCGCGACCAGCTCGATGTTGACGAAGGCGATTCCGCCTTGCGCCGACTCGTCCGGGTAGAAAACGCCGTTGCAACCGTGCGCATCGTCGCAGGGCCCGAGTGGCGGCCGCTCGAAATAGACGCTTTCGAGCCGCATCCCGGCACCGAGCGCCACGCGGCGGTCGATGACCCAGCTGTAGAGCGAGCTCAAGCTCACCGCGAGCCCCGAGCTGTCGTAGGTGCCGAGGTTCAGTCGTCGCAAGTCGACGTGATCGATCCATGCGCGCCCCGCGCCGAGCCCAAACGTGAAACGATACTTTTCCTTGTCGATCAGTCGATAGTGGAGCTCGCCGGTGACGCCGCGCACGGCAGTGCCGCCATTGTACGCCGCCAGCCAGTAGCGCGCGCCGACCCCGAACGATTTGAGGCGCACACCCAGCGTGCTGCCGACGCTGGCGCCGTAGAGTTGACCGGCGGCGCGTGGCAGCACCGATTCAGCCGCCAGCTCGCCGTTCGACGCCGCGAATGTCGCGTCCACGAAGAGGTACCCCGGCGCGGGTACCGGGCGGGCTTTTCGCTGCTCTGCGCGCGCTCGCGCACTCGACAGCAGCAGCGCCGCCAACGTGACGAGCACCCACGCCGCGCGTTTCAATCCGTTCCCCCGTCGGTCGGATTGCTCCCCGGATCTTCTTTGCAAGCGAGGTCTTCCTGCGGGCACAAGCAGAGTGCTGCGTCGAGCTCGCTGCCGGCGCGGACCGTCGAGCGGCGCGGCCGAAAGCCCACCTTGTTCAGCAGGATCACCACGTCGTGCTGGCCGGGGTCGCCGACGTTGCTCGAGCAGGCGCGCCCGTCCGCGCCCGTGGTTTGATCCTCCAGCCCTTCGTGATCGAAGCGCACCCTGACACCGGCCAGAGGGGCTCCGCTCTGGCAATCGGTCACCGCGACGCAGTACTCGTAGACCGGGTCGCAACCGAGCGCGGAAGATAGCGAGATTGCCGCTACAGCCGCGATCCGCCCGCGTGTCATTGGCTGAGAAACCGGTTCATGCGCACGTCGAGCAGCGCGGCCCGCGAGGTGTCGTCGAGCGTCTCGACTACGACGGTGAGGGGCTCGGTGCCTTCGAAGCCTCCCGCAACGTGCTCCCAGCGCCAGCCGTCGTGAAGCTCGATCGAGTGCGAACACGTAGTGCAGCCGGTACTGACGACGAGGCTGCCGCTGCCTTTGACCAGCACCTCGAGATCGGCGCTGGTGCTCGCGTTGTGACCGGGGACCGTGATCGTCACGCTGCCGGGACCGGGACCGAGCTCGTAACCGATCGAGTCCGCGGTGAGCCCGCTGGTCTCGCGCGCCGAGCCGGTGGTTTTGCAACGCCCTTCTCGGCAGGTTTGATCGAGCAAGCGCTCGGGAGTGGGCGTTGCACAGGCGAGCAACGCCGCGATCAGGACCAGCACCCCGAAACCAGGCCTCGTCTCAGCCATCGAAGTACACCGCCAAGCTGAAATCCACGCCCCCGAAGTCATCGCGCTCGCCGAGATGTCCTGATGCGGGCACCGGCGCGTAGTACCAGCCGAATTGAAAGCCGAGGTGGATCTTGGGAAACATCAAACCCGCGGCGGCTCCCACTAGCGGACCCGTGACGAAGTCGCCGTCGTCGTGCAGGCTCTGGCGCCCGTGCACCACGCCCAAGCGCGGCGCGAGGATGAAGCGGTAGGCGGGCGTGCCGGCAGTCACCGGCACCTCGGCGCCCAGACGGAAGATGGACTCCTCCAGATCCGGACCACCGTATTTCGGCTCGACCGTCCGCCACGCGTAGCCCGCGAAACCCCCGAGCCCTACGTGCGGCCACGGGAACCCTGCGGCGTCGATCACGTTGTGCCAGCGAATGCCGCTGTTTTCGTAACCGTTCACGTCGAACAGGTCGCGTTGATCACTTCTCGGGACACTCCCCAAACCGAGCGAGGCGCGAACGAACCAGTTCGGAGTTTCGTCAGTCGCTTCAGCGGATCTGGTTTCGACGGCCGGAGTGTCCCGCTCCGGCAGCCTGTACCCCAGGTCCATGACCATCACCCCAGGCAGCATGGGCAGAGTCCGGTGCACCCTTCGTGCCACGCGGAAAATTGCCGCTTTTTCGTGGCGTATGCGCCCAGACCCCTGACGATCGCGTCACGGGAGTGTTGCTCGGACACACTCGCGTGCTTCGCAGCTGGGGACTAAGGATTTGAATCGAAGGAGCACACGATGACCAAGTACACGGGCAAATACGTCGACGGATTCGTGGTACCGGTCCCCAAAAAGAACCTCGAAGCTTATCGCCAGCAAGCCGAGCTCGCGGGGAAAGTCTGGCGCGAATGCGGCGCACTCGAATACATCGAGTGCATCGCCGACGACGTGAAAGAAGGCAAAGACACGTCGTTCCCCCAGGCCGTCAAGCTCCAACCGGACGAGTTCGTGGTCTTCGCTTGGGCGGTCTACGAGTCGCGCGAGCACCGTGACGAGGTGATCGCGAAGGTCATGAAAGACCCGCGGCTCTCCTTCGACCCCAAGACCCTCCCCTTCGACGGCGCGCGCATGTTCTGGGGTGGCTTCAAGGTGTTGATCGACCTCTGAGCTAAATCGAAGATTCTGCTCGAGTTTTCCCGGTGTTCGAAGCGTCGGAACACCGTTCCGCTCGACCGCACGCCTTCGTGGTGGAGGCGAAAAACCATGTCGCTGGTCGAGATGCTGAATCTGGTTCCACCGCTCTTGTTCGTGCTGTTTCACGCCGTCGAGGCCGTCGCTCCGGCGCGGCGGGTGCCCCGATCCGTGAGCTGGCGCCTGCGCGGCCTGGTGTGGTTCGTGCTGAGCGGCGCCTTGTTCACGAACGCGCCGCGGTTGTGGATCGGCTGGACGACGGCGCACAGCTTGCTCGATCTCCATTCGGCAGGTCTCTGGGGCGCGCCGCTCGCGGTTCTGGTCGCGAACCTGCTCGGCTACGGCTTGCATCGCCTGCGCCACTCTGTCCCGTTGCTCTGGCGGTTGCACCAGTTGCACCACTCTGCCGAACGCCTCGACGTTTCCGGCGCCTTCATGTTCCACCCCCTCGAGACCGTTTTGACCGCGTTCGTGTTCAGCGCGGCCTCCACGCTGATTCTCGGCGTCACACCCGAGGCCGCAGCCCTGGCCGGCGCGGTCGGATTTTTCATGGCGTGTTTCGAGCATGCCAACGTGCGCACCCCGCGCTGGCTCGGGTATCTCGTCCAGCGTCCCGAGTCGCACGCCGTGCACCACGCGCGCGGCCATCACGCCTCCAACTACGCGGACTTGCCGGTGATCGATCTGTTGTTCGGAAGCTTTTGCAATCCGGCGCGGAACGAAGGGCAATTCGGCTTCTACGAGGGCGCATCGCGGCGCATCGGGCGCATGCTGCTCGGGCTCGACGCGACTCAGCCGGGTGACCGCGCGCGCGCGCCGAACGGCCGATACGAGCAGAAGGTGCCGGTGCGGATCGAGGCCTCGAGGTGATGTTCGAGCTCCGGGCAGTGCTCGCCGATGCGCTGGATCGCGTCCTTGATGCGCCGCTGGATCGCCGTGCGGGCCCGCTCCGCGGCGGAACCTGCTCGGCGCTGCCTTCCGCCCAGGCCGACCGCGCGCGCGACCTCGCTCGCGATCTGCTCGCGTTCCTCGCGCGCCCGCGCCGCGCGCTCGACGTCACCGAAGCTTTCGGCTTCTTCGATGGCGTCCTCGAGCGCTTCGACGCGCCGCCGGTATGCGTCGATGGCGCGGCGGTCGAGCAGCTCGCCAGCGTCTCCCGCGTCGCGTGGGCCGGCACCCGCGTTCATCAGCTCGAGCACGTGAAACTCGCGCGCCGGGCTCTCGACCAGCGCGGCGAGCGTCTGCATGCCCTTGCTGTCTTTGAGACGGAACACCAGGTCCGCCCAGCGCACCGCCCAGAACTCGCCCTCGCGCTTGCACTCGAACGCCACGGGTTGTGAGGCGCGCCGCGGCGAAGGCGAGGGCTTCGCGGCCGGGAGCTTGATCGAAAGCTCGTCGATGAACGCGAGCAGCCCCGGCATTTCCAGGTGCTGCGCCGGCGCTCGCGCCGCCTCGAGCAACGAGCGCGCCTGTGCGACGTCCTCGGCCGACCCGCTTTCGAGGAGCAGCCTGGCCCACTCGTAGCGCGTGCGAGCGGCGCTCGGTACTAGACCGAGGCTGTCCGCCTGGCGAACCGCGTTCTCGAAGTGGGTGCGCGCTTCCGCGCGGCGCCCGAGCCGTTCCGCCATCAGCGCGAGTTGCCGCGCGATCGGCCCCTCGCACGCCATGCCGTACGTGCCCCACGAAAACAGCCGGCTCGCCTTCGGCAAGAGCAAGTCGTAGCACTTCGCCATGTAAGCCTTGTCGTCGCAGAGCACCGCGTATTCCGCGAAGCCCGCAATCCAGACATTTTCCGAGTGCGGAATCTCGAGCGAGAGCATGACGTCGAGCAGCGGCGTGTGCTCGACGACACGGCCGACTCGGGCGTAGGCGAGCGCCTCGTTGACCGTGGTCTGAAACAGGCCCGGGCCTTGAGTACCGATGACCGCACGCATTTCCGCCAGCAAGGGCACGACCTCGGCGTGGCGCTCCTGGAGTAGCAGCCGGCACAGCCGGTGCATGACCAGAGCCACCGGCGCTTCGGCGCTTCCGGCGCGCGCGCCGAGCTCGCGCGCTTCGGCATACAGCGCGTCGCCTTCGCCGAAGCGGCCCTGCATGTTGGCGCGCGTCGCGCGCATCACCTTGGCGGGCCAGAGCTCGTGCGGCTGGCCGAGCTCGCGGGCAAGGTCCTCGTAGGCATCGATCGTCCGATCGGCGGCGTTCAGATCGGCGAGCTCGAGGTATGCGAACACCAGCCGTCGCCGCGCGCGCAAAAGCTGGGTGCGATCGCCCAGCGCGGCGGCGAGCCGCTCGTGCTCGACGCCCAGTGCGACGCGCTCCGTCGCGTTCGCGTGCGCCGCCAGCGCGGCCCCCGCGCCGTAGAGCACGGTCGCCATCGTGCGCATGTCGTCGACGCTGCGGGCGAGCGCCACGGCCTCTCGAGCCAGGCGCATCGGTATCTCCACGTCGTAGCTCGGCTGCATCGCTCCGGCGAGCCGCGCCATCACGCAAGCGCGCAAACCGTCGTGGCCCGCGCCGAGGCCCGCCAGCGCCTCTTCGAGCAGCGCCACCAGCGCCGGGTCGACCACGCCGGGCACGATCAGAAGGCCGTAGCCGAGCGCGGCGCGTGCCAAAAGCAGCGGCTCGCCGAGCCCGCGCGCGATGTCGGCGGCCTCGACGCAGCTCTGGATGCCAGGAGCCGTTCGGCCCGCGCCGATCCGGGAACGGCCGAGCGCGAGCGCGAGCTCGAAACGCAAGCGGGCGTCGAGCTCGCCGGCGCCCGGCTGAGCCGCGGCACGCTCGGCCAGCGCCACGGCATCCTCGTAAGCCTGGCGTTCGAATGCCCACTCCGCCGCGCCGACCGCCGCCGCCGCGGCGCCCGCCGCGTCGCCCGCTTCGAAGCAGTGGTGCGCTAGCTCCGTGAGCCGTTGCTTCGGCACGGATCGGCCTCGCATCCGATCCGCCGCCAACTGGTGGAGCTCCGCGCGGCGGGCCGAGCCGAGCCCGCGATAGAGCACCTCGCGGTACAAGATGTGGCAAAACGCCCAGCGCCCGCGTTCTCGCTCCAGCACGACGCCGGCGCGGCCGGCTTCCGCGAGCAGTGCTTCGATCGAGTCGCTGCCCGAGCGTGCGAGTTCCGCCACGGCCTCGCATTCGAACTCGGCGCCGAACACCGAAGCCAGTGAGAGCATCGCGCGCGGCGCTTCCGCGAGCAGCGCCAGACGGCCGCTGATCACGGCGCGCACGCCGTCTGGAAGCTCGTGGCGCAGCGGACCGCCGCGCGCTCGCACCAGTCGCAAAAGCTCGTCGGTGAAGAGCGGGTTGCCCTGGCTCGCCTCGAAGACCGGCAGCGCGAGCTCGGCGCCGGCCCCGGTTTCGCGCACGAACGCGCTGGTTTCGTCGCGATCGAGCCGGGCCAGCGGCAAGAGCCGCGCGTCGCGCGAAATCTGGCCGAGCAACGTGCTGACCTCCTCGCTCAGGCGCGCTTCGACGTCCCGATAGCTGCCGATCAGGAGCAAGCGAGTGCCGCGCAGCTCGTGCGCGACGAATTGCAATAACCCGAGCGACGAGACGTCCGCGGCGTGAAGATCGTCGAGCACGATCGCGAGCGGCGCGTCGGTCGCGAGCGCTCTCAGGAAGGCGTGGACCGCGGCGTACAGCTGAAAACGCTGTTCGACGCCGGAGGCCGGGCGCTCCTTCAAATCCGGCAAGAGCTCGCGCAGCGCCGGCACCACTTGCGCCACGTCTCCGGCATTCGAGCCGAGTAGCTGCTCCAGCGTCGCTCGCTTCTGCTCGCGGGCGAATGCACCGAGCGCCTGCGCCCACGGCCAAAAAGCCGGTGCACCGCCCGACTCCCAGCAGCGGCCCCAAGCCACGCGAAATCCGTCGCCTCGCGCGAGCTGCGTCACCTCGTCGGCGAGCCGCGTTTTGCCGATCCCGGGCTCGCCGACCAGGAAAAATAGCTGGCCGCGCCCGTCGCGCGCCGAGGAGAGCCCGCGTCCGAGCTCGAGCAGCTCGCTAGCCCGACCCACGAACGGGCGGTCGGTCCGCGGCGTCGGGCGCGTCTCGGAGGGCATGCTCGCTATTTCTGTCGGAGCCGCCGCAGCCGAGCGCTGGTTTCGCGCATGACGTCGAACGGCTTGTCGACGCTCTGCCCGGGATGGGACTCGAGGAACGAACCGGCCTCGGGGGTGTAGGCGCCGCCGCTCATGAACACCATGCAGCGCAGCCGGTGCGGAGCCTGCTTCTGAAGCGCGCGTTCGAGCTCCATTCCGCTCAGGCCGCGCATCATCAGATCGCAGTAGATCAGATCGAAAGGCTCTTCCGAGAGCAGGAGCTCGAGCGCGGCCGAACCGTCGCCGACGGCTACGACCTCGTGCCCCGCGAGCCTCAGGCACTGCCGGAAGGCGTTCACCAGCGCCGGCTCGTCGTCGACGACGAGGATGCGCGCTCGTTCCTCGGACTTCGGCTCCGTGCGCGCGTTTTCAGGGGCGGCCGCCGGCAAGGGGCCCGCGAAGTGGGGCAAGCTGACCCGGAACCGCGCCCCGCCGCTCGGCCGATCCTCCACCGTGATCTCGCCGCCCAGATCGCGGACGATGTTGCGGCACACGAATAGGCCGAGGCCCGTCCCTTCGCCGGCCTCCTTGGTCGAAAAAAACGCGTCGAAGATGCGCTCGCGATCGCTCGCGGGCACGCCGGCGCCGCTGTCCTCCACGTCGAGCGCGACGCGGTCGCCGATCACGCTGGCGCGCACGACGATCTCGTTTTCGGCGCGGCTCTGGCCCTGCACGGCTTGCATCGCGTTGACCATCAGGTTCAAGACCACCTGTACCAGCCGCGTCTCGTCGGCGACGACGTGAGCCGGGGTGTCGAGATCGAGCCGCAGCCGGGCCCGCGCTTCGGCATCCTTGCCGACCAGATCGAGCACGGTGCGCACCACGCTTCTCACGTCGACCGCTTCCTGGCGCTCCGCGGAAGAGCGGCTGAACGTCTTCAGCTGGCGCGTGATGCGCGCGATGCGCTCGCCCGCGTCCCGGACCGGTGCAAAGTCGCTGCGGAGCTGGCCGGTCAGCGTGCGGAGCGGGCCAGCGCTGGATTCCGGCAGCTCGGCGAGCGCGTTTTCCAGCTCTTTCAGGCGCTTTTCGCACATTTCGGCGTGCGCGATCAGATACGTCAGCGGATTGTTGATCTCGTGAGCGACGCTCGCGGCCAAGGTCCCGAGCGCGATCACCCGGTCGTTTTTGATCGCGTTGGCCTGAAGACGCCTGAGCTCGGTCACGTCGTTCGACAGCCCCGCGACGCCAATGATCTCCCCGGTCGAATCGCGGAGCGGCGTCATGTACGTATCGTAGATGGCACCGGGAACCTCCACCGTGTACCAGAACGACTCGCCCGCGAGCCCGCGCCGGATATTGCCCGGAATCATCGGGTGATCCCGGTAGAGCTCGAACAGATTCTGGCCAACGAGCTGTCCCGACTTCACCCCCATCGAGGCCAGCCCAGCGCCCTCCGACATCCGCACCACGCCGTCGTTGTCGGCGCTCCAGATCGCGATCGGCGCGTGATTGACGGCGAGCGTCAGGCGCGCCTCGATGGTCGCTCGCGCGCGTTCGGCTTCGACCTCCTTCGTCGTGTCCGCAAACGTGACGATGACGTGGGTGATCGTCTGGGAGGCGTCGAACACCGGCACGCCGAAGGCGCGGATATTGACGTGACGGCCGTCCGGACGGTGGATCACGATGTCGTCGACCGTTACCGGCTCGCGCCGCGCGAGCGCTTGCGAGTAGGGTAGCTTCTCGACCGGGTAGGGCCGCCCCGCGCGATCGAAGATGCCGTAGGTTGCCGGAGCGTCCTCGATCGGGCTGTCGGCCACCGCGGTGATGCCCAGGATCTCGTGAAAAGCGTCGTTCGCGTAGTCAACGTCGCCTGCGGGCACCCGTCCAATCCAGACGCCGAGCGGCAGTCGATCGAGCATCCAGGCGCGATCGCTCATCGCCCGGGACCCTGCCACAGCTCGGCGCGGGCCGTCTCCCAGAATTGCGCGGCGGCTTTTATAATCGCCGCCCGAACGTGCGGCCGGTCACAGCTGCGCGGCGTACTCCCGCCACAGCTTGCATTCTTCCTTGCGGAACGAGTTGAGCTCCTCGAATCCGGGATCGAACTGGATACGTTTGTCGTCGTCGTTCGCATCCGGCTCGAAGCGCGGCCAGGTTGCGGGTGCGCCTGCGTAGTTGGGATCGCCGGTCTTCGCGAAGGTCGCCCAGTAAGTGTTCATCGCGGTAGCCACGCCGATGTTCTCCTCGGTCTCGTTGTACGGGCTGCCGAAGACGTGGCTGATCTCGGAGGCGTGGCTGATCCCGAGCAGATCGCGCGCGATGCTCCACGGAATGTTGAAGTTGTACATGTACACCGGCAAACCGGCCTTTACGGCGCGGCGCGCGGTGTCGAGCGTACCGCAGACGAGCCCGGAATCGGTGGCCACGCGCGTGATCGCCTTCTTGTAGTCGCCGCCGAACTTCGACGCCGGGTACATCGCGGCCACGCGCGGCGCGAAGTCGCCGAAGCGCTTCACCAGCTCCGCCTGGTACGTCTCCTCGGTCGTCGGCAAGCTCGAGTCGAGCGAGTAGTAGAGCTGCGCCTCGTCGTTGTTGGTCCCGAGGATGTACGGAACCTTCGCCACGTCCTTGTTTTCGTAGAAATTGACCGCCGGCTCGGGCAGAAAGCCGTTCTCGCCGTCGACGATCGCGCCGAAGGAAAACGCACGCCGGACGCCTTCCATGCCCATGGTTCGGTCGACCGTTTCCATGCTGACCAGCTCGGTGACGGCTTTGCCGCGCAAACACTCGAGCGAGCCCGCGCCCTGACAATTGCGCTGCGCGCCGAAATCCTCGATCTGCTTGTTCAACGCAGCGCGATCGGTCGGCCCCGAACTGGTGCAACCGCCGCTCTGGCTCACCGCGCGGTGAAACAGCCCGCGGCTCCCGGGCGACACCGTATGCATGCACACCGAGCCGGCGCCCGCCGATTCGCCGAAGATCGTCACGTTGCCCGGATCACCGCCGAACGCCGCGATGTTGTCCTTCACCCAGCGCAGCGCGGCGCGCTGATCCAAAAGCCCCTGATTGCCGACCGGCGAGTTTTCGGCCGCGAGCTCCGGGTGCGCGAAAAAACCGAGCACGCCGAGCCGGTAGTTGATCGAAACCAGCACCACGCCGCGTTCCGCGAAAAACTGGCCCGGGTACCACAGAAAGTTCTGGTCCATGGGCGTCAAGGGCACCTTGTCCGCCGCGGAACCGGTCGTGAAGCCCCCGCCATGGATCCACACCATCACCGGCGCGGGCGTGGACGCATCTTTCGGCCTCCAAACGTTCACGTAAAGGCAATCCTCGTTCGTGCTGGCCGGCGACTGCTGTGATGGCGGCTGCGGGCACGGACTGGCGAACTCGAGCTCGTGGCGCACGTCGCTCCAGGGCTCGTTCTTCTCCGGTCCCTTCCAGCGCAACGCGCCGACGGGCGGCTTGGCGTACGGAATCTTCAGAAACTGAACCGATCCCCCGACCACGTCGCCTTCGAGCTTCCCGTCGGCGAGCGTGACCTTGGTGGGGTCACCAGGTTCCTGCCGCGTGGCTTCGGGCGCGTCGTCATCGCCGCCACAGCCGAACGCGAAGAGGGCCAAAATCGGCAAGCAAGCGCCATAGCGCCGCTGGATCGATCGATTCGACATTACGGGCCTCCGAAGTAAATCGGCGCGGCCGCCACTGCCGCGCAGCGCCCGTATGCCACACACCGGCTCCCCGGTCACCTAGCCGTGAAATTGGTTGGATGAGCGGCCGACTTAAGCGATTCAGGGCGGCGCGAGTCGCGTCATGGTTCGGGCGGCTTCCAACAGGTGGTCCGACAACTCGGGGATGTCGCGCATCAACTTTCCGAGTGTGAACGCCGTGGCAAAAGCCACTTCTTCGCCGGTCGCCCCGGCATCGCACGCGAGCAGCGAGATGTTTTCGATCAGTTGCCCGACGTAGGCGACGTTCGATCGGCTGCAGCGATTGCTGAGAAGAATGTCGTCAACCGCGCTGTCGTCTCGGATGATCACTTCGGAACTGTCGGCGGCGGCTACCATCGTGTGACCTCTCAAGATGTTGATTCCGTTATACAAGACATGGCGACGCTATAGAAGAAATTGCTTCTCGAAATCGCCGGGTTCGCCATAAATAGCGGAAATAACTGCACTAATTCTCCCCCGAAATAAAGCTCAGGAAACGCGGAGCCAGCGCTTCAAGGCTGCGTCGTCAAAGTCGCGCTCCAGCTGCCTTCGCCCCCGTAGTTGGAGCTCGGCTCGGTGATTTTCCAGCGGCCGTCCGGAAACGATTGCGTCGACGCCTGATAGCTCGCGCTCATGTTTCCGGCGTATCGCACGGTGCCCAACGCGTCGCTGTAGCTGCCGTTCACGATGTCGAGCTCCAGCTTGCCGCTCATGCAGTCGAGCCTGCCCACCATGCTCGCCTTGCCGGTCGTGTTCGAGGTGCCGGCGATCTTGCCCGATGCTTTTCCGTCCGCGCCGATCGTCAATTCGACGCGAGCGGCGAACTGCGAGTTTCCGAGCCGCGATCGATAGGGGCCGCTCAGCGTTCCCGTGTAACCGCCTGCCGGGCACGGATGTGGATCGCCGCCATCGATCACGCCCGAATCCACGCTCCCGCCCGCGTCACCTCCGGTGCCGGACGACCCGTCGCTCGTGAAGCCGCCGCTACCGAGCGAGCCTCCCGAGCCGTCGGCACCGCCCGTCGCCGTAGAGCCGCCGGCACCGCCCATCGTCGAGCCGCCATCTCCACTCACTCCGCTCGAACCCGTTGCGCCACTCGAGCCACTAAACCCGGTCCCACCCACGCCCGAGCCACCGGAACCAGCTGCGCCGCTGGTTCCTCCGATGCCGAAACTACCGCTCGTGCCACCGAAGCTCGGAAGCCCGCCGACGTTCTGACTTCCGCTCGAGCCGCCGGCGCTGGTCCTGCCTCCGCTTGATCCGGGGCCGGCAAACAAGTCGTCAGAAGAAGAGCCGCCGCAAGCAACGAACGCGACCGAAAGTGCAATCAACGGCCAAACGTATCTCACTCGACTACTTTACTTGCTTCCTCCGCGACAGCACATCGATTCATCGAGCGGAGTTTGCGCTTTCCAACCGGTTCGAATCTTTGGAACCGAACAGTTCCACACCCTGTGAGCGCACTGCCTACACGATCGAGCATATGGAAGAAAATTCAGCTTCGATCGCATCGCGCTCGAAAGATCACGCCACGCGTTCGGGCGGCGGCCCTGACGGCCGTTCGCTCGGAAAGTGGTGCCACGGCGCGCGCCCCTCGAGGATGCCGCCGTCCGCCGTCATCGCGACGACGATGCCGGCGTCGGCCATCACGCTCACGAACGGCGCGGCCCAGTGCGGATCGTGCCAGACGCTTTGCCAGCGCGCGTCCCGATCCGGATCGCGGACCCACAATTTTCCGACGCTCGCCGCCCACTCGCGGTCGAGGACGTCCATCGCAGCGCAGGTGAGATCCGGGCGCGAATCGATCACGGAGCTGATCGGTCGGTCCCCGTCGAAGCGCACCGCCACACCTTCCGTCCCCGCGATCAGCGCAAGTCCCCGTTCGGGGCGCGCTGCGCCGCCGACGAAGGCACGGGTGCGCGGAGTGAGCAGGAACGCGGTGTCCCACATCATCGGCGTGTAGATCGCGGCGAAGCCGCCGCCGCCCTCGCTCAGGCGCCCGCACACGATCCAGCGCGTGTCGTCCAGGCGCAGCAAGGCGGAGACGTACGCGACATTCTCGAGGGGGAGCGGCTTCATCCAGCGGCGGGCGGCCATCGACCAGAGCTCGGGCGGGTGGCCGGGGCGCTGGGCGACCGCGGTCAGGATGTCGTCGAAGCGGCCGTTGGCGTCGAGGAACGTGACGTGACGATCCGGGGCGCGCACGACTTCGCGCACGCCGTCGGTGGCGTACACGGCGAGCGCGCCTTCGTCGCCGCCGACCAGCCAGCGGCCCGCGGCGAAGCGCCTGGCGAAGTGCATGGCCGCGGGGAGATCAGCGTCGGCGCACGGCGCCCACGCGGTGCCGTTCCAGAACTCGAGGCCGCGCGTGGTGGCGGCAAAGCAGTGGCCGTCGCCGTCCCACGCCGCGCTGCGCACGACGCGGTCGTCGCCCGGCGGGTGGCGCACCGTCCAGGTCCAGGTGGACACCTGGGCCGGCGAGGACAGGTTCATCAGGCTGTTGACGAGGCGGCGGTGAGGCTTCGGCGTGGCGGCGCCGTCGCCGAGCCAGGGCGCGAGCGCGACACTCAGGAGCTTGGCCTGGCCGGGGCGCTGCGCGGGGTCCGCGGACGTGGCGCGGGCCAGCACCTGGTCGATGCCCTCGCACACATCGATGCGCTCGCGCAGCTCCGGGCACAGGCGCCGGGTCTGGCGGATGCTGCGGCGTTCCGGTGCCTGGATCGCGATCATCGCGCGCACCGGATTGTCGAACTGGAAGTAGTCCTCGCCGGTCAGCGCGTAGAAGACGCAGCACGCCAGGCTGAAAACGTCGGTGGCGGGCCCGACCGAGCTCTGATCCCGCGAGTTCTGCTCGGGCGCGGTGTAGCCGACGGTGCCGAGCTGGGCCTCGCCGAAGGTCATCGCCATGCCTACCGGCCGTGCGATGCCGAAATCGGAGATCTTGAAGATCTCGGCCTCGCCGAAGCCGCAGCACAGCACGTTGCTCGGCGTCAGATCACGATGGATCACGCCTACCGCGTGGATCGCGCCGAGGCCGCTCGCCATGCAGCGCACGAGGTGCGCCGCGCGGACGGCGTCGAACGCGTAGCCGGTCTTTTCGGAGCTGTACTGGATCCGGTCCTCGAGCGAAGTGCCCTCGACGCCCCCGTGCACGTACTCGATCGCAATCCAGGGTAGCGGCGCCTTCACGCCGGACCCCCGCAGCTGGACCGAGCCGGTGTCGATGAAGCGCACGACGAACGGCGTCGGCGGCACGCTCTCGTTGAGGCGGCCGAGCGCGACGGCCTCTTTCTGGATCACCAGCGAGGCGGTGCTGCCGATGCGGGCGACGACCGAGGGCCGGATCAACTTGATCACGACCGGTGCGATGCCGTCTGGCGCGTGGCGCAGCGCGAAGAACGCGACGCCCATGCCGCCCGTGCCGATGCGCCGCTCGAGCCGATAAGTGACGCCCGGGTTGAGCTCGGACCGAATCGTGACCTGACTCAGGTCGGCGAGCTCGCGATCGTCCTCGGGAGCGAGCGCCATGTAAGGGTCGTTCACGCTACCACGCCGGCGTTCGCCGGGGCTCGACCGTGGGGGTCGAGGGCCGGCTTCGGCGTTTCAATAAGGTCAATGGTTCTGGTCGTTTGCATGGCGGCGCACGCGGCTTGCATGCTTTCATGCTGTTGACGCCTTGGATATGCTGCGCATCTTCTCGCGCCGCAAAGCGCGGGCCGCCCTTTCGACCGCGCGCAGCCGTTTCACCGAGGACTCATGTTCGGATCAAGCTCGCGATTTCCGGCCGTGCTCGCGCTGGCCGGGGCGGTGCTCGGACTCGTTTTCGCCGTCTACTCGACGATCGATTACGCGCAGCACCTCGATCGCCGCCTGCACGACGTCCACTGCAGCTTCATCCCCGGCGCGCCCGCCACCTCCGAAGCCGAGGCCTGTCGCGCTGCGATGTACAGCCCGTACTCGGCCCTGCTCCGCGAGCAGTACTGGGGCGGCGTGCCGATTTCGCTGTTCGCGCTCGGCGCCTTCACTTTTTTCGTGGGCTTCGCGCTCTATCTCGTGGTGGCCAACGGGCGTGCGCCGAAGACGGCCGTCGGATTTTTCGCGGCAGTGAGCGTGACGCCGCTTTTGGTGTCGCTACTGATGCTCGGCATCTCGGTGACCAAGATCGGTTCGCTTTGCAAGACCTGCGTCGGAATCTACGTGGCGTCGTTCCTCCTGGCGATCGGCGGGCTGCTCGCGCTGTTCACGCTGCGCGATGCGCCGGCGGGCGGCGGCGGCGGCTATCAAGATCCGGTCCACGAGGGCACGCGGCGTCCGGCGCTGAGCTTTGCATTCGTTCCGGTGTGGCTGGTGTCACTGGCCTTCACCACGCTCGTGCCGGCGGTGGTCTACGCGAGCAGCGTCCCGGATCACCGAGCGTTCCTCACCAAGTGCGGCGAGCTCAAGGTGCCCGTCGAAAAGACCGGCGCGCTGGTCAGGATGCGCTCACAGCGGGCGGTCCGGCCCGCGCTGTTCTTCGAGGATCCCCTGTGCCCGACCTGCAAGGCGTTTCACCAGCGCCTGGTGGGGGAGGGCGTGTTCGACAAGCTCGACGTCCAGCTCGCGCTGTTTCCGCTGGATAGCGCCTGCAACTGGATGCTCGATACGCCGTTGCACCCCGGCGCGTGCACGGTATCGAAGCTCGTGATCTGCGCCGGCGACCGCGCGCGCGAAGTGCTGGAGTGGGCTTACGACGAGCAGGAGCTCTTGGGCCGGGCGGGTAAGCAAGGAGAGCCCGCGCTGCGCGCGATCATCGAGCGGCGCTGGGGCGGAGCGGTCCTGAATTGCCTCGACGCCCGCGACACCAACGTGCGGCTGAACGCGCACCTGCACTACGCGTCCGACAACGCGATTCCCGTCTCCACGCCCCAGGTCTACCTGGGCACGCGGCGTGTCTGCGACGAGGACACCGACATCGGGCTCCGCTACACGCTGTCGCAGCTGGCCCCGGAGGTGCTGCGATGAGCGAGCGTTCCTCGTCGTCCGGTTTCCTCGCCCCCGCGCTGGCGCTGCTGGTGACGGCCGTGCTCTTGACCGCGGTGACGCTGGCGGTGCGGCTCTCGGTGGCTTCCGCGGGGGAGCGGCTCAAGGCGCCCGAGCTCGAGGCCGAGAAACCCAAGGTCGCGGTGGCCGGGCACGCCGAGGTCGCCTACTGCACACCGCGTTTCAAGGAGGTGCTCGAGCGCGTGCTGCACTCCTGCGGCCTCGCGACCGGCGATTCACGCCGCGGCTGCAAGCCCGCCGACGTGAAGACGTTCGCGTCGATCAGCGACGAGGACTTCAACGAGCTTTTCACGCCGCTCAAGGATCGAGGAGCGGTGATCATGTACGACATGGGGAAGGAAGACCTCGACGATCGCGCGAAGAAGCTGCTCGAGGACAAGTGGTTCGATCGCAAGGGAGCGCGCTACTTCTTCGTCGTGGCGCGCGCTTCCAAGACCGGATCCGTCGACAAGAACCGGGCGCTGTCGCACCGGCGCGCCAATTCGGTGATGTTCCATCTCAAGGAAGTGGGCAAAGATCCCGAGATCGACAAAAAGGTCGGCTTGCTCTGGCTCGGCAACGAATTTGCCCAGCTCTCCAAGGAATACTGCAAGTGGCCGAGCTCGCGTCCGGATACCAAGTGCGACGAAGAACCGATCAACCGCAGCGCGTTCGTGTCGTGGGTGGATTGTCGGCTGTGAGGGGGCGCACCTTGCTCCCCGCCTGCGGCCTCGCGCTGTTTTTGGCCGGGTGTCCCGAGGGAGACAAGAAGCCCACGGTGACGCGCGATCGCAGCCAGGCCGTGCTCGGCAGCAGCGCCCCCGACCCGACGCCCACACCGGCGACCGCCAGTGCGCCGCCCGTGAAGAAGGCGCCGCGGCAGCTGTGCGCCGGGCAGATGGGCAAATCGGGACGTGACATGCCGAAGGGCGCGATCTCGCGGGTAGCGGCGCCGGGCGCGACCGAGCCGCCCAAGGCCGTCCCGGTCGGTGGTGGCAAATGGACCTGGATCAACTTCTGGGCCGCCTGGTGCGTGCCCTGCAAGGAAGAGCTACCGCGCCTGATCGGCTGGGAGAAGAAGCTCAACGCCGAAGGTAAGCCGTTCCGGCTCGTGCTCGTGACGCTCGACGACGATCAGCGCCAGCTCGAAGACTTCTTGAAGGCTCAGAGCGCGGGCGGTGTGAAAAGCACCTACTGGCTCAAGGAAGGCAAGGAGCGCGAGGAGTGGCTGACCGACCTCGGGATCTCCACCGATCCGGAGCTGCCGGCCCACGTCGTGGTCGATCCGCGCGGCAAGGCGCGCTGCACCGTGAACGGCGCCGTCGAGGACGACGACTACGGGCAGCTGGTCGCGCTGGTCGGCGGCTGAAGTCGGCCGTCCATGGCGGAGCTCCTCGCGCTCGAGCTGCCGGCGAGCCTTCAAGCGTCGCTCGCAGCGGGGCACCCGTGGGTTTACCGCGATCACGCGCCGCGCGGCTTCTCCGCGCCGAGCGGCAGCTGGGTGCGGATTCGCGCCGGCGCCTTCACTGCTTACGCGCTCTGGGACAGCGAATCGCCGATCGCGCTGCGCGTGTTTTCCACGGTGGGCGTGCCGGACGCAGCCTGGGTCTCGGCGCGGGTGAACGCAGCCTGGGAGCTCCGCGTGGCGCTGCGCGTCGAACACGTCAGCGCGTTTCGCTGTCTGGCAGGCGAGGGGGACGGGCTGCCGGGCATCAGCGCCGACTTCTATGGCGGTTTCGTGGTCGTGGTCACCTACGCCGATGCGGTCGAGCCGATCGTGCCGTGGGTGTGTGACGCTTTGAAACGACTCCCCGGCGTCGCCGCCGTGCTGCGGCGCGAGCGCGGCGAACGCGCCACGGATCTCGAGCTCATCGCCGGTCGGGAGCCGCCGCGCGAGCTCGTGGTCGAGGAGTACGGCGTTCGGCTTCCGGTCGACTTGCGGGCAGGTCAAAAGACTGGGCTCTTTCTCGATCAGCGCGAGAACCGGCGCCACGTGGGCACGCTCGCTGCCGGCCGCCGCGTGCTGAATCTGTTCGCGTACACGGGCGGCTTTTCGCTGCACGCAGCGCTGGCCGGCGCCGAGCGCGTGACCAGCGTCGATGCCGCACCGGGCGCGATCGAAGCGGCGCGGCGCGGTTTCGAGCTCAACGGCCTCGACCCCGAGGCGCACGACTTCGTCGTCAGCGACGTGTTCGAGTATCTCGAGCGCGCCGCGCGCGAAAAGTTGCGCTTCGACCTGGTGATCAGCGATCCACCCAGTTTCGCTCACAGTCGCCAGCAGCTCGCCGCGGCCGAGCGCGCCTACCTGCGGCTCGGCGTCGCATGCCTGCGCGTCACGACGTCCGGCGGGTTCTACGTCGCTTCGAGTTGCACCGGGCAAGTGAGTCCGGACGCTTTTCGCGAGCTGTTGGCCGCGGCCGGGCGCAAGGCGCAGCGCCGGCTGCAGATCGTCCACGACGCGGGACAGGCGCTCGATCACCCGGTGATGGCCGGCCATCGCGAGGGCCGGTACCTGAAGTTCGTGGTGAGCCGCGTGCTCACGCCGGTTTGAAGGTTCGGAAAACCCGCGCTCTCAAGCGCCGTACGCTCTGCGGCGTCGACGACCCCGGGTTCACCCCTGTCCGTGAGCCGATCGACGTCAGAACGCGTAGCGCAGAGCGAGTGTGAAGATCACCGCGGCCGTCGTGCCACTGGAGCGCTGGCGCGCGAAGCCGTCGGGATAGTTGCGAAGGCCGCCGTTCAGCACGATCGCATAGTGCGGGTTACTCTGGTACCACTCGAGCCCGAGCATGCCGCCGAAGTACGGGTTGAAGTCGTCGGCGTCCTTGTAGCCGTAGACGTTGAGCACGTCGTCGGAGACGCGGGCAGTGCCGATGCTGAACTGGGCGTAGACGCCCAGCCGCTCGAATGGGAGGAGCGTGACGCGTGCGCCGAAGCCGAAGCCGTAGAGGGCGTAAGCGCGCGGTTCCGGCGGCGGGTTCGCGTACGAGGTGTCGGAAAACGAGACGTCGGACTCGCCGAAGACCATCAGCCATTTGAACGGCTCGTAGCCGAGCTGAAGATGGAAGAACGGCGCGTTCGGCGACACGTTCTTCAGCGGGCCGAGGTGGGCGAAGATGCCGACGCCCGACTCGATGACCACGCCGTGCTTCCGCGGCGCGGGGGGCGGCGCTTCCGGCGGTGCTTGGACATCGCCGACGTCGCGCGAGCCGGGAACCGCGCGGGCGTCGAGCCACGCTTCGATTTCCTCACGCGTCATCTGGCGCGTCTCGGCTTCGTCATCGGCGTGCGCTAGGCGGGCGCCGGTCAATACGACGAGCGTCGCGAGACTCCCGCACAGCGCGCGGATCATGGAGCTTGGGACAATAGCACGTGTCCCGGCGGCGAACTCAGCCCATGAAGTCCGCGCGGGTCGCCAGGCTGACGAGCGGCAGATCCGCGGCGCGAATCGCTTCCGCGCCGCCCTCCTGCCGATCGACCAGCGCCGCGATACCGACCACGCGCGCGCCGACGCTCTGGAGCGCTTCGACCGCCCGCAGGCTCGATTTCCCGGTCGTCACGACGTCTTCCAGGAGCACCACGCGGATGCCCTCGAACAGCGACTTGTCCCCTTCGACCAGCTTGCCGCTGCCGTGTTCTTTTTGCGCCGTGCGCACGTAGAGCGCCGGCAGATCGCGACCCTTCTGGTGGCTGACCAGGGACACCGCGCTCGCCAGGGGACAGCCGCCCAGGGCGACGCCGCCTACCGCGTCGCAAGCGGGCAGCTCGGTGAGCATTGCGAGCATCAGCTCGCCGACTAGGGCGTGGCCCTCGGCCGTCAGCACCGTCTGTTTGCAATCGATGAAAAAATCACTTTCGCGCCCCGAGCTCAGAATGAAGCGCTTCTGCTCGAAGCTCCGCTCGTACAGGAGCTCGATCAGGCGTTTGCGCTTCAGCGGGTCGATCACTTGGGCCGGCTCTTCTTTTTGCCGCGCGCGTTTTTCGGAAGCGCGGGAACGATCGGGGGTGGAGGTTCGTTTTCCGGCGACGACTTCGTGGCCGGCGTTTCGGCCGGCTGTGCCTTCGCCTCGACCCGCTCGGCGGGGCGTTCGCGCTCGATCGGGCGCGCCTCGACCGGGCTCGGGCGCGTGATCGACGGACTGACCTGGCGCGGCGCGGAAAACGAGCTGATCGGTCGCTGCCCCGGAACCGGGCGCTTTGCCGCCGGTGGGGCCAGCGCGGGCTCGCCCTCGGTGCGCACGTTGCCGCGCACCAGCGCGCCCTCGGCGATGCCGATGCGCGGCGCGAGCAGATCGCCCACCACGCGGGCGCCGGCCTCGACCAGCACCGACTCGGTGCCGCGCAGATCGCCCAGCACTGCGCCGCCGATCGTGAGCTGCGCGCCGCTGATGTTGCCGCGCACGGCGGCCCCGTCGCCCAGCAGCACGTCGCCTTCGATGCTGACGTCGCCCTCGACGCGTCCCAGGATTTCGAGACCGCCGGAGCCGCGCACGTTGCCGCGCACGACGGTCTCGCGTCCGATCACCGAGCCTTCGGCCATGGAGTCAGACCTCCATGTCGACGTTGCCCTTGAACGACGCTCCATCGGCGATCGTCAAGCGGGCGGCCTTCACGTCGCCGACCAGCCGGCCGCCGGCCTGGAGATCGACGCGTTCGGAGGCGTTCACGTTACCGGTGACGTGACCGGCGACACTCAGTGACGAGGCATCGACATCCGCCTCGATCACCGCACCCGAGCCGACGCTGACCACGTCG
>Ga0111538_10001963_pt1 | contig 28856 bp, 28 predicted proteins | sample SoiMethybrSBSTD1_FD_79669 | JGI IMG/M metagenome (GOLD analysis project Ga0111538, IMG submission 79669) | Bulk soil microbial communities from a Populus tree surrounding site in Tennessee, USA - Soil MetaG P. TD hybrid SBSTD1 (version 2)... | ecosystem: Environmental > Terrestrial > Soil >... | reverse complement strand
CGGCGGCATCGAGGTGCAGATCAAGGACGGTCAGATTCGGGAGATCGAAAGCCTAGCGCCGCTCCAGTTCACCATCAGCTCGCGGTCCGGTCTTGGGGGAACAGTCCGAGTGAAGTCGCCGCGCTCGGTCCCGGAAAACTTCAAAGTGGGGCTCGACGTGGGGCTGCGAGGCACCTACGACTCCAAGGAGCGAGTTTTCGACGCCTACAGCGTGACCACGAAGTGTCCCTCGCGGTACGAGGACTCGAAGCAGGGGACGCCGGGCGGCGAAGGCGCCGCGTACGGGGCCCCTCCCGCGATTCCCGGGGCCGCACCACCGGCCACGCCCTCCGGCACCAATTAGCCCGGGCTCCTGAAGCGCGGAAGACGATCCTGGGAAGGAGTCCACGATGGAAGTTTTGACGTTCGGGCGCCAGCTGCTCGGGCTCGCATCTGCCCTAACGGCCGCGATCTTCCTCCTCTCGCTTCTTGGGATCGCGCGCCAGAACCGCCGCTTCGTCGTGAGCGCTCGCGTGGGCTTCTACGCGCTCTTCGCGCTCGTGGCAGGCTCCGCCATGTGTCTCGTCTACGCCTTCGTGGTCGGGCACTACGACAACGAGTACGTCTACAACTACTCGGAGCGACTCCTGCCCCTTGGCTTCAAAATCGCCGGCCTCTGGGCGGGACTCGACGGCTCGCTCCTCTTCTGGACCTTGCTCGTCTGCGCCTGGTCGGCGGGTGCGGCGCTCCAGCACCGCTGGTCGAGCCGCCATCCGACCGGCCGACGCCTCGAGCCGTACGTCTATCTGGTCCTCTCTTTCATCATCCTCTTCTTCTGCGTCGTGACATTGCACCAGAACCCTTTCGAGGAGATGTCGCTCGAGGAGCGGCTGCGCCTCGCGAGCGGCCACCACCTTCCCCTCAGCGACTCCGGCTCGCTCCTCGATGGGGCTGGCTTGAACCAGCAGCTCGTGAACTACTGGTTCGTGATCCATCCACCAACTCTCTACCTCGGTTTCACGGGTTGGACGATCCCCTTCGCCTTCTCCATGGCGGCGCTCCTCGCCGGTGAGCTCGGCGATTACTGGGTGCGGATCGTGCGGCGCTGGACGATGGTCGCGTGGATCTTCCTGACCAGCGGCATCATCCTCGGCGGCCTCTGGGCGTATCGCCAGCTCGGCTGGGGCGGCTACTGGGCCTGGGACCCGGTCGAGAACGCATCGTTCCTTCCCTGGCTGACCGGCACCGCGTTCCTCCACTCGATCATGATCCAGGAGCGGCGCGATCTGCTGAAGGGCTGGAACGTATTCCTCATCATCCTTTCGTTCTTCCTGACCATCGTCGGCACCTGGATGACGCGGTCCGGCGTGGTGGACTCGATCCACGCCTTCGCGGGCGGCGACATCGGCGTCTGGTTCCAGGTCTTCATGTTCCTGCTGGCGGGCTTGTCGCTTTTCATTTTCTTCTTCCGCTCGCGCCAGCTCGCCGCCACCGACCGGCTCGAGTCCCTCCTTTCCCGCGAGCCGGCCTTTTTCTGCAACAACCTGATTCTGGTCACCATTGCCGGCGTGGTGTTCTTCCTCTCCTTCTTCGACAAGATCTCCCATGACTGGTTCGGTCGAAGCCTGAAGAACCCTGGACTCTTCAACTTCCTGACCGCGCCCCTTTTCGCGACCCTGCTCTTCCTGACCGCTGTCGGCCCCCTCCTGGGTTGGATCAAGACGACGCCGGCAAAGCTCCGAAAGAACTTTTTCTGGCCCGCAGTGGCGACGGCGATCTACCTCGCCGGTGTTTACGCCTACTTCGGCTACCGCGGCAGCCTGGGTACCTGGCGCGACGTGCTCGTGCCCGACATCTCACTCCGCCAACCGCATCCCTCCGCCCTCTATCCGACGGGCCTCTTCCTCGGCCTCGCGTTCTTCGTCGCCTCCACGGTGACTTACGAGCTCTTCCGCGGCATCCGATCGCGTTGCGTCGACCGGAAGGAAGACATCCTGACCGCCGGTTTCAACGTCGTTTTCCGGCAGAACCGCCGTTACGGCGGCTATGCGGTCCACGTCGGCATTGCCATCCTGACGACGGGCATCATCGGAAGCAGCATGTTCAAGCTGAAAGAGGAGAACGTGAAGCTGACCGTGGGGCAGTCGCTCAAGATCGGCCCCTATGAAGTGACCCCGGTCGAGAAACGCTTCATCGACGAGCCGCAGCCGGGCGAGCCGTACATGAAGGACGAAGTGGTCTTTGAAGTCACGCGCGCGGCGGGCGGCATCCTCCCCCCGGCGCACGGTGAGTCCCCCGGCGACGGCCGCTCGCGCGAGCTCGTGGCGCAGATGCAGACGGAGCGGCGTTTCTATCCGAAGAAGCAGGAATGGATCAGCGAGGTGAGCATCCACCGCCGGTTGCTCGAGGACATCTACATCTACTACCCCAAGGGAGACGAGAACGGGAACATGTACGTCACCGTCTTCCTGAATCCGCTCATGATGCTGATCTACCTCGGGTGGTTCGTCATGATCGGAGGCGCGCTGTTCGCCGCTCTGCCCATCCCGGGAAGCAAGGTAGGACTCTCCGAATGAGGCGGACGCGAGGTCCGGCTGCCCGCGCGCGCGGATGGATCCTCGCCGCGGCCTGTCTCGCTACGGCGGCAGAGGGCGGCGCTCGCGCGCAGACCGCTGCGAGCACTCCGACCCAGATGGTGGTGGAGCCTTTCCTCGCCAATCTACGGGGGAAACTCGCTGCTCCCGGCGCCGAGGAGGCCTGGCGCCCGCAAGTGCGCGCGGCCCTCGCGGAGATCGATGCGCTGGCAGCAGCCCGCACGGCGGATCTCCCGGCTCGGAGGCGGCTCACCACGGAGGCGCGCGCGTCGCTCCGCGCGGGCATCGCAGCCGAGCTGGGGGCACCGAACGGAGCCGAGCGCGCTCAGGTCCTCGTGGACCTCGCCGACAAGGAGGAGCGCCAGGCTCGATGGGACGCCCTCGAACGCGGAGTCATCTGTTGGTGCCCCGAAGAAAACTGGACGCGGACCCTCGCGGGCTGCGCCCAGGGCTGCGCCGACGAGCAAAAAGCTCTCATCCACCAGTGGGTCGACGAAGGCATGACGAACGCCGAGGTGCTGAAGAGAATGGTCGCCCACCCCAAAGGCGGCCCCAAAGTCCGGGCCGTGCCGGAAGCGTCGGGTGTGGCGTGGCTCGGCTATCTCTTCCCCGCCGTCTTCTTCGCCGCCGGATGCATCGTCGTCGTGGGCTTCCTGCGGCGCTCGATGCGACCCCGCCGCGCTCCGCTCCCCGGCTCGCGGCCGTCGGCGGCCAATGGGTCCGAGGCGCGCGGCGGTCCACTCGCCAGCGCCGAGGCCGATCCGGACGCCGCGATCGGCGAACGAATTGAGCGCGAGGTCCGGGAGATGGAGGAGTGATGGAAGCGAGCGGCGCCGCGTGGGGGACGATCTTGATGACGGGGCTCGTCGGCCTTGCAGTCATCAGCGTCCTCGTCCAGGGGCTTCTGTCCGGCAGGGAGGTCTGGGATATCGCGGCGCCGGGGCTGCTCGCGCGCGCCAAAAAGCGCCGCGAGCGTATCCTGCGCGCGATCAAGGACGCCGACCTCGAGCGGCAGGCCGGCACGCTTTCGGAGGCCGAGTTCAATGCGCTGCGCGCGGAGCTGAAGAGCCGGGCGATTGCCGCGACCAAAGCTCTCGAGCACATCCGCCTCACGCGGGTAAAGAATCTCATGCGGCAGCGAAGGAACCTTACCCCATCGCAGCGGAAGCACATCGAGGAGCTCGTGCGGCAGCGCGCAGAACGAAAAGAAGCCCCAGGAATCGCCACGAAGGGAGGACCGAATTGATTCCGTTTGGCCCCTTGCGCATCTTGCTCACTTTCGGCGCATGCGCCGCCGCGTCGATCCTCTCTTGTCCGCGCCTCGAGGCGCAGGCGACGTTTTCGGGCAAGGCCTACGACGGCGAGGCCAGCGGCCGAGCAATTCTCGCCGCTTTCCGGCAAGGGCAATCATACAACCCAGCGGTGAAAGTGCCCCTCGCGTCCACGCCCTTGACGATCCAGCTCCTTGGATCGAGCGTAGGCTCGGACGGCTTACCCCGAGCGCAGAAGACGTGGAACGTGACGACGAGCGATGATGGCTCCTTCACTCTCGACTCGGGCCTTGGCGCCTGGCCCGAGACATCCCTGCTCGTGGCCACCTGCGAACTCGGCGGCACGCGGCGCTACTCGCCTTTCCTGAAGCCATCCGCGCAGCCGGTCGACGTTCACCTCTACCCGACGTCGGACAACCCCGCGAGCATCCTGGCGAACGTCAAAGTGGCCTATGACATCGACAACACGGGCGGCACAAAAAGCCTCCGCGTGCGCGTCGGCGTTCACCTCATCAACCAGGGCGCTGAGATGTACATCGGAAGGAGGACGAGCGGGCGGTGGCGTGAGGTCTGGAGGCTCCCGCTCCCGCAAGGCGCCAAAGTGATCGCGAACACCGGACCCGTGTCCGGCCTTCCGGCCTGGAAGCCCTCCGAGGACGGACGGTCCATGGTGCTCGACGCGCCGCTCCCCGGTTTTTGCGATTTCGAATTGCAGCGTTCCGCCTGGGAGCTGCAGTACCTGATTCCGGCGCGGCAGACTTTGGTCCAGGCGTATGCGCTCCCCGTGCCGGTGGATGAGCAGAAGTTCACGTTGTGGTGCGTGCACGACGAGATGTCCTGCGAGTCGCCGCAGCTCGAAAAGAAAGACTCTCGCGCTTTCCCGGATCCGTTCAGCGGAGAGGACAGAAACCTCGACGTCGCATTCTCGAGCGAACCGCTCCGCGCGGGCACGGACCTTCAGGTCATCCTCCGCGTGGATAACGTGGCCATCGGGCAGGCGGTCTCCGTCAACGCCCTCAAATGGGTGGGGGGGTTCGTCCTCGTCTGCATCCTCGGAATCCTGCTCGGTCTCGCCCTGGGGCCTCGCGGCCCGTCCTCCGACGTGCTCCTCGAGGGCTTGAGCGGCGAGGAAGTACTCGACCGCATCGCTCAGCTCGACGCCCGGTTCGCCGCAGGGAAAATCAAAGAGCGCGACTATCGCAAGCTGCGCGAGCCGCTCATCGAACTCGCGGCCGAGGAGCTGTCCCAGCCGAGCGCCGCGGGGCCGGCAGGAGACGGCGCGCTCGCCCTCAACGCGGCGGCGCGCGACATCCTTCGCCGCCTCGACGATATGGACCGTGCGGGAGTCCCCGACGCATCCCAGATTGCCCAACGCGCGCTCCTGCTCGAGGCTCTCGCTAAATCGCTGCCGCGCGAGCATCCCCGCAAGGAATGAAGCCCGCATCCTCCATGCAGGGACCAACGACGAGCCCCGTGCGAGCCGAGGCGGTCGCGGCGGCCACCCTGAACGGCGTGCGGAAGCGGTTCGGCTACCGCGACGTTCTCCGCGGGCTGAATCTCGAGATCCCCGCCGGAGGCTGCTTCGTCGTCACCGGGCCGAACGGCGCGGGCAAATCGACCCTGCTCCGAATCCTCGCCACACAGTGGACCTGCACGCAGGGCGAAGTCAAAGTGCTGGGCTTCGACGTCCGACGCGAGGCTCGCGCGATTCGCGCGCGCACGGGAGTCGTGTTTCACGAGCCTTTCCTGCGCCGCGAGCTGACGCTCGAGGAAAACCTCGAGTTCGCGGGCACACTGTACGGTCTGACGCGGAACGTCGCTAAGACTCGCCGGGAGGCGCTCCTCGAGCGTTTCGGCCTCCTGCACCGGCGGAAAGATGCGGTCGGCACTTTCTCTCAGGGCATGGTCAAGCGAGCGAGCCTCGCCCGCAGCCTGCTTGCGGATCCGGATCTCTGGATCCTCGATGAGCCATTCTCGGGGCTCGATCCCGAGGGGCAGGAAATCCTGGCGGAGGAGCTGCGGGAGTTCGTCCGTAGCCAGCGCGGCCGGACGATCGTGCTCGTGACCCACTCCATGGCGCTTGCTGCTTCCCTGGCGACGGCATCCGCGCGCATCGAGGACGGGCGCGTCGTCGCCGGGGGCCAAGGAGCTGCCGGCGTTCGGCTCACCGACGCGCGCAGCGGTGCGGAGGAGGCTGATTGACGATGCGCCTCTTCGCGTGCTTTCTCCGATGGGATCTGCTGCGCGAGGTCCGGCGCAAGGACACCGTGGCCAATATGGCGCTTTTCGGCCTATTGGTCGTGTTCCTGTCGCGCATGGGCGTCGACCCCGACCCAAAAGTCTCGGACTCCGTGGGGCCGGTGTTCTTCTGGGTAGCGATCCTGTTCGCAGGGACCGTGGGTCTCAGCCAAATTTTTGCCGCGGAGAGAGAAGGGAGCGCACTTTCGGGAATCCTTCTCGCGCCCGTGGATCTCGGGGTGTATTACCTCGCGAAAGTCGCCGCTGCGTGGATCTACGTCATGGCCATGGAGCTCGTGCTCCTCACGCTCTACTGCGTGCTCTTCGGTTTCGCACCCGGACGGCAGGTGGGCTACCTGCTTGGCGCGATGGGAACCTTCACGCTCGGCTACCTGGCCTGCGGCGTCGTGCTCGCGGCAATGACGTCCGCGCTGCGAACGGGGGGCGAGGTGGTCCTGCGTATCCTGCTCGTGCCCCTCATGATCCCCTTCGTCTGGATCGTGCTCCGGGTGAGCTCGACGCTCTTCTCGACGGATATCGCCGGCGGCACGCTCGGAGGGGCGTTGAGGCTTCACCATTTCTTTGTCGTTGGTACCGCCCTCGACCTGATTTATCTTACGGCCGGCTATCTCCTCTTCCCCAAGGTGCTCGAGGAATGACGACGCAATCTCCCGCCCCGAATCGAGCCGGCTCGGTCACGTCGAGCCGCTTTCCTCTCGGTCTGCACTGGGCCATCGGATGGGCCGGAGTGATCGCAACGCTGGCGCTGATCGGCTTCTACGTCCCATCCGCGGAAAGGACCATCGGGGAGAGCTACCTGATTTTCTTCTTCCACTTCCCCTCGGCGGTGAATTGCCTTAATTTCTTCGTGATCGCGGGCTTCGTGAGCCTGATCTACCTCCTCAAGCCATCCGCGAGCGCCGATTGGTGGGCCGCATCTGCCGTCGAGGTGGGTCTGCTGGCGTGCTCGGTCACTCTCGTCACCGGCAGCCTGTGGGCCAAGGCTGCCTGGGGCGTGTACTGGGACGTCCAGGATCCGCGGCTCATGAGCGTCGCCATCATGTGGTTGACGTTCGCGGGCTACATTGCCCTGCGCAGCACGATCGAGGAGCCCACGCGGCGAGCGCTCTTTAGTGCCGTTTTCGGCGTGATCGCGGCGATCAACGTCCCCATCGTCTACTACTCGATCCAATGGTTTGGCGTATCGCACCACCCCATGAAAGTCGACCTGGCCGCTCGGGAGATGATCATCACCCGTTGGACGGGCGCCGCCGTGTTTTTCGTCGTCTACGCGGCCTACTGGAGGCTGCGGCGGCAGGTGCACGAAGAGATGCATGAAGTCCGCGCGCTCGAGGACGCATTCGGCCGCGCCGGAATCTGAGGAGGTACTCTTTCCATGTCCGTCCTGAGTCTCTTGAAGACCGCTGCGGCCCAGCTCCTCCTCCAGGCGGGCCCCGGCACGGCAGCGGAAAGCAGCCCCGCCCCCGTGCCGCTGCGTGAGCTGGTGGCAGCGCCGGGTCCGCGTGCTGACTTCCAGCCTTACATCTTCTGGGCTTACGGCCTCGCCTGCCTCTTCCTCCTCCTCTTCACGCTCTGGACCTCCGCCCAGTCGCGCGGCGTCGCCCGAAAGCTGCACTACCTCCGGGGAAGATTCCGCGATGCACATCCCGGTACGCTCGAAGACTCGTAGGAGCGCTCGTTCGCTGCGCGGTGTCGGTTTTCGGCGCCGGAAAAGGTGTGCGATTATCGGCCAGAATCGCCGAAACCAAAACGAGTTTGCATCGATCTTTGGACCGGCTTAGAATACGCGACAAAAAGAAGGCGAGAGCCGCGAAACTCTATTGAAACCCTCGACGACCCGACGACCCAACCGACTCGAGCGAAAGCCCGAGCCAGTCGTCGAAGCCTCCCGCCGGAGCGGATTCCCGGGTGGTGGAAACTCAGTGAGGGCAGCAAGAGAGTCAGCGGCGACCGGAGTGAGGGAGGAACGCGAGCTGCACAACGAAGTAGCACGACGATGCACGTCGAGCGCTGCTCAGCTGCTTCCGATGGCACTCTAAAAGCAACGAACCCACCTGTAGCCTCCGCGACCGCTTCTCCATGGATGCCACGCAGCAACGACCGCAACAACGCCAGCCCGAAATCCTGTCCCTCGAGGACGTGTTGAAGCGCGTGCCGCTTTTAAAGCGCATCGCGAAAGACTCGTCGGAGTCGGTCGAGGGGCGTCGGAAGGCCAAAGAGTTCCTCGAGGAGCTCACGATCATCTCGAAGAAGTTCAGCTCTTCGGAGATCGAGGAGACCACGAACTCGCTGCGGCGGGAAATCAACGAGTGCGACCGCGCTCTCGAGAGCTACGAGAAGGAAGTGCGCGACCTCGGAGGGATCCTTCGAGATCCTGGACGCGGTCTCACGTACTTCTACTCCCAGCGCGACGGCAGGAAGATTTTCCTGATCTGGGAGCTCCGCGAGCCGGATTTGCTCTGCTGGCACGAGCTCGATGAGACTTTCTCGGACCGCGTCCCCGTCGACCTTGCCGCAGGCGCGCCCGCTGGCAGCGGCCTCGACCTGCCGGAGCGTGGGTAGGCCTCGAGCCCGGCTCTGTCTTCGGTACTGTTGCCATCCATGGCGGTGGCGGCTCTGCCTCCGAGGGAAGTGCTGCGTGCCATGGAAGTAGGCGGCTATCACGTGGGCACGGCCGTGCTCACCCGGTTCCGCCTCGACGGCGGCTCCATGTTCGGCTCCGTTCCGAAAACGCTCTGGGAGCGCCACCATCCCGCGGACGCCAAGAACCGCATTGCGCTCGTGGCGCGCGTGCTGCTCCTGCGCGGGCACGGGCGGGTCGTCATGGTCGACGCCGGAGTCGGAGATAAGTTCGCGCCGCGAGAGCAGGAGATGTTCGCGGTCGAGCTTTCGGCGGCGGGGGATCGCGCCGTGCCCTGGCGGGACTTGACGGACATCGTCCTCACGCACCTGCACTTCGATCACGCCGGAGGGGCCACGGTCTGGGCGCCCGCAAGCCCCGACGCCGCGCAGCCCCGCACGTCCTGCCTGCGCGCGACCTCCGCCCGGATCCACCTGCAAAGAGCGAACTGGGAGCGGGCCCGCGCCCCCGGCCCGCGCGAGCGTGCCAGTTACCTTCCCGAGAACGTGCTCCCGCTCGAAAGCGGTGAGCTCCGGCTCGCCGACGGGCCGGCCGAGATCCTGCCCGAAGTTTTCGCGTGGCCTTCCCACGGCCACACCGTAGGCATGCAGTGGATCCAAGTCGGCAGCGGCAAAGGCTCCATCGCCTTCCCGGCGGACCTCGTGCCGACCCTGGCGCATCTGCACCTGCCTTTCGTGATGGGCTATGATATGTGCGTCGAAACTCTCCTGAAGGAGAAGCAAGAGCTTCTGGAGAAGGCCGCCGCGGAGGAGTGGCGGCTCGTGCTATCGCACGACCCCGGGACGCCCGCGATTTCGGTCGCGCGTGACGGCAGCGGACGCTTCTGCCAGAAAGAGCGGATCGAGATCGAGGAGGCGTAGTCGCCAGATGCCCTTATATGACTTCCAGTGCTCCGATTGCCGCGCAACTTTCGAGGAGCTCGTCAAGAATGCGCAGGCCGCTGACGCCGTGCGCTGCGCGAAGTGCGGCTCTCCGCGCGTGGAGCGGCTGATCGCCACGTTTGCCGCCGGCACGGCTCGATCCCCCGGTGGATCTGCGTCCCCGGGCCCATCGGCGGCTCCCCGCCGCGGGGGAGGGGGCTGCGGCCCGGGCTGCGGCTGCCACGCGTGACCCGGCGATCGACCGAGGGAACGGAGCCGCGACGTTGAGCGTCGAGGAGCACAGAAAGCAGGGGCTCGAGCGGAACGCGCGGCTGCGGTGCGCCGTGGTGACCGTGAGCGACACGAGGACGCTCGAGACGGATGAGAGCGGCCTCGAGATGGCGCAAAAGCTCTCGGCGGCGGGGCACGAGGTCGTCGAACGGACGATCGTGCCTGACGAGCCTGCCCGCATCGCGCTCGTGCTGCGCCACTGGCTCGCGGCCGACGTCGACGCGGTGCTCCTCAACGGCGGTACGGGCATCGCTGCGCGGGACGGCACGGTCGAGGTTGTCCGCAGCTTCCTCGACCGCGAGCTCGAAGGATTCGGCGAGCTCTTCCGCATGCTCAGCTACGAGCAAGTGGGTGCAGCTGCCATGCTAAGTCGCGCGCTGGGCGGCGTCTCTCGGGGGAAAGCGGTGTTCGCGCTGCCGGGGTCGCGCCGCGCCGTGGAGCTCGGCATGGAGAAGCTGGTCGTGCCCGAGCTCCGGCACGTGGTCTTCGAGGTGCGCAAGCTGCCGTGAGCGCCGTCCCGCTTTCGTCGCTGGCCCTGGGAGTGGGGGAGTCCGCGCGGTTCAACACTTTCTTCTACTTCGCGACGGCGGTCGCGACCGGAATCGCCCTGACGCTGCCGCTCATCCCCGTGGAGCAGGTCGGTCGGCGCTTTTTCATCCTCCTCAGCCTGATCGCCATCGTCTTCTCGACGCTCGCGCTCGCCTCGAACGGGCTCGAAATTGGCTACTTCCACGTGGCCTGCGCCGGGCTCCTGATCGCCTACAACGTGATCGTGCCGTCCCAGACCGGACCGGACCGCAGCCTGCGGCGGGAAGCCGCCGAGGGGCGGACTCGACCCATCCTCGTGTTCGTAGCGCGCGCGTTGCTCGTCATCGCGGCGGCCTGCGGGGTCGCGGGGGTCCTCGGCGATGCTCTACGCTATCCGGCGTCGCTCGGCTTTCCGGGGGCGCAAGCTCCCTGGATCGCAGCGGCCTTCCTGAGCTCCACGGCTCTCCTGGGCGCCAGCGCCACGGCGATGGTGCTTGGACACTGGTACCTCGTCGTACGCCACCTGTCGTTCCGGCCGCTCGAACGACTGACGATGGCGCTGCTCATCACCATCGGCCTCCGGACCATCGTCGCCGCCGCCACGGCTTTCGCGCAAGGCCGGCTCTGGGAGGCCAGCTACAACGACCGCGGCCCGGTTGGGTTCTTCATCGGCCCCGGCATTTTCGTCCTGGCCCGCGCAGTATTCGGCATTCTCGGGCCGGCGGCGCTGGCCTGGATGACGTGGAAGTGCGTCCGGATCCAGTCGAATCAGTCGGCGACAGGCATACTTTACGTCGTAGTCGCGTTCGTCCTCATCGGCGAGCTCATCGCCAAGTGGTTCCTCGTGAACGAAGGTCTCGTCCTGTGACGCCCATTCCGTCCGGCCCGCCGGCGCAAAAAACCCGCGGGCCATCGTCACTCCAGTTTCTCTGCCCTCGCTGCGACGAGATGTACCTCTGCAGCTCCGGCATGCTCGAGTCGCTGCGCAGCGAGTTCGCATGCCCGAACTGCCGGCTGCCGCTCTACGGGCGGATCACGAAAGCAGAATTGAGTCAGCCGGTGCATCGGTGCTGGGTCTGCGGCAACGAGGAGTTCTTCCTGCAGAAAGACTTCAACCGCGAGTTAGGCATCGTAATTCTGCTCGGGTCCGTCATGGTCTCGCTGCTCTCGATGCTCCTCATCGGCCACCTCTTCGGGATTTTCTGCCTCCTCATCGTGTTCCTCGTCGATTGGGCGATCTACCATCTGCTGGCAACGGTCACGGTCTGCTATTTGTGTCAGAGCGTTTACCGCGGCTTCCCGCGCAACCCCGGCCACGAGGGCTTCTACTTGGGCAGCGAGGAGAAGTACAAGAAACGCCGGCAGGACTGGCTCAAGAAAGTTTTGGGGGAGACTAAGAGCCCGTGGGCGCCGTGAAACCACCTCGCGACTCCGTGCTGCCAGTGTTCCCGCTCCCGGGCATGGTGCTTTTTCCGCGCGTCGTCGTCCCGCTCCATATTTTCGAGCCGCGCTACCGACAGATGCTCCGCGAGATCCTCGACAGCCACGGTCGGGTCGCCATGGCGCTCGCCGTGCCCGGCGGCGACGTCGATCACGAGGCCACTTGGGAGATTTCGCCGACCGTGGGTGTTGGCAAAGTGCTGACGTACCGCAAGAACGACGATGGCACGTCCGACATCCTGCTCGTCGGCGACGTGCGCGGGCGGGTCGAAACCTGGCGCGAGGGGAAGCCTTACCGGACGGCGACCATCCGCAGCCTCGAAGATGAGAAGCCGAAGTTGTTGTCGGCACGCGACCGCTTGCGCGCCGAGCTGCGCGGCCATCTCGCGACGCTCCTCAGCCGCCACTTCGTGAGCGACGACGCCACGGAGATTACCCAAACTTTCGCCCGGGAGCAGGACATTGGATTCCTTTGCGATTTCCTCGCTTACCGCTTCTTGAAAGACCCTCGCGAGCGTCAGAGCATCCTCGAGGAGACGAACATCGAGCGTCGCGCGGAGCTGCTGCGAGAGCATCTGGCAACGCGAGAGCTCATCTGACCGGCCGCGCGCGGCGCTTCCGGCTTTCTTGCACCCACTCGCGGCCGGCAGGAGGATTTCCTCGTCGACAAGGGCTGGGCCCGTCTACACAATCACGAATGCCGGTCGCAATCTGACGAATTGCAGCAGCCCCCGTGTCCGGCGGCCTATTCTAGAAGCCTCCATTCGAGCGGAGCGATGGAATGAAGATTTTCGATCCTCACTGCCACATGATCTCGCGAGTGACGGACGACTACGAGCGGATGGCGCTGTGCGGCATTCGCGCAATCGTCGAGCCGGCCTTCTGGCTCGGAGAGCCGCGCAAGCGCGCGGGCTCTTTTTACGATTATTTCGACCACATTTCGAACTTCGAGCGGTCGCGCGCCGCGAACTACCTGATCGACCATTACTCGGCCATCGCGGTGAATCCGCGAGAATCGAACAACGTGGCGCTGCGCGACGAGGTCCTGAAAGAGATGCCGCAGTGGCTCGAGCGCCCGAGCGTGGTCGCCGTGGGCGAGATTGGCTTCGACGACATCACGGACGCCGAGGAAGATTCGATCCGCCAGCAGTTCGAGATCGCCCGCCAGGCGAAGCTTCCCGTGATCGTTCACACGCCGCACGTCGAGAAGCTCAAGGGGACGCTGCGGACGCTCGACGTCATCCACAAGATCGGTTTCCCTCCCGCCCGCGTGGTCATTGACCACAACACGGAGGAGACCATCGCCGCTTCGAAAGAAGCTGGGTGCTGGTGCGGCCACACGATCTATCCGGTCACCAAGCTGTCGCCGGAGCGCGCCGTGACCATCCTCGAGAAGCACGGCCTCGACCGCATGCTGATCAACAGCTCTTGCGATTGGGGTCCGAGCGACCCGCTGATGGTGCCTCGAACTGTCCTCGAGATGCGACGCAGGGGATTCACGGACACGGACATCGAAAAAGTGGTCTGGCACAACCCCATCAGCTTTTTCCGCCTGTCCGGACGCCTTGCCGCAGACCTGAAATAGGCGCCTTGAAAGCCTATCCAGCACGATCCCCGTAGCGAGAATCCAAAGCATGGACCACGCAAAAATCGTCGCAGCCACCCGCATGCTGCTCGAAGCCATCGGGGAGGATCCCGATCGCGAGGGCTTGCGCGAGACGCCGGAGCGCATCGCGCGCATGTATGAGGAGGTTTTTGCCGGCCTGGATCATGACCCCGGCAAATCGATCCAGACGGTATTCACGGAGCAGTACGACGAGATCGTGCTCGTCAAAGACATCCCCTTCGCATCGATGTGCGAGCATCACCTCCTACCGTTTTTCGGCAAAGCGCATACGGCGTACCTGCCGGACGGCAAAGTGCTCGGCATCTCGAAGCTCGCGCGAGCCGTCGAGCTGATCGCGAAGCGGCCGCAGGTGCAGGAGCGGCTGACGAACCAGATCGCCGACGTCATCGAGTCGATCGCTGAGCCTCGCGGCGTCGCGGTCATTCTCGAGGCGACCCACACCTGCATGACCATTCGCGGCGTGAAGAAACCCGGCAGCTCGGTCACGACCTCGGCGATGCGAGGTCTGTTCCGCTCGAATATCGCCACACGCAACGAGCTCATGAACCTCATCCGGGCTTCCGGATGTGGCTCGTAGCGCCCACTCCTAGCGAGCCGTCCAGCCGCCGTCGACGAAAAGGAGCGAGCCTGTCACGTAGCTCGAGGCGTCGCTCGCCAGGAAGATCGCGGCCCCCTGGATCTCGTGCAGCTCGCCCCATCGGTTGAGCGCCGTGGCGCCAACGATCGAGCGCGCGGTCTCCGGCTGGTCTGCGATCGGCCGATTCATCTCGGTGAGAAAAGGGCCCGGGCAGATGGCATTCGCCGTGATCCCGAACGGCGCAAGCTCCAGGGCAAGAACTCGGGTCATCATCGCGACGGCGCCCTTGCTGGAGGCGTACGGGCTGCGCTCCGCAAGCGCAACCGCTGCCAGCGTGCTCGCGACGTTGACGATGCGGCCGTAGCCGGCTTTCTTCATGTGCGGCACGACTGCCCGAGCGCACAGCCACGGGCCGGTGACGTTCGTTTCGAGCACGCGGTGGAAGTCGTCGAGCGATATTTTCTCGATCGGCCCTCGGATGTTGATCCCGGCGTTGTTCACCAGGATGTCGAGTTTTCCCATCTCGCGCAACGTCGCACTGACGAGCTCGGTGACCTGGGCTTCTTGGGTAACGTCGCACGCCAGACCGAGCGCTCGCCGGCCCTCGGCCGCAGCGATCTGTCGCGCGACGTCCGCCGCTTCGGCGCCTTTGCGGCTGCAAACGACGACGTCCGCGCCGGCGGAAGCCAGAGCTTCCGCGATGCTGCGTCCCAGGCCCCGTGTGCCCCCTGTCACGAGCGCAACGCGCCCATCCAGCCGGAAGAGGTTGATTCCTGCCATTCTCAGAGCACTCTCCTTCCCGCGTTGGTCCCGGCGCCCGACGATTTACTCCGGCGTCGACCAGACCTGCTCACCGTCTTCGGGACGGTTCAGGATCCTGGGCGAGACGGCCAGCTCCGACCGCCCCGCTTTTCGCGCCGCGCGCCGGAGGAACTCGGCATGAGCTCCAAACACCGTCTCAAGATACTCCGGAATCTTCATGTGAAGCTCTTTGGCGACGGCAGTGGCCATGGCGACGCTCGATGCGTCCAGCCGGAGCCTCACGTGCTCCCGCTGCGCGAACTCCCCCTCGAAACGGCGCGCTTCGGCCTCGGCGAAATCCCGCTCGGCCGTAGCGGGGTCCGCGAGCAGCTGAGCGAGCGTGCTCGAGGGGTCCTCGATTGCGTCCGGTGTGACGAGCAGCTGCTTGATCGGCGTGCCCGGCATGTGGAATTTGAAAGGGCGGAGCGCCGACTCGAGGATCGTCATGAGCCCGCGCGCCCCAGTTTTTTCCTGAATCGCCTTCTTCGAAACCGCGCGCAGCGCCTCGTCCTGGAACTCGACGTCGATTCCGTACCCACGGAAGCTCTCGCGATGTTGTTTCAGGATCGAGCCCTCGGACGTCGTGAGGATGATGTAGAGGTCGTCTTCCGTGAGGTCCTGCAGGGCGACGCGGATGGGCAGCCGGCCGATGAACTCCGGCTCGAAACCGTACTCCACAAAGTCGCGCGTGCTGACCTCGTTGAAAATGTGCTCGTCCTGCGCCCGGATCGTTCCCGTGGCAGCCGCAAAGCCGATGCTCCGCTCGCTGAGCCGCTTCTCGATGATCTCGCCGAGGCCCGTGAACGCGCCGCTGACGACGAAAAGGATGTGGCGCGTGTTGATCATGCGCTTGCCCTTCTGTCCGCGGCGCATCTGCATCAGCTCCTGGAACTGAGCGCTGATGTCGTTGGGGCTGCGAGCGGGGACCTCGGTCTCCTCGAGGAGCTTCAAAAGCCCGGTCTGCACGCCGCGACCGCTCACGTCGCGGCCCATGAGGTTGGTCGAGCTTGCGATCTTGTCGATCTCGTCGAGGAAGATGATGCCGTACTCCGCCAGCTGAACGTCGCCGTCCGCCATGCGAACCAGCTCCCGCACGAGGTCGTCGACGTCCCCACCTACGTAGCCCGTTTCGGAGAACTTGGTGATGTCGGCTTTGACGAACGGCACCCCGATGAGCTGGGCGATCGTGCGCAGGAGATACGTCTTCCCGACGCCCGTGGGCCCGATCAGGATCAAGTTCTGCTTGACGTAGTCGATCGGCTCGCTCTTCGCGCCGCCGGCGTGCATTCGGCGGACGTGGTTGTAGTGGTCGCAGATCGCCACGGCGAGCGATTTCTTGGCCTCATCCTGACCGATGACGAAGCGGTCCAGGTGCGCTTTCACCTGAGCCGGGATCAGGTCGAAGCGGAGAGCGTCGGCCACGCGCCCCTTCTTCTCCGTCGGCGCCGGTGGAGGCTCCTCGGCCGCCTCGGGCTCGATCCCTGCCGTTATAATCGTCGGGTTCCCGCCCGGGAACCGATTCTTGAAGAACTCCTGAAGGCTCTTCTTCAATTCCTCCGGGTCGAGCGGCTGCTTCTCTTCTTCACTCATTCGGATACCTAGTCGGCTTGGGAGCACGCGCAATTCATCTGCGGAAATCGCAGACTATCATGAGGGCGCCTTCGACTCCATCAACAGGGAAATGCCGGAGCGCTCGGTCGAGCATTGCAGGGGCATTCGTCGCTCCGACGCGGAGGCGAAAGTGACCCACTCGACGTCCTCCCGGCTGCGCATTCTGGCGCTCGAGCCTTACTCGACCCTCTCTCACCTGGCATTCCTGGAAGGATTCCGAAAGCATAGCCGGCACGAGGTGGTCCTCTGGACGCTTCCGCCGCGCAAATGGAAATGGAGGATGCGCGGCTCAGCCTACCATTTTGCCAGCCTGGCGCGTGCCCGCCAGGACCGTGAGCAGCCCGACGTCGTCCTCGCATCCGACTACCTGAACCTCGCCGATTGGCACGCGCTCGCGCCCGCGGGGTGGCGCGATGCTCCCTCGCTCCTCTACTTCCACGAGAATCAGATCACCTATCCGCTCGGTCGCGAGGCTCCGGTCGACTTTCACTACGGCTGGATCAACCTGAGCTCCGCGCTGGCGGCGGATCGAGTGCTTTTCAACTCCACGTTCCATCGCAATTCGTTCCTGGACGAGGTGCAGAAAGTGCTCGCTCGCATGCCCGAGCCGGTGCCTCACGGCATGGTCGGCGATCTCCAGGCGAGATCGGCCGTTTTTCCCGTCGGGATCGACTTCGAAGCCCACCGAGCGATCCTCCGCGAGCCGCGGCGCGAGAACGGCCAACCTCCGGTGATCGTCTGGAACCACCGGTGGGAGGAGGACAAGGACCCCGATCTGCTCGTGGACGCGCTCGCGGGGCTCATCCGCCGCGGCGTCGAGTTCCGGGCGGTGATCTGCGGCCAGTCATTCCCCGTGCGCCCGCCGGCTTTCGACAAGCTGCCCGCGCTCCTGGGCGAGCGCCTTCTCCACTTTGGGTTTTTTCCCGACGCGGGCTCCTACCTCCGCGCGCTGCGCGACGCCAACGTGGTACTCTCGACGGCGCGCCACGAGTTTTTCGGCGTGGCTGTCGTCGAGGCGCTTTTCCTGGGCTGCGTCCCCGTCCTCCCCGCGGCGCTCAGCTATCCGGAGATCCTCCCCGAGCCGTTCCACGAGAAGCTTCTTTACGCACGGCGGGAGGACGTCGTCGCGACGCTCGAAGACGCGCTCCTGCATCCTCCCGAGGGTTGCGTCGAGGTGCTCCAGAAAACGGCGGCCGAGTTCGACTGGGCTTTGCTCGCTCCTCGGCTCGATGCGATTCTCGACGACACCGCCCGGGAGCGCCGGAGGTGACATGAGCGCTGGGCTGGCGAAACCACCGCCAAAAACCCTGGCGAAGCCAGCGGCGACAATCGTGGCGAAGCCACCGCCAGAAACTCAGTCGGCCATCTCGTCTTCGCGTTGCTCGAGGGGCACGCCGGCTTTCTCCTCGACCCGGCGGAGGCGCTTCTCGTGCGCGGCGATCGCCCGCTTGAACTCGGGCAGGCTGTCGATCAATGTGAGCGACTTCCGCGCCTGCCGTGCGTCGATCGCGGGGGAACCCAGCACGATCTGACCTTCGGGGATGTCCTTCGTGACGCCCGCCTGCGCGCCCACGACGGCCCTCGATCCTACTTTCACGTGGCCTGCGAGCCCAGCCTGGCCAGCGACGGTGACGTAGTCGCCGAGGGAAGTCGAGCCCGAGATCCCCGCCTGAGCTACGATGATGCAGTGCCGCCCCACGGTGCAGTTGTGGCCCACCATGACGAGGTTGTCGATTTTGGTACCTCGGCCGATCCGGGTGACGTGAAGCGCCGAGCGGTCGATGGTGGTGTTGGCGCCGATCTCGACGTCATCTTCGATCTCGACGCGCCCCACTTGGCGCATTTTGCGGTGCCGGAGCGGTTCGTCCGGACTCGCGCCCGGCCCGCCGAGCTTTTCCTGGACGAAACCGAAGCCGTCGGCGCCGATGACCGCACCGCTGTGGATGATGACGCGGTTTCCGATCACCGTGTCGTGGTAGATGTGCGCCCCCGAATAGATGAGGCAGTCCTCGCCGACGACTACGCCTTTGCCGATCGTCGCTCCGGGGTGAATCTCGGTGCCTCGACCGATGCGCGCCCTGTCGCCGACGTAGGCCAGTGGCCCGATTCCCACACCTTCTGCGATCTCGACGCTCTTGCCCACGACGGCCTGAGGAGAGACGCCCACGAAGTCGCGCTCGCGAGGGCAGAGGATCTCGAGTGCTTTGGCCATCGCCAGCGAAGGCTGACGCACACGGATCGCCGTGAGGCCCGGCGGAGGCTCCATGCCCTCGCCGAGGATGGCGGCTCCCGCTTTCGAGCCGGCGAGGAGCCCGACATATTTCGGAGAATCCACGAAGACGACGTCCGCTGGCCCGGCGGTCTCAATCGAGGCGCAGCCCGTCAGGGCTCGTTCGGAGTCCCCGAACACTTCACCTCCCACCTGGCCGGCCAGCTCCCTTACGGTGACAGATCGGCTCATGACTCAGAGTTTAACCTATGCCTCATTTCTTCCGTTCCGCGAAAAATCCGAAAAACTGCAGCGTGAGTTCGGGCTTTTCGGGATGGTCCGTGCGCACGATCACTTTGCCGGAGAAGCTGCCCAGCGAGGGCGGCTCGCCGCCGCGGATCCGGGCGCGCAGAACGTGATCTTTCGATCCGCCCGCCGCCGACGCCGCGGAGTCCTCGAGCTCGAGGCGCACGTCGCCGGATGGCTTCTGGGTGAAGCTCGGGCTCATGCTGATGACGCGAAACGCCTTCCCGTCCGTCGATTTCAGCTCGAGCTCCTCGAGCATCGTCTTCGGGTCGTCATGATCGACGCGCGAGAAGTTGAAGTAGGTCGGCGTCACCAAGATCCCTCGGAAAATCTCGCCGCTGACGGGAACGACGAGCCGCTTCCCGTCGACTTTGGCCTCGAAGTTCGCTTGGAAGCGGCCCTCCGGCAGGCCGGGCTGCAGAGTGATCTCGATGCGCTTTGCGCCGCCGGCCAATTCGATGACGCGCGTCGCGAAAGGCGGAGTGGTTTTCTGCGACGCTGGCCCCGCGAGGCGGACGTCGCTCAGGGTGATCGCGCTCGGGCCGCCAGATGCGGAGGTCTTCTTGATCTCGAGCGTGCGCGTCACAGCCGGACCTCCGAGCGCTGCATCGAAGCGGAGGTCGCGCGGCTCGGTCGAAACGCCGTCGAGCACTCGCATGCGGGCGGGGATGCGCGCCAGCGGCCGCGTCGGATCCGCGCCCAGGACGTCAATGAACTTATCCAGGCGCCCGAGCGCCCGGCCGCTCGACATCGTCACGGTGAAGTCGTAGGAGCCGCCAGGCGGTACGACGACTTCGGGCCGAGCTGGCTCCACTTTCATGCAGCCGCAGCTCGCTTTCAGCTCATTGATCCGAATGGGAGCGTCGGACCGATTGGTCAGGAGGCAGCGCTCGTTCGGACTTTCGTTATGGCCGCGCTCGCCGAAGTCGAGAGCTTCGGGGGTCACGACGATCTGAGGGAAGATCGCGGGTCCAGCTCCGGCCGTCAGCAGGAGCACCAGCAGCGAAGCATGCGGAGCCGGCGCACAGCAGAGTTTTTTCATCGTCCTCTCAGTATACTTCGCAGCATGTTCGTCCTCCCAGTGCTCGGCGCGGCGCTCCTGGGCGCACTCGGAGCGGCTGACGCCATCGCCCGTGCGGCGCAGGCGATGGAGGACGGTGATGCTCGCTCCGCCTACGACGTGCTGCGCCCGCTCGCCGAGAGCACGCGCTTCGGCGATCTTGAGGCCCGCGACCGGCCACGCGCCTGGTGCTTGCTGGGGCTGGCCGCGGAGGCCGTGCAGGACCCCGAGACCGCCGCCGCGGCGCACGAGAAGGCTCTCGAGGAGAACGGCGCCGAGCTGCTCGAAGCGCAGGGCTTGCGCGCCGCGTGCCTGCTGAGCCTGGCGCGCTCCGCGCTCGACGTGAAAGACGCGGACCTGGCTCGACGCACGCTCGAGCGAGCCGGCGCCGAGGCGCGCTCGAGCCGCGAGGGGCTCCGCGTCGTTGCGCTAGCGGCTTTTTTCGCAGGCGACCTGCCTTCCGCGAAGGAAGTTCTCGAAAAGTGGCGGAGCTCGTCGAATGACAGCGAGGCTTCCTACTACCTTGGCGTGCTCCACTTCGACCGCGGAGACCGCGCCAAGGCGCTTGAGCTCTTCGATGAGGCACTCCGGCGCGACCCCAGCAGCTACTACGCGAAAATTTACAGCGCGAGAGCCGCTCTCGAGCTCGATCGCGCGGCCGACGCCCTCCGCTCCGTGGATGCATTGCTGGCGGCGACGCCGACGGCCGAGTCGCACTACCTCCGAGGCAAATGTCTGCTCCGCCTGGCCCGATGGGAAGAAGCTGCCGGGTCATTTCGGCGCAGCTTGGAGCTGAAGCCTCGCTATGCGGAAGCTCTCTACAGTCTGGGAGATGCTTTGCGACGCCTCGGCCGCGCCGACGCGAGCCGAGCAGCGCTCATGGAGTTCGAAAAAGTCCACCGGGAGGAGCAAGAGCGACTGCGAAAAGCCGACCGCCTGTCCCAGAAGCTGCTGCGCTCTCCCGGCGATGCAGCGACCGCCGAGGAGTTGGCTCGCCTCGACCTCGAAGGGGATGACCTCGACGGCGCCGAGAAGAACGCGTGGAGGGCAGTGCGGAGCAGTCCCTCGAGCGAGGGGGGCCGGCTGCTCCTGGCCCGAATCCTGGTGCGCGCCGGACGATACTCCGCCGCAGCTCTGCAGTACCAGCGGCTCCTGGCTGCTCACCCTACGCACGCAGAGGCCCGCAGCGAGCTGGAAGACCTCATCCGCAAGCACGCGCGAGGTCGGAAGTGAAGGCGTCGAACTTTGCCGCAGGCTGCCTCGCGAGCCTCGCCGCGCTGAGCTGCTCGCCGCGCGAGAACAGCCGGGAGCCGCGGCTTCAATTCGAGGACATCGCCCCCCAGGCCGGGCTCGACCGCGTCGCGCGCTCCGGAAGCGCGACCAAGCTCTGGATTCTCGAGAACATCGGGACGGGCTGCGCGCTCTTCGACGCCGACGGCGACGGGCGGCTCGACGTCTTCTTGGCCAATGCGGGCGTAGTTTCAGGATCGGAATTGCTCCCGGGGCCAGGACCGGCGCTCTACCTCCAGGTTGCCGACAAGCGCTTCGCCGATCGGACGGAGGCCGCCGGGCTCAAAAGCGATGCCTGGCAGACGGGCGTCGCCGTGGGGGACGTGGACAATGACGGCGATCTCGATCTCTTCGTCGCGGGATACCGCCGGAACGCGCTCTATCGCAACCGCGGGGGAGGCGTTTTTGACGAGGCGACCCAGGCCGCTGGCCTCCAGAGCGATCGATTCGCGACGAGCGCAGTGTTCCTGGACTATGACCGGGATGGCTTCATCGATCTTTACTCCGCGAACTACGTCCGCTTCGATCCGCGCCGACCTCCGAACGACGGGAAGCCCTGCATCCAGAGCGGCGTCGAAGTAGCCTGCGGGCCGGGGCACTGCGACCCCGAGCCCGATCGCCTATACCACAACGAACGGGGAGAGAAATTCACCGACGCGAGCGACGCCGCTGGGATTTCATCGGCGGAAGGCTCTTACGGGCTGGGCACCGCGGCGGGCGACATCGACGACGACGGCTGGCCCGACGTCTACGTAGCGAACGACACGACCGCCAACTTCCTGTGGCGGAACCTCCAGGGAGCGCGTTTCGAGGACGTCGCGCTGTACCGCGGAGCGGCGCTCAGCGATTCGGGCCAGGGCCAGGCCGGCATGGGCACGGAGATCGCAGACGCCGACGGCGACGGCGCCATGGACATCTTCGTCACCAACTACTCCGAGGAAAACAACGCTTTCTACCGGGGCCTTGGCAACGGCACTTTCGAGGAAGCCAGCCGCTCCGCGGGCCTCGCGGATGCCTCTTTCCTGATGCTCGGGTGGGGCGCCAAGTGCATCGACCTCGACAACGACGCCGACCTCGACATCGTCGTCGCGAACGGCCACGTCTGGCCGCAAGCAGGCCAAGTGAACAAGGCGTTGACCTACGAGGAATACTGCAGCGTCTATCTGAACACCGGTTCTGGCCGATTCGTCGAGCAGGGGTCCTCGATGTTTGCCGTGCGAAAGTCGTATCGGGGATTGGCAGTGGGGGACGTGGACGCGGACGGCGACGTCGACATCCTGTTGACGGCCCTCGACTCCCCGCCGTGCCTGCTCGAGAACCGTGGCGTCAGCCTGGGCCACTGGATTTCCCTTCGGCTCGAAGGCACGAAATCCAACCGCGAGGGGATCGGAGCGAGAGTCTGGGTCACTGCGGGGGGGACGACCCAGGTGCGCGACGTCACGCGCGGGGGCAGCTACCTTTCAGCGAGCGACGCGAGGCTCCACTTCGGTCTTGGCCGTGCGCGTGCTGCGGACGCCGTCCGCATCCGCTGGCCCAGCGGCCTCGAAGAGAAGCTCGGGCCGCTCGAGGCGGGACGGCGCTACCACATCGTCGAGGGCATGGGAGGAGCCCCCACGCCGGAGGCTGCCCCTACTCCAGGCCAGCCGCGCTGAGCGCAGCGCGCAAGTCTTCGCGCTGGGCGGCGCGGAGCGGCTCGAGCGGTCGAAGGCACTCCCCGCCCGTGAAGCCTCGCAGGTCCATCGCTGCTTTGAGCCCGGCGACGCCCAGGCTCACTGTCACCTGATGATTGAGAGCAAGCAGCCTGGCCTGCAGCTCGGCCGCTTTCCGCAGCTCGCCTTTTTCCGCCAGCTGCTGGATGGCCACGCATTCTTCGGCCGCGACGTTGGCCAGTGCGAGGATGCCGCCGTCGCAGCCCAGCATCAGGCTTGGAAAGAGGAGGGACCCCGAGCCAATGTAGACGCGGAAATCCGGCGGTCGCTCCTTGAGCAGCACGGACAGGAGCGCCATGTCGCCGGAGGTCTCCTTAATGCCGGCAATGTTCGGATGCGAGGCCAGGCCGAGGACCAGCTTCGCGGAGAACGAGACCGGCGAGAACTTGGGGACGTGGTAGAGCAAGAGCGGCACGTCCGATGCGTCGGCGATGGAACGATAGTGATGCTCGAGGGCGGAGTCCGTCATCGCGGACCGGTAGTAGCTCGGGGGCACGACCAGCACCGCCTCGGCGCCGGCGCGCGCAGCCTGCCGCGTGAGCTCGATGGTTCGGCGCGTCGACTCTCTCCCCGTCCCGACGATGAGGAATTTCCCATCGCCACGGGCGCGCGCGGCAGTCTCGACGATCTCCACGATCTGGTCGTCGGAGAGAAAGACCCCTTCGCCGTTCGAGCCGAGCACGAGGTAGCCGGCGAGGCCCGTGCGGTTCCATCGCTCGAGGTTCCGCTCAAACCCTGCGCTGTCGAACTCCTCGCCGGCAAACGGAGTGACCGCGGCCGGATAGACCCCTCGCGGTATTGCTTTCATGGGAGAGTCGAATTCTACCCGAGGTCGAAGTAGCGCAGCAGCCGATCGGCGACCTGCTGAGCCCCATCCGACGGCGTCTCGCGCCAGCCCCTTCGATCGGAGATGAGTCTCCCGAGCGGCGCTTCCCACGCGCCGGCGAAAAAGTCGTCCAGGGAGATCTCGTGGAATGGGCCGAACTCCTGCATCTCGCGCGCCAGCTCGGGCGCCTCGCGAAAACCCCTTCGCTCCACGCCCAGCAAGGGCACGTGGTGGGTGACACACTCGGACGCGATGCCATAGCCCGGCTTCGACAGGACGGCGTCCGAGGCCGCCACGAGGTCACTGAATCGGAGGTCCGGCGAGAGCTCCGCGGGAAGGCGGCGCACCTCGCTCGCGCTCACGACCGGCACGTCGCCCACGACGAGGAAGCGAAAATCGCTGCAGCCCTGAACCTTGATGGACCGCCATTCGCCGCAAGACCACCCGCCCATGGCCAGGAGGACGAGAGGCCGATGGTCGTCCGATGCTAGACCCAGAATCCTGTGCGTGGCTTCGCGGGTGCGGCGAGCTCTCCGGCTCACGAGCGGCGCCGACTCGACGCCCGGCAGGTCGTTGCGCGGTGAGCTGAACGGCAGTCGCAGGTGCAACCCAGCCGCGTAGTAGTCCTCTCGGAGCTGCTCGGGCAGGCGAGCCAGCGGCGGCTCCACGTCGCCCGGCTGCAGCAGAGGCTCGAGGATCCAGTCCCAGGTGAAGTTCCACAGCGCCGCGGCCGGGATCTTGAGACCGCTCGCCGCCGCCAGAGGGATCGCGGGCACATCGACGAGGAGCCCATCGAACTTGCCGGCCGCGAGGAACTCCTTCTCGGCGGCAATGAGCCCTTTTCGGCGCGCCAAGTGCTCACGGTAAGCGTCTCGTGTCCCCTCGAGATCCACCTCGAAGCAGTTCTTCTGGATCGTGCCGGGCTCGTAGACCTGATGCCGCAGGAGGAGTGTTTCGCCCAGCTCACCCTCGAACAGAGAGGCTGGGACAGTCGCGCTCACCGTGATGTCGAGGCCGGGCTGGCGCTCGACGAGGGATTTCAGGACAGCCAGGGTGCGCGTGGCGTGGCCGTAGCCGTGGCTCGTTAGCGCCACCGCGAGCCTCCCCTTGCGCGCCCGTCGTTTTGCGGGCGTCATACGCCCAGACTCGACATGAGCTGGTAGACGCCCACCGCCCCGCACGTCGCCGCGGCAAGACAAAGGAGGACCGTCCAGACGAAACCGGGCCGCAGCCGAGGATCCGTCCGCTGGAACCTCACGTGCAGCGCCAGGAGCGACAAGAACGGCAAAAGCGTCGCCAGGGTCAGAGCCCCGACTTTGACGAGCGAGACCGGCTGGGGCCCCCAGAAGCGCAGGATAGCCAGGTTCAGAAGGGGAAAGCCGATGCATGCGGCGCGGACGGGCTTGTCGGTCCACTGGAGTGCGATCACCACCGTCAAGGTGCACGCGGTGAAAGAGAAAACCATGAACGTCGAAAGGCTCTCGACGATGCGGTATCGGCCCGACGCGAGGAGCGCGATTCTGACTCCGGACGCATTTGGCTGCAGAGGTAGCTCAGCGTCCTTCGGCACGAGGCTACCCCGCTGCAGGCGCCGTTGCGCCGGCCTGCCGCGCCTCGACTTCCCGCTGCCGAACTCGCTTGCCTCGCAGGCGGCCGGCTACTGGCAGCTCTCCAATCAGAGGCAGCGCATAGCGCACGAAGGCCGGGGTGACATCGCTCCCCGACGGAGCGATGAATCTCGCATCTAGGCTTCGCGTCTTCTTGGCTACGGTTTCGAGCGGCGTGATGAAATACTCCACGCCGTAGCGTCCCTGCTTTCCCGTGCGACGCATCGCGACGGACCCGCTGAGGACCTCACGGGAGGTCACCATCATCTTCACGCCGAAGGCGCCGACGGCTCGAGCTTCGCGCGCGTCCACCGGAGAGACGACGGTGGGAAACGATCGCTGGAGGTAGCCGAAAGTGTCGGCGCGCACTCGACTGACATTGAGGCGGCTTTTGATGAGGCCCGCCAGGTAGTCTCCCAGTGCGCCCGTGCCGGAAAGCTGTACGTTGCCGTGAGAATCTTTCTCTCCCGTGGTGAGCACGGGCTGGTGGTCCGGTCCGGCGATCCCCTCGGACACGGCGATCACGCAGCGGTTGAGCTTCTTCAAGTAGCCGTCGACTTCTCCGGTGAACCTCTCGACGTCGAACGGCACCTCGGGCACGTAGATCAAGTGGGGGCCATCGTCGTCGTGGACTCTGCCGAGCCCCGCGGCCGCCGTGAGGAACCCGGCGTGCCGGCCCATGATCACGTTCAGTTTCACACCGCGGAGCGCCCGGTTGTCCAGGTTGTCGCCGACATGCGCGAGCGCAACGAACCGTGCCGCAGAGCCGTAGCCCGGACAGTGGTCCGTCACGAGGAGATCGTTGTCGATCGTCTTCGGGATATGGCAGACACGCAGCTCGTAGCCGTGGTCGGCCGCGAGGCGATTGATGATGCTCGCGGTCTCGGCGCTGTCGTTGCCGCCGATGTAGAAAAAGTAGCGCACGTTGTGCGCACGGAACACGTCGAAGATATCCGCGCACTCCTCCGGGGTCGGCTTCTTCCGGACCGATCCGAGGGCCGCAGAGGGAGTCGCGGCGACTTGGTCCAGAGTTTTCGCTTTTTCGGATCCGAAGTCGATCAGCTCCTGGCGGAGGATGCCCTGGATGCCGTGGAGCGCCCCGTAGACTGCGGTGATCTGCTTGTGCCGGAGCGCTTCTCGGACGACTCCGACGAGGCTTTCATTGATGACGCAGGTAGGGCCTCCGGACTGACCCACCAGAGCAACACCCCGGGGAGCCTTCGACGCGTTGGGTTTCATGGAAGTGCTTGCCGTGAGCTCGGTTTGCGGGCCAAAAGCCCCGGCCTTCTAACAAATGACTTCCTGCATGAGAAGAAGAAAATCCGGCGCTCGACGTCGGGGCCGAGACAGCGCGCTCAGCCGCTGCGCTACCTGAGAACGCTCGGAGCCGGGCTCGATAAGAGCGACTGGTAACCCGAAAAAGATTCGGGGAACCGCGAGCCGAAAGAGCCCTTGCGCGGGCAGAACGCGGCTCCTATACTTTTAGACCCTTTTGGGACGAGTTTTCCGGACTGGGTGAGCGCGCGGCGAGCTCCTAGCCGGGAAGGGTCGTCTCAGGCGTCGGCGATGGCGGGCGGTCAGCCCGACCGGTCTGCGATCAACTTCCACGAACCTTCCGAGGAGACGAGACGGAATTTATGGCGAAGAAGAAAGCCTCCACCAAGGATTCGAAGAAGAAGGCGCCGGCCAAAGCCGCACGAAGCAGCAGGGGGGCGAAGCCGGCAGCCCGAGCGGAGGCAGTGGCGAAGAGCTCTGGGGGCCCACGGGCCAGCAACGCGAAGCCGGCTCGGCTCCGCGCTGGCGCCGCTGTCGCGCGCGGAAACGCTGCCGCATCCCTCCGACCGAAAACCCAGGTTGCACCAGCGGCGGCGGCGCGTTCGAAATCGGACGGCGCCCAGCTCAAGAAGCTCCCCGCAAAGCCCACGAACAAGCGCATTTCTAGCGCCGACCTTTCTCGTATCCGCTCGGTGCTTTCCCAGAAGCGCCTCGCAATCTCGAACCACCTCCAAAACGAGCTAACGGAGCTCGAAAAGCCAGAGAAGCGCCACCGGGCCGACCTCGAGGAGATCGCCTCGGATACCCACGACACCGACTCGCTCTGCGAGATCATGGATATCGAAGCGACCCAGATCGACCAGATCGAGATGGCGCTCGCCAAGATCGACAATGGGACGTACGGGGTCTGCGAGGACTGCGGGAAAGAGATCCCGCTGCCACGCCTCGAGGCGCTTCCGTTCGCGACGCAGTGCATCGACTGCAAGCGACGCGCTGAGATCCAGGGGCAGATTGCCGCGTCGGACTCCTCGTCCGCAAGCGCCGGCAGCTCGTAAGGCACGCGCGTAACTCCCTGCCGACGGCGGCTAAATCGCAGCCGCTAGCACGGCTCACATCGAGCGAGTGGCCATTACTTGGCCTCTTTGTCTCAAAGGGTTGTGCATGGATAGTTTATGCGAGCAATCTACGTTCTCCGAGGCAGAACGGGCAATAATTGGCCAGCCGAGCAGGCTCACAGGCTTTCCGCGGCATCCTGTCGCTATCAACGCAAGCTTTTTGGTGACAATGGCTTGGGATCTGAACCTGGGGCAGCCACCATTCGCGGAACAAGACTTGCTTTGGTTCCAGCGTGCTAAGGGTGATTCCGTAAAGACGACTTCACGGGATCAGACGACTTGGGTAAGGGAAGGGTTGTATCGCTGGGTGAAGCAGGCTTCGGAAGGGTAGGGGAAATCTACTTCCTCGAGTCGAGACGAAAGGTCAGGTCTTAGGAAAAAGCCGGGGATAGGGAGGGTTGAGGAATACCCATTTCTCCTTTTACTTGCTTCATTTCTTACGGAAGGGCGCCAGAAACTTGCTGGCGTCCTTTTTTTTCGAGTTGTCTTCGAGGGCGCCCTCAAGGACAGGGTCCCCTGAAGGACAGGACAGAGGATAGCGGCGCGTAGCGGAATTCTGAGCACAGCGTCGAAATTTTTCTTTGCGCGCGCCCGACGCGCAATTAGAATACCTGCAAGTTCGGGCAAAGCTTGGGAGAAGCACCCGCCCGGAAGCCTCCGGGTATCGCTGGGAAGAGAGACCCAAGCTTGCGAACGGCCTCGGGAGCGAGCTGAAAAAGCGGCGTTTTGGCAGCTGAAGTGTGCCGCGCAGTTCGATTAGGGGCCCGCGCAAAGCTCTGCCAAGAAGATTCGTAGATCCGTGATCCGGCCAACGACCGGAAAGAGCACGGGAAGGATAGGCTGAGCTGATGGCCCGAGGTAGACGGCCCAGCAGCCCTGCTTTCTGGAGTCTCTGCTTTCTGGAGACCGCGCGAATTAGAAATCGATAGATTTCATTTTTTTCTCCTCGTTTGTGCCCCCTCGTGAACCTATCGCGGGGG
>Ga0111538_10001962_pt1 | contig 28863 bp, 20 predicted proteins | sample SoiMethybrSBSTD1_FD_79669 | JGI IMG/M metagenome (GOLD analysis project Ga0111538, IMG submission 79669) | Bulk soil microbial communities from a Populus tree surrounding site in Tennessee, USA - Soil MetaG P. TD hybrid SBSTD1 (version 2)... | ecosystem: Environmental > Terrestrial > Soil >... | reverse complement strand
CGCGACGGCACGCCCGGCCTCTTCCATCCCGACCGCTTCCGCTTCGGGGAGGCCGTGTACCTGAGCCCGCTGCTGCGGGCCGCGCTGGGCGTGGCCGGGGTGCACGACGTGCGCGTCCTCTCCTTCCGCCGCGCGGGCCACAACGACGGCGGCCAGGCGCTGCAGGCCGGCCGCATCGCGCTGGAGGGGGTGGAGGTGGCGCGGCTGGACAACGACCCCAACTTCCCGGAGCACGGGACCTTCGCCTTGAGCATGGAGGGTGGAGCGTGAGCGCCTGCGGCTGCAGCTCCGGGTGCACCTGCGGCGCCTGCCGCGGGCTGCGCGACGCCACGCCGCTGCTGGTGGAGAACCGGCCCGGCCTGCCCGCGGTGCGCTACCGCGTGGGCGACCACGCGCGCTTCAAGTCGAGCCTCCTCACCGCGCTCTCGCGGGCGCGCCTGCCCGCCCTGCGCGGGCTGGCCACGCGCCGCGACGACGACTTCTCGATCGCCCTCCTCGACGGCTTCGCGGTGGTGGCCGACATCTTCACCTTCTACCAGGAGCGCATCGCCAACGAGGGCTTCCTGCGCACGGCCACCGAGCGCCTCTCCATCGGCCACCTGGCCCACCTGATCGGCTACGAGCTGCGCCCGGGATCGGCGGCCGCCGCCGCGCTGGCCTTCCAGATGATGGAGGCGCCGGGCCTGCCCAAGGGCGCGCCGGGAGTGGTGCGCAAGCTCCAGCTCCCCAAGGGCACGCGCGTGCAGAGCACGCCCGGCCCGGGCCAGGCGCCGCAGACCTTCGAGACGGTGGAGGAGATCGAGGCCCGGCCGGCCTGGAACGCGCTGGCCGCGGCCACCGTGGCGGAGCAGGCCCTGGGCGGCACGGTGTCCGGGCTGACGTTCAAGGGCTCGGCCCTGAACCTGCGCCCGGGCGACGCGCTGCTGCTCGTGTACACGGACGGCGCCGCCTTCAGCGCCGTGCTGCGCGTGATCCAGCGCGTGGACGTGGACGCCCGCGCCGACCAGACGCGGGCCGTGCTGCAGCCGGCCGCGTCCGGCGACGCCAAGGCCACCTTCGCCGGGCTCACCGGCCGCCAGGCCGGCGTGTTCGCCTTCCGCAAGCAGGCCGCGCTGTTCGGCTACAACGCGCCCAACTTCTCGATCCTCAACGCCGGCATCAGCGGCGGCGTCCCGGCCGACCAGGCCAACTCGGCCAAGACCGACTGGAACCAGGCCAAGGCCCCCAACGACGCCACCACGCTGCTCCTCGACGCCGTCTACCCCGAGGTGGTGGCCGGCGGCTGGGCGATCTGGGACCGGCCGGACTCCGGCGGCAGCCATCCCGTGATCCTGAAGGCCACGCCCAAGGGCGTGCGCGGCTTCTCCGGCTTCGGGCTCAGCGGCAAGGGGACTCTGCTGGGGGTGGAGAAGGATCCCGCCGTGGCCACCGTGCTGAACCCGGCCAGCTTCGCGGAGCTGCGCGACACCACCCTGTCCGTGCAGGCGGAGCGGCTGGTCCTGGCCACCGTGCCGCTGGGCGCGCCCGTGCAGGGCGCGCAGATCGCGCTGGGCGAGGCCGCCGAGGAGCTGGAGCCGGGGCGGCGGCTGGCCGTCTCGGGCAACCGCCTGCGGGCGGAGGTCCGCCAGGCGCTGACGCTCACGCTCACCACCGACGCCGGCCCGCTGAGCCTGGCCCTCGACCCCGGCGACCGCGTGGACCTCACCGCCTTCCCGGTCGAGCTGGACTCGGGCCAGATCCAGTACGCGGTGCGGCGCGACGGCTGGCCGGGCCTGCTCACGGCCGCCGCCGCCGCCGTGGTGCGGGCCGACGAGAGCACGGTGGAGCTGGCCGTGCTGGCCGGGCTCTCCGCGGACGGGCGCCTCCTCACCCTGGCCGACCCGCTGGCCTGGTCCTACGACCCGCCGACGGTGCGCGTCAACGCGAACGTGGCCGCGGCCACGCACGGCGAGGCGGTGCGCGAGGTCTTCGAGGGCGGCGACGCCCGCCAGGCCTTCCAGCGCTTCGCGCTCAAGCAGGCGCCCATCACCTACGTGGCCGCGGGCACGCCCAGCGGCACCGCCTCCACCCTGCGCGTGTGGGTGGAGGAGGTCGAGTGGCACGAGGTGCCCTTCCTCTACGGGCAGGGGCCGCGGGACCGCGTCTTCATCACGCGCGGCGACGGCGACGGGCGGGTCTGGATCCAGTTCGGCGACGGCGTCACCGGGGCCCGCCTGCCCACCGGCGCCCACAACGTGCGCGCCGAGTACCGGCGCGGGCTGGGCGCGGCCGGCAACCTCGAGGCCGGGCAGATCAACCTGCTGATGAGCCGGCCGGCGGGGCTGAAGGACGCGGCCAACCCGCTGCCCAGCGCGGACGGCAAGGACGGCGAGGCGGCCGCCGACGCCCGGGCCAACGCGCCGCTCACCGTGCTCACGCTCGACCGCGTGGTCTCGCTGCAGGACTACGAGGACTTCGCGCGCGCCTTCGCCGGCGTGGCCAAGGCCACGGCCACCTGGAGCTGGTTCGGCCAGGCCCGCGGCGTGTTCATCACCGTGGCCGGACCCGGCGGCGGCGCCCTCTCCGCCGCCGGCCGCCAGTCGCTCCGGTCCGCGCTGGGCGACTGGGGCGATCCGCACGTGCCGGTGGCGGTGGAGAACCACGTGCCGGTGCCCTTCCGCGCCGGCCTGCGGGTGAAGGTCGAGGCCGACCACCAGCCGGCCCTGGTCCTGCCCGCGGTCGAGGCGGCGCTGCGCGCGTCCTTCTCCTTCGGCGCGCGCGCCTTCGGCCAGGACGTGTCGGCGGCCGAGGTCATGGCCGCCGCGCAGGGCGTGCCGGGCGTGGTGGCGGTGCAGCTCGCCAGCCTGCACCGCGCGGACGACACGGACCCGGCGGCCGGCCTGGCCGCTCCGCTGGTGGCGGGGGCGCCGCTGCCGGGCGCGCGGGGCAGCGTGCAGGCGGGCGAGCTGCTCACGCTGGCCGCGGGCCCGCTCGACCTGCTGGAGGAGATGGCGTGAGCTTCGACCTGCAGACGCTCTACGGCCTGCTGCCCGCCGTCCACCGCCGGCGCGACGCGGAGAGGGGCGAGCCGCTCCGCGCGCTCCTGTCCGTGATCGCGGAGCAGGCCGGCGTGTTGGAGGAGGACCTCCACCGCCTCTACGACGACCAGTTCGTCGAGACCTGCGCCGAGTGGGCGATTCCGTACGTGGGCGACGCCGTGGGCTACCGGCCGCTCAACGGCGTGGTGCCCAGCGTGCGCCACCCGCGGGCCGAGGTGGCGGACACCATCGCCCTGCGCCGCCACAAGGGCACGGCGGCCATGCTGGAGGTCCTGGCCCGCGAGGTCACGGGCTGGGACGCGCGGGTGGTGGAGTTCTTCGAGCTGCTGGCCACCACGCAGTACCTGAACCACCTGCGCCCGCACGTGGCCCGGCCCGACCTGCGGCGGAGCGAGCCCCTGGAGCGGCTGGGCGGCGCCTTCGAGTCGCTGCCCCACGTTGCGGACGTGCGGCGCATCGCCACCGGCCGCGGCCGCTTCAACATCCCCGACATCGGCATCTTCCTGTGGCGGCTGGGCGCGAAGCCGCTGACCGGCTCGCCGGCGGCGGCGCTCGACGGCACGCGCTTCCTGTTCAGCCCGCTCGCCAACGCGGCCCCGCTCTTCGTGCGCCCGCGGGCCCTGGGCGCCATCGACGAGTTCACCAGCCGCGTGGGCCGCCTCAACGTCCCGGAGCCGCTGCGCCTGCGCATCGCCGACCGCTACCTCTCCGACTACTACGGGCCGGGCAAGAGTTTCTGCATCTTCGTGGGCGGCACCGCCCTGGCCCTGGCCGACGTCTGCATCTGCAACCTCGACGACGTGCTCGACGCGGGCGGGATGCCCACCGGCAACTGGGCCCACACGGCCCCGGAGCCGGGCAAGGTGGTGGCGGTGGACCCCGAGCGCGGGCGCATGGCCTTCGCCGCTCCGCCCGCGGGACCGGTGGACGTGGACTTCCACGCCGGCTTCGCCGCCGACCTGGGCGGGGGGGAATACGACCGCCAGGAGGCGGTGGGCCGCTGGTACGACCCGCGCGAGAGCGTGGTCACGTTCCAGTTCGGCGTCACGCAGGACCCGGCCGTGATCGGCGGCGCGCCCGACCCGTCGGTGCTGGGCGCCACGATGCAGGACGCCGTCGACGCCTGGAACACGTACGTCGCCGCCAACACCAAGGGCTTCGGCGTCATCTGCGTCATGGACTCCCGCCTCTACGACGAGGACCTGGTGATCGAGGTGCCGGCCGGCTTCACGCTGGCCGTGGTGGCCGCCGGCTGGCCGGTCGATCCGGCCCTGGGCCAGCGCGTGGCCGGGGTGTTCGGGGCCAGCGGCTGCTGGCCGACGCTGGCCGGCGACCTCACCCTCACCGGCACCGCTCCCGCCGCGGCCGACAACCCGGGCACGCTCATCCTCGACGGCCTGCGCCTGAGCGGCCTGGTCACGGTGACCGCCGGCCACCTGGGGCGGCTGCTGCTCTCGCACTGCACGGTGGTGCCCTGGACCACGCTGGGCCTCGACAACCGCCCGCTGCCGGCCGCGCTCACGCGCCTGGAGAGCGCCGACGCCGCCTGCCGCATCGAGGCCGAGCGCTGCGTGCTGGGCGCGCTGCGCAGCCCCGCCTCCGCCCGCGTGCGCCTGTCCAACACCATCCTCGACGCCACCGCGCGGGCGTTCGTGGCCTTCGCCGCGCCGGACGGCGTGTCCGCGGGCGCACCCCTCACCCTCGTGAACTGCACGGTGGTGGGCAAGGTGCACACGGCCATGATGGAGCTGGCCTCCAACACCCTCTTCGTGGCCGCCCTGGCCGCGCCCGATCCCGACTGGACGTCGCCCGTGCGCTCGCAGCGGCGGCAGCACGGCTGCGTCCGCTTCTCGCGCTTCCCCGAGGGATCTCGGCTGCCGCGGCGCTACCGCTGCCAGCCGGACCTGGCCCTGCAGGCGCGGGCCGAGGCGCTGGGCCTGGCCGGCGCCGACGCGCTGCCGGCGGCCGAGCGGGCGGCCCTCCTGCTGCGGCTGGAGCCGGAGTTCGTGTCCCTCTCCTACGGCGACCCCGGCTACGCGCAGCTGGCGCGCCGCACGGCGGTGGAGATCCGCGAAGGCGCGGCCGAGGGCGCGGAGATGGGCGCCTTCTACGAGGTCTTCCAGCCCCACCGCGAGCGCAACCTGCGCACGCGGCTCGACGAGTACCTGCGCTTCGGCCTGGAGGCCGGCGTCTTCTACGAAACGTGAGATCGGAGTTGATCCGGCGATGAAAGGTGACTTCAGCCGCAAGACGTTCGAGGCCGCCCGCCACTACAGCGGGGTGCTCATGCAACAGGGCCGCGTGCAGCTCGACGCGGACTGGAACGAGCAACTGGCCATCCAGCGCCACCGCGACTACACGGAGGCCGAAGACGTCATCGGCGGCTGCGGCGCGCCCAAACACGACGCCGGCTTCGCCATCGCGCCCGCTCCCGGCGGGGCCGACCTCCTGATCCTGCCCGGGCGCTTCTACGCGCACGGGCGGCTGTGCGAGCTGGAGGCCACGCCGGTCGCGGCCACCTGGGTGAGCGCCACCCAGGTCACGGTGGCGGAGTGGTTCGTGGACGGGGCTGCCTTCGGGGCAGGGCAGTACGTGCAGGTGACGGGCGACGGCCTGCCGGCGGCGGTGGCGCGGCTGCTGGTGGCCGACGCGGCCACGCTGGCGCTGACCCTCGATCCCGCCCTGCCGGCCGCCTTTTCCTCCGCCTCCGGGCTGCAGGTGCGGCGGCTCGCCACCTACCTCACGCAGGCCGACCTGCCCGACCCGGCCTACGCCAGCGGGGCCACGCCGCCGGCCCTGACCCTGGCCGACGGCAGCTACGTCGTCTACCTCGACGTGTGGCCGCGCCACGTGACGGCGCTCGACGACGACCTCATCCGCGAGAAGGCGCTGGGCGGTCCCGACACCGCCACCCGCGTGAAGACGTTGTGGCAGGTGAAGCTGTGGCCGGGCCCGGAGGAGGGTGACCCGCTGCCCGCCGACACCGGCTGCGGCAGCGACCTGGCCGGCTGGGACGCCCTGACGGCGCCGCCCACGGGCCGCCTGGCCGCCCGGGCCACGCCCGGCGAGGAGCCGGGGCCCTGCCTGCTGCCCCCCGGCGCCGGCTACCTGGGCCTCGAGAACCAGCTCTACCGCGTGGAGATCCACCAGGGCGGCACGCTGGGCGCGGACACCGTCACCTTCAAGTGGTCGCGCGACAACGGCTCGGTGGTGAAGGCCATCACGCCGCTCTCCGGCGGCGGCCACACGGTGGAGGCGGGGCCCGACGACGTGCTGGGCCTGGCCAACGGCCAGTGGGTGGAGCAGGTCGACGACGGCACCGAGCTCAACGCGGTGGCGCGCGCCCTCTTCCAGTTCTCGCGCGACCCGCTCACCGACGCGGTGACGCTGAGCTTCCCGGTGGACGAGAGCCGGCACCCGCAGCTCCGACGCTGGGACTCGCCGGGCGCGGTCACCATCCCCTGGCCGCCGGCCGGCGACGGCTGGACCCCTCTCGAGAACGGCGTGGAGGTGCGCTTCCAGGCCGGGACCTACCGCACCGGCGACTTCTGGCTCGTCCCCGCGCGCACGGTGCTGGGCGACGTGGAGTGGCCGCGCGACGCCGCCGGCACGCCGCTCCTGCGGCCCCGCAAGGGCATCGCCCACCACTACTGCCGCCTGGGCGTCGTCCATGTGACCGGCGGGGTGGTGACGGTGGACGACTGCCGCACGCTGTTCCCGCCCCTGAACGAGCTGAAGACGAGCTACTCCTGCTGCACGTTCACGGTGGGCGACGGCGTGAAGTACGTGGGCGACTTCACGCTCATCCAGGACGCGGTGGACCACCTGCCCGCGGAGGGCGGGCAGATCTGCATCTTCCCCGGCACCTACACGGAGAACGTGGTCATCGACGGGCGCAAGAACGTGCAGATCAAGGGCTGCGGCGCGCGCACGCGCGTGGTCTCGCGGCCGCCCAACGACAACGGCGTGGCGGAGGCGGTGTTCCACCTGCTGGCCACGGAGAACGTGCACATCGAGTCGCTGGCCGTGGTGGCGGCGGAGACGGCGCCCGGCATCCTGGCCGACGGCAAGGAGCCGAACGTCCGCCTGGGGCTGGACAAGGTGGGCCTGACCGCCGCCCGGGCCAGCGCCATCCGCGTGCGCGGCTCCCGCGACGTGTCCATCCAGCACTGCCACGTGGAGATGACCGATCCCAACGGCGGCGCCCCCGCCATCCACCTGCAGGCCGAAGACGCGCTGGTGCGCGAAAACGTGATCACGGGCACCCTGCGCGGGATGCCGCCGGAGGAGGCCTTCGCGCTGGAGGGCGCGCGGCCGGTGAGCGGGCTGCAGGTGGCGGGCGGGAGCGCCCGCGTGCGCGTCCACGACAACCTGATCCAGGGCGTGAGCGGGCAGGGCATCACGCTGGGCAGCGTGGCCATCGTCGACGCGAACGGCGAGCCCACCGATCCGGGCGGCGGGGGCGGCCAGCCGGACGACCCCTGCGACAACTGCGACGAGCCCTCGACCGGCGACGATCCCGAAGATCCGAACGACGACGGCCGGCGCAGGATCGCGTCGGAGGGCCGCGTCATCGACGTCGACATCCGGCGCAACCGGATCTTCGAATGCGGCCTCGACGGCGTGGGCGTCGTCCGCTTCTTCGACATGACGCGGGCCAGCCGCCGGCGGGCGGCCGTGCTCATCGAGGACCTGGCCGTGGTCGACAACCGCATCCAGCGCTGCGTGCAGCGCCGCTTCGCGGCCATCCCGCCGGACATGGTCGACCAGATGGCCTACGGCGGCGTGTCGCTCTCCTTCGTGGCCGGGCTGGTGGTGCGCGACAACCGCATCGAAGACCTGGGCCGGGGCGGGCAGCTGCCCGTCTGCGGGGTGTTTGCGGTGCTGGCCGCGGGGTTCGAGGCCGGCCGCAACCACATCCTGGTCGCCGGCGGGCCGCTCTCGCCCAACGACGTCCGCCTGGGCCGGCGGGGCGGCATCCACATCGTGTACGCGCTGCCGCTGGAGCCGCCGTCGCTCGCCACGCGGGCGGTCCGCGCCGCGCTCGCCGGCCGCCGCTTCACGCCGGCCGCCATCGTGGAGGAGAACACGGTGGACGTGGTGCGCGGGCAGGCCCTTTCCCTGGGGGCCATGGGCCGGGTGTCGGTGGTCTCCAACCGCTTCATCTCGCACGGGCTGGCGCCCGAGGACCTGGCCGCCCTGCTGCGGGCCGGCGGGGCCGCCAACGTGCTCGGCCACCTGGCCGCGCTGGTGTCCATCGCCAACCTGGCCGCGCCGTCCGGCGGCAGCGTGAACATGGAAGGGGCGGTCTACGCCAAGTCACCCCAGGCGGATGCCGGCACGGGCGCGACCCTGGAAGCCGCCCTCTTCCCGCGCAAGGTGCTCTTCGACGACAACCAGTGCGTGCTCGACCTGACCGGCGAGCGCGAGAACCCGCCGGCCGGCGCGGCCGGGGGCGCGCTGCTGCCGTCCATCATGGTGTTGAGCCTCGACGACGTGGGCTTCAGCGACAACCAGTGCGACTGCCTGGTGACGGCGGGCACCATGCCGGCGGCCGCCATCCTCCTCGGCTATCTCTCGGTGCGCGCGGTGGCCAACCGCTTCGACGAGTCGCTGCCCAGCACGTTCTTCTCGCTGGCCTCGCTGGCCCTGATGAACATGACGGTCAACAACCAGTCCACCCACTGCATCTGGGCCTGGGGCGCGCCCGGCTTCCTGCAGTCCACGCCCAACCACGTGATCTTCGGCGCCAACTGTCCCGACGCCGCGCAGCAGGTGGCGGGCGTCATCCGCCGCCTGCGGCCCAACGAGCCGGAGGCCCCGGCGGGCAACGATCCCATGACGGCCGTCCTGCCCTCGGCCCTGCGCGGCGTGGACCAGCTGCGCGCGTCCGGCCTCCAGGGCCTGGCCGTGGCCGCGGATGCGCAGCAGGGCGCCTTCGAGCTGGAGCGCGACCGGCTGGCCCGCCGCCTGGGCCCCGAACACGAGCGGGTGCGCGCGCTGGACGGGCGCGTGGAGGAGGCGGCGGCCCTGCGGCGGGAGGTCGCGCGCGAGGTGCAGCGTGCGCAGACGCCGGCGCCCGTGCCCGGGAACGACGACTGGACGGTGCACGGCTACGTGCACGCCCCCGCCGGCACGCCGGTGGAGGGGCTGGCGGTGTCGCTGGTGGACGCGCGCGGCACGTGGCAGCGGGGCCTGGGCTTCGCGCAGACCGACGCCCGCGGCTACTTCCGCCTGACGGCCAGGGTGCCCGAGCGCGACCCGGCGGCGCCGGCGCTCACCGTGCGCCTGCGCGTCACGGACGCGGAGCGCCACGAGCTGTTCCGGGCCGCCGAGGACCTGACGGTCCGCGCGGGCGCGGTCGACTACCGCGAGATCACGCTGGACGGCGGCCGCCGCGCCGGCGGCCCGCCGGAGGAGGAGGGCCCGGGCGGCCAGGCCCCGCCGCCGGAGACGCCGACCGACCCGGCCCGGCCGCGCAAGCGCGAGAAGAAGTGATGCGCGGGCAGCGGCCGGCCCCTTCCACGGGCACCACGCGGGCGCCGGCGGCCCGCCAGCACATCCAGCGCCAGTGCTCGTGCGGCGGCTCCTGCGCGAGCTGCAGCGACGACCAGAAGATCCACCGCCATCCCGACGCGCGGGGCCTCGCCTCCACGTCCGTCTCGGGCGGCGCCCGCGGCCAGCACGACAGCGGCGGCCACCCGCTGCCCGCGCCGGTGCGGGCCGACTTCGAGGGCCGCTTCGGCCACGACTTCTCCCGCGTGCGCGTGCACGACGACGCGGAGGCCCACGACCGCTCCCGCCGGCTGGGCGCGGAGGCCTACACGTTCGGCTCGCACATCCACTTCGCGGCCGGGCGCTTTGAGCCCCGGACGCCCGGCGGCCGCGCGCTGCTGGCCCACGAGCTGGCCCACACGCTCCAGCAGGGGAGCGCCGCGCCGGCCGCGGAGTCGGAGGTGGCGGTGGGGGAGGCCGACTCGCCGCTGGAGGCCGCGGCCGACCAGGCCGCGCACGCGGCCCTCTCGGGCGGCGCGGCGGGCCCGGCCGTGGCCCGGGGCGGCGGCGCCGCTCCGGCCATCCGCCGCCAGCCGGCGCCGGCCCCGACCGATCCGGGGTGGCATCCGGACTTCATCGGCTGCAACAAGGAACAGAGCGCGCGCATGGACAACCTGCTCCTGGTGGCGCGGGCGCTGGTCGAGGGCTCCATCGGCGACCTGGAGGACCTGCTCACCAAGCCGCCCTCTCCGTCCGGGATCATCACCCGCGTGGACTCGGCCCTGACCCACAACTTCCACACCAGCGACCCGGCCGACATCAAGGTCATCATCGGGATGTACAAGCACATCCTGCGCCTGCTGGAGCTGGGGCCCAAGAACATCCGCTGCCTGACCGCCGCCCAGTGCGACGTGCTCTGCTCGAAGGGCGACTACGCGTGCTCCGGCCCCGGGCTCCCGATCCGGGTCTGCCTCGGCCAGTTCGACGCCTCGCGCGGCCTCTTCTACTCCCTGGTGCTGATCCACGAGGCCGCGCACCAGGCGGGCGCGCCCGTGCACAGCTACGACAAGGACATCGAGAAGGCCATCCGCAACGAGAAGGTGCGCGCGCGGCTGAGCGCGAACGCCTACGCCGACTTCGCCGAGGACCGGGCGATCGGCAGCACCGGCTCCATGAACCCCCACCGGCGGTAGTCGGGCCCGGACAGCGCGGCGTCGTCCGCCTCGTCGTGGATGGCGACGGCCAGCGCGTTCTCGAGGCCCTGCAGCGCGCGGGCCACGCTGGCCGGCGCGGCGGGCGCGGTCAGGCCCTGCACGCGGCCGCGCCAGGGCGTCTCCACCTCCTTCACCTGCACGCCCTCCGCGGCCAGCGCGCGCAGGGCGGCCTCGCGCGCGCCGCGGCTGCCGCACACGGTGACGTAGTGGCGGCGCGGGCGCTCGTCGGCCAGGAGCGGCAGGGCGCGCATGGGGCGCGGGGCCGCGGCCCGGCTGCGCGGGAACGAGCGGGCCAGCTCGCGCACGTCGGCCAGGATGGCGGCCGCGGTGGGCAGGCTGCCCGCGCCGGGGCCGCTGAGCGCCACCTGGCCGGCGGCGCCGGCGTCGAGCACCACCACGTTCTGCTCGTCGCGGGCCTGGGCCAGCGGCGAGTGCGCGGGCACGAACACGGGGGCCAGCCAGGCCTCGGCGCCGTCGTCGTGCAGCCGCAGGCGCGCCACCAGGCGCAGCGCCAGCCCGCGGCGGCGCGCGAACACGGCGTCGTGCGGGCCCAGGCCTTCGATCCCGCGGCGCGGCAGCCGCTCGCCGTCGAGGCGCACGCCCAGCAGGCGCGCCAGCAGCAGCAGCTTCTCGGCCGCGTCCTGGCCGCTGGTGTCGCGCGTGCTGTCGGGCTCGGCCAGGCCGGCCTCGCGGGCCTGGGCCAGCGCCTCCTCGTAGGCCACGCCTTCGGCCAGGCGGGTGAGCACGAAGTTGCAGGTGCCGCTGAGCACGGCCTCGAAGCCGCGGGCGGGGCCGGGCGAGAGGGAGAGGCGCAGCAGGGCCACGATGGGCAGCGCGCCCCCGGCCGCGGCCTCGTACAGGAACGCCGTGCCGTGCGCGTGGGCCAGCTGCTCCAGCTCCTCGCCGTAACGCACCACCAGCGCCTTGCCGGCGGTGACGAAGGGCTTGCCCCGGGCCAGCGTCTCCACGGCCAGGGCGCGCCCCAGCTCGGTGTCGCCGGTGGCCTCGATCACGAGGTCCACGGCCGGGTCGCGCACCAGGGCCGCCGCGTCGCCGGTGACGCGCAGGGCGCCGAGGTCGACCGCCCGCGGCTTGTGCGGGTCGCGCACGGCCACCGTGGTGAGGGCCACGCCGTCGGCCTGGCCGGGCTGCGCCCACAGCCGCACCACGCCCGAGCCGACCGTCCCGCAGCCGACTAGACCGCAGCGGAGGAGGGGCATGCCGTGCTCCAGAACGCGTCGAAGGCGTCCACCTTGGGATCGATGACGCCGGCGAAGGGCGCGCTGCCCAGCGTCTCCACCGTCTTCAGGCCGTGGCCGGTGATGAGCAGCACCACGCTGCCGCCGCCGGCGAAGGCGCCCTGCCGGGCCAGGCGGGCCGCGGCCGCCACCACCACGCCGCCGGCCATCTCGGCGAAGAGCCCCTCCGTCTCGGCCAGCGTGCGGATGCCTTCCAGCGCCTCGGCGTCGGTGGGGTCCTCGGCCGCGCCGCCGCTGCCGCGGATCACCTTGAGCGCCGACGGCCCGTCGGCCGGGTCGCCGATGGCCAGGCTGCGCACCAGCGTGTTGGGCTTCACCGGCTTGAGCACCTCGGCCCTGGTCTTCCAGGCCGTGACGATGGGCGCGCAGCCCTGGGCCTGGGCGCCGTGGATGGACACCGGCGTGTCGTCCACCAGGCCCAGCGCGGTGAGCTCGCCGAAGCCGCGCGCGACCTTGCCGATCATGCAGCCGCCGGCCATGGGCGCCACCACGTGGCGGGGCAGCGTCCAGCCGCGCTGCTCGGCCAGCTCGAAGGCGATCGTCTTCGAGCCCTCCGCGTAGTACGGGCGCAGGTTCACGTTGGCGAAGCCCCAGCCGCGCGCGCTGGAGATCTCCACGCACAGCCGGCTCACGTGGTCGTAGGAGCCGCGCACGCCCACCAGCGTGGCCCCGTACACCGAGGTGGCCAGCAGCTTGGCCGCCTCCAGCTGCTCGGGCACCAGGATGACGGCCGGCAGCCCGGCCGCGGCCGCGCCCGCCGCCACCGCGTTGGCCAGGTTGCCGGTGGACGCACATCCCACCACCGGCAGCTTCAGCTCCAGCGCGCGCGTGAGCGCCACCGCCACCAGCCGGTCCTTGAAGGAGAGAGTGGGATGGTTGCCGGCGTCGTACTTGACCCAGAGGTCGTCGATGCCGAGCCGGCGGCCGAGGCGGGGCGCGGGCAGCAGGGGAGTGAAGCCGGTGCCGATGCCCACCCGCGGCGCGCCCGTGATGGGCAGCAGCTCGCGGTAGCGCCACAGGTCGCGCGGTCGGGACGCGATCACTTCCTTGGTGAAGGTGGCGCGGGCCGCCTCCAGGTCGTACACCGCGTCGAGCGGGGCCCAGCACTCGGTGCAGGCGGCGATCAACGTGAGCGGGTAATCCTGACCGCAGCCGCGACAGCGCAGGGCGACGAGGTGGCTCATGGCGTTCTCCAGTCCGGCGTGAAAAAGAAAGGCCCCCGAGGGGTGATCCTCGGAGGCCATTTCGAACCCGATCCTGAGCGGTGGCTCTAGGGACCGGGCCTGGCCCCCGACGTAATCGGGCGCATGTGCAGGTGCAGGCGCATGGGCGCGACCGCGCGGGCCAGGATGCTCACACCCGGGAAGCTACGCCCGGAGCCGGGGGCCGGCAAGGCGCCGGCCTGTCATATGACAAGAACGCGCTTTCAAGCCGCCCCGCCCTCCAGACGTTCCCGTAGCCAGGCGCCAATTTCGTCGATCTCCGGCATGGAGACCGAGTGTTCGATGGGGTACTCGTGCCACTGCGCGTCGCGGCCGCCGGTGGCGTAGGCGGCGTGGGCGGCCTGGCCACTGGCCAGGGGCACCATCGGATCGTAGCGGCCGTGGCCGAAGAAGATGGGGGTGGCCCGGTTGGCCGCGCTGGCCTCATCCTCGCGGGTGGGGCCCAGCAGCTCGTAGCCGCTCAGGGCCACGATGCCGGCCAGCGTCTCCGGGTAGCGCACGCCGGTGAACAGGGCCACGGCCGCGCCCTGGCTGAAGCCGGCCAGCACCGTCCGCTCCGGCGGCACGCCCCGCTCCTTCTCCCGCGCCAGCAGCGCGCGCACCAGGCCGTCCGACTCGCGCACGTGGCGCTCGGTCTCGGCGCCCGCGCGGTCGAGCCCGGTGATGTCGTACCAGGCGGGCATGATCAGACCCATGTTGATGGTGACCGGCCGCCGCGGCGCGTGCGGGAACACGAAGCGCGTGTTGGGCAGCCGCAGGTGGGGCACCACGGGCTCGAAGTCGTGCCCGCTGGCCCCCAGGCCGTGCAGCCACACGATGGACGAGGTGGCGGCGCCTCGGGGTTCGACCTCGACACACGGCAGGAGCTCGGGCATGCCGGCTAGCTTAGAGCACGCGCGGCGGTCCGTGGCCGTGGAATGATGGGGCGCGTGGAGGCGGCTGCGTGAGGGTCCCCTGGATGTATCTCGGCATCGTCCTCGTGACGGCGGCGCCGGCGGACATCTGCGGCAACGAGTGCGACTTCGTCGAGCGCTGCCGCGGCGACGCGGTCGAGACGTGTGGGGGCGTGGACCAGTGCATCGGCCGCCATCCGACCCTGGACGTGTGCCAGGCGCCCAACGGGACCTGTGCCGAGTCCGACGGCTTCGCGCGGTGCGTCCAGGCGCCGGCCACGCGCTGCAGCGCCACCATGGCCGACCGCTGCGAAGGTGCGCTCCTGGTGAGCTGCTCCGCCGGCTTCCTGGTCGCGCGGGACTGCACGGCGTCCGGACTCGCCTGCGTGGGCACGCCGGCGCGTTGCGCGTCTCCGTGAGGCGCCGCTAGCGCGTGTAGGCGCTCACGTTCGAGGGCAGGGGCATGTCGGGCATGAGCTTCGGGTCTTCGATGGGCGCGCCCGGGACCAGGCTCAGGGGCAGCACGCCCGCCCAGACCGGCCAGGTCATGTCTTCCGCGTCGTCGACGGGCGGGCCGCTGCGCACCTTGGCCGAGGCCTCCTCGATGGGCAGGCGCAGCACCGAGGTGGCCTTCAGCTCCAGCGGGCTGGGCGGGCGCACCTGGGCCGAGCGGCCGCGCAGCACGTGCTCGACGATGGCGGTGAGGGCGGCGTCCTTCTCGGCCGCCTCCGTCACCTCCACCGCCGTGCCCAGCACCACCACCGAGCGGTAGTTCATCGAGTGGTGGAAGGCGGAGCGGGCCAGCACCAGGCCGTCCAGCAGCGTGACCGTGAGGCACACCGGCACCCCACCCGACAGCGTGCGCAACATGCGGCTGGCCGCCGAGCCGTGCACGTAGAGCACGTCCCCCACCCGCGCGTGGATGGTGGGGATGACGAAGGGCTGGCCCTCCAGCGCGAAGCCCACGTGGCAGAGCAGGCCCTCGTCCAGGATGGCGTTCACCTCCGCCCGCTGGAAGCGGCCGCGGTCGGGCAGGCGGCGCAGGGTGGTGCGGGAGGTGGCTGGAATGCTGGTCTTTGTTACAGTACAATCGTTCATAAATGGTGAAACAATATAGCCAGATCGGAGGACGCAGCGCAAGCGCCCTGGTGGCCAGCGTGGAGGCCTCCCTGCGCGAGGGCCGGCTGGCGCCGGGCGCGCCCCTGCCCACGGTGCGCGCGCTGGCCGCCTCCTCCGGGGTCAGCCCGGCCACGGTGGCCGCGGCCTACCGCCTGCTGCGCGACCGCGGCCTGGTGTCGGGCCAGGGCCGGCGGGGCACCCGGGTGACCCACCGCCCGCCCCTGAGCGCTCCCGCGCCGCCGCCGGTGGCGGCCGGGCTGCGCGACGTGGCCAACGGCAACCCCGATCCCCGGCAGCTCCCGCCGCTCAAGCCGCTGCTGGCGAAGCTGCGCGCGCCGGTGCGCCTCTACGACGAGGCCGCGCGCGACGAGCGGCTGTGCGCGCTGGCCGCGCGCCAGTTCGAGGCGGACGGCATCGACGCGGCGTCGCTGTGCGTGGTGGCGGGCGCCCTCGACGGCGTGGAGCGCGTGCTGCAGGCCCACCTGCGCGCGGGGGACGCGGTGGCGGTGGAGGACCCGGGCTACAGCGGCGTGCTCGACCTGGTGGCCGCGCTGGGCCTGGTGGCGGAGCCGGTGGCCGTCGACGACGCGGGCCCGCAGCCCGAGGCGCTGGAGCGCGCCCTGAAGGCCGGCTGCCGCGCGCTGGTCCTCACCCCCCGCGCGCAGAATCCCACCGGGGCCGCGCTCGACGCCCCCCGTGCGCGCGACCTGCGGCGGGTGCTCGACCGTCACCCGGACGTGCTGGTGGTGGAGGACGACCACGCCGGCCCCGTGGCCGGCACGCCCGCCTTCTCGCTGTCGCCCGGGCGGCGGCGCTGGGCGGTGGTGCGCTCGGTCTCGAAGACGCTGGGCCCGGACCTGCGCCTGGGCGTGCTGGCCGCCGACGCGGGCACGGTGGCCCGCGTGCAGGGCCGGCAGTCGCTGGGCCAGGGCTGGGTGAGCCACCTGCTGCAGGAGCTGGTGGCCGCGCTGTGGAGCGACGCGGCCACCCAGAAGCGCCTGCGCCGCGCCACCGTGCACTACGCGGAGCGGCGGGAGGCGCTGCTCGAGGCCCTGCGCGGCCACGGCCTGGCCGCCCACGGCCGCTCGGGCATGAACGTATGGGTGCCGGTGCTCGAGGAAGCGGCCACCATCGCGCGCCTGGCCGCGGCCGGCTGGGCGGTGCGGGCCGGCGAGCGCTACCGGCTGAAGAGCGGCCCGGCCGTCCGCATCACCGTGTCGCTCCTGGAGGGCGACGACGTCCCCCGCGTGGCGGCGGCGGTGGCGGCGGCCGTGCGGCCGGCCGCGGCGCGCACGGCGTGACGGACCTCACGCCGCGCCGGCGGTGGTGATGCCGGAGCACGGGGTTTCGCGCTAGGATCGCGGCCTACGACGATGCAGCTCCGCACCAGCCCCATCGGCAGCAACGGCGGCCTCCTCATCGAAGGCCCGCCCGGGACGCGCCTGGACGACCTCGACCGGGCCGAGGTGATCGCGCTCTTCAAGAGCACGGGCCTGGTGCTCTTCCGCGGGTTCGAGCCGGACGACGCGGCCTTCCACCGCTTCGGCGGGCGCTTCACCGACCGCTTCCTGGTCGACCCCACGCCCGAGCGCGTCTCGCAGCCCGTGGCCGCCGAGGTGCAGACGGTCACGCTGGGCCAGGGCCCGCTGAGCTTCCACTACGAATACGGCCTGACTCCGTTCCGGCCCGACATCCTCTGGCTCTACTGCTCGCGCCCGGCCGACACCGGGGGCGAGACGACGGCCTGCGACGGCGTGCTGGTCTGGCAGCGCCTGCGGGAGGAGACGCGCGCGCTGCTGGCCGAGAAGCGCGTGGAGTACCTGCTGCAGGTGCGCGAGTTCACGTGGCGCGGGTTCTTCGGCATCCCCGAGGAGGGCGAGGAAGGGCAGGCCCGGCTGCGGGGCCGGCTGGAGGGCGTGCCGGGCCTGGCCTATCGGATCCACCCCGACAACACGCTGACGCTGCGCTACCGCGCGCTGGCGCTGGGCCATCCGCGCCATTCGCAGGCGGACGCGTTCCTGGCCAACGTCCTGCCCGGCGCCTACCCGAGCTTCAAGCCCCAGTTCGAGGACGGCACCCCCCTGCCCTGGCCCCTCATCGAGGAGCTGTTCGCGGTCACCGCGGAGTGCGAGGTGGTGGTGGAGTGGAAGGCGGGCGACGTGGCCGCCATCGACAACACGCGCTGGATGCACGGCCGCCGCGGCTTCACCGGCGACCGCCGCGTGCTCAGCCTGACCGCCTACGCCGACCTCGCCGCAAAATAGCCCGCCGAACCTGCCACAATCCGGGCTGCATCACCCTGCGAGGAGGTAGGCATGCGACGCCTGGCGCTCGTCCTGGCCGTCTCTCTCCTGGCCCTGCCCGCGGCCGAGGCGCGGACGGCCAAGCCCGTGCTGCACGGCCGCCACTGGGTGGCCGTCACCGGCAAGCCGCTGGCCGCCACCGCCGGGGCCATGACGTTCGTGAAGGGCGGCAACGCCGTCGACGCCGCCTGCGCCATGCTGGGCGCCACCAGCACCATGTGGGACACGCTGGGCTGGGGCGGCGAGACGCAGGCCCTCATCTACGACCCGCACGCGAAGAAGGTGATCGCCATCAACGCCCTGGGCGTGGCGCCCAGCGGGGCCACGCCGCAGTACTTCGCCTCCAGGAACATGCCCTACCCGCCGGAGTACGGGCCGCTGGCCGCGGTGACGCCGGGCACCCCGGGCGGGCTGCTCACCATGCTGGCCGAATACGGGAAGCTGAGCCTCAAGGACGTGCTCGACCCGGCCATCCAGATGGCCGACGGCTACCCGATCGAGCGCCAGCTGGCCGACACCATCGAGCGCTTCAAGCCCCGCCTCAAGCAGTGGCCCTACTCGAAGGCGGTGCTGCTGCCGCACCTGGGCGACGCGCGCGAGGCGCCGCGGGCGGGCGAGGTGTTCAAGCAGCCGGAGCTGGCGGCCACGCTGCGCAAGCTGGTGGAGGCGGAGCAGGGCGCGCGCCAGGCCGGCAAGTCGCGCAAGGAGGCGATCTACGCCGCCTACGAGCGCTTCTACAAGGGCGACATCGCGCAGGAGATCGTGCGCGGCACCCGCGAGCAGGGCGGGCTCTTCACGATGGAGGACCTGGCCCGCTGGAAGGTCTACGTCGAGGAGCCGGTGCACGCGAGCTACAAGGGCATCGAGGTCTACAAGCTCAACACCTGGGTGCAGGGCCCGGTGCTGCTGCAGGCGCTGAACATCCTGGAGAACGCCGACCTCAAGAGCATGGGCTACAACAGCGCCCGCTACATCCACACGCTCTACCAGGCCATGAACCTGGCCTTCGCCGACCGCGACTTCTACTATGGCGATCCCTACTTCCCGCCCGAGGAGCCGCTGCGGGGCCTGCTCTCCAAGGAGTACGCGAAGGCACGCTACGCGCAGATCAAGTGGGACCGCAACGACGCGGCCGTGAAGCCGGGCGATCCCTATCCCTTCCAGGGCGGCACCAACCCGTACGCGGACGTGCTGGCCAAATGGCCGCCGGCGCCGCGCACGGGCAAGCCCTCCACCGAGTGGCAGGTGAGCGACCGCGACGCGTTCCGCGAGGGCTTCTTCGCCGGCACCACCTCCATCGAGGCCGCCGACGAGGAGGGCTGGGTGGTCTCGGTCACGCCCAGCGGCGGGTGGATGCCGGCCGTGATCGCCGGCCGCTCCGGCATCGGGCTCAGCCAGCGCATGCAGAGCTTCGTGCTCGACGCGGCCGAGAGCCCCTTCAACGTGCTGGAGCCGGGCAAGCGGCCGCGGGCCACGCTCACCCCCAGCCTGGCCCTGAAGGACGGCAGGCCCTTCCTGTCCTTCGCCGTGCAGGGCGGCGACTCGCAGGACCAGAACCTCCTGCAGTTCTTCCTGAACGTGGTGGAGTTCGGCATGGACGTGCAGGAGGCCACCGAGGCCGCCAACTTCAACAGCTACCAGATGCGCAGCTCGTTCGGCGCCCACGAGTCGGAGCCGGGGCGCATGACGCTGGCCGAGTCCATGCCGCCCTGGCTGCGCGGCGAGCTGCAGCGGATGGGCTACAAGCTCGACTTCGAGGAGCGCACGTCCGGGCCCATCAACGCCATCTTCTTCGACCAGGAGCACGGCACCTTCTGGGGCGGCTCCAGCCACCACGGCGAGGACTACGGGATCGCCTGGTAGGCGCGTGGTCCGCGTCTTCGAAAGCGCCGGCCGGGCCCTCGTCCGCCTCCTGAACGCCGCCGGGCCGGAGGGGGTGGCGGACCTCGAGGTGGAGAAACGGCTGCGGGAGACGCTGCCCGCGCTGGCCCCCGGGCTGACGCTGCGCGCGGTGCGCTACCGCGGCCTGCAGAGCAAGGGCATCCGCATCCAGGTCACGGGTGTGTGCCCGCACCTCGCGACCGCGCCGCGCGGCGACGGCCCCCTGGTGGAGCTGGGCGACGATCGCCTGGACGGGCGTCTCTTCTTCATGGGCCCACCGGCACCGCTGCGCGCCGTCATGGACCGTGCGGCCCGCGGCCTGCTCGCGGAGCTGCTCGACATGAGCCTGCTGAGCCCGGGGTCGTTGCGCATCGGGGGCGGCGTGTTGAGCGTGGACCTCCCGCAGCGGAGCCGCGGCTTCTGGTGGGAGGCGGTCGTGGAGCTGGGGCGGCCCACCTTCCTGCTGGCCCGGCTGCTGCAGGAGCCGCCCGACACCGCCGAGCGCCTCGGCCGCAACGCCCTGCACGATCCCGACGCCGACGTGCGCCTGGCCAACCTGACCACCCTCGTGCAGGAATACGCCGGACATCCCCGGACCGCCGACGTCCTCCGCCAGGCGGTGAAGCAAGTGGACCCGTCGATGCGGCTGGCGGCCGCCCTGGCCCTGGCCGACGAGGGCCGGCCCGTGCTGTCCGACCTGGCCCGCACCGCACCCGACGACTGTGCGGCGGCCGCCATCGCCGCCCTGGGCACGCTGCCGCTCGACACGTTGCGGCAGATCCTCGATTGGGCGCTTTCGCCCCGGCCGGGGGACGCGGCGCCGCTCCGCCCCCTTTCGGCCCGGGCCTGCGTCGACCTGCTGGCCCGGACGCGCGAGCCCGACGCCGTGGACCTGCTGGCCCGGGCGGCGGCCACGGCGCACACCGCGATGGCGCTGGCAGCGGTGCGGGCCCTGGCCCGCATCCCGACCGTGGCGGTGGTCGCGGCCCTGCAGGAGGTGGCCCGCACGCAGGCGGATGGAGACGTGATCTTCGCCGCCCGCGACGCCGTCTCCGACCTCACGCGCGACCTGGGCGTCGCGCCCGGCCAGCTCTCGCTGAGCGGCGGCCAGGCGGGCGAGGTCACGCTGGCCGAGGACACGGCCGGCCGCCTGTCCCGTGCCGACGGCCGCGATGGCGAGGACCCCGCATGAAGCCGGCCGACCTGTCGGGCCTGGCCGCGCGGCTCTCCACCCCCGCCTTGCCGGTGCAGGTGAGCACCCACTCCGACGGTGAAGGCGGGTCGAACGTGTACATCACGGTCGACGGGCTGGCCCGCGACGGCGTGAGCTTCCGCCGCCAGCCGTTGCGGATGGAGCCCTCGCCCCGGGCGCCCATGGCGGATGACGCGCCGCTGAAGCTGTTCGACCACCGGCAGCCGCCGGGCGTGGACGTCGGCGATCCGCGCTTCGACGCCGAGTTCGTGGCCCTCGGCGTGGCGGCCCGCGTGCTGGCCCGCCTCGACGCCCCCACGCGCGCGGCCGCGCTCGCGCTGGTCACGGGATCGGTGCGCGTGGCGCGCGTGGGCCTGGCCGAGGGCAGCCTCGAGGTGGAGGTGCCGGCCTCGGGCTTCGCCCGCGGCCACCCCGGGCTGGAGACGGCCGGCCGGGCGGCCGTGGCCCTGGCCCGCCTGCTGGCACCGCCCCTGGACGTGGACGCGCGCCTCGTCGAGAACCTGCGGCGCGATCCGGAGCCGGGCGTGCGCCTGCAGAGCCTGCTCGCGCTGGTGGGCCACCTGCCGGAGGGGTCCGCGCGGCGGGAGGCGCTGCGCCAGGCCGCGCGCGACCCGGCGCCCGCGATCCGGCTCCACGCCGCGCTGGCCCTGGGCGACGAGGGCCACGCGCTGCTGGTGGCCCTGGCCGACGACACGGCCGCGCCCGACGACTGCAGCGCGCACGCCGTGCGGGCGCTGGGCGCGGCCTATCCGGCGGCGCGGGCCGAGGCGACGCTGGCCCACGGGCTCACGCGTCCCGCCCGCCACGAGACGACGGCGGCCTGCATCTCCACCCTGGTGTCGCAGGGACCGGCGGCCGCGGGCGCGCTCGGGCGGGCCCTGGTGGCGGCGCCGGCCGACTTGGCCGAGACGCTCGCCATCGCCGTGGCCGGATGTGGGCCCGCGCTGGCGGAGGCGCCGCTGCTGGCCGCCCTGGCCACGGGCGACGCCGCCCGTGAGCGCGCGGCCGCGCGGGCCCTGGCCCGCGTGGGCACGGCGGCCTCCGTGCTGCCGCTGCGGGAAGCGGCGGCCCGCCGCCTGGCCGGCCCCCTGCGGGGACTGGTGCACGAGGCCGTGGCCGCGATCCAATCGCGCATCGCCGGCACGCCGGGCACGCTGTCGCTGGCCGACCCGCACGCGGCCGGCCAGCTCTCGCTCAGCGACCCGCCGGACGGGCGCGTCGCCCTCACCGGCGACGCGCCGCCCGCCCCGCCCTCAGGGAAGCGGTAGCCCGAACGTCGACCCCAGGAACACGGCCATCTGGGCCCGCGTGGTGGGCTGGCCGGGACAGTAGAGCGGCGGGCTGTTCGAGCAGCCGTTGGCCACGTGCCGCCGCACCAGCTCCTCCGCCCAGCGGGCGAAGGGGTCGTTGGGCGGCAGGTCCTGGAACACGCCGACGGCCGGCGGCGGGAGGTAGCCGCTGCCCTCCTCGGTGAGGAGCAGGAAGGGCGCCATCTGCCCGCGCGTAGTGGCCGCGTCGGGACAGTAGCGCAGCGGGTTCGTCCCGCAGCCGCCGGTCACGCCGCGGTGGAACAGCTCCTCCGCCCAGCGCGCGAAGGGGTTGGCCGCCGGCAGGTCGGCGAAGAGGCCCTGCGCCGGCGGCGGCATGTAGGACGTCCCCTCCTTGGAGCGCAGCAGGAACACCGCCATCTCGGCCCGGCTGGTGCTGGCGTCGGGGCAGAAGCGCCGGGGGGCCGTGGCGCAGCCGGAGGTGACGCCGGCCATGTAGAGCGCCTCCGCCCAGCGCCAGGCGAAGTGGCCCACCGGCACGTCGGCGAAGACCGGCCGGCGCAGCGCGAAGTCGATGTTCGGCGTGGTGACGTCGAGGGCGGCCGTGACAGGGGCGCCCTGCGTCACCGTGCAGGAGGGCTCGCAGGTCCTGTTGTCGTAGAGCTCGTCCACGTGGTTGTCGTAGCTGTCGGTCACCACGCGATAGGTCCCGGGCGGCACCCCCTCGAAGCTGTAGAAGCCCTGGTAGTAGCTGGCGGTGTCCACCACGTCGGTGCCGGAATAGAGTCGCGCGAAGCCCGACACCGACGCCCCGGTGACCTCGTCCACCACCCGCCCCGTGATGCGGCCCAGGCGGTTCAGCGTGAAGTCGACGCCGCTCGTGGCCTGGGCGGCGGTGACGGCGATGGGCGTTCCCGACGTGGGGACACAGGACGGGGAAGCGCAGGGCAGCTCGCGGTACAGCTCGGACAGGTAGGTGGAGTTGAAGGCCACGGCGAAGTAGGCTCCCGTGGTCAGCCCCTCCACCCGGAAGGCACCGCCGGTCATGTAGCTGGAGTCGGCGAAGGTACCGTCGGAGCGGTAGACGTCGACGCGGGCCCCGTCGAGGGGCGCGCCCGAGGCCTGGGCGCGCACGGATCCCGTGAGCCACCCGCCGCGCACGAGCTGGAAGTTGATCCCCCCCACCGACATCCCCGCGGGCACGACGATGGGCGTTCCGTCCGTGGGCGAACACGTGGGCTCGCAGGGCCGGTTGTCGTAGCTCTCGTCGAGGAAGGTGTCGGATTCCGTGTAGGCGAAGTAGGTGCCCCCGGAAAGGCCGCCCACCGACCAGTCACCCTGGAGGTCGGTGTACCGCGAACCCACGTAGTTGCCGTTCCCGTTCACCAGCACGACGTTGACGCCGCTGGCGGGGGCGCCGGCGCCGTCCGTGACGCGGCCGGCCACCGCGGACAGGGGGGTGAGGGAGAAGTCGATGCCGGTGCGGTTCTGGCCGGCGGTCACCGCCACCGGTGTCCCGCTGGTCGGATCACAGGACGAGGGGCAGGGGATGTTGTCGTACAGCTCGCTCGCGTGCGCGGACTCCCGCACGCCCACGAACACGCTGCCGGTGGGCAGGTCGAACACGGTGTAACGGCCTTCGAGGTCGGTGTAGTTCGAGGCGATCGCGTCGCCCGCCGCATCGTAGACGGTCACGTTGGCGCTGACGAGCGGCGCCAGGGAGGGACCGTCCACCACCCGCCCGCTGACCTTGCCGCCCAGCGCGAGCCGGAAGTCGATGCCGGTCACCACGCTGCCCGGCCCCACCAGGATGGGCGTGCCGCTCGTGGGCGTACATTCCGGCTGGCAGGGATGTCCGTCGTAGAGCTGGTTCAGGTAGACCTCATCTTCGGCGACGGCGAAGTAGGTGCCCGCCAGCAGCCGGTTGATGACGTACGTCCCGTCGTCGCCCGTCCTCGCTGATCCCCGCCAGCTGCCGTCCGCGTCGTAGAGGTCGACGTCGACGTCCGGCACCGGCGTGAGCTGGGCGGCGTCGAGGATCGTCCCGGCCACGCTCGCCCGCGGCACCAGCACGAAGTTGACGTTGGGTGTGTTGCGCCCGTCCTGCACGGTCACGGGCGTGCCGGTCACGGGGTCGCAGCCCAGGTCGGGGCAGGGGATGTCGTTGAACAGCTCGTCGTTGTACGTGAAGGCATCGGTGACCACGTAGTAGACGCCGGGAGCCAGGCCCTCGCTCGCGTAGGCGCCGTTCTCGTCGGCGTGCGCAAATTCGACCAGTGAGCCCTGGGCGTTGTGGATGTGCACGTGTTCGCGGATCGGCCCGCCGGTCCGCGCGTCGATGAGGCGGCCGCTGAGCGTGCCCGTGGCGGCGCCGCTCGCCTCGCGCGCGGGCGCGGCGTGCAACGGCCGTGGCCAGGCGGCCATCTCGCGCGCCAGCTCGCGCAGCGCGCGCCGCACGCGCGCCTGCTCCTCCATGGCCGCGTGCACCTGGGCCCAGGGCTGGCCCCGCAGGCCGTCGAGGACCTGCTCGGACCGGGCGTCGATCCGCCGGGCCTGGCGAATGAAGTACGTGCCCGGATCGGAGACGTGGGCCCGCGCCCGATGGGCCGCCAGGCGCAGCCCGTCCGCGCGCTCGGCCAGCCGCCGCCACTCGCTCCGCGCCGCCGCCACGGCCGGGCGCTCGGCGGCCCCGGCCTCGGCGCCCATGGCCGGAACGGCCGCCAGGGCCGCCAGGACGCCCAGCACCAGCACCGATCCACGCATCGAGACCTCCCGGGGGCGCGAGGGCCCTCCATACAGATATGGGTCCGGACGCCAGAACATTACGCCGGCGCGTCAGAAAGAGGCGGAAAACCGTGTTGCGCGCGCCCGATGGGACCCTCGAAGGTGGCCGTGGTCTTGTACAGCTCGAAGCGGCCGTCGCCGGCCTGGCGGGCGCAGCGGGCCCGGATCTTCTCCATGGCGGCGGCGGAGAGGGGGCGGAAGCCGCGGGCGATCTTCAGGTCCTGCCCCAGCACGTCCAGCGAGTCGATGCCGGTGACGGTCACCGCCACCGGCAGGCTCATGGCGTAGCGCAGGGCGTCGCGGGCCGACACCGCCCGCTTCTCGAGCATGGCGCCCGTGCCCCCGAACGGCTTCATGCCGATGGCCGCCATGCCCCGCCGCCGCACCTCCGGCAGCACCCCGGTGGCGAAGCTGCGGAAGCTGCCGTCGAAGCAGTTGAGCGGGAGCTGGACGGTGTCGAAGGGGAACCCGCGCTTCAGCATCTCCAGGTGGATGGACGGGTCCTTGTGGCCGGTGAAGCCCACGAAGCGCACCTTGCCCTGCTGCTGTGCGCGCCGCAGCGCCTCGAGCACGCCGCCCTTCGCGTAGTGCCGCTCGGGGTCGTTTCCGTAGACCACCTCGTGCACCTGCCAGAGGTCGAGGTGGTCGGTGCGCAGACGCCTCAGCGACTCCTCGAGCTGGGCCATGGCCGTGGCCCGCCCGCGGCCATGGCTGCAGACCTTGCTCATGAGGAAGACGCGGTCGCGGCGGCCCTTCAACGCGAGCCCCATCAGCCGCTCGGAGCGGCCGTCGTGGTATTCCCACGCGTTGTCCATGAAGGTGATGCCGCCGTCGACGGCCTCCTGCACGATGCGCACGGCGGTGCGGTCGCTCTTGACCAGGCCCAGGTGGTAGCCGCCCAGGCCCAGCGCCGAGACCGTCGCCCCCGTGCGCCCCAGCGGCCGGCGCGGGATCTCGCCCGCGGCGCCGCGTCGCTTCCTCGCGCTGGCCATCCGTATCCCTCCTTGGCTTGGACACCAGTCTACCGGCACGGTTCCTGCACATACATGGGCCATGGCGGAAGACGTCGCGCAGGACACGGTCCGCGCCGGGCTCAGCGAGGAGGAGATGCGGGAGAACATCATCCGCCTGGCCTTCGGCGGGGACCGGGACCGCTTCGAAGAGTTCTGCCGGACGATCCGCAGCGGCATCCCCGACAACACGGGGGCCGTCATGCGCGGCAGTTCCGTCACCGGCAGGCGCTGGGAGGACGGCGCCCCCTTCGATGCCGACGGCCCCGGCACCAGCGACCTCGACCTCACGCTGGTGGGCGGCGACGTGGTCGCGCTCTACGACGCCCTCACCGGCTTCTACATCCCCGGCGTCCACAGCAAGCCCATCAGCGAGAAGGACCCGGACATCGCGCCCGGCCTGCTGCCCCTGCGCTCGCGCCTCATGGACATGGTGAAGCGGCCGGTGAACATCCAGGCCACGCGCGACTTCGTGATGTACGTGCGCGAGCACCTCATGGGCCAGCCGTACCTCACGCTCTGCGGCACGTGCGAGGGGGAGCCATCCTCCGGCTCCTGAGCTACAACATCCGCTACGGGGGCGCCGGCCGCGAGGACGCGCTGGCCGCGGTGGTGCGCTCGTGTGCGCCCGACCTGGTGATCTTCCAGGAGGCCACGCGCCCGCAGGTGGTGGCCCGCCTGGCCGCCGCCACCGGCATGGCCACCTGGGGCGCGCGCGAGGACCACTCGCTCGGCTTCATGAGCCGGGTGGAGGTGCTGTCCCACCAGTGGGTGCGCCCGCCGGCCCTGCGCCGCGCCTTCCTGGAGCTGGAGCTGCGGGGGCTGCGCCTCTTCGGCGTGCACCTCTCCGCCATCCACTCGGACTGGAACGAGCAGCGGCGCCTGCGCGAGCTGCGCGCGCTGCTGGGCGCCATCAAGCAGCACCAGGACGGCTTCCACCTGCTGGCCGGTGACTTCAACACCCTGGCCCCGGGCGAGGAGCTGGACATGCGGCGCCTGCCGCGCCGGCTCAAGGTGCTGGCCTGGCTGGGCGGCCGGCGCATCCGCTGGCAGACGGTGCAGGCCATGCTCGACGCGCGCTACGTGGACGGCTTCCGCGCCCGCCACGAGGCGGACGCCGGCTTCACGTTCCCCACCTGGGACCCGCACGTGCGCCTCGACTACGTCTTCGTGCCCGCGGCCGGCGCGGCCCGGCTCACCGAGTGCCGCGTGGCCGGCGACGGCGCGCCCCTGCAGGCCGCCTCCGACCACCTGCCCCTGCTGGCCGAGATCGAGGAGCCCTAGTTCGAGCTCCGGCGGAGGGCGGCGGTGGCGGCGCCCACGATCATGCCCACGATGACCGTGAAGGCCATCCAGAGCGTGAGCTGCGGCACGGCCCCGATCCAGAACCAGGTGCCGAGCACGCCCATGGCGCGGGACGCTAGTCCCGCCGCCCGGCGTGCGTCAACCCTCGCGCCAGAGCGGCATGCGCGGCACCACCTCGTCTTCGCCCAGCTCCGCGCACAGCGCGGTCAGCGCGTCGCGCCGTGCCCCGCGCCAGCGCAGGTCGTCGAGCGACTCGGCCAGCGGCACGTCCGTGCGCAACGTGGCCAGGCGCCGGTACAGGAGCACCTCCTCGCGCCCGACGCGCAGGCTCTCGGCCAGGGACGGCGCGCCCCGCACCGACACCGCCCATTCGCGCTCGCGGTCGGGGATGTCCTCCAGGCGGCGGTAGTGGGCCAGCACGGCGGCCGCGCTCTTGGCTCCCCAGCGGGGCAGGCCCGGGTAGCCGTCGGCGGAGTCGCCCACCAGGGCCAGCCAGTCGGGGATCGACGCGGGGTCCACGCCGAACTTGGCCCGCACGCCGTCCGCGTCGAGGAGGATCTGCCGGCGGCGGTCGAAGCAGACCACGCGCCGCTCGCGCACGCACTGGGTGAGGTCCTTGTCCGGCGAGCAGATCACGACCTGCTCCACGCCCTCGGCCGGGGCCCAGCGGGCCGCGGCCGCGGCCAGCGCGTCGTCGGCCTCGAACTCGACCATGCGCCAGGCCACGATGCCCAGGGCCTCCGTCATGCGCTCGGCCAGCGGGAACTGCGCGTGCAGCTCCTCGGGGATGCCGTCGCTCGTCTTGTAGCCCGCGAAGAGCGTGTTGCGGAAGGACTCGATCACGGTGTCGAAGGCGCAGGCCACGTGGGTCACGTCGGGCGCGGCCAGCAGGGCCAGCAGCGAGCGCATCATGCCCCGCGTGGCCCCCACCGCCCGCCCGTCGGGCGCCGCGGCCGGCGGCGCGCCGAAGTGGGCGCGGAAGAGCTCGTAGGTGCCGTCCACGAGGTGGATCTTCACGGCCGTGAGTATGCCGCCTTTGGGCGTCTGGGGGCGAAGCCCCTTGGGGGTCTGGGGGCGAAGCCACGAAGTGGCGGGAAGCCCCCAGTGCGGCGGGATGGGCTTGCCCATCCCGCATAGCAAGAAGCTCAGAATGGGACATGCCCACCGTCGCGCTCACGCGCCCGGTCTCGCAGAGCCTCGGCCGCTGCGAGCTCACGCACCTCGAACGCGTTGCCGTGGACGTGGCCCGCGCGCAGGCCGAACACGAGGCGTACGAGGCGGAGCTGCGCGCGCTGGGCTGCCGGGTGATCCCGCTGCCCGCCACCCACGATCTCCCGGACGCGGTGTTCGTGGAGGACACGGCGGTGGTGGTGGACGAGGTGGGAGTCCTCACCCGCCCGGGCGCACCCTCGCGGCGCCCGGAGATCGCGAGCATGGCCGCGGTGCTGGCGCGTTTCCGCGAGCTGCGCACCATCGAGGCCCCGGCCACGCTCGACGGCGGCGACGTGCTGGTACTCGGCCGGGAGGTGTTCGTGGGCCTCTCGCGCCGCAGCAACGCCGCCGGCGTGGCCCAGCTCGGGGTCGCCCTGGCCCCGTTCGGCTACACGGTGCGGGGCCTGCCCGTCACGGGCGCGCTCGATCCCTCGACCATTTACTACCTTACCAATAACAACATCATCGACCGCGCCGCCACCCCCAACGCCATCGCGGCCAACACGGTCGGGACCTCCGGCGCCTGGGCGCTCACTCCGGGCTTCCTCGCTCTGGACTTTTACGCCAATGTCGCAAGCGGCGCGCTCAGCACCCTCACGAACGATGTCCGGTTCGTGAACAACACGCCCGACATTCGCGCCACGCT
>Ga0111538_10001959_pt1 | contig 28874 bp, 21 predicted proteins | sample SoiMethybrSBSTD1_FD_79669 | JGI IMG/M metagenome (GOLD analysis project Ga0111538, IMG submission 79669) | Bulk soil microbial communities from a Populus tree surrounding site in Tennessee, USA - Soil MetaG P. TD hybrid SBSTD1 (version 2)... | ecosystem: Environmental > Terrestrial > Soil >... | reverse complement strand
TCGCGCGCGTGTAGTAAAAGCTCTGAAAGATCTGCACCAGCGACCGCGACAGTCCAAACGTGGTCGACATCGATCGCACACCGCCGCCATGCGTGTCGAGGTCCGTTCGCAAGTCGACGAACAGATCGCGCCGCGGACGGTAACGCGCATCGACATTCACCGGCGAGAAACGTCGCGGCACGCCGCCGTAAACAAATCCCGACAACGTGTTAACCGGATAGAACTGGTTACGCCGGTTGAGTTGCAGCGCGCCACCGAAAAACGGATCGAAGAAATATTTCCCGCGTAGCGTGATCGTCAACGCTTCGTACGGCTGACTCGACAACGACGGCCGGTCTTCACGTCGCGACGCTTCCACCGCGGCACTGCTGACGTTTTCAGTCGAGCGACGCGTGAAGAAACGGTTCGCGATACCGAACTCGATCTCGTTCGTGTCGGCAATCGCGTCGCTGTAGTCGAAAAGAATAATGCGATTGAAGTTGTTGATGCCGGCGAGTCGACGATAGACGACGTACGGCTCGATCACGTGACGGAAGAAGAAGCTGCCTCCCTTGCGATGGAAATCTTTCGCAAATGCGGGCGGCCGCACGTCGAGCTCAAACTCGCCGTAGCTGCGCGTGATGTTTTGGCTCAACACATCGCGGTTCGTCGGATCCAATGAATTTGAGTAGAACGTCACGCGGCCGTTGGCGGAAGCAGTTACAGACCAGCCGGCAAAGCTCAACGGCAGTTCAAATCGTGGATTGAAATCGAGGCGCTGCACGATCGACGGCGTGATGATCGGATTGCCGAGCACTTCGTTCAGAAACTGGATCGGATCTTCAACCGTCTCTTTTCGACTGACGCCTTCCGCCGCGCCGGTGAACGAATAGTAGACCGGAAGGTTTTTCAGAAAGCTGAGAATGGTGGGCCGCTTGTCGATGCTGATGCTCGGCAACTGTCGAATGCGAACGCGCGCGTTCGTCAGCGACGTGACCTGAGTGCGGGCCAGGAAATTGAAACTGTATTCGTCGTGGTCCTTGTTTACGAAAACCTGCGACGTCTCTTCCGGCGAGATTGCCTGTTGAATGTTGTCGGAGAAGACCTGCCTAAACGCCAGGTTCGAAGTGATGTTCACGTCAGCCGCCGCGATGAAACCGTTCTTGAAATAGTGAACGCCGTCGACGTAGAAACTCGACCCGCCCTGATCGGGGTTGGCCGCGGATGCTTCTGGTCCAAAGATGCGATCCTTGACGGTGTAGAAGCCGGCGTTGAGATACGAGCGCGAGTTGGCGCGTGTGCGCAGGTCGCCCCCGAAGCCCAAGCCCCGCTGCGTGTAGATGTCGCTGCGGAACGTGAAGTCAGCGGAACGACCGAGCGTTTGATAATAAGCGGTCGACAAACGCGCGCCTTTCGCACCCGATCCGCCGAACGTCGGCGTCAAAAAACCTGAAGCGCGATCGCGAGGCTTGATCGAAACCGACGCGTACGGCAGGTAGAACACCGGAACGTTTTTGAATCGCAGTTTCGGCGAGTAGACGCGCACGCGATCTCCGGTCTTGATCGTCGCCTTGCTCGCGTTAAAGCTCCACTTGGGAACGTCTTCATCGCAGGCCGTGACCTGCACGTTGGTCGCGACGATTGTGTCGAGACTGATCTTTTCGACGCGATCGGCGGTGAAATAAACACGCGTGCCGTCCTGTGTTTGGTTCGTGAAGCCGGTTGAGTCGAGGAAGTATCCGGTCTTGGTGCGATAGTTCCACTCGGCGCGCGAGCCGGTAATGCGCTGTTGATCGGCCTGATCGAAAACTACGCTTCCTTCCGCGACGAGTCTGTTCTCTGCTTCGTAAACAGTGACCTTGTCGGCCTGAAGACGGTACGTGCCGATGCGCGCGTCGACGTTTCCTTCGTATAAAAAGACGCGCTTGTTTTCCGGTCCCGAGGCGGACTGTTTACTCGACTCGACTTTGAGCTCATCGGTCGCGACGCCCTGCACAGCGCCGCGTTGCGGCGGACGACGCTGCACCGGTTGATCCGTATTCAGTGGATTGACGTTTGGTGTGTCGGTGATCGGATTCGTAACTTTCCGATCGACGGGATTCGTTTGCTGTGCAAGTGCAAACTGGCAAGCCAGTAGGAGGCACAAGGTTACCAGGGGCGCACGAGTCATAGGGCTCGTGGATGCTAACACGAAGAGCGCATCCGTGTAATCCGTGTTTGTTTTTCTGATGTTATTATCCGGCGCGTGTCTCTTAAGCTAATGATTGTGGCCGGTGAGCCGTCGGGTGACGCGCACGCGGCAGCACTGGTAAACGCCCTCCAAAAAAAATCTTCACTGATCGAGTACTTCGGTGCGACAGGACCACTAATGCGCGCCGCGGGTGTCGAGACGGTCGTCAACTCGGACGAGCTCGCGATCATGGGCATCCTGGAAGTCGCGCAGGTGTTTCCGAAGTTCATCGCTGCGTTTCGCACCTTGAAAACCGCTGCGATCGAACGACGGCCGGATGCAGTGGTGCTGGTCGACTGGCCCGAGTTCAACTTGCGACTCGCGAGTGCCATTCACCGCCGCGGAATCAAAATCATTTACTACATCAGTCCGCAACTATGGGCGTGGCGTCCGCGTCGGATCAACCGCATCAACCGCGACGTCGATCTGCTCTTGTCGATTCTTCCGTTCGAAGCTGAGTGGTACAAGTCGCGCGGCGTGGACCATGTCGAGTTTGTCGGACATCCACTGGCGGATGAAGTTAGACCGCGGATCGGGCGCGAAGAGTTTTGTAGTCAACATGATTTAGATCCGAAGCAGCCGATCGTCTCGTTCTTGCCAGGAAGCCGGCGCAAGGAGTTGGAACGAATCCTCCCGCCGATGGCCAATGCAATCCGTAAGCTGAAAGAGACGCGTCCGGAAATCCAACCCGTAATCGTCGTCGCACCGAGCCGCACGATCGAAGAAACAAAACAGATACTCGCCGGCATAAACTCAATCACGATGGTCCATGGACAGACTCGCGAAGCTCTCGCCGCTTCCGACGCCGCCGCCATCGCCAGCGGAACGGCCACACTCGAAGGTGCGCTGCTCGAGACGCCGATGGTAGTCGTCTATAAAGAGTCGGCAGTCAACTGGCACACGCTGGGCCGGCTGATCACGGTCCCTCACTATGGTCTCGTGAACCTCGTCGCGGGCAGCGAGATCGCAACCGAGTTAATGCAAACGGATCTCACCGCCGACAACCTGGTCCAGGAATTAATCAAACTCCTTGATCCAAAACGAAATGAAATTGCGCGTGTTGAGTTGAGGCGCGTCCGCAACCTTCTCGGTGAGTCAGGCGCTTCAGAACGCGCCGCGGATCTAGTTCTAAAGTTCCTGGGTTAATCGTTCTTAATCCGTGTTTCCAAGTCGGCAAGACGCTGGCGGAGTTGCTTGATCTCATCACGCATGTCCGCCAGTTTGTTCAGGTGCGCGTTCATGCGCTTGTACTGATCGAGCGGCTGCACGGGTATGCCCCACCACACGCCCGGACGCACGATCTTCCCCGGCAAGATTCCCGCTTTCGATCCGATGATCGCGCCTTTCAACACGCGAGTATGATCGCCAAAGCCAACCTGCCCGCCGATCACGCAATCGTCTTCGATAACAACGCTGCCGCTAATGCCTGTTTGCGCGGCGATCACGACACGCTCGCCGATATCGCAGTTGTGACCAACGTGGACCATGTTGTCGAGCTTTGTACCGCGTCCGATGCGCGTACGGCCGAGCGCGGCGCGATCGACGCACGTGTACGCGCCCATTTCGACGTCGTCTTCGATCACCACGGTTCCGATCTGCGGAAACTTCTGATAACCAAGCTCATGACGCACGTAACCAAATCCATCTGCTCCGATACAAACGCCCGCGTGAAGAATGACGCGGTTGCCGATCGAAACACCGTCGTACAAAACGACGTTCGGATGAAGCACGCAATCGTCTCCAACCGTCACATACTCGCCAATCGTCACATGTGGACCGATGTAAGCAGTCGCAGCAACGTCGGCCGTCTCGGCGACGACGGCGGTCGGATGAATTGAAGGCTCGCGCTTCACGCCGTGAAGCACCGCACCGATCAACGCAAACGCGAGTTTGGGATTTGAAACTTCGATCAGCGTTCGATTCGGAAACTTCTCAGCAGCGCCCTTCGGCACTATCAAACATGAAGCCCTGCTCTCGAGCGCGGCGGGCATGAACTTCTCGTTATCGACATACGCAATCTCACCCTTGCGAGCCGGTTCGAGATCGGCAATTCGATAAATCTGTGTTTCCGCGTCTCCCACGACGTGGCCACCCACAGTCTCAGCAAGTTCGTGCACTTTCATCTTGTGAACCCACGTTTAGAACCACGGATAAAAGCAAGTAGATGCGAAACGTTCTCGTCATCAATCTGTTCGAGCTGCTGCAACGACTCTTCGATGGGCGCACCAGATCGAAAAAGCAAGCGGTACGCATCTTTCAACGCATGCCTCGAACTCTCTGAAAACCCCGCTCGACGCAAGCCAACGCTATTCAATCCACGCAACCGCGGCGGATTTCCGTCCGTCGTAAAAAACGGCAACACATCCTGCACGATCTTCGACTTCCCGCCAACCATCGCGTGCCGCCCAAACCGCACAAACTGATGCGCGCCGACGTTGTTTGAAATGAACACATGATCCTCGACAACGATATGTCCCGCCAGCGCGACTTCATTCGCGAAGATGTTCTCGTCGCCGATCACACAGTTGTGCGCTACATGACAACCTACCATCAAAAAGTTGCGCGATCCGATCTGCGTCGTTTCCCCTTCGCCACTCGCCCGGTGCAGCGTGCAAAACTCGCGAATCTGATTGTCGTCGCCGATTTCGAGATAGCTCGTCTCACCGCGAAATTTGACGTCCTGCGGCTCACCCCCGATGACGGCATGCTCGAAAATCCGGTTTCTGGCCCCGAGTTTCGTAAACCGCTTGATCACGGCATAGGCGCCAATCTCGCAATCTGGGCCGATTTCCACGTTATCTTCAATGATTGCTGTAGGATGGATAGGCATTTACTGGGGTTTGAGGATAATCGTGTCTTGTGGATCCTGCAAATCCTGTTTATGATGCCAGCGTTGTCGTGGCTTTTGATGAGTAGGAGACCGTAAAGCCTTTGTTTAGTGACCAGTTTCGCCGTGGCGAGTCGGACAAGAATAAACTGTCGGGTGTAAAAGGCTCGAAGTTTATTTCCGGCCTTTCAGATATCGCCTGGAAGGCGTTTCAGTCTGTCAACCAGCGCCTGCCCGAAGGCGAAGCCATTCGTCCCAACTGGGCGCCCGGTCCGCTTCTCAAATCCTACGAACGTAGCGCCCCGCCACTCGGTTTTCCGCGCGAGACCGACAGTCTTTGTCCGGCCTGTGTAAAAGAAGTTCGCAACGCCGTTATCAACGCAGAAGTCTCACTCGAAACCCTGATGCACGAGCATCCGGGTGAGATCAAGGCACAGATCGTTGAAGACAACGGACAGGTCGTGATGCGCAAGACCTGTCCGAAGCACGGCGAGTTCGAAGATGTGATGTCGACCGATCCCGCGTTTCTCGAACGGATCGAGTCGCTCTTCTTTGGCCGCGACTTCCGCGCTGCCGAAGACAAAGACGTGCATCGCCACGGAACGTCGAACATCAAGTTTGGACGCGGCGCGGTGTTGACTGTTGATCTGACCAACCGCTGCAACATGATGTGCAATCCGTGCTTCATGGACGCGAACCAGGTTGGCTACGTTCACGAGCCGACGTTTGAAGACACGAAAGCAATCCTCGATCGCGCCGTCTCATTCAAACCAAGACGCCAAGTCATCATTCTCTTCTCCGGTGGTGAGCCGACGCTCTCGCCTTACTACCTCGACGCCGTCGCTTACGCAAAGAAGATCGGCTTCTATCGTATTCTCGCCGCGACCAACGGCATTCGCTTCGCCGAAGACATCGAGTTCTGCAAAGCCGCGAAGGCTGCGGGTCAGCATGGCGTTTATCTTCAGTTCGACGGAGTCAGCGAAGAGAAGAACAAACATCGCGGCGTTGGCAATCTGTTTGACGTGAAACTGCGCGCGATCGAGAACCTCGCGAGTGTCGGTATCAAAGTCACGCTCGTCGTAACGATCGTCAACAACCTGAACAACGACGGCATCGGTCAGATCGTCGAGTTTGCCGCGCAGAACATCGACAAAGTGCAGACGATCGCGTTTCAACCGGTTTCGTTCACCGGACGCGATGAAGACATTTCCGACGAGATGCGCAAGAAGTGGCGCTACACGCTCGCCGGCATGACGCACGATCTGAAGAACCAATTGAACGGTAACATTCAACCTTTGCGTGATTGGTTTCCGCTGTCGTCCTACTCCGCGTTCACGAGTGTGATGGACATGTTGCAGGGCGCGGATGCGCCGTGGGGCTGGTCGTCGTGCAATTGCCATCCTAACTGCGGCATCTTCACATTGCTCGTCGTAAACCGTCAGACGGGCGAGTTCAAGTCGCTGTTTGAGTTCTTCAATTACGAACAGTTCATGAAAGACGTCGCGGTGATCACTGACACCGCGCGCGGCCGCAAGCTTTCTTACGCGCAACTCGGCATGGCCATCATGCGCAACTTCGACGCCGAGCGTGCGCCTGAAGGATTTCCAATCTCGCAGATCGTGAATCTGTTCAAGCCATCGTCGACAAACTCGAATTCCGATCGCAACGATCGCATGAAAGTCGAGTCGAACGACGTTTGGCGCGTGTTGTGTGTTGAAGGAATGTGGTTCCAGGACCTTTTCAACTACGACTTCCGCCGCACGGAAATGTGCGTCATTCCGTACGGCACGCAGGAAGGCGAGATCTCTTTCTGCGCTTACAACACCGGCGTGGGTTGGCGGCAGATCATCGAGAACATGCACAAGACCGCGAACCTCGCCGAATGGTACGAAGACCATGGCCGTCACAAGGTGTATGCCGCCGGCAAGAGCGTCCCACTTGCGACTACCAAACACTCCCTGAGCCTGCCAGTCATCCAGGCAGTGCTCGCCGAAGACGCTGAACCATCGCCGGCAGCAACGCCTTATCTCGTTGAAGATGAAGAGCCTGTTTCTGTTTAGTCACATCGGTTCGATCAAGGGGCCCACTCTTCCCGCTGTTCCATTTTAGATTCTGTCCTAATCGACCAGGTCACTGTCCCCAGGTGTCTTTTATAGTTCGTAAACCTTCTTACCCATGGAGGAGAATTGCGATGAAACGACTTGTGTCTTCTATTCTCGTGCTCAGTTTGGGCATGGCTGTAGTTGCTTCCCCCGCCCGAACAAACCAGGATCCCGCGGCAGCCAAGGCTCAAACCGCTGCCTTAACCAATAAAGACGTGCTCGACATGATGAAGGCCGGTCTGACCGCCGACGTCATCGTCGCCAAGATCAAATCGTCGGAAACTAATTTCGACACCACTCCCAACGCACTCGCCGAGCTCAAAGCAGCGAACGTTCCGGACAACGTGATGCTCGCGATGGTCAAGGGACCGTCGCCCGCCGCAACCGAAGCTGCGCCCGTCGACGGCGTGGTGAAGGTGCCTGACGGAACAGAGGTCGAGATCCAACTCACCAACAACGCCTCCGGTGAAGAGCTCAAAGTCGGCGACGTGGTCGACTTCGTTGTTGTTGGTCCGGTTCAGGTCAACGGCCTGACGATTTTCGAGAAAGGCGCGGGTGGCCGAGCGCGTATCACGACCGCTAAACGCGCCGGACACTGGGGCAAGGCCGGAAAGTTGGAATGGGCCATGCAGGACGTGATGGCCGTTGATGGAAACCGTATCCCGGCTCGCTTCACGCAACGGCACATCGGCGACAGCAAGGGTGGGACGGTCGCCGTCGCGGCAGTTGCGACGACTGTGTTTCTTGGACCAGTCGGTCTGTTGTGGGGACTGAAGAAGGGCAAACCCGCGGTCATCCCGGCCGGCAATCGTTACAGCGTGTTCGTGCACGGCGACACGAAGATCAAAGGCAAGCCGGTCGACACCGCTGCGAAGGAGACACCATGAAGTTTTTTAGATTCGTGTTAACGGCCCTGCTTCTTTGTGTTTCGTTCGTTCTTGTCAGCGCCCAGGAACAAACGAAGACGAAGATCGAGTTTGAGTACAAGCTGCTGGCGACGAGTCGCACGACGACGATGGAAAAGGAGATGAACGACGCCTCTGCCGAAGGCTATCGCTTTCTGGAAGTGATCAGCGGCGAGACGTTCTTCGGTGGGTCGGAAGCTCTGGTCGTGATGATCCGGCCGGCTGAGGACTTTTCCAGAGGGCGTTATGCTTACAGGCTCCTCGCAACCACCAAGACTTCCACCATGCAGAGGGAGCTTCAGGAGGCGGCGGATGAAGGTTACGAGCACCGCGGGCAATCGGTATTCAAGAAAACGTTTGGCACGGAAGTGATGGTGATTCTCGAGCGCGACAACAAAGTCAGACCAAAGCTCTGGGAGTACAAGCTTCTGGCGACGAAGAAGACTTCGACGATGCAGAAAGAGGTTATGGAAGCGGCGGCCGAAGGCTATCAGTTCGTCGCCTTCTCAACTGGCTCGACGTTCTTCGGTGGCGCCGAGGTAGTGACAATCATGCGCCGCCCACGACACGAGGCCGCCGGCCAGTAAAGAATCCGTGTAACGCTCGATTAGTCTTTTCCGTTATCGACTTCGCTGCTGGGGCGCTGGACTTCACGTAACTGAGCCACGATATCGCGTAAACGAATCGCGAGGTCTTCGATCGTTTGCACTCGTTTGCGGGATCGTTCGCTGAGGTCCTCGCGCAACAGTAGTTGCGCCTGGCCCAACACGCCCGTGAGGGGGTTGTTGATTTCGTGGCGAATGCGGGCCACGAGGTCGGCAGTCTCCTCGAGTTTCAAGCGATACTTCGCAACTTGGTCTTCCTTGTCGTGTTCAGCCATCAAGTCTCCGTAATTGGTGCCGGGAAATGAAGAATAAAGGCAATTGTCTTTTGTTTTTAATCAGGTGTGGCCGCTTTAATACTAACTCCGATGCCATTGTGCCTCGTGATTGAAATCAATACAAGCATTTTAATTTTTAATGGCAGCGTGCCAAGCGGGTAAAGTTGACAAGAGCACGGCCTCGCCCGTAAATTTCAATTCCTCTTCGCTGGGAGGTCGTCCAATGGTAGGACTCCAGACTCTGGATCTGGCTATCGGGGTTCGAGTCCCTGCCTCCCAGCCAAACAGATTCAAACAATTACGGGCGGCTCAAAATCTGAGTCGCCCGTTTTGTGTGTCTACGGTTACCAGCCGGATTTTTAGCCTCATTATGTGCCGACTCTGCACGTTCGAGGATCGGCTTGAAATGCTTCTGAACGATATTCACTCTAATTAGCGGCTGCCTACCAAAAGGCGCTTGCAAGGAGATTATTAATATGGCGTTTCAAACTGATATTTGGGTCCACGGCGTAGCCTTTGAGGCCAGGTCTCCACTCGCTTTTCCCGACTCTCTCGGCTTGCAACAGAGAACAGAGACTGGCGCATTTTTCAGTACCAGTGGAAGTGTCGTTAGTGACTCATTCTATCTTTCCGTACCTTCGCCGACGGTTCTCAACGACTTCAGAATGCGGCTAAGAAGGGTATTCATCTTCTATGAGACCAATGGTGCAACAATTAAAAGTGTCCGAATCTTTGATGGCCCAAGACTAGTTGCTGATTTCCCTAATCTTGTCGGCTGGTCAGGCAATCATAGCAATGGGTTTGACGCCTCAAATCAATTAACCTTCCCACCACAAAACATTTCTAATGGCATTTGGATTGTTGTTGAGGTCGACTTCGACGGGCCAAGTTTTAGCAAGACAATTCGTTTCTCATCAGCCGGTATTCAGATTCTCACCGGCGAACGCTTGGTTTCAATCGTACGATGGTTCTCCTCACTATTTGAAAGAACTCGCCCGCTGTAAAATGACCCGCTGCCGCCAATTCACTAATCCAATTCAATCGTAAGCGCTTCATCCTTCCTGCATCGCGACTATTTCGCTTAATAGTCGTATTAAACCGTATAATCCTCGCTAGTTATCGTTGACTAAAGTCGACTGAAAGGATATTACGATGAGCGAACTACTCACCCCGATGCAGGCTGCACGGGTAGCTGGAGTCAGTTACCCGACGATAAAGCAGTGGATCTACAAGGGCATGATCCACACGACCAAAACAGCCGGGGGACACTACCGGATCGCCCGGACTGAAATCGAGCGTGTTACCGGCCACGCGGGCGCGAAACCAAAACGGGGAAAGCCGGTTGGACTGGACGCGATCAGCGGCCGAAACAAATTGCAGGGTTCGATAACCGAACTTCGTTTCGAAGGGTTGTTGGTGCAAGTGACGATCGACGTCGGAGGCCAGGAGATTACGTCGATCATCACCAGCGACGCGGCTCGAGCATTGGGTTTGAAAATAGGGACGTCTGTCTATGCGTTGATCAAGGCCACGGAAGTCATGGTGATCCGAGGTTAGAAAGTAAATGCGGCTGATTTCGATTCTCCTTTTAATTGTCGTCTCGCTCGCGGGCGCGGCATATCCTCAGGCGGCCAAGTCCGAGTTGATCGGAGAGGTGCGGGATCAAAATGGCGCACTCGTGCCCAACGCAAAAGTGAGCTTGAAAGACGTCGCCACCGGCCAAACTTCTTCCCAAGTTTCTTCCGATGGTTCGTTCATCATGACGAACCTGAAACCCGGGATTTATAACGTGGCCGTTGAGGCCGACGGTTTCAAGCAAGCTCTGCGTGAAGGTGTGCGACTGGCCACCGGAGAACGCGTGCGACTCGACGTCGTGCTCGATCCCGGTGCTGTAACCGAGTTGGTTACAGTTGTTCAGGATGCTTCGCTGCTGAGAACTGAGAGTGGTGGTCTCGGGCAAGTTATTAGCAATCGAAAGATTGTCGATGTCCCACTCAACGGCCGCAATTTTCTTTCGTTGGTGACCTTGTCAGCCGGAGTGGCCCAACCGCCGCCGACGACGGCCGGTCCCTCGCTCCCACGAATCAATGGCGGACGGCCGCGAACGAACGAGTATCTGTTCGACGGCGTCTCCGTGCTCCAACCCGAGCCCGGTCAGGTAGCTTTCTTTCCGATCGTCGAGGCCATTCAGGAATTCAAAGTGGAAGTTAACAGTCCTCCCGCTGAGTTCGGACGCTTCAACGGCGGCGTTGTTAACCTGACAACGAAGTCGGGCACAAACGACTTTCACGGATCGGCTTTCGAGTTTTTGCGTAACGAGGCGTTGAATGCGCGCAACCTCTTTGCGCCTGCAACCGCTGCTAATCCGAAGAAGCCGGTGTTTCGACGGAATCAGTTTGGATTCGTTCTTGGCGGACCGGTAATAAAGGACAAGACGTTCTTCTTTGGCGACTATCAAGGGACGCGACAACAGATCGCCAGAGTGCGCACATCAACCGTGCCCACACTCGCTCAACGCGCAGGAAACTTTTCATCCAGCCTCGGCGCTTTGCTCTTCGTTCAAGCGAACGGTTCGATCGGAACGACCGTCACGGCCAATCCGGTGAACGTCGTCGACACGGACGGCAATACGATCCAGGCGCGAGTGGGCCAGATCTTTCGTCCGTCGGATCATCGCGCCTACGCGGGAAATCTGATTCCTCTCAGCACATTCGATCCAGTCTCGGCGGAGTTGTTAAGGCGTTATCCGAATCCAACGAGCAGCGGCGCCGCAAATAATTTCACGCGAATCGGGACCGAGGACACGGATCAGGATCAATTCGACGTTCGCCTCGATCAGCGCTTCTCAGAAAAAAACCAGATCTACGGTCGCTATTCGTTTGCAAAGGACATCACCGCGCCCGTCACACCGCTGCCGGATGGCAGTGGCAGCATTACGTCTGGTGTCCTGGGATTGACAGACACTCGCGCGCATTCGCTTGCCGGAAACTACATTCACGTCTTCACTCCGCGCGCGCTGAACGAATTGCGGATCGGCTACACCAGACGATCCATCGATCGAGAAGCGACGTCGCTTGACGCGCCGCCATCCGATAGCTTGCATCTGCCCGGCATACCTACGAACGGCGCCTTTGAGAACACGCTCCCGACATTCTCAATCGCCGGCCTGCAACAGCTTGGTCCATCGGCGAACACGGCCTCCATTTTTCGCACCGATGTAACGCAGATCTTCGACGCCGTTTCGTTGCAACGTGGTCGTCACTCGATCAAGTTCGGCCTCGACTGGCGTTGGGAACGACTCGACGTCATTCAACCGCCGTCTCCCACTGGTAATTTTAGTTTCAGCACGTTGTTCACAAACTCGCAGGCCATTCCCTCGATCGGTTCTGCCTTGTCAAGCTTCACGGGCAACTCGCTGGCAAGTTTTCTGCTGGGCCAGGTGCAGACGTTCTCGATTGATATTCAGGAAAAAGTCTTACGTCCTCGAGCGAGCACCAAAGAATTCTTCGTGCAGGACGACTTCAAGGTCTCTTCGCGACTGACGATCAACGCAGGATTGCGTTACACGCTCAACTTTCCGTCAACTGATGCTGACGACCAGGGCGCAGTTTTCAACCTGCAAACTCAACAACTGGATTTCCTGGGCCAGGATGGTTTCGGCGAGTCCGCACGAAGATTACACAGAGGTGATTTCGGACCACGCCTCGGTATTGCTTATCGTTTCAACGACAAGACCGTGGCGCGCGCCGGATACGGTGTTAGCTGGATCGAGCAGGCGGGTATCACCACGCCTTTCACAATCCCGCAGTTTCCGTTTATCCAGGCAGTCTCTCAACGCACGCTCGATAACATCAATCCTGCATTCGTACTTTCAAATGGACCAACCGTGGCGCCCATCCCCATCACGCCCGACGCTGGCTTGGGCCAGGGAGTTTTCACTGTCGATCGCGATCTCGGCAGCGGATATGCGCAACAGTGGAACTTCGCCGTCCAACGCGAACTGACGAGGAACATGGTGGTGGAAGTCGCTTATGCCGGCTCCAAGATCACACACGTCGGTATTCCCGACACCAACATTAATCAACTGACTGCTAGTCAACTAGCGCTCGGCCCGGCATTACTCGTTCGCGTTCCGAACCCCTTCTTCGGACAGATTCCCAGTTCGTCGAGCCTTGGCGATCCGACGATTCCACTGGCCCAGCTTCTCAAACCGTTTCCGCGATTCACCAACGTAACGTTCTATCGCAACAACGTCGGCAACACTAACTACAACGCGTTACAAGCCAAGCTGGAGCAGCGCTTCACTCACGGACTTTCTTTTTTGATTTCCTATACGCGATCGAAGTTGATTGACGAGGCATCGTCGGTGTTCGACGCGTCGATTCTGACTGGTCCAATAGCTAATTTCCCGGTCGCCGACAGCTTCAACCGAAAACTCGAGCGCGATCTTTCAACGGGTGATATTCCAAACGTTTTTGTAGCAAGCTTCACGTATGACCTGCCGGTCGGCAAAGGCAAGCGATTTAATCCGGGCGGAATTTCGGGCGCGATCCTGGGAGACTGGGAGCTCGCGGGCGTGATCCAACTTCAATCAGGGACACCTCTGGCTGTTACTCAGGTGACGAACTTCAATGCCTTCGCCGGATTTGGCACGCAGCGACCGAACCTGGTTGCCGATCCGAACCTTCCCTCGTCAGAACGGACGACCGCGAAGTTCTTCAACACGTCGGCATTCACGATCGCGCCGCAGTTTACGATCGGCAACAGCTCGCGCAACCCGGTACGTGGTCCACAATATCGAAACGCCGACGTCGCGCTGATCAGGCGCACCTATTTCGGCGAAGACCGCAACATCGAATTTCGTGCTGAAGTCTTTAACCTCACGAACACGCCACCACTTGGAGCGCCGAATGTCGTGCTGGGCGCTGCCGGTTTTGGTTCCATCACTTCCGCCGGCGACCCACGCGTGCTTCAGTTTGGTTTGAAACTGAATTTTTAATCCGCGTAGCTACTTGATCTTGAAACGATGCGTTTCGCTTTCGCTGATCCCGCCTTTGCCGTCTTCGGCGATCACTTTCCACGAATACTCTTTGCCGGGTTGCAGCTCGGCAATCGTCTTGGCGACCGTTCCGGCTCGAGGTGTCGTCCGCCGCAGATAGATGGCCACGACGGCTGAAATTAGGATGACGACAGCCAGGAGGATCAGCAGCACCGGCTGTCGCTGCCTCCGCACAAGCAGCAGAAAGAGCAACAGCAACAGACAAATGATCAAGATGAGCAGCATGATCCAGAACGCCGCTTTACGTCGCGCAGTCCCCTGGATCGGGGTCAGCACGCAGTTGTTGTTGTCAGGGATCTGACCAAACACCCACACGCAGTGCCTGTAAGTAACGACGTCGCCGTCGGGATCCGTCGCCGTGTTCCAGGTGAACGTAACCGGCCCCTCAATATCGGTTTGGTTATCGTCGTAGTAATTCAGCGGTGACGTAAGACCCGGCACGCTGGGATTGCCGTTGCGTTCGATCTGATCCGTCAGCAGGTAAGTGGTGGCAAACTGTGAATCACCCGTCACCATCACATCTTTAATGCAATTGGTCTTTCGATCGTTCGCAACGATGCCGGCGCATGCTTGTTGTGCGGCAGTCTCCGGGAGCGCCTGAAGCGGCGCCTTCGTCTCCGGTCCTTCAATCTGCCGCGGAACCTGGCACGTCTGCGGATTCTGTATGGGCCAACTCTCGATGGTGAACGAGCGCGTCGACTTGTTTTGTCCATACTCAAACAATGTGGTCGCATCGGTAACTCGCCATGCCGCTTCAAATCTCTCGTAGAGGTCGACGTATCGTTGCGACAGGTCGTCGGGCTTTCGACCCAGCGAACTTCCATCGGGAAGCGCCGGCAACCAGCTTCCCGCTGGAATCGAACCCATTAGTCCCTCTGTAGCTCGTACGCGAACCAGGTTGACGTCCATGTGCCACACTTGCCAGTAGTCCCAAAAGTGTGGCGTGATGATAATGGCGGTACCGCCGGGAGCTTCGATCCGAATCCCGTTGGGCGCGGTCGTCGGCATCACTCGCACGCCTGAAGTAACAGGAACCCCCTCCGCAGTCAGATTCCTGAGTTTGCCGTCGACGCGAAGTTGCAGACCACTCGGGTCAACCGGGCCGTCGATATTCGGCTGGTACGTAATTCGATGTCCGTCAATTCGAACCGCCACTGCGCCGTTAATACTGACGCACGAGCTGAGTCCGGTGTGTTCGTTTGGACCAAGCGGAGTTCCGGTGTCGATAGGAATTTGTCGAGTCTGAATTTCGAGGTTTTCTCCGCGCAGCAAGACGAATTCACCGGCGCTTTGAAAATCGTAGTTGAGCCCGTCGACGGTCTTGAGGTGCGGATCACCTTCTGAATAGGGATGGCCACCTCGAATCCACCGCAGAATCAGGTTTATGTCCGCCTGGTTGAGCCACGGACCACCGCAGGGCATGAAGATACCGGGACAATTCTCACTGGAAGTACTTGTAGCATTGACTCGAACAAAGAGTTCGGCAGTTTCATCGGTGGCGCCGATGTGTCTGACGGCGTTTTGATGTGAACGCTCCATGCGACGCCTGCTGCTCATTACCGGATACTCTTCCTCCGACAGATCGAAGTGATCGAGCTCCGTGAAAGAGCCGCCCGTCCCCGTTGGAGTAACACGATTGCCGTAGGGTGGATAGAACAACCCACCATGACACTCGATGCAACTCTTGTTGAAGATCCTCTGCACATCGGTATAGGTCGGTAGTCCACTACCGTCCGACGGGAGCGGTCGAACGATGTCGTTAACTGCATTCATCAGATCGCCACAGGCAAAGGGCGAACCCAAAGTGCCAAAACGATCGGCAGTCAGACTCGCCTGGAGGCCATCTCTCAGAGCGTTTGTGGTGATTGTGTCGTTGAATATGTCGGCAAAGGAATACGTGCGCGAACGGCCCCGAACTCCCATGGACCATTTGTCGACGGAAACGCCGAGCGGTTCGAGAAAATAGCGATAGAGCGTCATTTTCTCCGTGTTGAAGGCGCCGGCTGAATAATCCTCACGATCGACGTAAAACCCGCCGATCACCGTATCCTCACGAAAACCAAGGCTCGTGTCTGGCGGCCGCCGAAAGACTTCCTGGCGCAGACGCTCGACATCCGTAGTTGTAAGCGCAGTACTCGAGCCGTATTGCTGGAGAAGACCTTTAGGCGTTGGCGTGGGTGCGGGTCGAGTCGCGAGGTACGGATCGAAACGTCCGTCGAACTGCGTGCGATCGAGGTTCAATCTTTCGATGTCTGCTTTGCGTCGGGGAATGCTCTTGGTGCGCGCAAGGGTGTCGTTGAAAAACTGACTGAGCGTTAAGCCTCCATTTCGTGCGCGGAAGAAATCGAGCCGGCCAGTGTCCAATGCGGGCGTGCGAAAAGTCGACGTCACGTTATCACCGGATCGCGAAAAACAATCCTTCACGATCGCGAGGGCAATCGGGCGCACGTCGATGGGAACACTGCCCGGCGCGAACCGGTGAACGGATAATTCATCGGCTATGCGCTGGAAATTGAGACTTCCATCGCCCCCGCCGAGCAGGTCGAAAAGCTGTACGCCTCTTCCTTCCGCGAATGGACCAGGCGAGCCCGGCGTCGTCGAATGTTGCATCAGGACCGACTCGCCGCCACGCGTTACGTTCGTGCCGGTGCCGGTCCCCAGGATGCGATCAAACGCATAGTTGATCCGGATCGCAGGAGAGCCAGACGGAGTCGGCTCAGTTGTTATGGTCGCAGTTCCATCGAAATCAAATCGGATGTGGCCGTCGTCTGGACCGCCCGCTGTGCGAGTAATCTCGTCGTCCGTCGGCACGCCGGTCGGTTGCAGTTGTAACTGTTCGATCACTGATCGGATGGCGTCGTTGGTCCGCCAGTTCCAGAGGTTGAAGATGTTTCGAAACGCAGCCGCTTCGAGCGAGCCCTGGAAGATACGGTCGCGATTGAATGGCAGCATCCCGCCCCAACTATCGTATGTGTCCCAGTTTGGTTTGTTCTTGGCCATGACAGTCGTCGCCGGAACGGCAGTGCCTGGCGGAACGATGTCGGTGCCGGGAAGTGACCCGCGCACGTGAGGAGAGGCTGTGCGATCGAGATTAAGAACGTTTCGCGTCGAATGACACTTCGGGCATTTCGCGTCGTCAATCGAAATGTCTCTCGGCCTTGCAGGAAACACGCGCGGGGTCGAGCCATCGGGAAGTCTGAGCGTCTCACCCATTGGATCGATGGGATTCAGCACGATCTCATGGAACCGGAAATTCTTTTGAGCCGGATCCCATTGCATGTACTCGATCGCATTCGGATGCGCGCCGGGATAAGAACTGCTCAGCGTCATGCCGATGGTGAAAACACGTTCGCCATTAGCACTCGGGAGCAGTATTCGCGGTGAGTCGGCGGTTCCGGTTTGCAGGCTTTCGGATCGCGACATCAAGATCCAGTTTTGTCTGTACTCGGGTGGCAATGCGGCGATGAAGCGCGCCGGCGTAGTTACTTCACGGTGATCGCTCAGGTAACGGCGTATTCCGCCCGTGCCGGTTGGACCATCGGGTGTTAAGTCACTTATCGGCGGAACCGGATCGGTTGAAGTGGCAGTGGTGAGTGTGAACTCCGCTTTCACCCACTGCGCTGAAGTAACTGGCACGGAGCACACGTTCGGATCGGTGCCGGTGCAGTCGCCGATCCATCGCGAGAATCGCGAAAACGGATCAAGCGGATCGGGCGCGGCTCTGAGATTGACCGTTGTGGTACTGGTGTAATTCTGATCGCAATCGGCACCGCAATTGATCTGACCATCAGTCGACGTGATCGTTCCCGAACCCAAACCTACTTTCATCACCTTGATCACGGGATCGCCGGTCTGCGCCGACGGTAAGACGGCAATGAAGAGAACGACCAGCCCAAGCACGATGACACAGACGACGCGACTCCATTTCGATCGGGCCAAGCGAGTCAATTTTGTCGTTCTCATAACACATGTCTCCTGGTTGAGATGCGTTCACACAAGCGGCGAGTGAAGCGGCAATGGGTTGGTGGAGAATCGTCGAGTCGGAGGATCATAACGCTTGAGGAAACGTTTTCTGCGAAGGCGGGCAAACTTTTAGCACCACCAACAACAAGTGTCAACGATTTCGTTGTTTTTCAGGTAAGTATCACCTAAGATTCGACGGTCCAGCCCTCAAGATTCACCGGCTTTAAACCTTCGACGGAGGACAACTTCAATGTTAAGACGAATGTTCGTGCTGAGTTTTCTTCTCCTACTTGCCGTAATCTTCGCTGGGCTCTCTCCCAAGCCTGTAACATCGCCAACATCGGCAGCACCGCGCCCAGCTCCGGTGTTCACCAACATTTCCGTTTACGGCGCCTGGCACTGCGGCAGTGAGTTTTGCTCGTGGGCCAGCGTCCGCAACATGACAGACTTCGATACCAAGAACCGGTGGATCATTAACCGCGGTGATGGCACGCCATCGGTCAACCTGATCGTACTCAGCTTCGTTCATCCAATGAGGCTCTTGAACAAAACGAACGATGCCCAGACTTCACAAGGCATACCCGCCGGCATGAACCAGGCAGTCGTCGACTACTTCAAGACACGTGGCATCCGCGTGCAGTTGTCCATGGGCGGAATCACTTACACCGACGCCTGGAACCAGGCGCTCGCCACCAACCCGACTCAGCTCGGTTTGAACGCAGCCGAAGCGGCCACGCGTTTGGGCGTCGGCTTCGAGATCGACTACGAAGAAAACACGAACCCGAATCTCACCGCACTTCAGGCGTTCATCACTGCGTATCGTTCGGTCCATCCGTACGACGCGTCGGGAACCAGTCATCCGGCACGATTGACGATCGACCTCGGGGCGGGCGACCGTTTCCTGATCGCGATAGCCCGCAAAGCAACTGCCGACTGGCTCAACACGACGACGCCGGTTTTGGATTACGCAAACGCGATGGTGCCTAACCGGCAACCGAATAGCGCTGCATCCGCTACGGCCGATTGGCAGGAGCACATCGACGGTAAGCCGCAGTTTGCGCCACCGATCGGACCGCTTGCTCCGTGTAAGTTCACGGGTGCTCTCTACATCATCACCGGCAGCAGGGCCGCGCCTGAATGCGTGAGCTTCAGCACGTCGCTAATCAACTCGACGGGCACGTACGTTCAGACAGTCGCGCCGAACGGGGCTGGAACGACGAGTGGTATGTTGGGTTACATGTTCTGGGCGGCCGAATGTACCTCGAACCGGCGCGTTTGCACGACGCCTCCAAATTCGTGTGAAGGCGGCGTCGGAGTTGGCGCAACGACTTACGGCATTCCAATCCCGATGCCACCGCTGCGTCAAAACTAAAGTGACATGAAAACGCTTTTTGCGGTCCTGTTTTGTCTCGTCAGTTCGCTGACCGTTGCGGCGCAAAGCAATTGTGTCAACACGGCGAAGGAAGTTCCGCCACGGCTCTCGGCGGAAACACGTCACGACTTCGAGGCAAACCTGAACGAGGCGCGGGAACTCTACGAGAAAGATCCAAAGTCAGTTGACCGGATCATCTGGCTCGGCAGACGCACCGCGTACCTTGGTCGTTACAAAGACGCGATCAAAATCTACACAGACGGCGTCAATCGGTTCCCCACTGACGCCAGACTATATCGACACCGCGGACATCGTTTCATCACACTGCGGTGTTTCGACGATGCGATCGCGGATTTGGAAAAAGCGTCGAAGCTGATCAAGGGCAGGCCCGACGAGATCGAACCTGACGGCCTGCCCAATGCTCGCAACATTCCCACCAGCACGCTGCAATCGAATATCTGGTATCACCTCGGACTCGCTCACTATCTCAAGCACGACTTCAAACGCGCGCTGAAGGCTTACCGCGAAGCAGAAAAGGTTTCGAAAAACGCCGACATGCTCGTCGCGACGACGCACTGGCTCTATATGACGTTACGCCGTTTAGGTCGTGTAAAAGAAGCCGCGAATACAGTCGCGGCGATCAAAGACGATCTCGACGTCATTGAGAATCGCGATTACTACAAGCTGATCCGCTTCTATAACGGCAAGCTCGACGGTGAAGCGTTCAAAAAAGAAATCGAGCAATCCGGCGAGACCTTGAGCAATGTGACGATCGGTTACGGCTTCGCTAATTGGGCGCTCTGTCAGGGAGCCGGGTTTTCAGCCATAAGAATTTGGAAACAGATTACCGCCGGAAATCAGTGGGCCAGTTTCGGCTACATCGCAGCAGAGGCTGACCTGAAGACGCCATTCAACATTGATAATGAATAAAACTATCGCATTACTAATCCTGCTGCTGGTTCCCGCCTCCATTTACGCTCAGGCGCGTAATGAGATTCCCATGTACGGTGGAATACCACCAAACAAAGCGGAGGCTGAGGCGGATGCGACGCTGATCGAATGGACCATTCAGAAGTTCGGCAGTCGAGAGGCCGGCGCGAAAAACGCGATTCGACTCGGTTTCAAGTATCTCGAGAATGGCGATTCGAGCACGGCCATGAAACGCTTCAATCAAGCATGGCTGTTGGGTGGCGAAACATCGGAAACCGATTGGGGCTTCGCCGCGGCACTCTCGTATCAGGGAAAGTTTATCGATGCGGAAAAGTTTTTTCTGAAAGCGCGTGAGCGCGATGGCAAGAATGCGCGCTTGCTAACGGATTTCGGTTTTCTGTATCAGTTCTGGGCTACGAAAGGTCGCGTCGATAAGCAAGTGCAGGCCCAGTATCTCGACAAGTCAATCGAACTCTTCGATCAGGCTAGTCAAGTCGATCCTGCTTTCGATCGCGTCTACTTCAATTGGGCAGTCAGTCTGTACTTCAAGAAGGATTATTCCGGCGCCTGGAAGAAGATCGCCGAAGCCGAAAAGCTCGGCGGCAAATCGATAGAACAGAAGTTCCTAAAAGATCTCACTAAGAAGATGCCGCGCCCGGCAACTTCGAGTAGTTAAGGACGGTCTCACATGTCTCAATCTCGAATCTTTCAATGTCCCAACTGCAAGGAATACATCTCCACCGATGCAACCACTTGTCGCTTCTGTAAGACGCCAATTGACGCGCAGACAGCGCAATCAGCCGCGGACGCGCAGGTGCTCGAGAACAGGCGCTACCGCAAGAAACAATACGCCCGACACATTTGGATCGGCGCGGGTGTTTTTACTCTCGGATTCGTTATCACTGTCGGCTCGTTCCTTGCAGCAGCGACCTCCGAGGAAGGTGGACATTACGTTGTCACGTACGGATTGATGCTCGTCGGCGCGGGTGATTTGATTTACGGTTTGGCGGGCTGGGTCGGTGAACTCAAGAAGGAGTGAGGCGATCCCGCCGTCTGCTCCAAAACACGGATTCCACACCACTTACCCGCCGTGTAGAAACGTTTCCGGAATTTAATCGCATATACAAATGAAAAGTTGTAATCTGGCGACCTCCAAAATACGTGTCCAAGCAGGGTGACCAGGTATGACCGGTATTTTTGGCGATACTATTAACTTCAAACAGGAGAATGGCCCTGATTTGCCTCTGGTCGTCAACGGTGACGAATCGTACGCGCGCTACGAAACGCCGGACGGCTACACCGTGATTTACGACCCCGACCTCGGGCTTTACACCTACGCTCTGACCAACGACGACGGCAGTTTCGTCTCGAGCAAGACTCCGACAACCGAAGAACCTCCCGCGAACCTGCCTTTGCATCTTGAAGAACCTTTTTCCGTCCGCGCTGCGAAAGCCGAAGCTAAGATCAAGAAACGATCCCCGCCGGACTCCGCGGACTAAAACCATCAAGCGCGCCGTCAGCGGCATGCTCAGTAAAGATCACGCCCTCAAAGAAAGGAATACCTCATGAGCGGAATTTTCAACGAACAATTAACGTTCAAACAAGAGAACGGTCCCGACGTCAGGCTCGTCGTCATCGGGGACGAACATTACGCCCAGTACGAAACCATCGACGGTTTCACAGTCGTTTACGACGTGGAGAAGGGTTTGTACTGCTACGCGCAAACGGTCAACGGCCGGTTCGTTTCAACCGGCATACCGATGGGCGACCCACCGCCACCCGAAATTCGCCGCCACATCACAGAATCGGAAACGGTGCGCCAGGAAAAGTTCACGCTGCGACACGCGATGCGCCAGCCCCCGCCGCAGGTCTTCGCCGCCGCCGACACATTTGAAACGCTTGGTCCAAATAATGGTCTGCTGACCGGCCGTCGCGTGAGCACGGGCGTCGTACGCGGGCTTACGATCCTCGTCGAGTTTCAGGACGTGACTACGACGATCACAAAGCAGGACGTCGAGGAGATGCTGAACGCACCGAACTATACAAAGAACGGAAACTTCTCTTCGGCGCGCGACTACTTCCTGCTCATCTCAAGCGGCAAGCTCGACTACACGAACGTCGTAGTTGGTCCAGTCAAGCTCAGTCGTAAGCAGCAGTTTTACGTCAACAACTCGCTCGTGCCGGAAGCGATGCAACTCGCCGTCGCAACTGGAATCGACTTGAAACAGTTTGATTCGCGCAATGCTGGAATTATCGACGCGGTCAATTTTCTTTACGCCGGACAGTCGCGTTACGAAGAAGAGCTGTGGCCGCACAATTCGTTTCTCGAAATGCAGTTCGGCAATATCAAGACGAACTTCTACTTGCTCACCGGCCTGGGAGACGGCCCCGGCGATCTCACGATCGGAACGTTCTGCCACGAGAATGGTCACCTGCTGTGCCGTTTCCCGGACATGTACGACTACGGCAATCGCGACGGCGACGGCGTCAGGAGCGCCGGCATCGGTTCGTACTGTTTGATGGGCGCCGGTAATCACCTGAACAACGGCCGCACGCCCGCGCCGGTGTGTGCCTACCTGCGTGATCTCGCAGGCTGGTGCGATACCCGGGTCGATCTCTCGCAACCCGGTGTAAAGCAAGCGAAACACGCTGACTATCGCACCGTCTTGAAGTATCCGACAGACAAGTTCAATGAATATTTCATCGTCGAGAACCGGAGCAAGATGGGCCTGGACCAGCATCTGCCGTCGAGTGGACTCGCCGTCTATCACTGCGACACTGACGGTTCGAACGAGTTTCAGGAAGGTTCTTCAACGCGTCACTATCAGTGTGCGCTATTGCAGGCAGACGGCCGCATGGACCTCGAACGAAACAATAATCGCGGAGATGGCGGCGACTTGTACGGCGCGATCGGCGGAACAGCACTGTCGCACGCTACCTCGCCTTCGTCGCGACAGTGGGACAACATCGACTCGCGTTTGGTCCTATCGCAGATCAGCGCGCCCGCGGAAGTGATCAATTTCCGGATCGGGCCGGAAGTCGTGGGCCAGGTTGTGGTGCTCGAAGTCACTCCGGGAATCTCGATCCCTGATAACAATCCGGCAGGTATCTCGAGCAAGCTCGTACTCAATCAAACCGGACTCACCAGACGAATACGTGCCGGCGTCGGTATCACTCACACGTTCATCGGCGATCTGCAAGTCGAGTTGGTAAGTCCGTCAGGTGAGCTGGCCCTGATTCACGATCGCAAGGGTGGTGACCAGGACAATCTCCGTCAGACCTACGATTCGAGTGCGAATCCGGCGCTCGCTGCGCTCATCGGCAAACCTGCCGCGGGCAATTGGGAATTGCGCGTCCGCGACATTGCCGGTCAGGACACCGGCAAGCTCGACACGTGGAAACTCGAGATCGAGCTCGACGGTCTGGGCAGTCAGGTCGAACGACACGAGGTCGCACCCGATCTCCCGATTCCGGACGAGGATCCGACCGGTGTCAGCAGTTCTCTGCCGTTTACGAATCAGGGGACCACCCGACAGGTGAAATTCTCGGCCCAGATCGAACACACGTTCATCGGCGATCTGCGCGTCGAACTCTTCGCGCCAAACGGCCGGAGAGCGATAGTTCATGCACAAACTGGAAACGACGCGGACAACCTGACGTTGGACCTCGATTCCAATTCACCTTCATCACCCCTTTTGCCGCTGGTGGGTCAACCGGTGCTCGGAGACTGGATCCTGCGGGTGACCGATCTGGTGGGCCAGGACGTAGGCCGGTTGAAGAAATGGAGTCTCGAGCTGACGCCGCAGTTGTAAACGCGGACTGAGTTTTGAGAATCGAAGACGACGCGAGCAGAATCCGGATCCTCGAATCCGAGTTTCTGCTCGCGTTTGTTTGTGGCTATATCAGACCTTTGCTATGTTAGGCGCCAAGGAGAAGTATCATGAAGATTACATTTCGACTTCTGCTCTCCGTTTTGTTGCTCCTCTCCCTGGTTACCCCATTACTCGCCGATACCATTCGCCTTAAAGACGGCAGTGTCATTCGCGGGCAGGTGATCGGCTTCAAGGACCAGCAGTTCACGATCCTGATTGGCGGCAACGCCAAAGGCAGACGCGGTCAAACTACGATTTACGTCGAAGACGTGGAATCGATCGAGTTTGACTCGTCCGGCGCGCCATCGGCGACCGACGACGGCAGTATGGCGCGAAATAATCCCCCGGTTAACAATCCACCGCTGAGTAATCGCCGGACGACAGAACCCGAATCAACGCCGTCGGAGCCGCGCATCGATTCGTCGTCAGGCGGCAATTCGCCGGCAGCATCACCTACTTTCTTTACGATCAAAGTCGCTGTGCGGGCTGATTCGTCGAATAATGGCTGGACAAACAGCGGTCTCGTCGTTCGTAAAGGACAGCGCCTGCGCATCACTGCTTCGGGTCGCGTGTCTCTCGGACGCGGTCGCTTCTCGACGCCGGGTGGTGTTTCCAATCTGAACGACAACGATAAGTTGATGCGGAACGAGCAAACCGGCGCGCTTATCGCCGTCATCGGCGACGACAACGACGAATTCATCGTGATCGGGCCGCGTCGGGAATTTGTGGCGCAACGCGATGGCGTACTGTTTTTGGGTGTCAATGAGGGCGACTTGACAGATAATACCGGCAGCTACGACATTGTTATCGAAGCCGAAGCCAGCGGCCGCTAGCAAAGACAGCATTTCCCGCAAAGACGCCAAGGCGCCAGGAATAAGCGTGAATTGATGGTTTATGCTTGGCGACTTTGCGCCTTTGCGGGGAAACCAGTTGGAGCGGTAAACGTGGGTTAGTGCGCGCGCATCACACCGTTTGACCTTCCCTCTCTTGTCCTCGGGAGTTGAATACTATGAGATTTAATCGAGCATATCCGCTTTTTGGTATCGTTCTCTCATGCCTGCTGATCTCGGGTTTGTACGTGAATCCGGGATTGTCGCAGTCGCGGCGGCAACCGCCGACGTCGAATGAGAAGAAGAACAAGCGACCGGGTGAGACCACAAAAGAAGGCGAGCAGCCGCAGGAGCCGCTTCCCCGAGACTTGGAACCGACCGCACCAAAGGACATCGAGAAGGTCGCGATCTCGACCCAAATCGTCAACGTCGACGCCGTCGTCTATCACAAGAAGAGCGGTCAGATCGTCACCGGTCTGAAGAAACCCAACTTCGCGCTTTTCGCTGACGGCACGCAACAGACAATCACCAACTTCTCGACGCCTGAAGCACCAATCACGGTGGCGATGGTGGTCGAATACAGCAAGTGGACGGAGGCTTTCGGCTCCGCGCAGAGCGGCGGCTATGAGCCGGGAACTTACGAAGTGATTCGCCCGACGGCGATGTTCCTTTCACAGTTCATCAAGCCACCCGACGATTATGTGACTGTCGTCGCTTTCGATATTCGTCCAACACCGTTGACGGACTTCACAAACGATCCGGCGCGGCTTCAGCAGGTGGTCAGTTTGCTGTTGCGGAACACTCCGGCGTTTCGCGAAACGAATCTGTTTGACGCGTTGAAGTTTGTGCTCCAGGGGGGACGCGGCGACTCGGTCGTGCTCGAGAATTCGCAGTCCGACAAGTCGGATTATGCGGGCCTCGCTTCAGTTCAGGGCCGCCGCCGCGCCGTGATTCTCGTGGCCACGGGACTCGACACATTCAGCAAGATCAACTACGACAACGCGCGCAAGATCCTGCAAAACTCCGGCGTTCCGGTTTACATCATCGGCACCGGTAACATGTTCAAGAAGAAATACGGTGACCTGTTGTCGGCGACGGATGGCGTGTTTGGCATGCCTGGGCGGATGAGCTGGCTGCAAGCCGACAACACGCTGCAAACCTTTGCGAAAGAGACCGGCGGCGCTTACTTCCCGTATACCTTCGAAGGTGAGATACCGAAGATACTCGGCAGTATCAATGCGCTGCTGCGTAGTCAGTACAGTCTGGCGTTCAATCCCGGCGACGTTCACGACGGAAAGCAACACAAGCTGAAAGTCAGCGTGGACGTCGATGGCGATGGGACCTACGACGACAAGGAATATGTGATTCAGGCGCGGCAGTTTTACAATTCGCCGAAGCCGGAAAAAACCGGCAAGAATTAACTCTTTAGATCGGTGTTACGCGCCGTAGATTCGTAAGCGGAACTCGTCATTGAAAGAGACGATTTCCGCTTTTCGATTTGAAAACCGCTTGGTTTCGCGGAGCAGCGCGGGTAGACCACGAAGCGGGAGCTTCAACCCGTACGCGTCGCTCGTGAGCACCGCCGCCAGTTGCGGATTCAACCGTTGCGGCATTCCATAACGAATCGCCTTCTGCGCGACGGGCGAGAAACCCACACTTCTTCTCGAATTAACAAACTCCACCGAGTGATCGTAAACGTGCAAGCGGCTCGGCAGATCGCGCAACGCGAGATCGCGATGGGCCAGCAGGTTCGCAATCGCTTCGGATACGACTCCGCGGTGGTAATTCGCTCGCGCCGGCACCGGTGAATCGACTGCAATCGTCTCCGGCAGATTTCGTGGTCGCTGGTCGTGCAGATCGCAGTAACGACTGACGAAACGCATCGACGTCTCGTAAATCGACAGCAAACTGCCCGTAATTTTAACTCGCTCGATCACCGGCGATTGCGGTGAATCACCGGAAAAACGCGTCGCTGTCACCGACGCGCGCGGCAGCAACTCGCCGACGCGCTCGTCACGACCGAACAGCAGCAGCCCCGCAACTGTCGGGACCAGTTCGTGACCGTCGCTCGTCGCCAACAACAGATCGCGTTCGAGCACTTCACTCGTCGGATAGCCGACGACTGTCGCCTCTTCAAACGCGCCGCCTTCAAACTCTCGCAGGTAACTCCACAAGTGTGCCTCGTCGATGTCGGCGATCGTGCTGCCGAGCGCCGGGACGGCTTCGTAACGCAGCGGACGCGCCTCGTCAAGCAGCGCGGAAATCTCTTCGCGTGATGCTTCGCGTTTTTCCGCACCGATGCGGAGGTAAAAACGGCCATCACGCGTGCGGTACGGGCGTCGTTTGGTTTCGATGTCGAGGGCCACGATACGGCGGCCGTTGTCGAGCGCGATGCGATCGATAAACGGGACCAGCGCTGGTTGCACTTCTTCGCGGCAGATGCGGACCAGATCCTCCTGAACGCGCTCCGGATCGTCTACGCCTTCGACGCGCATCTGGTCGTTGACGCCAAACACGATCACGCCGCCGCCGGTGTTTGCGAGCGCGACGATCTCCTGCGCGATCTTTTCGGTGTTCGAGAGTTTGACCTTGAGTTCGAGAAACGTGTCCTCGCCGCCGCGGACCAGCCGCAGTAGTTCGGTTCTCGAAGTTTGGGGAGCGGGAGTCGAGAGGATGTATTCCTGGAACGAACGCTCAGTTGTAGGTTCGTGCCGCTGGTTGCTACGAAATCTTCTGCGAGCCATGGCCGTTGTGGGCGTAGTGTAACATTTTATTCGTCCGACGCCTCGCGGACCGTCTCGAGTATCTCGATCTCGCGTCTGGCGAGTTCGCGCCCCTGGGAGTTGATGATGATCGCGTACGCGGCGACGATGACGAGTGCGAACAGCGCGAGCGTTACGTAGCTAACATAAACGTTGCGACTGTAATACCCCGCCACTGCCGCGAGAAACGGCGGCGCACCGAGGACGACGATCATCGGGATCAGCAGCAATCCGGCCATGCCGGAGACGTTCATCCGCTTCCCAAACTGCATCCGTTTCGGAAAGCGAACCGAAACCCAGTTACCGTAGATCGACAGCATTCCGGCGAAGGCGATGAAACTCAACGAAACATAAAGCACGTCTCCAAGCGACGTGTCGCGAAAGACGATCGCATTCAACAAGAGCAGCGCTACGGACAATACAAACGCCACGATCGTGACCGCGATGTTTTTTCCGATCAGTATCTTTCGCTTGTCGATTGGCGCGAGAATGTAACTGCGCATGCCGCCTTCTTCGAAAGCAAACTGGTTCGCCGCCAGCCCGCTAAGAATCAGAAACACGTAGAGCACGCCGCCCGTCGCCATCAACCCTGAGAGGTAACTCATGAAGTCGCCCGCGTGTGCCGACGATCTGAAGTCTCCCATCCTTCGCCGGTTGTAGACGCGGACAATAATCAGTATCAACGGCATCAGCGCCATCATTCGAATCTGCGCGTTGCGAATCGCGTAACGCAACTCTTTCTCGACGATCGCCGAAAGTTGTGGCGACAATAGCGGCAGTTGCCATCCGACATAGACCGGAGCCTCGACGTTTGCATCCGTCGCGATCTTGCGTCGCCGCTGTCCGCCGAGGCCGAGTGCTGCGCGACGCGCGATCCAGTATGTGCCGACGATCAAAACGATCGTGTAAGCGCTGAGCGTGACGTAGGAGAGCACGTAGTCGAGTCCGTTGCTGGCTGTCCCGATGAGCAGCACGGCGGCAGCCCCGGGTGGCGTCCAACGCAAAGAGCGCAGCGACTCCGCATGTCGAAACAGCACCGGCGCAAGCTGTCCAGCGAGCGCGCCACCAAGGCCGGCAATTGCACCGATGAGCGCGACAATCGTCTCGCCGCGCGCGCGTTTGCGTTGCAAGAGCGATCCAATCGTCGTCGAAAGCAATTTCGA
>Ga0111538_10001958_pt1 | contig 28882 bp, 15 predicted proteins | sample SoiMethybrSBSTD1_FD_79669 | JGI IMG/M metagenome (GOLD analysis project Ga0111538, IMG submission 79669) | Bulk soil microbial communities from a Populus tree surrounding site in Tennessee, USA - Soil MetaG P. TD hybrid SBSTD1 (version 2)... | ecosystem: Environmental > Terrestrial > Soil >... | reverse complement strand
TGTTGGCGTGGTACCGCGAAGGTGACTCGTGAAGATCACGCAATCACTTCGTCTGGCGTCCGCGACGGGCACGATGATGAGCACCTGCCTGTCGTTCGTGTTGCAGTGACGCCGCGCGCACGGCGGTTCGCCCCTCGCGTCAGTCCGAACGCAGGCGCGAACCACCGCGCTGCTTCCACTTCGGCCCGTCGGCCGACGGCGGTGGCGGCTCGAGCGGCACGCCGTCGTCGTCGAGTTTCAGCAGTTGCTGGACCGCGGCGCGGATCACCGCGCCGGCCGAACCGTGATGGCCTTGCTTCACTTGCTGGAAGACGGCTTCGGCCATCGCCGGCGGCAGCGTGACACTGAACGTCGTGGCGCGTTTCGGCTGACCCATCGCCCCATCATGGCCCAACGCGACGGGCGCCGTCGAGCGCCACTCGTTGCATCGTGGCCAGCAGCGCAGCCACAGTCTCGCCCTGCTTCGCCTCGCGGCACCACCCACGTTCGGATCCCGCCGCCGGAGCCGCCTCGCGGTCACGAGATGCGGGGCGGGCGTGTTTCCGGCGTCGCGTTCGCTGGCGCTCGCGTCGCCGACCGACATGCTGACCAACCGCGCCTCGACGCTGTTGCAGTGGGTGGAGTCGCGCCCGGAGGCCGCGCTCCGGACGCTACGCGCGCCGCGCCCGCTGCAGCAGCACGGAATCGGCCACGCTCAGCACGGCGGCCGCGAACAGCAGCCACATGCCGACGCGTGGCTCCACGGTGGCGATGGCGCCGAGCTTGCTGACCACGACGAAGATCGCCAGCACGAACACGTCGACCATAGACCACTTGTCGATGGCGCGCAGCAGCACGATCGCGCGCGAATCGGTGCCGCGCAACAGGCGCAGGGCTACGAGGCCGACGAACCGCACGGTCGGCACGATCAGCACGAACACGACCAGTGCAATCCCCAGCGGAAGCTCGCCGCGCGCGAACAACTGCGTGGTGCCGTCGAGCAGCGAGAACTGGTTCTCCCAGAACCAGCACTTCTCGACCTCGATCAGCGGCAGCGACAGGCCGGCGCCGTAGAGGACCGCGCACGGTACGGTCAACCACAGGCCGGTCGTCGGCAGGTGGTGCTCTGCCTTCTCGCGCGTGCGTACGAGCGGCTGCAACAGGAACGTGCCGATCAGCGACAGCACGATGGCAGCAAGGTAGAGCCAGATGCCAGGCTCGGCTCGTGCCTCGGTCAGGATGCCAAGCTGCACCGTGCCGACCAGCACGGCGATCACGAAAGCGTCGAGCAGCGACCACTTGCCGAGCAGCTCGAGCCAGCGCACGAGCTCGGCGCGCCGCCGCCCGTCGATGCGCGCGAACCACAGCACGCCGATCGTGAGCATCTTGGCGGCCGGGAACAGCACTGAGAACGACAGCAGCAGCAGGCCGAGCAGGAGGTTGCCGGACTCGAAGAACGCCTGGATGCCGGTCAGCACCGAGAAGGTGTCGTCGGCAAACAGGTTCTCGAACGTCAGCGCCGGCACCAGCACGCCGAATGCGAGCAGGACCAACGCGAGCAGCGCCAGCGTGGGGATGTCCCACCGGCCTCTGTGCTGGTCGAACAGCCGCTGCGGCCCTGGCGACGTTTCGCACGTCCTGTCCGAGAACTGCGGCGACACGGTTCGTACAGTCTACCGCACAGATAGCGCCGCACGCTGCGCAGCGAAGCGCCCACGGCCGCCCCATCGCGATCAGCACGCAGTGCGCGCGACGGCCAGCAGCGGCGCCGTGGCGCTGATCCTGCTGATCATGTTGGGCTTTCTGTCGATGCGCTGGGGCAGGTTGTTCTGGGCCCGCAGGTCGCTCTACCGTAGGCATCGACCATGACAATCTCCTCCTCTGTTCTCTCCGCGATCGGCAGCACACCCGTCGTGCGACTGGGCAAGGTCGTGCCGGCCGGCGCGGCAGACGTGCTGGTCAAACTCGAGTTCTACAATCCGACCGGTTCCTACAAGGACCGCATGGCGCTCGCGATGATCGAAGGTGCCGAGAAGCGCGGCGTGCTGAAGCCGGGCATGCGCGTGGTGGAGTTCACCGGCGGCAGCACCGGGTCGTCGCTGGCGATGGTGTGCAGCGCGAAAGGCTACCGCTGCCTTCTGCTGTCGTCCGACGCCTTCGCCGAGGAGAAGCTGCGGACCATGCGGGCGCTGGGCGCGGAGCTCCGGATCGTGCCGAGCGAGGGCGGCAAGGTGACGCCCACGCTCTTCGAACGATTCAGGGCGCAGATTGCGGTGCTTGCGGCCGAGCCCGGCACGTTCTGGACCGATCAGTTCAACAACGCTGACGCGCTCGATGGCTACGCGGGGATTGGCGCCGAGCTGCTGGAGCAGACGGGCGGCCGCCTCGATGCGTACTGCGGCGCAGTCGGGACGGGCGGCATGCTCGCGGGCGTCATCCGCGCGCTGCGTCAAGGAGGCAGCCGTGCGCGGATCGTCGCGCTGGAACCGGAGTCGTCGCCGTCCATGACGGAAGGCCGCGCCGGCGCGCATCGCGTGGAGGGCATCGCCACCGGTCGCGTTCCTCCGCACATGGCGGGGAAGCCGTACGACGAGGCGCGCGCCGTTTCTGAAGACGACGCGCGGGCGATGGCGCGACAGCTGGCGCGCGAGGAAGGCTTGCTCGTGGGCACGTCCAGTGCGTTGAACATCCTGGCGGCGATTGGCCTCGCGCGTGAGCTCGGCGCGGGGAAGGCAGTGGCGACTGTCGCGGTGGATACGGGCCTGAAGTACCTCGCGGGCGACTTGTTCGAGGGTTGACTTCCGGAGCGCGCGAGGCCCTGCGCGGCGCTGTTGTCAGGAACGGCGACGAACACGCCGGTGAGCGCGATCAAGTGGCCGCGCCCCAGAGGCCCTTCTTCCCGCGCGTTACTTCTCGAACTCTGGTGGCAGACGCAGGTCGAGGGTCGTCGTCTGGTTCGCGACGATCGTCGCCGTGCCGATCGGGACCCAGAACGCGTCGATGCGCTGGCCCACCTCCTGCTGCGCGGTGAAGGACAGCAGGCGTCTCGGCAGCACGTGGAGTGCTATGTTCTCGGCGGGCAGCGGGCTTTCGATCATGCCGTTCGCGTCGGTTGGCAGCAGCAAGTTGCGATTCTGCGCGCCTGCGCCCGTGACGCGCACGCGCACGCCTCCTACCGCAGCACCGCTCGCGTCGCGCAGCGTCAGCTTCAGCGCGCCGGCCCAGACGTGGAACGCCTGTTCCGTCGTCTGGCCAACCACCACGGTCGCGGACTCCGCGGACGGCAAGAACACTTCCATGTAGTTGCCGCGCCTCTTGCAACGCTCCTTGATCATCGCACCGTAGGTTCCCGCCGGCGCCTGCAGCGTGAAGCGACCCTCGGCGTCGGTCTTCGCACTCAGGTCGGCGAACGGCGCGCCGCCTGCGATGCTGCGGAACTGGAACTCCGTGCGCAGAACGGGCGCGCCGTTCTTGTGCAGCACGCCGCGCAGCGTGCCCGGCAGCACCCACGACACGTCGGCGTCGAACTGCGTCGTCTGGCCCGCGACCAGCGTCACCTCGCCGTATCGCAGCGGCGGGTCGAAGAACGAGTAGACGATCCAACGGCCGGGCTCGAGACCGTCGATGTCGAACGCGCCGTCGTCCGCGATCCAGTAGCCCTCATACCCGGTCGCCGGCTGCCTGCGCGGGCGCGGCGTCGCGTCGTCGGTCAGCCGGAGCGCGACTCGGGCGCCGTTCAGGCGCTTCAGCTCCGCGACTGCCGCCGGCGGACCGATGCGCCCGCGCAGGCGCGCACCCTTCGCCACGCGCACGACGAGCGGCGACGGCTCGTCGAGGCGCACGCCGCCGATGCGCACCTCGACGCAGCCGGGGCAGAGCACGCAGAGGCCGAGCGGTTGCTGGCGCGGGCCGGTGACGACGAGCGTGCCGTCGGCGCTCGTCGTGCCCTCGCTGAGCAGCAGCGCGCGGTTGGGCAGGATAATGTCGTAGAACAGACGCCCCATCGGCAGGACCCACGTGTGCCGGTCGAGCACACCGACGAACTGCAGACACACCTGAACCCGAGCGCCGCGCACCGGCCCGTCATCGGTATCGACGACGCGCACCGTGCGCTGCACGTCGGCGCGCGCGACGGCGTCGACGCGCATCGTGTCGTTCGTGGTCTTGTCGACCGGCACGAGGATCGGCGCGAGCTGCATGGTGGTCGGGAACTCGATCAGCACCACCCACTTGCCGACGCCCACACCGGGCACCGGCGCGAAGCCGTTCGCGAACGGAGGGCTCGCGCGCACGCGGTCGTCGTCCGATCTGTAGCTTGTCACAGGCACGACACGCACCGTGAAGGCCGTGATCGGGCGCTGCTGCTCGTCGCTGACGTGGACCTCGAGCCCCCCGGTCGCACGCATCGCCACCACGACGTCGCGGCTGCCCCACGCGATCGCCTGCTCGGAACGGGCGTCCTCGTACAGGCTGTGGTGGCTCGCGGTCAACACCACGCTACCCAACGGGTCCGCGGATAGCTGCTTCAGCGTGAACGTGCCGTCGCGTCCCGTGTGGGTGATGGCCACCCGGCCCGTTATCTGCTCGTGGCCCATGACCCGCACCCGGGGGATCGGTTGCCCTGCCTCGTCGACGATGCGTCCGGTGATCGTTGGCAGGCTGTTCCCGGCCAGCACGAGCACGAGCTCTTCGACCGGCCGGTCGCGGGACAACGTGACTTCCTTGTCGAGATACTGGTCTCCGCACGAGGCCTGCACGCGATACCGACCGGCCGGCAAGGCACCCTCGCAGCGGAACGATCCGTCGCGCTCACTGGTCGCACCCGTGGATCGGAACGACGGCGTCTCGCGGTCACCGCTCGAGCCGACGTTGACGTTGATCCGCGCGCCCGCGACGGGATCGCCGCCTTCGTAGACGACGCGACCCTGCACGCGGATGCCGGGCACCATCACGACGTCGCCGACGTCGAGCACACGCCCTTCGGCCAGTGAAGGCCACAGCGCGCGCATCCTCGCGAGGTCGTCGCGGTGCAGCTCGATCGCGAACTGGAACGGCGGCGGCGGCCAGAACGTGAACGCGAACACACCGTCGGCGCCGGTCGATGACGCGGGCGGATCCGTCCACTGCGGCCCCGGATGGTCGCGCAGCCACGCGGTTTCACGCTCCTGGCTGTGGATCCAGCCCCGCAGCAGCACCTTGCACCCCGCGACCGGATCACCGTTCTCGTCGACGCAACGGCCGCGGATCGTCGCGAGCTTCGGGTCGGAGGCTGTTGCTGCCGGCGTGGCCTCGGTGCGCTGTGCTGGTAACGCTTCCCCGGCCAACGTCGTGTCCGAGCGCTGCGCGTCGAGCTCCGCGGCCGCGGGGACGACGTGGTCCGCGGTGGCCCGCGTCGACGCATCCGACGCCGGCATCGCCGCATCAGGCCAACAGAAGAACGCGACCGCCGCGGCCGCCGCGATCGCTCCCGTCACCTTCGTCCACGTCGCCATCAGCACTCCTCCTGTCGCGAGCGCGAGCGCTCCGTCGTTGAACCCGAATGCGGCGGCGAAGCCCGCGCGCCAGTCGGCGCCTTCGCGTTCGCCGAGCCGCGCGCGCAGCATGCCGAGACCGCGTTGGAGCCGGCTCTTCACGGTCGCGACCGGCACGCCGCTCGCCGCTGCGATCTCACGCGGCGCCTTGCCCTCGAAGTAGCGCTGCCAGATCGCGTCGCGATACCCGACGTCGAGCGCCGCGAGCGCGCGCATCAACCGCTGCACGAGCTCCTCGCGTTCGAGCACGACGGCGTGATCCTCGACCGTCGTTCCGCGCGCGGTCGCGACGATCGCTTCGCGCTGCTGCCGCCGCGCCTCCGCCCGGCGCAGGCGCCGTGCGGCGTTGCGGACAACCGACGCGAGCCATGCGGCGCTGCTCGCGACGCGCCACGGCACAGCTGTCGCGGCCCGCACCCACGACTCCTGCAGCACGTCATCGACTGACGCCGCATCGTGCACGAGCGCCCACGCGAGCCGGCGCAGCGGTGCACCGTGCCGGCGCAGCTCGAACTCGACGTCGAAGGGCAACGACTCCATCGCGGGTCTCCGAAAGTCTGATCCCGCGGCGGGCGATTCGGATGCAGGTAGGAGAACCAACCACCTCTCGGACCACCCGAGAAGCCCCGCCATCGTCCGCAGCGCACGCGACCGCGGCAAGGGAGCCACAGGCACGTCCAGCAGAGGTGAGCTCGGGCGTCCTCCGCAGTCTCGAGCTGCGCGCGGCTCGTCCTTGCCAACGCGCATGGCCACGCGCTGCTGCGGTGCCAGTTCCGCTGCGATCCGCGCTGCTGGGGTTCGCCCTCCATGCGCAGGCGGCGGCAATGCGACGCCGGGCCCGCTGCCCGGCGTGTTGCGCCTCAGCGAGCGGCTGACGCTGCGCGTAGGCGATTGATCTCGTGTGGCGGGCCGGGGCTGAGCAAAGGCGTCCGACCTCCCGGTCGCTGTTGCGAGAGCCGCTTGCAGGTCGAACCGCAGTCGTGCACGCTGCCGCGGCCCTCGTGATCTCCGATGCGGCGACGGCAGTGATCGGGAACTGAACGCGGTTGCGGGGCTGGACGCGTCCGCGAGCGCGCGATCTCATGCTGCGCATGGCCCGTGGTGCCCGGAGACAGTGGCCCTGGTTGGCGTGCGCGTCGGTGATCGCTGCGCTGCTGTGGCTCGTGCTCGCCAATGACGGCGGCACGCCGGCGACGGCACCGAGGACGACGGAGGCGACGGAGCCCGAACGGGAAGAGGTGAAGGCTGCTGCTGCATCACCCGAGCTGGTCCGGCAGGAAGTGGCCGAGCCGCCGCCGGCGCGGGCAAAGCGGCTCGCGGGGCGCGTGGTGCACGGCGAGACGGGTGCGGCTCTGCCCGGTGCGGCCCTGGTGGTGCACGATTGCGAGACGAGTGTGGCCTCGGCGCCGCGGCAATGGCGGGGGACGAGCGGCGACGACGGATCGTTCGAGGTCGACGTCGGCGGTGCTGCGACCGTGGACGTCGAGGTGACCCGTGCCGGGTGCGTGCCCTGGCGGCAGCCGTTCCTCCCCGTGCAGCAAGGCCACGTGGTGACGCTCGATCCCGCCCGCCGCCTCGTCGTCACCGTGCTCGTCGACGCGAAGGGCGATCGCTCCGTCCTGGAGCCGGTGGCCCATACTCCGTGCCGCGTCGTGTTCCGCGGCGACAACCAGCAGCGGAAGGTCATCGAGGACCACGTGACCGATGCCCGGGGCGAAGTCGTCGTGGGGTGCCTCGGCGATCTCCACCTCGTCGTCGAGCGCGAAGGTCTGCCGCCGCAGGGCGGCATCTTCGAACTCGAGCCTGGGCAGGAGCGGCTGCAGGTGGTGTTGCGGCCGTTCGGCAGCGTGACGGGCAGGGTGGTGGACGTGCAGTCGGGTCTGCCGCTCGCCGGCGCCACCGTGCGCAAGACCTATCGCGAGGTCGTCGAGGCGGTCGCCGATGCCGACGGCCGCTTCCGCATCCCGCACGAACTGCAGGAGCACGAGGTCTGGCACGTCGATCATCCGGGATACACCAGGAATTACGTGCACGTGCTGCCGCAGCGGAGCGACGGCTTGGAGATCCCCTTGATCGAACTCGCCCGGACCGTGACCCTGTCGGGAACGGTCAAGGGCTTCACCGGGACGATCGCGGTCTCGGCGGTGAGCGAGAAGGCCTGGTACGTGCACAACCGATGGCAGGGCGGCGCGCAGCTCGTAGCCGACGGACCTGTGCGCCTGCCCGATGCGCCTGCTGGCGAGGACATCGCGATCCTCGTACGCGACCGGGCCGGCCGCGTTGCCACGGCACGCGCCAGTGCGGGCGCACCGGGTGCCGTGGTCGACTTCGGCGTGGTCAGTGCGGCCGAGGCGGGATCGCTGCATGGCCGCGTCACTGCCGACGACCTGCAAGGAGCGGTACTGCTGGTGCGCTGCGTGGTGGGGGGCGACCAGCTGGTGCTCCAGGAACGCACCCTGCCGGTGCGGGACGGCGGCTACCGCTTCGAAGGCCTGGTGCCTGGGCGCGTGCGCCTTGGTCTCGTCTGCGGCGACGCGCGCCTGCCGGAGGAGGAGTTCGTCCTGCGCGCCGGTGAAGCGGCGGAACTGGACCTCGATCTCGGCGGCTGGATCCGCGGCGAGGTAGTGGACCAGGCAGGCAAGGGCCAGAGCGACGCCATCGTCGAGTGCGCCGACGAAGCCCGCGGCAGCACGCGCCGGGTCCGCGGCAGGGCGGATCGTCTGGGACGCTTCGCCTTCGCCGGCCTCGCGCGCGAGGCGACCTGGCGCGTACGGATCTGGGGTGCGGATCCCGGCCAGTACGAGCCGGAACGGCTCGACTCGGTGCGCACCGGCGCGGCGGGGCTCCGCTTCACGAAGCTCGGCAAGCGGCTCGAGATCCGCGGCCGCGTCGACGAGGCCCTCCTGGTCCTCGTTCCCTGGGAGCGGCTGCAGGTGCAGGGCCGCGAGGCCGATGGCAGGTACGTGCACGCAGGCGTCCGCCAGGGCGGCGAGTTCGTGCTGGCGACCAGCGGCATGGGGCCCTGCCGCCTCGAGCTGTTCGCCCTGAGTGGGGCCGGCGGCGAACTGAGCAGCCACCCGGTTGCGGAAGCGGCGCCGATCGACAACGTCGTGCCCGGTGAGGGTGAGCCCGTACTTCGGCGGCGTTAGAACGCGCCAGCCTTGTGGTAGTCGAAGAAGGTGTCGACGAAGACGCGCAGCTGTGCTTCGAAGGCGATGCCGAACGACAACAGGAGTACGTGACGCACGACCTGCTCGGCGCCGTCCTGGTGCGCTGCGGGCTTTGCGCCGGGCAGCAGTGCCCCGCCGGCGGGAGCGAGGGACAACATCACGCACGTGCCGCCGCCGGCCTTGGCGATCTGCTCGAAGCACCGTGCTCTCCGGCCCGCGCCGCCGCCACTCTGCGCACCTCGTCACCACGACAGCGATGTGCCTCGCGCTGCCCCACAGTGGCAGGAATCTGCGACCGGCCCCGCTCACACCCCAGCTCTCGCGGGGGATGAGCCCGCAGCGGAACCGGCGGCGGCAAGGGCTCATCGCCTGCAGCGGCCGGCCGCGGCCCGTCGATACGGAACCAGATCTGTTTGGGCACGTCCCTGCGCCGCCATTTCCCGGAGAGAGGTCCGTCGATGCGTCTGATGGTTCCGTCGTTGCTCGTTGGCTTCACGCTGTTCCTCACGCCCCAGGACCCGCAGCAGCCCCCACGCACGCAGCTCGCGCAGGACGGGGCGGTGGGAGTGGTGCTCGACCGGCAGGGCACGGCGTTGGTGCGACCCGTCGGCCGCGAGCGATGGACGCCGCTCCACGACCGGGCGCGCCTTCAGCCTGGCGACCAGGTGCGGACCGAAGCGCGGGGCGCCAACGCGGTGGAAGTGGAGCTGGTGGGCGGCGGCAGCTTCATCCTCGGCCCCGGCAGCCTGGTCGAGCTGACGACGAGCTCGGCGCTCCGGCTCAACAAGGGTGAAGTCGAGGTGAAGGGCGGCGTGCAGGCGGTGAAGCTGAGCGGCCCCGGCTTCGAGCGCGCGATCGACAAGGCGCTCGTGCTGCGCAGCGACGGCCAGAAGAGCACCGAGCTGAAGCAGGCGCCGGCCTGGCTGCTCGGCTACCGCTCCTCCACGACCGACGAGTGGATGGGTTCGCTGATCGCCCAGGTCGACGGCCGCGACGTGGCGCTGCACGTCGGCTACCACAAGGTGACCGTCGAGGTCCACGACCAGATCGCCCGCACCACGATCGAGGAGTCGTTCGTCAACACGACCGACAGCACTCTCGAGGGACAGTTCTTCTTCCCGCTGCCCGGCGACGCCTCGATCAGCGGTTTCGGCATGTGGATCGGCGACGAACTGGTCGAGGCCGACATCGTCGAGAAGCAGCGCGCGCGCGCCATCTACGAGGACATCCTGCGCAACCGGAAGGACCCGGGCCTGCTCGAGTGGTCGGGCGGCAACATGTTCAAGGCGCGGGTGTTCCCGATCTGGGCACACTCCGAGAAGCGCATCCGGCTCAGCTACACGCAGGTGCTGCCGCTCGAGGGAACGTCGGTCCGCTACCGCTATGCGCTGCGCAGCGAGATGCTGCGCAAGCACCCGCTGCGCGAGCTGTCGATCCAGGTGGTGGCCAGCTCGACGGTGCCGATCGAGAAGGTCGAGTGCAGGAGCCACGAGGCGCGCGTGCGCAAGACCGGGAACTCGGCGTCGGTGGAGTTCACCGCCAGCGAGTTCGCCCCGGATCGCGACTTCGAGGTGCAGATCGGGCTGGGCCGTACGCAGGGCCTCACCGTCGTGCCGCACCGGCGCGGATCCGACGGCTACTTCATGCTGCTGCTGTCGCCGCCCGGCGCCGACAGTGTGCTGCAGCGGCAACTGGTGCCCGAGGGAGCGCCGCTCGACCTCTTGCTGATCGCCGACACGTCGGGGTCCATGGACCAGGCCGCGAGGAGTGCGCAGCAGAGCTTCCTAACCGCGCTGCTCGGCTGCCTCGGACAGAAGGACCGCTTCCGCCTGATGACCTGCGACGTCACCGCGCGCTGGCTGCGCGAGGAGGAGATGGCGGCCGACGAGAAGGGCGTGCAAGCGGCCATGCAGTTCGTCGAACAACGACCCTCGCTGGGCTGGACCGACCTCGAGCTCGCCGTGGAGAAGGCCATGGCCTCGGCCAAGGCGGGCACGACCGTCGTCTACGTGGGCGACGGCATCGCCACGAGCGGCGCCGGCGACGACGGTCTCGCGCAGCGGCTGCGCGAGCGGGCCAAGGGCAGCACCTGCACCTTCCACGCCGTCGTCACCGGTCCGACCCACGACCGCACGGTGCTCGAAGCACTGGCCTCGATCGGCGGCGGCTCGGTGCGTGCTTTGGACAGCGACCCCGCCGAGTGTGCGAGGGCACTGCTGGCGGAAGTGGCGCAACCGGCGGTGAAGGACCTCGCCGTCGCCTTCGAAGGCATCGCCACGGCGCGCGTCTATCCCGAGCGCCTGCCCAATCTGGCGGCCGACGCGCAGCAGGTCGTGCTGGGCCGCTTCCTGCCGGCCGGCGTGGACGGCGAAGCACAGCGCGGCACTGTGGTCGTGACCGGCGTGCTGAACGGCAAGCCGGTGCGCTACACAGCGGAGCTCACGTTGAACGCCGGTGACGAGGGCAACTCGTTCGTGCCGCGGCTGTGGGCCAGGCGTCACATCGACGCGCTGCTCGACCAGGGCCGCAGCAAGGAGATCCAGCAGCAGATCGTCGCCTGCAGCGAGGAGTTCGGCATCATGACGCCGTTCACTTCGTTCCTGGTGCTCGAGAACGACGCCGACCGCGAGCGCTACGGTGTGCAGCGCCGGGTCAAGATGCGCGACGGCGAGCAGTTCTTCGCCGACGCGCGCGCACGCGCGACCGCCGAGCTGATGCGGCAGCAGATGGAGCTGGCCCGCACCTGGCGCGTCGACCTGCGCCGGCGGATGCTGCGCGAGCTCGCGACGCTGGGCCGGCACGTGCAGGCGATCGCGCTCGGCAGCGGCGTGCGCGAGGGCCAGTATGGGCAGATCGGCGGCGCCAAGCTCATGCCGATCTCGCGCGCCGCGGCCTCGGAATGGCAGGACGGCGCAGAGTTCAGGGAGCAGGGCGACGACAAGGAGCTGGGCGATCGCGAGTCGCTCGACGTCGCTGCGAAGGACGCCGAGCTGGACGCCGAGGAAGCCGAGCTGGGCGCCGAGGAATACGGACCCACGGCGGAGGCGAAGCCCAGCGCCGTGCCCGCACCCAGCCAGGGCAAGCGGCAGTTGCGCCTCGAGATGGATGAACGCGCCGCCTCGGGCAAGATGCGGCGCAACCGCTACGACGGGGACAGCCTCGACGAGCTGAACGCCGCCAACTTTCACTTCGCGCGCGACCAACGCGGCAACTACGTCCCGCAGCCCGCCAACTACCTGTTCCCGAACCTGCCGTCGCCGGCTGCGCCGCAGGCCGACGTTCTGAAGCCGGACTGGCCGGCCGAGGTGCTGGCCGAGATCGCGAGCCTGTACCGACAGCAGGCCCTGGGCGGCTTGACTACCGGCCTGCGTCTCGTGCAACGCGGCGACTACGTGCACCCGCTGCGCGGGCACGCCACGTCCTGGGATCGGGCCGAAGGCGTCATCTGCCCCGACGGTTGGTTCGTGCGGGGAACGGGACGCGGCCAGCAGACCACGCTGCAGTACGTGGTGGGCGGCAAGCGCGGCATCGTGGCGGCCGGCGTGCGCCTGGGCCGCGAGCGCGCCGCCGTGCCCGCCGACCGCGCCGAGGTCGCGTTCCCGTTCCGCGACCTGTCGCTGACCGACCTGGTGCGCGGCTACGCGAGCTACCGAGCCAAGGTCGAACAGTCCGACGCCGAGCTGCTGGTGGTGACGCTGACCGCGCCCGAGCCGCAACACTACGCCTTCCGCATGAAGATCGACCGGCGCCGGCACGTGGTGCTCGAGAGCGAAGGGCTGTACCAGGGCAAGACCTCTGGCAAGACGCGCTTCGAGCAGTTCGTGCAGGCGGCCGGCATGTGGTGGCCCACCCGCATCACGACCCTCGACCCGGAGCAGCGCCTCATCGGCAGGCACGAGCTCGAGCTGACCGAGTGCACGGCAGACGAGGCCAAGGGCTTGGTGGCCGCCGCCGCGCGCACCGACGACGTGATCATGTTGGGCGCCGAGGACCCCGCCATCGACGCCGCCAAGCAGGCGGCCTTCGAAGGGCGCGCCGGCTTCGCCGAACACTTCGCGATCGCGCTGCACTTCGCACAGAGCCAGCAGTGGGACCGGGTCTCGGAGGCGTGGCAGGCGGCCGAGCAGACCGTGGCTGGCAAGCCCGGTGCAGTGTGGGTGCGCGCGCTGTTCCTGGCGTATGGCCGCAAGCAGCAGGAGCTGAAGGAACTGCTGGCGCAGCTGGCGCCAGCGCTCGCCGCCCGCAAGGACGGCGACGTGGTCTGGCTCGCGCAACACCTCGTGGCCACGGCGAGCAACGCGCTCGCGCCCAACGAGATGCTGGAGCTGCTCGACCCGCTCGAGGGTGCCTTCGCCCCCGGCGACGACGTGCCCTGGCAGCGCATGACGTGGCAGCGCCTGCGCGCCACCTGGCTGCAGGCCGCCGGTCGCGCTCCCGAAGCACTCGAGCTGCACCGGCAGATCCTTGCATTGCAGCCGTTCGAGATCGACGCCGTGACCGCCTACGTCGACGCGCTGTGGCGCAGCAACGAGCGCAAGGCCGCCATCCGCTGCGCCGAGGAGAACTTCGGCGGCAAGTGGGCCGATCACGAGCTCGCCCAGCTCTACGAGCGCGCCACCAACTTCCTGTGGGAGACCCGCGAGATCGCGAAGCTGAAGACCGTGCTCGAGGCCTGGCTGCAGCTGTCCCCTGCGCAGGAGGGTCCCTGGCAGCGCTGGCTGTCGACGCTGCTGTTCCTCGACCAACAGGCCGAGGCCGACGCCTGGGTCGCGGCCACCTTCGCAACCGAACTCACCGAGACGCTCGATGTCGCGCCGCGCGCGCGCATCGGCGCCGCGATCAGCTACTGCCTCGGCCAGGGCTGGAACTTCTCCGCCCAGAACGTCGACGAGCGCTGGCTGCGGCCGCTCGCCGACCTGGCCCGCGGTCTCTTGAGGGTGGAGGACGCCGGCTGGTACCTGTCGCAGCGGATCCTGAGCGACTGGCGCTTCCTGCAGAGCGACGCCGCGGCCCGGCTGCGCGTACAGCTCGCCGCCGACCTGGCACTGCCGGAGGCCGTCGAGGCGATGGCGCTCGACCGGCTCGGCCGCTACCTCGCGGTGATCACCTGGGACCGCGCCCAGGTCGACCAGCAGCTGTGGCGCAGCACGGTGGACCGCCTGAAGACGCGCTGGACCAAGGCGGCCGACAACGACCGCGCCACGCTGGCCGGTCTCGTGCTGCGCCTGCTCGACGCTCACCTGGAGCCGCAGGAGGCGATCGCCTTCACGCGCAGCTGGCTCGCTGCAGCGAGCGCCGAACAGGCGCCCGAAGTCGTACGCCAGCTGATGCGCCGCCTCGTGCAGCAGGACTGGAGCGAGGCCCTCGAAGACGAGCTCGTCACCCTGCTGCCGCGTCTGCAGCCGGTGACCGCCGAGGCGCTGCAGCGCAAGGCGCTCGGCGCCAGCGCCGCGCGCTGGCTCACCGACCGTCTGCTGCAGATGCGCATCAAAGCACTGATGGGGCCGGAGCAAGACTCCGAACAGCTGCCGCGCGCCGAGCTGCGCCAGAAGCAGGCAACGGCGAAGCACACGGCGCGGACGGCACTGGCGGCGCGCCTGCCGAAGCTCCGCGAGGCGGCCGGCGAATGGGCACAGCGTCCGCTCGAGCTCGAGCGCCTGTGCCTGCTGGCCGAGGCCTCTGAGCAGCTCCCGCAGGTCGACGGCGAAGTGCGCGAGCTGTTGTTCGCCTTCACCGCCCCGCTCGACGCCATGGACACCGTGCTGCGCGAGCGCTGCGCCTTCGTGGTCGCCTACTGCGCAACCCGCCGCCAGGCGAGCGCCGGCCTCGCCGACGGTGCCGTGGCCCTGTTGCGCTCCATGGTGACGGCGCCCGCTGCCGCCGAGCCGGGCTACGCCACCGACTGGCGCTACCACCTCTACCGTCTGCTGATCGCACTCGACCGCCCCGACGCCCTGATGGCGACGCTGCGCGAGTGGATCCAGCCCGAGAAGGTCGAGAGCCGTTGGCGCCTGGGCTACGGCTGGTTGCTCGCGGAGACCGGCAAGCTGGCCGAGGCGGCCAAGGCGTTCGAAGCGGTCGCCGCGAGCGACGAGCTCGGCGCCCGCGAGTACGAGGCGATGGCGCAGTGGTACATGGTTCTCGGCCGCAACGCGGAGCGGGAGACCGCGCAACTGGCGCGCTACCGCGTGATGCCCGAGCACGAACTGAGCAACCTGATCAGCCAGGCCGCCTACGGGATGCAGAGCCGCGGCAACGCGATGCCCGCCTCGCTCGACCCGGACATCCTGCGCGCGATCCAGGCCCTGCTGCACAAGGCCTCCTACCCCGCGCACCACCTCGGCTCGGTGCAGCGCCTGTACGAACAGTGCAAGGACTTCCGTCTGCTCGAGAGCCTCGCCGACGGCGTGCTCGGCCACACCGCGGAAGCGATCTATCCGTTCCTGCAGCAGGTCGGCGGGATCACCGCGGCGATCCACGAGGAAGCGACCTGTGACCGGCTGGCGGCGCGGATCGCCGAGCTGCAGGCAGCGGCCAAGACGGACGTGGACCGGCGCGCGCTGCTGCTCCTGACCATGATGGTCGAGCGCCGTGCTTGCGAAGTGCTGAACCAGCCCGGTCCGCACACCGGCACCGCCGTGCGAGCGATGCAGGCCGCGTTCCAGCAGGGCTGGCTGCCGGGAGAACGGCTGCTGATGGCGGGCCTGCTCGGCTCGCTCGGCCGGCTGCCGCAGCCCGAGCTGGCGGCGGAGCAGATGCGCCAGCTGAAAGCGCTGCACGAGCTGGCGCCGGCCGGCACTCTCGAGCGGCTGCAGATCGCGCTCTACCTGGACCAGGCGCGCTGGAGCTACGGCCAGCACGACCAGGCGCTCGACCACCTGATCGCGGCGCTCGACGAACTGCGCGCTTTGCGGGACGGCAAGCTGGGCGCCGACGCCAACGACGCGCTGCAGACGGTGACCGGCTGGTTGGAGCACCGCAGGCACTTCGCGCGCGGCGAGACGCTGCTGCGCTCCGAGCTGGCGGCGCAGCCCGGCCAGCAGGCCTGGCTCTCCCAGCGCCTGTTCATTCTCTACGTCCGCTGCCTCGAGAACGGCGGCAGCACCGCGCTCGGCAGCGGTGCTTCGCTCTACGAGAAGGTCCGCCTCGAGCTCGAGCAGTTCCTGTTCCGCGCCGGCGAGGGCCAGCTCCGGGAAGGGATCACCACCTTGTGCAACCTGCACCGCGCCGCGATGCGCGCGCACGTCGCGTCCGCGGGCGAGGACCTGCAGGCGTTCGCGCGCCAGCGCATGCCGGAGCTGCTCACCTGCCAACCCTCCGAGGTGTGGTCCGTGGTGTCGACCGTGGCGCAGACGATCGTCGAGCTGAGCGGGCCGAGGCCGGGCCTGCAGCTCTTGATCGAGCGGCTCGAGGCCGAGCCGGCCTTCTACGCGCGGCTCGGTCAGGACGGCTGGAACTCGCTGGCCTCCATGCTGGCCGAATGGCGCGTCAAGACCGATCGGCTCGGCGATCTGGAGCCGCGCCTGCTGCGCATCGTGCTGCGCCAGCTGGAGCGCGACCTGCGGTCGATGCAGCAGCGCAACCGCTCGATCTACGCCTCCGTGCGCAGCGGCCACTTCTGGACCGAGAAGTTCGCGGAGTTCGCGGCCGTGGCCGAGCGCGTGATCGAGCAGAGCCAGGACTCCCCGGCCCGGCTGCTCCACGTCGCCGACTACCTGTGGAACGACCTCGAGCTGAAGGAGCGCGCCATCGCCGTGCTGATGGCGGCCATGGAGCGGGAGCAGATCCGCGACGACGGCCGCTGCCGCCTGGTCAGCTGGCTGCACTCGCTGGACCGGTTCGAGCAGTCGCTGCCCGTGATCGCACCGCTGCTGGCCGACCACCCCGAGAACCTCGACTACCGCGTGCTGCAGGTGCGGGCCTTGCACGGGGTGAAGCGCGACAGGGAGGCCGAGGCTTTCGTCGCCGACACCGAGAAGCTGTTCCGGGCCACCGGCCGCTGGACGGAGCAGGCCCTCAACACGCTCGCCCACCTGTCACTGCAGTGCGGCTACCACGCGCGGTCGATCGTCCTGTTCGAGGAGCTGATCCCGCTGCACCAGCGCACCCAGCCGAACCGCGGCGTCGGCAACGGCACGCTCTCGTACTACTACCAGGCGCTGGCGCAGGCCCGCGTCGGCACAGGCCAGGTCGACGAAGCCGTCGACGCAGCGGCTTCGGCGATCGTGGCGTGGGGCCGCGACCAGGACAACCGGCGCAGCGCTCTCGAAGCGCTGCTGTCCGTGGTCCGCCAGGTCGCGGATCTCGACGCGCTGGTCGCGCGCCACGACGCCAAGGTCGCGTCGAGCGGCAACGACGCGCCCGTGCTGCGCAAGGCCTTCGCCGCCGTCTACGCCGAGCGCGAGCTGGCGCAGAAGGCGCTGCCCCAGCTGCTCGCCGCGCGCGCGCTGCAGGCCGACGACCCCGAGGTGCACGCGGCGCTGGTGGCCGCCTACGACAAGCTCGGCAGGCCGCGCGAGGCCTGTGCGGCGCTTCTCGCCGCCATTGCCACGACGCCGATGAGTCTCGACCTGTCGCAGAACCTGGGCCGCCGGCTCCGGCAGCTCGGCGATGTCGAAGGCGCCGAGCGCGCCTTCACCAACCTGGTCGAGGTGCAACCGGAGGAGGCCGAGAGCCACAGGCGTCTCGCCCGACAGCGCGAGGAACAGCAGCGCTTTGCCGACGCGGTCACCCAGTGGCAGCACGTCGTCCGCATCCGCACCGACGAGCCCGAGGGCTGGCTGGGCCTCGCGGGCGCGCAGGACCGGGCCGGCGACCGCGACGGCTCGAGGCGCACGCTGCAGCAGGTGATCAAGACCAAGTGGGCGGAGCGCTTCGGCAACGTCGAGCAGCAGGCGATGCAGCTGCTGACGCCGCTGTCGCGGCCGCCGCGCTGAGCCGGGGTCGTCGCACTACTCGGGTGCCGGACGTGAACTAGGTGACTCGGCGATCCTTCGCGCAATCGCCAGTCAGGCACGGATTGGCGTGAATGCGTGCCACCGCGGTGCTGAGCTGCAGCTTGGAATTCCTACTCGCGTCGGGCTCCGAGAGAGGCCTTGACCAGCGTGCCGGAAGAGAACATCGTGCGGGCGTCGATTCCGGGCGGTCCGGAACTTCAGGTTTGGATTTTGCACGCAGGCTCCGGCCATGACCCTTCTCCCGCCGACGTTCTTGTATGCCGGGCTCGCGGCCGAGGAGTGGCGTCGGCTCGATCAGCCAAGTGCGGTAGAGCTGAGCCTGGACCCCACGGTGCGTGCAGTCCGCCGACATCAAGAGCGTGTGGACTTGGTGCTGTTGGGCATCGGGAGCGGAAGGCGGGAACGAGTGATCGCGAACGAACTGGGCGCTCACGTGCGGGTCGGCTGGTAGTCCTTCTGCCTTGACGCGTCCCGGGCTCCGCAGCGTGGTTTGGGCCCGATGTCGATCCGTCCGCCAGTGGTCCTCCTGTTTCTGTCGCTCTGCCTGGCAGAAAGCGCTGTCTCCCAGCACCTCGCCTACGAGAAGTACGGCCCCGACAACGGCATGACGGTGATCCTGCACGTGGACCACCGCCTGCCGATCGTCACCATCAACACCTGGTACCGCGTAGGCCGGCTGGTCCGGGACGCAGCTTCCATTTCCTACACCCGTCACAACGGCCGTATCTCGGCGCGGGCGTCGACGAGCCGGTCGGCGACCACGTCGACGTGCACGATCGCTGGCTCGAAGCCTTCGACCATCACGACGAACGTGTGCGGCCCCGGCGGCAGCGCCTGCCGCGTCACCCACAACACCGGCCATCCGTCGTACGGGCGTTCGCGGAAGGCGCGCGAGTCGCGATCGACCGGCGTCATCTGTATCTCGCGGCCCGCCGACTCGAAGCGCACGAATTTCCGCGGCATCGCGGCGGGCCACTCGAGCCGGAATGCGACCTGACCCGCGGGTTTCGCCGCGACTTTCACTTCGGTCGTGCGCCCGGGCTCGATCGCGACGCGCTGGTCGTGGAAGCCGCGCACATACGAGTCGATCTGCGGAGCGAACAGCGCTTCCTTGCCGAGCAGCACGTGCAGGTCCCAGGCGCCGGCCGGCAGCTCCCACGTTCGGCCTTCCGGTTTCGCAGTCATGCGGCCGTCGTTGATCGACAGATCGCGATCCACCGCGCGCAACGTGACGCCCCAGTTCGCGAGCGGCGCGTCGTTCTCGTCGACGGCGACGACGTGCAGCTTGCCGAAGCGCGTCTCGGTGCGCAGGTCGAGCACACGCGTCGCGCGGTGCACACCGGGCAGCACGTCGTGGCGCAGGGACGCCGGCACGGTGTCGTCGTTGTTCGTGCTCACGCGCCACACCCAGCCGAAGGGCGACAGCAGCGCGAGCCGCCCGTCCGGATCGGCTGCGAATGGCGCGTTGCCGACCCTCCAGCCCGTCTCGGGAAAGCCCGGGCGTGGTTGCGGCGAACGCCACGTCGTCGACGGATCCCAGCCCTCGTTCGTCAATCCGGTGCCGGGCAGCAGCTCGCCGCCTTCGCCGCGCGCTTCGATCAGGAGCAGCTGTGCGTCGGCGCGCAGTTGCACCGGTTCCTCGCCCGGCCGCACGGTCGCGGTCGCCACGGGGAACCCGCGATACATGCCGACGTGCACGACGTAGACGGTGCCGGGGTCGAGGCCCGTGAACGTGAACGAGCCGTCGGCGCGCGTCAGCGCGTCGGCGTGATGCCAGACGAGCCGATCTTCGCGCCGCACGAGCCGAGCCGGCGACTCGCCCGGCTGCCAGAGCTGGTCCAGCGCCTTCACCGGATCGCCGGCGAGTTGCGGATCGATCGCGTTGATCGCGACGGGAAAGTGCGCGAGCGGCAGGTCGTCGCCGAGCACGACGCGGCCGTGCACGGTCTCGTTGCCGCGCAGCACGATCGTGCCGAGGTCGGTCCGCGACGCTTCGGCCGGTCGTGGCGGGATCTGCACGATGGCGATGCCCGTGCCAGGTTCGAGGACCGCGAGCTGCTCCGGCCAGTGATCGGGATTGTGGACGTCCATCACGAAGACGCCGTCGGCGCCGGCGAACACGCGATAGTGCTCGTCATGGCGCAGGTCCGTCGTGGCCGCGATCGCCATGACCTTGGCGCCAGCGACCGCCCTGCCGCTGCCGTCGACGACGGTGCCCGCCAGCACGTGGCGCCGTGCCAGCTCGATCGTCGCCGCAAATGTCTGCCCTTCGACGCCGCGCGGCAGGCTCAGGGGCCAATCGCGCGGCTGGCTGTGTGGCCAGCGCGCGCGGAGCCACAGCAGGTTCGTGCGGCGGAACAGCGCCGAGCGGTCGCGCAGCGCATCGAGACGCGCGCGGAACACCCCGTCGGCGCCGGTTTCTCCTGCGGTGACGTCCTGGCGGCCGAACGCACCGTGCTCCCGGTCCGTGATCATGCTGCACGTCGGCGCCGTCCACACCTCGACGTTGGCTCCCGCGATCGGCGCATCGCCCGGCTCCCGCACGGTCACTTCGAGCGGCCACACGGCGGCCGCCGCATCGGCGACCAGCTCGCGGCCCGCGGCCGGAGATGGCGTCGGGTTCGCGTTCGCCGCCGGTAGCTCGGCGCGAGCGAGCGCAGGCGACTGTGCCGGCAGCGGCGGCTCGGCGAACCACGCCGGCACGCCGAACGCGAACGACAAGCCCGCGAGCAGCAGGCCCGCGGCGACGACGACTCCGATCACCTTGCCTTTCATCGCCCACCATCCTCCGAGCAGGGACCACGCCGCCACTGCCGCCGTCGCGGGCGCAGCCGACGTCGCATGTTCGAGCACGCGTTCGCGCACCTGCGCGAGCAGAGCGTCGTCGCCGATCAGCAGCGCCGCGAGCACGCCGGCGACGCCGGCCGGCAGCGCCGTGCGCAGCTGTTCGAGCCCGCGATGCAGCTGCGCGCGCACGGTGCCGACGGGCACCTCGAGCGAGCGCGCGATGTCGACCGGCCGCAGGCCGTGCACGAGCCGCAGCCGCAGCACCTGGCGATACGGCAGCGGCAACGCGTCGATCGCCGCGAGCACCGCGGCCAACACTTCCTGCGAGGCGACGAGCCGCTGCGGATCGCCGTCGTCGGGCGCCGCCTCGGGTTGGTCGTGCAGCGCGACTTCGCGCCGGCGCCGCGCGCCCCGGGCCTGCATGCGCGCTTCGTTGTGCAGGATCGCGGCGAGCCACGGCCACAGCTGCCGCCCGCGGTCCCACGTCGCGCCGCGCGCCATCGCCGCGACGAACGTCGCCTGCACGAGGTCCTGTGGCTGTGCGCCGTCGCCGGCGAGGTGCGCCGCGAGCAGCAGCAGCTTGCCGCCGGTCGCGTCGAACACCCGCGCGAGTGCCTCGGCATCGCGCCGGTCGAGCCACACCGCGAAGTCGCCTTCGGTTGCCACGCACCCTGTTATGCCGCAGGCAGCCCGACCGTTGCAGGGTCGTTCGCCGATCGGCCGCCGCATGCTGCCCAACACCTGCAGCAAGCGACGAGCCGCGCGAGGACGCCCTTCAGAAACCACACCCCCAGGCGCGCGGCTCGCGCCTGAGCGGCCAAGACGATCGGCCAGCGTCCGTCTCAGCGTGCAATGGAAGGCAGGCGGTAGCGCGGCCTCTGGATCGGGCCTTCGTCGCTGAGCAGCACGTGCAGCTCGGGGTCGGCGAGCACGGCAGCCACCGTAGTCGGCACACCGTCCACTTCCATGTCCTTCCCGACGAGCCGCAGGCCGTGGCTGTAGTCGACGTGCACGTCGCCGTGCACCTTCGACAGCGGCTGGATCGGCGAGCCGTCGGGGCGATGCCAGCCGTAGATCACGACGCGGCCCGGCCAGCTCTCGATCAGCGCCGAGCTCACGACGTCCTTCTTGATGCCGGCCACGAGCAGGTGCCGCGGCTGCCCCTCACGCTGTGATTCGATGTGCTGGTGGTGGGCGTAGAACAACGCCACCGAGAGGATGTCGTGCAACGCGGGACTGAACGGGTGCGGCGCGAGCTTGACCGGGGCTGCGGCCCAGATCGCGTTCACCATGGCCTTCGTCGGCAACACCGCACCACCGAGGTCGGCGATGCGCTGCGCGAGCTGCGGCGTGACCGGCATGCGGAACCAGTCGTCGTCGTGGCCGAGCCCGAAGTAGTCGACCGCACACCAGAAGATCGCGGTGCGCAGCCGCCCACCGACCGTGGCCTCGACCTGCACGGGCACGAGCTTGCGGAGGAACGCCGGCACGTTGCCGGCCTCGACTTCGCGCCAGATCGCCGCTTCGCGCGGTCCGAGCGCGAGCGAGTGCAGCTGCTCGACCAGCTCGCTGCCCGGCGTCGTGCCCGCGCCACGCGCCGGCAGCGACAGCTCATGGCCGCGCGCGGGTTCGCTGTCACTCGGCTGGGCCAGCGCGCACGCACCGAGCACGCCGAGCGTGAGCACGCACAGCGGGACACTGCTCATGGCGCCAACGAGTCGGCGAGCATCGCCTCGAGCGAACGGTCTGCCTGCCAGCTTCCGGCCAACGAGACGTCGCGCGGGCGCGATCCATCCTGGCACTCGACTGGACGCAGCAGCGACACGTCGAGCCCGTGCAGCAGACAGAAGCGCCGCGCGAGCTCCCAGCGCGAGGTGCTCGAGGCCCGGCAGATGCACGAGGTCCGGGCCATCGGTCTCGACGACGGCTGCCGCCAGCGCCTCTGGCGCCGCGAGGTGCACGACGAACTCCGGCTGCAGCGCCTCGGCGACTGCGTCGACCATGCCGGGCGCAAGCAGGTCGACCGCGGCATCACCGCCCGAGCGCGCCGGCGTCGACACGACGTGTCCCGCGCGCTGCAGTGCTGCCACCACATGCCCACCGAGGAACCCGCTGGCTCCGGTGACGAGAATGCGGTGGGCCTGCATGGCAGGCCGTCATGGTTGCCTGACCAGGCCGGGAACGGAAGCCCGACGTGCCAGGTCGCGCACCATGCTGTATGCTGGCGTCCGCGCGTTCCCCGCTCCCTCTCCCACGGAAGACCACCATGCGGCGATCAGCATGTCCGATCTCCCTCTCGCTCGCGCTCGTCGCGGGCATTCCCGCGCAGGGCGTCCAATGGCAACCGCTGCCGGCAGTTGCCGGGCAACCCGACGTCGTCCACGCGGCGATGGCCAGCGATCCGCTGCGCCAGCGCATCGTGCTGTTCGGCGCCGATGCAACCACCCTGGCGCCGTCGACCTGGGAATGGGACGGCGCGAACTGGCAGGTGATCGCCACGGCAACGCAGCCGCCCGTGCGCGACAGCGGCGCGATGGCCTTCGACCCGGTGCGCGCGCGCATCCTGCTCACGGGCGGCGTGCCCACGACGCCGCCGTTCGTGGGGCTCAACGATGCCTGGGAGTGGGACGGCGTCGCCTGGCAGCAGCTGCCAGCCGTCGCGAACCGTCCGGTTGCAGCGGCGCACCAGGTGACGACCGACCTGGACCACGGACGGCTGCTGTTCGTCAACCACTACGGCACTCTTCTCTCCTGGGACGGCGCGACCTGGCAGCCTCTCGCCAGCGTTTCGCTCGGCACCTTCCACCAGGCCGTTTCCTCCACCGCGGCGTGGGACGAGGCTCGCGACAAGCTCGTGTTCCAGCTCTATGGGTTCGAGATCCAATACACGGGGCCGTGGTGGGTCCCGACCTATGTCTACCACTGGTACCTGTTCGAGTGGGACGGAACGATGCACCCGATTTCCTCCCTGCCGGGCGGTGTAGCGCTGAACTATGCGCAGCCGATGTTCTTCGACGCGGGACGGCAGCGTGTCGGCGTGCTGGACCTGCCGAACCTGAGCACCCCGATGAGAACGTGGGAGTGGTCGGGCAGCTGGTATCTCGCCGGTCAGCAGTGGCTCGGGCAGCACACTCTGGTCGCGTACGACCATGTGAATGGCACCACGATGCTCTACGACGCGACGCCGGGCGTGTCGACGCGGATCTTCCGGCTCGTTTCGTCGACGCCCGCGACCGTCGCGACCGTCGGCAGCGGCTGTGCAGGTTCGGCCGGCGTGCCGGTGCTCGCGAACGTTGCCCCCCACTTGCCGTGGCTCGGTGACACCATGCGCAATCGCGTTGACGTTGCGCCGGGTGAGCTCGGGGCACTGTTCGTGTCGAGCCTTGCGCAGCTCCCCGTGCCGATCAGCCTCACCGCCATCGGCATGCCGGGCTGCAACCTGCTGCTGCCGCTGGATGTCGTCGAGTTCCGGCCAGCCGTTGCCGGCGTTGCCGAGTGGTCCTTTGCGATCCCAAACAGCGCGAGCTTCGTGGGTTTGCCGATCTACCAACAGGCCTTCCCGCTCGATGCCGCGGCCAACCCGCTGGGCCTGGTGGCCAGCAACGGTCTCGCGATGACGCTCGGCCTCCGTTGACGACGGGCGATCGGCGTGATGGAGCCGGCGTGCGCGGCGGCAGGGAAGGTCACGGCCGCGGGCCGGTGCGGTGGCGTTCGTGCAGAGTTCGACTCGGGAATTCGGCTCAACGTTCACTTCCACGTGCTGTGGGTGGATGGCGTGTATGCGAGCGAGCCGGGCCGCGGGCGGGCGGAGTTCTGCGAGCACGACGAAGTGACGGATGCGGACGTGGTGGGGCTGGTGCGGGCGATTTCCGATCGCGCGCTGCGGTTGCTGCGGCCAGGATCCGCGCACGGTCGTTTTCACGGTGCTGCCGGGTCACGGCCTGCTGATGGCCGAGAAGTGGGTGCCCGGCGCGCGGCCGTTCGAGGTGTTGCTGGCCGCGATGGACGAGCGCCGCCTCGAGGTCGGCCACGGCGTGCCGCAGGGGAGCATGCACTATGCGCTGGTCGGCGACCGCATGGTGCTGCAGCTCAGCGAGGGTGTGGTCCGCCTCGGCGACGAGGAGCGCGTCGCGGTCGTGCGCGACAGCGGGTTCCGCGACATCGGGTTTGGGGCCCACGAAGCCATGGGCGCCGAGGGTCTTTGAAGGACCTCAGCGGTCACGATCGGGCAGGACCACTACGGAGCGTGCGAACCGGTCGGCGTCGATTCCGCGCCGCACCCATCCTTCTCCTTCGTAGGTCTGGACCCACGTGAACGCGAAGCGGTCGCCGTGTCGAACAAGACAGGCTTCGTGGACGATCACCGCTGGTCTGGTCGCGACTGTGCCTGCGGGCGCCTCCTGTTTCAGACGGATGAAATGTGCCGGCTTGCCGTCGAGGTCGCCGCCGCGCTCGCTCACGACCTCGAGCGGCGTGTCGGTCATGGGTTCGAGCAGCGGACGCGTGACATCCACGAGGTGGTGGCACGTGGCCGAGAGATCGCCCGTCGATGCACCGCTGGCGCGCGGGGAGACGCTGCACCGGTAGATGGTCTTGTCGAAGGCGGCAGGACCGAAGCTGACGTAGAACCCGTCTGGACCAGCCTGCTCCTTTGCAAAGAGCCACATCAGCTCGTAGTTGTCCTGGTGCGGCACCTGGAGCGAGAAGGAGCCGTCGGGCGCCGTGTAGCTGCCGTTCTCGACCTTGCCTTCGAGCGATCTGACGGTGCCGGTCAGTGGCGGGAACAGGCCGCAGCCAGCCAGGGTCGATCCGAGGCAGGTGAAGAGGAGGGCGCGGACGACGCGAGTGCTCATGCGCCGCGATTCTAGCTGGCAACGCGGGTCGCGGATCGTGCGGGACCATGCGCAGTCGGGCTGCGCCTGGCGGCGACGGTTCACGATCGCAGCGGTTGCGCGCCGGCAACCACGAGTGCCTGTTCGAGATCCGCGGCCGTCGCGGCGGCGGCGGCTGCCGACATGAAGGTGCGGCAGCGCACCACGACGAACCAGGCATCGGGAATGACGCGGCAGACGACGACGCCGTTCGCCGCTGCTGCGGCACCGCACGGTTCCGCATCGGCCCGGGAAGTCGCGAAGCGGAGGACGGCGGTATCCGTGGGCCGAACTGCTGCGCCGGGCTTACATGGTCGACGTCCGGGACCCACCGCGGCACGATCCCCGGCCCTACTGCCCTCGTCAACGCCCTACGTGCTCGAGCTGCGGCTCAACATTCGCTGAGCCGCTACACGATGTAGCGGCGCTTGATGCGAATGTCTTGCCCCGAGATCGGACTCTGCCCGAACGGAAACAGCTTGAGCGTCGGGCGACAACCTTCCGGCACCATGCGGATGGATTCGCGAAAGTCCTGGTTGATGCGGCCCAGCTCTTCCAACGCCGCTGCCTCGAGGCTCGGCGACGCCTCGAGCGTCACACCGTTGGCCAGCTCGAGCCACAGCTCGAGACGCTTATTGGCGCCTGCGTCTTCATGCGGATGCAGCGCGTAGTTCTCGATGCGCGCGCCCAGCTCGGGGACGCGCAGAATCACGTCTTGCAGATCCTCCGGCGTGATTTTGCAGCCGTAGAACGCCACCGCGCTGTCTTGCCGACCCCAATGCAAGATAAAGGGCAGCGGCAACGCCGTCCCCGGCATGTCGATGCGGAGCCGATGGTCCGCCAGCACCTGCTCGACCTCCGCGCGCGAGCGCACGATGCCGCGATCGTGCAAGTTGTAGCGGATACGGGGCGACACGTTTTCGAGCCGATTCAAGGTAAAGAGCAGGTTACGGTCGCTGTCGCTCTCGATGAACGCGTTCAGCGGATCGTATTGAAATGCCATCGGCAAGCCGGAGTGCTCGCCGCACAGGTCGCGCGCCAGCTGCGGATTGTTCGCCAGATGCTGGCGCAGCGCGATGCTGAAGTCGGTCTCGAAGGCCAGGTTGATTTCGAGATCGGAAGCGCCAAAGCTGCTGATCGTCTTGCGAAAGCAACGATTGAGCGCGGCCCGTAGCGGCTCCGACATGCCCTCGCCGCCCACGACTGCGCAAATATCGTATGCCTTCCAGTCGATGTCCGTGCTTTCGATCAAGCCCTTCATGAACGGCGGATAGCCGGTGATGACGTAGCGGTAGCCGGGCCCGAGCAGCTTGAGGCTCGAGATGACTTTCTTGGCGTCAGGGCCGATCGATTTGAGCACGCAGCGGTCGATCAGCGACATCGAGACGTTCATGCCCGTCGCCCAAGGGCCGAGCGCGAAGGCGTTGAGCAGTACGAAGCTGTCTCCGCCAAACGTGGCGCGCGCCGAGTACTGGATCAACCGGCGCGTGGCGTAGCGCTCGCCAGCGCCGCGTACCCAATTCGTGGCGGTGCCGGTCGAGCCGGATGATTCGTCGATCACCGCGCCGCGCAAGGGCAGTGCGCCGCCTTGGCACAGCTGGGGCAAGCTGAAGCGCTTGATGTAGCTCTCTTTGTCCATCACCGGGACTTCGGAGAAGCTGCGCGGAGCAAGCGCCGAGCGCTCGCTCAAGAACGCCTGGTAGGCGGGAACGCGCTTCCTGGCGCGGTAGAAGACGGCGGAGGCGCGCTTCTGGCTGAGCCAACTGCGCAGCTCGGGCGTGAGCAGAGGCGCGAACAGCAGCCGGTAGGCGCCGAACGAGCTCAGCGCCACGTGTCCCAACTTGTCGAGGACGTAGCCCAAGGCGGGATCGATGAGGCTATTCATGGAATCACGATGCGCTCGAGACGCGGCGCGCGCGGCGGTGGGTCCGAGTAACCAAGCCGCACGACGAGCCAGCAGTCGTCGCAGGCGAAGCGCCGCGCAATCTCGGTCACGTAACGCGGGTTCGTGAGCATCGAGCCCATCGGCTGCATGTAGACTTGGTGCTTCGCCATCTCGAGCCACAGCTCGAGCAAGAGCCGACCGGCGCGGTACAGGTCGGGCCATTCTTGAAAGCGACCACAGATGAGCGCGATGTGGCGGGTGCCTCTTTGCGTGAGCAGGTAGCGGTGCACAGCGAATTGGCGGATGCCGGGCAGCTTGAACACCGACGGCATCGCGAACGCCGACCACAGCTCCCACGCGGGCTGATTCATCGGACCTTGCCACAGGCCGTCCCCGAACTCGGGCGTCTCACCCAGCCGATACCAGCCGCGGATTTCCTCGCGCTCGTCCGCGAGCTGCAGGTTGTCGATGATGGCTTCGGCGTTGAGCTTCAGCAGTGGCCTGACGATAGCCGCGTCCCCATGCTCGATGAAGCGATGACCGAAGCTCTCGGTCACGCGCGTGAGAGCCGAGAGCGCTGCCGGCTCGATTGGGCGATCGTGATACGGCAGCCGGGAGGTGCGTCTCGCATCGAGCAAGCCATCCGCCGGAGCGGCGTCGATGGGCGCTCCGAGCTCGGCTTCGCCCACGAGCACCTCCGGCCCCATCTGCTCCAGGCTCGGCGTGTCCAGCGTTGCCACCGGCGTGACCTCGAGCTCTCGCCCGAAGTGCCGCGCCGCGTGCTCTAGACAGGCAGCGAACGTGCCGAACGAAGCCGCCACGTACAGGTTGCCGTGATCTTCACGCGCCAAGAGCCGCTCGGTGAGCAGCACCAGCTCCGCGCGCTCGCCCCGCGGCCGAATCCGAAATGGCTGCGTGTTGTGCGGCGTCGGCGCCAGACGCGCGAGCCGCGCGATGTCCTCCCAGAGTGGAGCCCTGTCCCTCACCGACATGGACGTTAGTGCTTTGGGGTGATGCTCGCCAGGAGACTCGCGCTTGCGTGCGCTCCAAGCGCTTCAGCAGGTGCTCGGCGTAGGGGGCAAGCTTGGCGTTCGCGTGCAGGTCGTTCAAGCCGCCGCTGCCCTGGTCGATGCGGAACCGTGCGCTGGCGCCGCGCCTCCACCCGCACCGCCGCGTGCAGTTCTGCGAGCACGACGAAGTGACGGATGCGGACGTTGGGGCTGGTGCGGGCGATTCCCGATCGCGTGCTGCGGTTGCTGCGGCGGTTGGGAAAGTGGCCGGCTGTGGGCGAGGCTGCGGCGGCTGACGCGGATGGCGATGCAACGGACTTGATGCTGGAGCTCGGTGCAGCGGCGGTGCAGGGTCGCACGGCGCTGGGCGAGCGGGCGGGAGCGATGGACGCGCGGGTTGGACGCGGCACGCGCAGTGAACTGTTCGTGAAGGGCCCGCTGTGCGCGGACGTGGATGGGTTTTCGCTGCACGCGGCGGTGCGGGTGGAGGCGCGCGATCGGGACCGGCTGGAGTACCCTGTGCCGGTACGCAGGGCGACCCGCCATCGCGGAGAGCCGACTGTCGCTGCTGCCGGACGGGCGGGTTCTGTATTCGCTGAAGAAGCGGTGGAAGGACGGCAGCACGAGCGTGGTGATCGAGTCGCAGGTGCTGATGGAGCGACTGTGTGCGCTGGTGCCGCGGCCGCGTCGGC
>Ga0111538_10001957_pt1 | contig 28885 bp, 24 predicted proteins | sample SoiMethybrSBSTD1_FD_79669 | JGI IMG/M metagenome (GOLD analysis project Ga0111538, IMG submission 79669) | Bulk soil microbial communities from a Populus tree surrounding site in Tennessee, USA - Soil MetaG P. TD hybrid SBSTD1 (version 2)... | ecosystem: Environmental > Terrestrial > Soil >... | reverse complement strand
ATGGTGGCCCCAACGGGGTTCGAACCCGTGTTTCAGCCTTGAGAGGGCCGTGTCCTAGACCACTAGACGATGGGGCCGGCCGTGCGTCGACTGCGCGTCTACTCGCTCTGCTTCCCTCGACCACCGAGCGCTGCGGAAACGAAAAATGGCTGGGGGAGGAGGGCTCGAACCCCCATTACCAGGGCCAGAACCTGGCGTCCTACCATTAGACGATCCCCCAGCGCGACGGCCATTGTACGTGCCCGTGTTTACAGGTGTCAAGGCAGCGCGAGGATTGTGCGTACTGCATGCCGCATCACGTGAGCGCGGCGCGCGAGCTACGCGTGGGACGCGCTAGAGAACGGCCGCCTTCAGCGAGCGGCTCGGCTTGAAGCGCGGAACTTTTTTCGCCGGAATGCGAATCGCGTTACCCGTCCGCGGATTGCGGCCGTTGCGTTCGGCGCGGCGGCTGACCATAAAGGTACCGAAGCCCCCGATCGTGACGCGGCGGCCGCGGCGCAGCGACTCGAACACGCCGCGCACGAAGGTCTCGAGCGCTTTCTCCGAGGAGACCTTCGATCCGCCAGAGGCCTTCGCCATGACGGCGACGAGATCGGCCTTGGTCATGCCCCCATCTACCCGAGGCGATGGCGTGAAGTCAAGACCGCGCGCTTCAGGGCGTGAGGCGCGCGATCGCAGCGAGCAGCTCGTCGGCCTTGAACGGCTTCTCGAGCACGGCGATGTGCGCGGATTGCAGGAACGCCCACGCGCCGGAGTTGGCGGTATCGCCGGTGATGAAGAGAAAGCGTCCGGCGAGCTCGGGCTGCGCCGCGACCGCCTCGCGGTAGAACGCCTCGCCGTCGCCCGCGGGCATGCGGATGTCGGACACGATGAGATCGTAACGGGCGGCGCGCACGCGCTCGAGCGCCGCGCGGCCGCCGTCGGCGCTCTCTACCTTCCAACCCGAGCGCTCGAGCACGCTCGTGACAACCTCGATGATCTCCGGCTCGTCGTCGACGACGAGCGCGCTGCGTCCCGATCCCCCCGCGCGCGTGCGGTCGGGCGCGCTCGCGGCCGCCGCGGGGCGGCTCGCCACGTAGCGCGGCAGCAGCACGGTGAAGATCGTGCGGCCGGGCTCGCTCACCGCGCTGAGCCGGCCCCCGTGCTGCTCCACGATGCCATAGGACACGCTCAGGCCGAGGCCGGTGCCCTGCCCCACCGCCTTTGTCGTGAAGAATGGCTCGAAGATGCGCGGCAGGACGGCGGGGGCAATGCCGGGGCCGTTGTCCTCCACCTCGAGACGCACCCATTCCGCCTCGTCGATCACCATGGGCTCGGTCCGCACGATGATCCGGTCCCCGGACTCGCCGGGGTCCTCGGTGGTCCGCGGCCGCTCGGCCCGCGCCTGAAGGATGGCCTGCTCGGCGTTCAGCAGGAGGTTCAGGATCACTTGCTGCAGCTGATGGGCGTCGCCCTCGGCGGGCGGCGAGTCGGGCGCGAACTCCAGCCGCACCTCGATGCCCGAGAGCCGGAGCTGCGCCGCTCGCAGGAACAACGTCTGCTCGATGATCTCCGGCAGGTTCACCGCCCCGCGAGCGGTGGCGCGCTGCCGTGAAAACAGCAGGAGGCCCTGCACGATCTTGGCCATGCGATCGCCCTGGGCGACGATCAGCTCGATCGGCCGCCGCACTTCGGCGGGGGGATTTTTCGCGAGCATCAGCTGGCCGTGTCCGATCACCACGGACAGGGGATTGTTGAGCTCGTGGGCGACGCCGGACACGAGCTGGCCCACCGCCGAGAGCTTGGCCGCCTGCACGAGCTGGGCCTGCGTGTCCTGGAGCGCGCGCAGACGCGCGCGCGTCTCCTCGTAGAGGCGCGCATTGTCGAGGGCGAGCGCCGCCTGGTCCGCGAAGGCCTCCGCGAGGGCGATGTCGCCCAGCGTGAATACGCGCCCGGTCTGGTCGCCCACGGTGAGCGCGCCGATGGTCTCACCACGCACACGCAGAGGTACGCCGAGGACGGCGCGAGCGTCGCTGCGCTGACTGTACTGTCGGAGACCGTCGGTGAGGACCGTGCGGGCATCGGCGGCGAAGTCCGACACCCAGACGGATTTCCCTTCCTGGACCGCACGGCCCGCGATGCCCGCGCCCGGCGGCAGGGTGTGCCGTGGCCCCACGAAGTCCGGTCCCTCGCCGAACCACGCGACGGCCCGCAAGGAGCCGTCCGGCTCTCGGAGCCGAAGGCGCGCGAAGCGCGCGCTCAGCAGGGGGCACACGCCCTCCACGATGTGGCGGCCCACCGCCGCGACGTCCAGCGTCTCGGTGAGGCTGCGCGCCACACTGGCCAGTTCCTCGGCCTCGAGACGGCGGCGCGTGGCCTCGACGTAGAGGCGCGCATTTTCCAGCGTGAGGGCCGCCTGATCGGCCACCGCCTGCGCGAGGCGCACGTCGCTCTCCGAGAACACGCGACCCGCCACGTCACCCACCGACAGCGCGCCCAGCACGGTGTCGCGCGCCACCAGGGGCACCGAGAGGACGGCGCGGTACGTGGCCTGCTCGATGCGGCTGCGCACGTCCGGGGGCAAGACGATGCGCGGATCGTCGAGGAGGTTCGCCGTGATCACGGGCCGGCGCTCGCGGGCGGCCACGCTGGCCACCCCGGTGCCCCGCGGGAACCCCACCACGCGCCCCTCGGTCGGGCCGATATCGCCGGCGGTTGCCACCGCGATGATGTCGCCGGAGTCCGGGTCGAGGCGGTACAGCCCGGCGGTCTGCGTTCCCATCAGGGCGCGTACCGCGTCCGCGATTTCCTGGGCCATTGCCACGGGGTCCAGCGTCTGGGCGAGCACGCGGCTCAGCCCGGCCAGCGATTCGGCCTCGCGCCGGCGCGCCTGCGTCTCGGAGAAGAGCCGCGCGTTCCGCACGGCCAGGGCGGCCTGAGAAGCGAAGGAAACGAGGAGCTCTCGGCCGTCCTCGCCGAGCCCCTCGCCGTGCCGGAGATTGAGGGTCAGCACGCCGGCCAGCGTGTCCCCGCCCATCACGGGGGCGCCGGCGAACGCCGTGAAGTCGTTGCTGCGCGCCCAGCTCACCGACCGGATGCGGTCGTCCACCGTGACGTCGTCCACGAAGAGGGGCGCGCGGTTGCGCGCCACCCATCCCGTGCCGCCCTGGTCGAAGCCGAGCTCCATGGGCATGTCGAAGGTCCCCACCGAGGGATCCACCGTCCATGCGCGCCGCACGAGGCGCCGGTTCACCGTGTCGGCGTCCCACAGCACGACGGCGGGCGCGCCGGTGAGCCGCGCCAACGCCTCGGTGATGTGCCGGAGCAGCGGGGCGAGATCCAGCTCCTGGGTGAGCGCCGCGTTCACCTCGGTGAGCGCGGTGAACCGCCGCTCGCGGGCCGCGAGGCCGGCCACCGCCTGCTCTCGCTCCCGTCTCGCCACGGCGAGCTGCCGGCCGAGGAGCCAGGCCACCCCGAGCCCGAAGGCGGTGATCGCGCCGAGGCCGAAGAGGTTCGCCCGGAAGCGCGCCGCCGCCGGCCCGTAGGCCACCCGCGTCGGCGTCGCCGCCACCACCATCCAGCGCGCCTGCGTGAGCCCGGCGGCCCCGGCGAGGTAGCGCGTCCCGTTCTCCGCCCGCCACTCCCCCACGCCGTCGCGGAGGCGGATCAGCTCCGCCGCTTCGCGCGCCGCGCCGACCATGCGGCCCACGAGCGGCCCGGCCGGCGTCGTGCTTGCGAGCACCTCGCGCTCGGCGCTCAGCACGCTGAGCGCCACACCTTCGTGCGTGGCGGTGGCATCGAGGAACGTGGAGAGCTTGTCGAGATCGAGCTCGGCGACGAGCGCCCCCGTGGCCTGGCCTCTCTGTCCGGTGGTCGGCACCACGATGACCGCCGCCCGCGCCGCGCCCAGCGCGCCCGCGCGCGCATCCCCGACCTGCGGCTCGAGGCTCTTGAATGCCGCCTCGAAGGCCGGATCCTCGACCAGCCCGACGAGCGCACGCGGGTCGGTCGGCGCGCTCGCGACGAGGACGCGGCCCTCGGGCGTCGTGGCCAGAAAGCCGGCGACGAACGGCTGCGTGGCCTGGGCTTGCGCGGTCATCTCGGCGAGGTCGGCGGCCTCCAGTCGATCGAGGACTCGCACCGCCCCGAGGGTCCGGAGGCTCTCGATGCGCCCCGACAGCAGGGCGTCGAGCTGATGCGCGGTGGAGCGCGCCACCGCGAGGAGCGCCTCCTGGGACTGCGCGCGGGCGACGCGCTGGTCGAGCCAGAAGCTCCAGGCCGCACCCGCCACGAGCAGCGTGAGCACGCCCAGCACGAGGGTGATGAGTTTCGCGCGAATGGTCCAGCGCATGGGGCCGGCCGACGGCCGTCACGCATGAGTATAGACGACTCTGGCGTATAATCGCCGCCATGGCGCGTGCGTCGTTCGACGTATCCTTCGTCGTGCTCGCCGTCCTCGCCCTCATCACCGCCGCGCTCGCCTATATGAAGGACCCCGGTCTACCGGCTATCGGTGCGCGTAACGGCCTCTCCCTCCTCTGGTTCATCATCCCGCGGCTGGTCCCGGCGCTGATCCTCGCCGGTATGCTGCAGGTGCTGATCCCGCAGGAGACGGTGGCGCGCTACTTCGGCCGGCAGTCCGGACTCACCGCGATCTGCGTGGCGAGCGTGGCCGGCCTGATCACGCCCGGGGGCCCCATGGTGAGCGTGCCGCTCCTCGTCGTCCTCGCCAATTCGGGGATGGCGCTGGGGCCGCTGGTCGCCTACATGACCTCGTGGTCCCTGTTCGGCCTCCAGCGCATCATCGCCTGGGAGGCGCCGCTGATGGGCTGGCACTTCGTGGGCGTGCGCGTCGCTTCGAGCGTGATCTTCCCCATCCTCGCGGGCTGGCTGGCGACGCTCTACTACCATGAGTGAGGAGGCCCGGTAGTCGGCGTGGCTTTCGGCGACCTCCGCGAGTTCGTCGCCCATCTCGAGAAGACGGGCCAGCTCCGCCGGATCAGCGCGCCCGTCTCGCGCGACCTCGAGATCACCGAGATCACCGACCGCGTCTCCAAGCGTCCGGGCGACGGCAATGTCGCCCTGCTGTTCGAGACCGTGGAGGGGTTCTCGATGCCGGTGCTCATCAACGCCTTCGGCTCGCCGGCGCGCATGGCGGCCGCGCTAGGCGTGGATCGGCTCGACGATCTTTCCGCCCGGGTCGCGAAGCTCCTCGACCTCCGCATGCCGGGCTCGCTTTTCGACAAGCTGCGGCGGCTCGGCGATCTCTTCGACCTCGCCAAGGCCGGCCCCAAGCGCGTCCGCTCCGCGCCCTGCCAGGACGTCGTCGAGACCGACCACCCGAACCTCGGCACGCTGCCGGTGCTGCGATGCTGGCCCGGCGACGCTGGCCGCTACATCACGCTACCGCTCGTCTTCACCCGCGATCCCGCGACCAAGGCCCGGAACGTCGGCATGTATCGCCTCCAGGTGTACGACGCGCAGACCCTCGGCATGCACTGGCAGACCCACAAGGGCTCGGCGGAGCATCAGCGCGTGGCCGAGGAGCGGGGCGCGCAACGGATGGACGTGGCCATCGCGCTCGGCGGCGATCCCGTGTCGATCTACGCGGGCTCGGCGCCGCTGCCCCCCGGCGTGGACGAGATGGTGTTCTCGGGCTGGCTCCGCGGCGGCGGTGTCCCCATGGTCGCGTGCAAGACCGTCGACCTCGAGGTGCCGGCGGAGGCCGAGATCGTGCTCGAGGGCTGGGTGGACCCGGCGGAGCGACGGGTGGAGGGCCCGTTCGGGGATCACACCGGCTACTACTCGCTCGCGCGCGAGTACCCCGTGTTCCACCTCCAGGCCATCACGCGACGGCGCAGTCCCATCTATCCGACGACGATCGTGGGCCGCCCGCCCCAGGAGGACTACTGGCTGGGCAAGGCCACCGAGCGCATCTTCCTCCCGATCATCCGCCTGCTGCTTCCGGAAGTGGTGGACATGAACATGCCGGCGGAGGGCGTGTTCCACAATCTGGTGATCGTCTCGATCCGCAAGCGCTATCCCGGCCAGGCGCGCAAGGTGATGTTCGCGCTCTGGGGGCTGGGCCTCATGATGCTCGCCAAGAATATCCTGATCGTGTCCGAGCACGTGGACGTGCAGAACCTCTCGGAGGTCGCCTGGCGCGCCACCGGGAACGTCGATCCCAAGCGCGACCTCGTGCTCGTCGACGGTCCCACCGATGACCTCGACCATTCCGCGCTCCGCCACCGGTTCGGCGGCAAGCTCGGCATCGACGCCACCGAGAAGACGGCGGCCGACGGCATCGGGCAGCCCTGGCCCGACGAGATCGTGATGACGCCCGAGATCCGCGAGCGCGTCACCCGGCGCTGGGCCGAGCTCGGGCTCGCGTGAGCGACGGGATGCGCGCGGTGCGCCACTTCCTCGACGCCATCAAGTTCGAGCACACCGTCTTCGCCCTGCCCTTCGCCTACATCGCCATGGTGTTGGCCGCCGATGGCTTCCCCGGCTGGCGCGTGCTGATCTGGGTGACCCTCGCGATGGTGGGCGCGCGCACCCTCGCGATGTCGGTCAACCGGCTGGCCGACCGCTGGATCGACGCGAAGAACCCGCGCACGCGCGGGCGCCATCTGCCGACGGGCCTCCTGTCGCCGGCCCAGGTGACGGTCGCCGCCGTGGCCGCGGGGGCGCTGCTGCTCGTCTCGGCGTGGATGCTGAACCCCCTCTGCCTGGCGCTGTCCCCGCTGGCCGTCCTCTTCCTCGTGGGCTACTCCTACACCAAGCGCTTCACCTGGCTCTCCCACTGGATTCTCGGCTTCACCGACGGCATCGCCGCCGCCGGCGGCTGGATCGCCGTCCGCGGCGCCTTCGAGCCGCCCGCCTTCATCCTCTGGTTCGCGCTGACGGTGTGGATCGGCGGCTTCGACCTCATCTACGCCTGCCAGGACGTGGAGTTCGATCGGGCGGAAGGCCTCCACTCCTTCCCCGCGCGCTTCGGCATCGCGGCGGCGCTGCGCACCGCGCGGCTGTGCCACCTCCTGACGGTGGCTGCGTTCGCGCTGCTGGGCTGGGCGCTCTCGCTGGGCGTTCTCTACTGGGGCGGCGTCCTCGTGGTGGCCGCGCTCCTCGTCTACGAGCACTCGCTGGTCTCGCCGGGCGATCTCTCGCGGCTCGACATGGCTTTCTTCAACGTCAATGGCTACATCGCGGTGATCCTCCTCGCCGCGGTCCTGGCGGGGCGCTGGGCATGAGCCCGACCCCGCGCGATCTCGGCGTCGGGCCCGACAAGGCGCGCTTCGTGAGCGAGATGTTCTCGCGCATCGCGGGACGCTACGACGTGATGAACGGCCTCATGACGTTCGGCATGCACCACGCGTGGCGCCGCCTCGCCGCGCGCCAGACCATCGCCTGCCCCGACGGGCCCGCGCTGGATCTCGCCACCGGCACCGGTGACCTCGCGCTCGAGCTGCGCGAGATTCACCCGCATCGCGACATCGTCGCCGCCGACTTCGCCCTCGGCATGCTGCGCGAGGCCAGGTCCAAAGTGCGCGGGCTGGGGGCGGCGGAGCGGGTGCGCCTGGTCGGCGCTGATGCGCTGGCCCTGCCCTTCGCGGATCGCACGTTCGCCTGCGTGACGTCCGCGTTCCTGCTCCGCAACCTGGCGGATCTCCGGCAGGGCCTGGTCGAAATGAAGCGCGTGACCCGCCCCGGTGGCCGGGTGGTGGCGCTCGAGATCACGCAGACCACCCTGCCCGGCTTTCGCTCGCTCTTCCGCCTCTACTTCCACCACCTCGTGCCGCGGATCGGCGGGCTTGTGGCGGGCGATCGCGAGGCCTACACCTATCTCCCCCAGTCCGTGGACCGCTTCCTCACTCCCGCCGGGCTCACCGGTCTCATGAGTGAGGTCGGGCTTCGCGCCGTGAAGGTGCAGCGCGTCGGCCTGGGCACGGTCTGCATCCACACCGGCGTCGCGTAGACTGATCGCATGGCGAGGTCAGCGGCGGTGAGCGGGCGCGTCGCCGAGGTCTTCTACTCGATCCAGGGGGAGGGCGCGACCGCGGGCACGCCCGCAGTGTTCGCGCGGCTGCAGGGGTGCACCGTGGGGTGCGCCTGGTGCGACACGAAGTATTCCTGGGACGCGGAGGCCGGCCGCGCGGTTGACCTCGACGGCCTCCTCGCGGAAATGCACGCCTTCCCATGCCGCCGCGCGGTGATCACCGGCGGGGAGCCGCTCGAGTCGCCGCTCTTCGCCCCGCTCGTGGGGGCGCTGCGTGCGCGCGGCTGGGACGTCGAGGTGGAGACCTCGGGCACCCTGGCCCTGCCCGCGGGACTCGACGCGCGCCGTATCCAGTGGAACGTGTCGCTGAAGCTGGCCGCCTCGGGGGTCGCGGAAGCGCGGCGCATCCAGCCCGACGCGATCCGCGCGTTCCTCGCCGCGGACGCCTGGTGGAAGTTCGTGGTGACGGACGAGGCCGACCTCGCCGAGGTGCTGCGCCTCGCCGAGCGTTTCGCACTGCCGCGAGGCCGCATCCTTCTCCAAGCCGAGGCCATCCGCCGCGAGGATCTGGTCGCGCGAAGCCCCTGGGTGGCGGAGGCGTGCACCCGCTACGGCTTCCGCTTCTCGCCGCGTCTCCACGTGATGCTCTGGGGGGCCCGCCGGGGCGTCTGATGGGCCCGCGCGCCGTCGTGCTGCTCTCGGGTGGGCTCGACTCCACCACCACGCTGGCGATCGCGCGCGCCGAGGGCTATGCGTGTCATGCCCTGTCGTTCGACTACGGCCAAACCCACGCGCGGGAGCTCGAGTCGGCGCGCCGGGTGGCGCAGGCGCTCGAGGCGGTCGACCACCGCGTGCTCCGCCTCGATCTTCGGGCCATCGGCGGCTCGGCGCTCACCGGCGAGATCGCGGTGCCCAAGGGGCGCAGCGAGGCCGCGATCGCCGACGGCATCCCTGTCACCTACGTGCCGGCGCGCAACACCATCTTTCTGGCGCACGCGCTGGGGTTGGCCGAGGTGATAGGCGCGCAGGACATCTTCATTGGCGTGAACGCCCTCGACTACTCGGGGTATCCCGACTGCCGCCCGGAGTTCATCGAGGCCTTCGAGCGGCTGGCCAACCTCGCGACGAAGGCCGGCGTGGAGGGCACGAGCCGTTTCCGCGTCCACACACCGCTCATCGCGCTGTCCAAGGCGCACATCGTGCTCCGCGGGTGGGAGCTGGGCGTGGACTTCGCCCTCACCTGGTCGTGCTACGAACCGCGCCCAGACGGGCGGCCGTGCGGGGCGTGCGATTCCTGCCTGCTGCGCGCCAAGGGCTTTGCCGAGGCCCGCCTCGTGGACCCCGCCGTGACGCCGTGATCGCGCTCGATCACTTCCCACGGGCGCGCACCTGGCTGCTCCCGGCGCTGCATGCCGTCCAGCACGCGGAGCGCTGGATCTCCGCCGACGCGATCGCCGACATTGCCGCGCATCTGCGGGTGCCGGTGAGCGAGGTCTACGGCGTCGCGACCCACTACCCGGAGCTGCGCTTGACCGAGCCGGGCCGGCGCGTGGCCCGCGTCTGCGTGGGCGTGTCCTGCCGCGTGCGGGGCTCGCTGGACCTCCTGGCCGCGCTCGAGCGGCGGCTGGGCGTGACCGCGGATGCCACCACCGCCGACGGGGAGTGGACGCTCGAACGCCTCGACTGCGCCTTCAATTGCTCGATGGCGCCCCTCGCCGAGGTGGACGGCCGCCACCTCGGTCGACTCGCGCCCGACGACGTGGACCGCGTCCTCAATGCGCCCGCGCCGATGGGGCGCGGCGCCGAGGCGGGGGTGGAGTACGAGCCCCATCCGCCCGTGATCGCGTTTCCCTCCACGCCGCCGTCGCCCCTGCCGGTGGGCGACCACGGCCCGGCCATCGGCCAGACCGTGGACTCCTCGGTCTGGTTCAGCGGGCTGGAGCGCGCGGCCCGCGCCCTCGCGAGCTCGGGCGAGATCCGTCTCGCGGTGGGCGTGGGTTCGTGCGGCCTCTCCGTGGGCGCCGCCACCACCCTGGCCGCGCTCGCCGCCGAGGTGGGGATGCGCGGCGTGCGGGCCCGCGTGGTCGCCGCCGGCTGTGCGGGGCTCTGCTGGGCGGCGCCCACCGTCACCGTGCTCCGCCCCGGCGCGCCGCCCGAGACCGCGGCCCGCGTCGGCGCGGGCGACGTGGGTGCGCTCCTCGACGGCGTCGAGGCCGGCCGCCGGGTCGAGTCGCCGGAGGTGACGGCCTTCCTGGCCGGGCAGCGCCGCGTCCTGACCGAGCGCCTGGGCGTCGTGGATCCCGGCGACATGGGCGACGCGATCCACCGCGGGAGCTATGCGGTGCTGGCCGCCGCTCTCGCCGCGGGCGACCCGATGGCGGTGATCGAGACCGTGAAGAGCGCATCGCTCCAGGGGCGCGGCGGCGCCTATTTCCCCGCCGCGGTGAAGTGGGAGGGCGCGCGGCGCGCTGCCGGCGAGCCCAAGTTCCTCATCGTCAACGCCGAGGAGGGCGAGCCCGGCATCTTCAAGGACCGCCACCTCCTCGAGGGCGATCCTCACCGCTTGCTCGAGGGCGCCCTCCTGGCCGCGTACGCCGCCGGCGCCAGCCACGTGTATCTCTATGTCCACGGCGAGGCAAATCTCGCCGCGCGGCGCATCGAGCGGGCGCTGGACACCGCGCGGCGCTGGGGCCTCGTGAGCCAGCACGTGCTGGGGAGCGATTTCTCGATCGAGGTCGAGATCCGCCGAGGCGCCGGGGGTTTCGTACTGGGCGAAGAGACGGCGCTCATGGAGTCGCTCGAGGGGCGGCGCGCCATGCCGAGGGCCAAGCCGCCCTTCCCCGTGGAGTCGGGCCTCTGGGGCAAGCCCACGGTGATCAACAATGTCGAGACGCTCTTCGCGGTGCCGCTCATCGTGGGCCGGGGCGCAGCCTGGTGGAAGACCCTCGGCCGCGGCCACGGCATGAAATGCTTCGGCCTCTCGGCGCATGTCCGCCGGCCGGGCCTGGTCGAGCTCCCGATGGGCGCCACGCTGCGTGATCTGGTGGAAGGCCTGGGTGGCGGGACGGACGAGGGCCACCGAATCCAGGCGGTGCTGGTGGGCGGGCCCTCGGGCAGCCTGGTCCCCCCGCGGCTCCTGGATGAGCCCATGGTGCCTGGCGGTACGGTGAGCCCGGGGACGGGCGGCATCGCCGCACTCGATGAGCGCGCCTCGCTTCGAGACATCGTCCGCACCCTGCTCGACTTCAATACGCGGGAGTCCTGCGGCAAGTGCACCCCGTGCCGGGAGGGGACCGCGCGGCTCCGCGATCTCCTGGACGGCCGGGGCGACGGCCACGGGGGCCCGACACTCGAGGAGTTGAGCGAGGTGGTTCGGCTGGCGTCGCTCTGCGGGCTCGGTCAGGCGGCGCCGCTGTCGATCCTGTCCGCCCTCAAGGAGTTCCCCAGGGAATTCGCAGATCTCCGCTGAACATGTATCATAGCGGAGCAGGCGCAGTCGCGATGGATGGGATCGCGCATGGCCATCACACTCCGCGTAGACGGCTCGGACATCGAAGTCCCGACAGGTGCCACGGTGCTGGACGCCGTGAACCGACTCGGCGTCCCCCTGCCCCAGCTTTGCAAGGACCCTGACCGGGCGCCGCTCGGCGCCTGCCGTACCTGTCTGGTCCGCGTCGAAGGGCAGCGGGGCTTCCCCGCGGCCTGCCACCTGCCCGCCCGCGAGGGCATGGTCATCCACACCCAGGACGAGGGCGTGGTCCGCCTCCGCAGGGCCGTGCTCGATCTGACGCTCTCCATGCTCACGCGCTCAGGCGACCGGGACGGCTTCGGCCAGGTCGGCGTGGCCGCCGCCCACCATGGGCTCGAGCACCCGACGTGGCAGCCGCACCATCGCTTCGAGACCGACGCCTCCAAGTCCTTCTTCGTCCTCGACCGCGAGGCCTGCATCCTCTGCGGCCGCTGCACCACGGCCTGCACCGAGACCCAGCAGATCGGCGCCATCTCGCTGCTGGGCCGTAACCACGACGCGCGGGTGGGCGTGGTGGGGGATGGCCCCATGTCCGCCTCCGTCTGCACCTCGTGCGGCCAGTGCGTCGCGACCTGCCCCACCGGCGCCCTCCGCCCCAAGGAGACGGTGCTGCCAGTCGTGCGCCAGGTCGCCACGATCTGTCCGTATTGCGGCGTGGGCTGCGGCATCACGCTCAGCGTCAGGCAGGACGGGCGGCTGGCCGGCATGGCCGACGACGCCCCGGAGAACCTGTCGAGCCGCGGGATGCTCTGCGTGAAGGGCCGCTTCGGCACCGGCTTCATCCACGCGCGCGACCGTATCGTCACGCCCATGATCAAACGTGGTGACGGCTGGCACGAAGTCGGCTGGGACGAGGCCCTGGACGCCGCCGCCGACGGCCTCGCGCGCAATGTCGGGCGCTTCGGCGCGCTCGCCTCCGCCAAGGCGACCAACGAGGACGGCTACGTCATCCAGAAGCTGGCGCGCCACGTCATGGGCACCAACAACGTGGACCACTGCACCCGGCTCTGTCACTCGCCCTCGGTGGAGGCCATGCTGATCTCGATGGGCTCGGGGGCCACGTCCAACTCCTACGAGGACTACGAGGAAGCCGGCTGTCTCATGGTGGTCGGCGCCGAAGCCTCCGCCAACCATCCCGTCATCGCCGTGCGCTTCCGCCGCGCCGTTGCGCGCGGGGCCCGCCTGATCGTGGTCAATCCCAAGCGCGTGGAGCTCTGCAATCAGGCCGATCTCTGGATCCAGGAGCGGCCGGGCACCGACGTCGCGCTCTTCAACGCGATGGCCAAGGTGCTGCTCGACGAGGGGCTGGCGAATCTCGACTGGATCCGCGCCCGGACGGAGAACTTCGAGGCGTGGGCGGCGGCGCTCGCGCCCTACACCCTCGAGTACGCGGAGGAGGTCACGGGAGCGCCGGCCGAGGACATCGCCCAGGCCGCGCGCTGGTATGCGAAGCCTCCGTTCGCGGGCTCCTGTCTCATCTGGGGCATGGGCATCACGCAGCACATCAACGGCACGGCCAATGCCCACGCGCTGCTGAACCTCTCGCTGGCCGCAGGCCAGATGGGGTTCCCCGCCTCGGGAATCTCGCCGCTCCGGGGACAGAACAACGTGCAAGGCTGCGGCGACGCCGGCTGCATCCCCACGAACCTGCCCGGCTACGCCGACTACCAGGCCGAGAGCCTCGACCGCTTCGAGCAGATGTGGGGCCGCCGGCCGCCCGCCGAGCCCGGCCTCGTCGTCACGGAGATGGTGGAGGGCTGCCTCGACGGCCGAATCCGCGCCATGTACGTGGTGGGCGAGAATCCGCTGCTGTCCGAGCCGGACCTCCATCAAGCCGAGAAGGCGCTGGCCCAGCTCGACTGCCTGGTCGTGCAGGATCTCTTCATGCACGAGACCGCGGAGAAGGCCCATGTCTTCCTGCCCGCCGCGGCGTTCGCGGAGAAGGACGGGACCTTCACCAACTCCGAGCGGCGCGTGCAGCGCGTCCGCCGTGCCCTGCCCCCGCCGGGCCAGACGCGGCCGGACTGGTGGGTGACGGGCGAACTGGCGCGGCGAGTCGCGCGGCGCCTGCGGCTCCCGCCCACCGGCTTCGACTACGACGACCCGAGCCAGATCTGGGCCGAGCTGGCCAGCGTCTGGCCGGCGATCGCCGGAATCTCCTACGCCCGGCTGGAGTCGAGCGGGCTTCAGTGGCCGTGCCCCACGCCCGAGCATCCGGGCACGCGCTTCCTCTACGCCGAGTCTTTCCCTCGTGGTCGCGCCTGCTTCGTGCCGGTGGAGCAGACCGCCACCGCCGCCGAGCTGCCCGATCCCGACTACCCGCTCACCCTCAGCACCGGGCGCCTGCTCTATCACTGGCACGGCGGCACGCTGACCCGGCGGGTACAGGGCCTGCTCGAGCTCGCGCCACGTCTCGAGATCGCGGTGAACCCGGTGGATGCCCGACGGCTCGGGTTCGAGACCGGGGCGCGGGTGCGGATGATCTCGCGACGGGGCGAGCTGGAGGGCTACGCCCAGCTCACCGAGGCGGTCCGGGCGGGCGCCGTGTTCGTCCCGTTCGTGAAGCTCGAGACCTCCGCGGCCAACTTCTTGACCAACTCCGCCCACGATCCCTCGGCGAAGATCCCCGAGTACAAGGTCTGCGCCGTTCGCCTCGAGCGCGCCTGATCCTTTTCGACCTGGGCGGCGTCGTCTGCCGCTTCCGGCCCGAGCGGCGCCTCGCCGCACTCGAGCGGCTTACCGGCCTCTCGCCCCACGACATTCACGCGCGCGTGTGGGAGAGCGGGCTGGAGGAAGCCGGTGAGCGGGGCGACTTTTCGACCGAGGAGGCCGCGGCCCGGATCGCGGCCGCCCTCGGACGGCCCCTGACCCTCGCGCAGCTCGCGGCCGCGTGGGCTCGGGCCTTCGAGCCGGACCGCGAGGTCCTCGAGATCGCCCGCACGCGACGGGCCCGCGGCGCCATGGGCCTCCTGACCAACAACGGTCCGCTGCTGCTTCACGCGCTTCCCACGGCGCTGCCCGAGATCGCGCAGGGCTTCGATCCCCTGCTCTTCTCGTGCCGCCTGCGCGCGCTCAAGCCGACGCCGGCGCTCTTTGCCGCCGTGGTGCGCGAGACGGGCCACGAGCCCGAGCAGATCCTCCTGATCGACGACACGCCCAGCACTGTCGAGGGCGCTCGCGTCGCAGGCCTTCAGGCCGTCCTCTACACGGACCCGCGGACTCTGCGGCGCGAGCTCGCGGAGCTGATCGAGGACGCCTAGCGCCCCTTTCGCCAGTCCCGGATCTGGCCCGCGTGCTCGCGATAGTGCTGGGTCGTCGAACCCTCGAATATCCCCCGAGCCGGCTGCTCCGGGGCGAAGTGCGAGTCCGGGAGCGCCTTGGCGGCGGCCATGATGGCCCGATGCTCCCGGTCCACCTCGGCGAGGATGTCGGCCGGGGGGATGCCCTTCCGCGCCGCCACGAACCCGGCGTTCCAGTCATTGAAGTCGTCGTACTTGCCGTCGGGATACGGTGCTTCGCCCCGGCCGACGCGGTCGAGAGCGACCGCCATCTCGCGGTCCCACGCCGCGACGTGGATCAGGATCTCGCGCGTGCCCCAGACCCCCAGGAAGACCTGCGTGAGCTCCGAGTCGCTGAGCCCGCCCACTGCCTCGGTGAGCTCCCCGTAGGCCTGGTCCGCATCCGCCAGCACCGCCTGCTTGTGCGCCATGTCGTCCTCCCCGGGCTCGCGTGAGCCGTGTTTTGCAGGGAAGACACCGCGGCCCGCCCGGTGTGAAAGGCGCTACGCCGGAGGAAACTCGGTCAGGAAGCCATCCAGGGCGTCGGCGAATGCGCCCGGGGTGTCGAGCGTGAGGTGGTGGTAGGCCCCCGGGATGTCGACGAACCGGGCCCGGGCCAGGCGCTTCATGATGTCCTGAGCCATGGGGACGGGCAGGATCGGCGAGTGCTCGCCACGCACGACCAGGGTGGGCGCGACGATGCGCTCGAGCAGCGGCCAGGCGTCCACCGGCTGACGCGCGCCGCTGGTGGCCGGGTCGAAGCGATAGAGGAAGCGCCCCTCGCGCTCGACGATGCCCTCGCGGGCCAGGTGCTGGAGCAGCGCCGGGTCGGCGATGGTCTCCCGCGGAAGCAGCCGGAAGCTCGCCAGGGCGGACTCGACGGTCTCGTGCCGCCGCGGTCCCCGGTGCCCGCGGTGGTGCATCGCGTTCAGGCGCTCCGGCGGGAGCGCCGGACGGCTGTCGATGATGGCAAGCGCGGACACGCGCCCGGGCTGCCAGCCCGAGAACGCGATGGCATTGTGTCCACCCATGGAGTGGCCGGCCAGCGCCATGCGCGGCCAGCCCATCGCGTCCATCACGCCCGCGAGATCGGCGGCGAAGTGCTCGGTGGCGTACTCGTGCGCCGGCGACCACTGGCTCTCGCCGTGCCCTCTTTGATCAACCGACAGGATGTGGTAGCGCCCCACGAATTTCGGGACGACCGCGTCGAACCAGTGGGCATGCGCCGAGCCCCCGTGGAGAAAGCAGAGGGGGTGGCGACCCGGCGCGGGCCACTCGAGCGCGTTCAGCCGAAGGCCATTCACCATGAAGCTTCTGCGTATCGCGACGGCACAGGCGAATCCAGGGGTGGTGGTCATGAGCGGCATTCTATACCGCGGGCCGGAGTGACCTTCCTGTCGAGGACACGACGCGAATTGTCAGCGAGAGTCAGCCGGGCACCGCTCGGGCTCGCCGCGTGTTGCATCCGTAGAACGTCATATCGCGAACTTGGTCCGACTCGGCCCGACCCGAATCGCTGGCAAGAGAGTTGCTGTCTGAACGAGCGGGAGGACCATCCGTGACCGACTGGTGCGCTCGAGTGAAGAATTTCCTTCGGAGTGAACGCAGCGAGGCAGTAACGTCGGATTCGCCCATGACGCTATCGCCCACGACCGAGACGCCACGACGGCGCCTCATCGTCGTCGGCCTCGTCGCGCTGGCGACGATCTCTCTGGCCGCCCTCGCCGGCTACGTCCTCCTCGCCGCCCCGCAGCGGATTCTTGCGAGCCAGGGCGCCCCGGAGCCGGTGACCCTCGGCGGGCGCGTGGTGGATCCGGACGGCAAGCCCCTCCGGGGCGCCTCGGTGATGGTGGGCAGCCTCCTCGTGCAGACGAACGCCGAGGGCCGCTACACGATCGGCCCCCTCGGGATCGACCGCGCGGCGCTGGTCCGGATGCCCGGCTACGCCAAGGAGCGGCTGGCGCTCGAGGGCAAGGACCAGACGGTCACGCTCCGGCCCCATCCCATCAAGGCCGCGTACCTTACCTACTACGGCATCGCCGACAAGGGCATCCGCGAGCGGGTCTTCGATCTCCTGGGCCGCACCGAGCTGAACGCGGTGGTGATCGACGTCAAGGGCGACCGCGGGCTCATTCCCTACCGCACCCAGGTGCCCGCCGCCCTCGCGGCCGGGGCGCTGGGCCCGGTCATCATGAAGGACTTCGACCAGATCCTGGCCGAGCTCAAGCGCCGGAACGTCTACACGATCGCGCGCATCGTCTCGTTCAAGGAGAACGTGCTCGCCAACGCCCGGCCCGAGCTGGCCGTCGTCGACACCCGCACGGGCAAGCCGTGGGTCGACAACGAGAAGCTCGCCTGGGTGGACCCCACCCGGGAAGAGGTGTGGGACTACCTGATCGCGGTGGCCAAGGAGGCCGCGCTCAAGGGCTTCGACGAGATCCAGTTCGACTACGTGCGCTTCCCCACCGACGGCAAGCTTGGGGCGGCGAAGTACTCGAAGCCCATTACCCCGCAGGTGCGGATCGAGACCATCTCCGGCTTCCTCGCCAGGGCCAAGCGCGAGCTGGCGCCGACCGGCGCCTTCGTCGGGGCGGACATCTTCGGCTACACCGCCTTCAACGACAACGACACCGACATCGGGCAGCGCATCGAGGACCTGGCGCCCCACGTGGACTATCTGAGCCCCATGGTCTATCCCTCTGGCTATCACCTGGGCATCCCGGGCTACCGGAACCCGGTGCAGCATTCCTATGAGATCGTCCGCGAAAGCGTGCGGCTCACGCGCAAGCGCACCGAGGGCCTGCCCGTGCAGATCCGCCCCTGGATCCAGGACTTCAAGGACTACGCCTTCGACAAGCGCATCTTCGGCGTGACCGAGATCCGCGATCAGATGCGTGGCGCCGACGAGGCCGGCGGGGCGGGCTGGATGCTCTGGAATCCCCGCAACGACTACACCGCGGCGGCCCTTCGCTCCGCGAATCCAACCCTGGCGAAGAAGTCGTCCGCGACGCTGCAGCCTTGAAGCGGCGGCCGCTCGCCGGGGCGATCGCCGCCGTCGCCCTGCTCGCCTCCCCGCTCCTGGCGCAGACGTCGCGGCCCGCCGAGCTCGCCGTCAACGAGCTCGGCCGGGTGATGATCCTCGAGTACCACAAGATCGACCATCCCGAGGAGCGCTGGACGCGGACACCCGCCAACTTCCGGCGGGATCTCCAGCGCCTGTGGGAGCGCGGCTATCGCACGGTGGCCCTGGGGGACTACCTCGACGGGCGGATCCGGCTGCCCAAGGCCACCACGCCCCTCATCCTGACCTTCGACGACTCCTCGCCCGGCCAGTTCCGCTATGTCGAGAAGAACGGTGGCTGGGAGATCGATCCCGACTGCGCCATCGGCATCCTGGAGCAGTTCGAGCGCGAGCATCCCGAGTTCGGCCATGCGGCGAGCTTCTACGTGCTGCCCGGGGCGAGCCCGCCGAACCGCCTCTTCAACCAGCCGGACCTCGCCGGCAAGAAGCTCGCGTATCTCAAGAGCCGCGGTTACGAGATCGGCAACCACACCCTCTGGCACGCGAACCTCGCCAAATACGACGAGCCGACGGTGCGGAAGCAGCTCCTGGAATCCCAGGAGTGGGTGCAGCGGCATCTGCCGGGCTACCGCTTCCGGACCCTCGCGCTCCCCATGGGCAGCTACCCCAAGGACGTCTCGTGGGCCATCTCGGGCGAGGGCTATCGCCACGACGCCATCCTGATGGTGGCGGGGGGCGCCGCCCTCTCGCCGCACGCGCGGGGCTTCGACCCCTATCACCTCCCCCGCATCCAGGCCACCGAGGCCGAGCTCACCTACTGGCTCAACTACTTCGACTCGCGCCCGGACGAGCGCTACGTGAGCGATGGGGACGCGATCACCATCACGGTGCCGGGCGGCAAGACCGCCCAGGTGCGGACGCCGGGAGGCGTCAAGGTCGTCGAGCGCCGATGACGAAGGAGCCGTCCCTCAGAGGAGCCGTCCCTCAGTAGATGAGATACGACGCGCGACGCTGGAGGAAGCTGGCCCGGTCGGCGTCGGCCCAGCTCCAGATGCGCGTCACCGGGTCCTTTCGCAGAAGGGACCAGATCGTCGATCGGTTTACCAGCAAGTTCTGGATCGCGGCGGCCCGGAAGCTCGTCGGGTAGCGCCCCATCAGCTCGCGCGCGATCGCGAGCCCCATCGGCGTGGTCTGCAAGATGTCCCGGTCCGTCACCACCAGGCGCACGCCTCCGAGCGGTTGATTGGCGAACATGCTCGCGGTCGGGGTGAAGCGGATCGGCTCGAAGCGCACCCCCTGAAGCTGCAGCGAGTTCAGGCCCTGGGCCAGCGGCGTGGGGTCGTCGATCCAGGGCGCCCCGATCACCTCGAACGGCATGTCGGTGCCGCGGCCGACGGAGAGGTTGGTGGCCTCGAGCAGTCCCAGGCCCGAGTAAAGCAGCGCCTCGTTGAGCGAGCGGATGTTCGGCGAAGGATTCACCCAGAGGAGCCCCGTCTCGTCGAACCAGCGCCGCCGGTCCCAGCCCTCCAGCGGCACCACGGTGAGCTTCACATTGAGGGCGCGCTCGGCCACGATCATGCGCGCGAACTCGCCGATGGTCATGCCCGTCCGCACGGGGATGGTATGGGGGGACGTGAAGGATCGGAGGTCCGTGTCCATCACCGGCCCCTCGACCATGCGCCCGGTGATGGGGTTGGGCCGATCGAGCACGATGACCGGCATATTCCGCCGCGCGCCTTCCTCCAGGATGTAGACCAGTGTGGAGAGGTAGGTGTAGTAGCGCGCGCCCACGTCCTGGATGTCGAAGACGAAGGTGTCCACGCCGCTCAGCATGGACGTGGTGGGTCGCCGCTCGGCGCCGTAGAGGCTCCAGACCGGCAGCCCCGTCGCCACGTCGCGACCGTGCGGCACATTGCTGTCGAGCTGCCCCAGAAGCCCGTGCTCGGGCGAGAAGATGGCTTTGAGCTTGACCCCGGGCGCCGCGGCCAGGAGATCTACGTTGCGCCGTCCGTGGGCGCTCACCCCGGTCTGATTGGTCACGAGACCCACCGAGCGCCCCACCAGCGGAGCGAAGGACTGGGCCACGAGCTGATCGAGGCCGGTGCGCACCACGGTGGCGCGCGGCGCGACGGGATCCGCGGCGGGCGCGGGCACCTCCGCCGGCGCCGCCACCTTCGCCGGCGGCGCCGCTCCGCCGAAGAACGCGGCCCCCACTTCCCCGCTCGTGCGGCGGCGAAGGTCCATCACATTGCCCTTGCCGTAGGGGTGCACGCGGTTGGTGAGGAGGATCACGTACACGCGGCTGGCCGGGTCCATCCAGATCGACGTGCCGGTGAAGCCCGTGTGTCCGACCGACCCGACCGGAAAGAAGGAGCCCAGCGTGCGTGAGTAGGCGGACGACATGTCCCAGCCCAGAGCCCGCGTGGTCTCGCCGATCTGGTGCGGGGTCAGCATCTCGGCGATCGTGGACTCCTTGAAGTAGCGCTTGCCGTCCAGCTCCCCTCCGCGAAGGAGCATGCGACAGTAGCGCGCGAGATCGTCCCCCGTGGAGAAGAGACCGGCGTGGCCGGCCACGCCCCCCAGCAGCCGCGCGTTGCCGTCGTGCACCGTCCCGCGCAGGAGCCCCGAGCCCAGAATCTCGGTGGGCGCGATGCGCGGCCTCCACTCGGCGGGCGGGCGGAAGGCGGTGTCCTTCATACCCAGCGGCGCATAGAAGCGCCGGCGCATGAACTGGTCGAGGGGCTCCCCGGACACGCGCCGCACCATCTCGGCGAGCAGGATGAAGCCGGTGTCGCTGTAGTGGAACGTGCTGCCCGGGGTGTAGACCAGCCCGGCCCTGGCGAGGAGCCGAGCCGTTTCCGGGAAGCCCCGGGGGATGGCCGTCGGCGACGGCAGGTCGGGGAATCCCGCGCTATGGGTCAGTACCCGGCGCACCGTCACGTCCTTGTACGCGGGGCCGCCGAACTCGTGCACGTAGCGGCCGAGCGGCACGTCCAGGTTCACCTTCCCGTGCTCGACGAGCCACAGCACGGCGGGGAGCGTCGCCACGACCTTGGTGAGCGAGGCGATATCGTAGATCGTGCTCACGGTCAAGGGCTCGGGCTTGGGCACGATCGAGCGCATGCCCCACGCCTTGCGGTACAGCACGCGGTCGCCCTGGCCCACCACGATGACCGCGCCCGGCACGTCGCCCGCGGCCGTGCTATCGCGGGCCGCGTCGTCGAGCCCGCTTAGCTCGGGAGCGGTCGTCTGGGCCAGCGCACGACCGACGAGCCCCACGCCGAGGAGCAAGCCGAGCAAGAGCGCGACGAGCCGCATCCCCTTATCATACGTGCTAGGCTTCGCTCCCATGCAGCGCATCTTCGTGACGGGGGGCACCGGCTTCGTGGGCAAGCAGGTCATCCGTGCCCTCGTGGCCCAGGGCTTCCTGGTCCGGGCGCTCGTTCGCCACGGCTCGGAGCGCGACCTTCAGGGCTTCGAGTCGATCGAGCGCGTGCCGGGGGACGTACTCAAGCCCGACGCGCTGCCCGCCTCCATCGAGGGCTGTAGCGCGGTCGTGCACCTGGTGGGGATCATTCGCGAGCAGCGGAGCCGCGGTGTCACCTTCGACGCCCTCCACACACGGGCCACCCAGAACATCCTGGCGGTGGCGCGCGCGGCCGAGGTGAAGCGCTTCCTCCACATGAGCGCGCTGGGCACGCGACCCGACGCGCGCTCGCGCTATCACCGGACCAAGTGGGCGGCCGAGCAGGCGGTGCGGACCAGCGGGCTCGACTGGACGATCTTCCGCCCGTCGGTGATCTTCGGGCGCGGCGACGAGCTCGTGACGATGCTGGCTGGCATGATCCGGCGGCTGCCCGCGGTGCCCGTCCTCGGCGACGGCCGCTATCGGCTGCAGCCCATCGCGGTCGAGCAGGTGGCGGAGGGCTTCGCGCGGGCCGCGCGCAATCAGCGCAGCGTGGGCCAGGTCTACGGCGTGGCGGGGCCCGCGGACTACCCCTTCGTCGAGATCCTCGACCGCATCGGGCGCGCGCTCGGGCGGCCCCGCGTGCGCAAGCTCCACGTGCCCCTTGGGCCCGTGCGCGCGGCCACGTCGATCCTCCAGGCGCTGCCTTTCTTTCCACTGACCCAGGACCAGCTGACGATGCTCGAGGAGGAGAACGTCACCGACCCGAGCGCCTTCTACGCGGACTTCGGCATTCGCCCGGAGCCATTCGACCTGGGCCTTGCGCGCATGTTCGCGGAGGGCGCCGTGCCGGCGAAGATCGCGGGCCGCTGATGTCGCCTGATGGAAGCGCCTTCGCCCATCAGCACGGCGACCCGCGCAGCCTCGCCGAGCGGATCGAGGCGCAGCTCCGCTCGCGGGTCGAGGAGGCCGCCGAGATGGCAAGCCTCGATCTGCTGGTGGCACTGCGCGCCCGCGCCGGACGACCCGCCCCGGAGGATGGGAACGACCGCGATCGCGCGGAGCTTTCCGATCTCGCCTTCGAGTTCCTGAGCGCGCTGCGGGGCACGCTGATCGCGGAGCTCCCGGCCGCCGACCGCGCGGCGCTCGAGGCGGCCGAAGCTCGCGCGGGAGACCCACGGGCCCGCGCCCTGGCCGGGCACGCCTCGCTCGCTCGCCGCCTGCCCGACTACTGGCAGCGCTTCGAGGCCGGACGTCTCACCTTCGCGGAATCCCGCGTGGCGACCGTCGGCCAGGAGCGCGGCTGGCTTCGACGGATCTTCGGGCGCTAGGCCGCGCGGCGATCGGAGGCGCCGACCCCCGCAGGCCCGCTCGCCGCGGCGGTCGCGCGCAGGCCCGCGACGGCCCAGAGATCAGCGCAGGCATCCAGCGCGCGGGACCATTCCTCGTAGCCGGCCAGCAGGCGAAGCCGGGCCGCGGCCAGTCGCGCCTCGGCTTCCTCGGTCCGGGCGCGCGCCTCGGGGTCGAGCCCCCCCAGCGCCGTCCCCTCGCCCGGGGAGGCGGCCAGACGGTCCAGAAGCTGCGCCAGGTCCGCACGGAGCAGGCGGTCGAGGGCGCTGCCATTCAGCGGGTTCGTGGGGCGAGTCATGAGAGACCTCCTCCTACCGGATGCCATATACTCAACACATGAAGAGGAGTCCTGTCAAGCCCCACTTGACTGGCCCGGAGGGCTCCCCCACAGTCGCGCGCGGGATGCAGCGCGACGCCTGGCTCGTCTTCGCCGCCAAGAGCACGCGGACGTTCTGTTATGGCGCGCTGGGGGTCCTGGTGCCCGTGCACCTGGCCCGTCTGGGCATGGATGCGCGGGGCCTCGGCCTGGCGGTCACGCTCACCCTCGTGTCGAGCGCGGCACTCACCTTCGCTGTGCAGCGGCCCTCACGTCGCTGGGGGCCGCGTGTGGCGCTGGTCGGACTCGCGGGGCTCAGCGTGGTCGCGGGCGTGCTCTTCCTCGCGGCCCGCGAGGCCTGGATGGTGGTCGTGGCCGCGATGCTCGGCAATCTCGCCGTGGGAACCGGGGAGACGGGCCCCTTCCAGGCGCTCGAGCAAGTCGTCGTGACGCGGGCCTCCACGCGCGACGCGCTCACGCGCACGCTGAGCCTCTATAACCTCGTCGGGTACGTCGCCTCCGCGCTCGGCGCCGCGCTGATCGCCCGCCTGCCCGACTCGCCGCGCGACGTGTTCGCCCTGTTCCTGGTGGGGGCGCTCGTGCAGGTCGCCACCTACGCGCGCATGCGGACAGTCGCGCCCGTCACGCCGCCGCAGCGCGCGGCCTCGAGCGCGCCCTCGCGGCCTCTGGTGCGCCGCATCGCGGCGCTCTTCGCCCTGGATTCCCTCGCCGGGGGCTTCGTGATCCAGAGCATGGTGACGTACTGGTTCTACACGCGCTTCGGGCTGGACCTGACCCAGCTCGGCTGGATCTTCTTCGGCACGCAGATCCTCTCAGGCCTCTCGCTGCTGCTCGCCGCGCGACTGGCCCCGCGGCTCGGGCTCGTCAACACCATGGTGTTCTCGCACCTGATCTCCAATGTCCTGTTGATCGCGGTGGCCCTGGCGCCTACCGCCCTGGCCGCGGTGGCGCTGCTGCTGGCGCGCCACCTCCTTTCCCAGATGGACCTGCCCACACGCCAGACCTTCCTGATGCTCGCGGTGGAAGACCACGAGCGCGAGCACGCGGCCACGCTCACCAACACGAGCCGGACCCTGGCCCAGTCGGTGAGCCCGACGCTCACGGGATGGATCATGCAGGGGCTCTCGCTCTCCGCCCCGTTCATCCTGGGAGGCGGGCTCAAGATCGTCTACGATGTGCTGCTCTACGTGACCATCCGCAACGTGCGGACCCGCTAGCTCCGGCGCGGCGTCGCCCCGAGCGCTCGGCCCATGGCGCGGTCGACCAGGCCGGGGACGAGCGCCGAGAGACCGGCCAGCAGCCGCGCCGGCCGATAGGGATACACCTCGGGGCGCGGGCGTCGCACGCAGCGCAGGATGGCGCGGGCCACCGTCTCCGCGGACTGGATCGGCCCGGTGCGGCGCATCTCCATGCGCCGCGTCTCGGCCTGATGGAACTCGGTCGCCGTGTAGATCGGGTACACGAGGCTCACGGCGATGCCGGTCCCGCGCAGCTCGAGCCGCAGCGCCTCGCTGACCGCGCCGAGGGCGAACTTGGTGGCGCCGTACGCGGCGCGCCCGGGTATGTTGCGCCGACCCACCACCGACGACACGTTGATCACGTGGCCATGGCCCTGCCGGCGCATGTGTGGCAGCGCCGCCTGGATGGCCACGATCGGGGCCAGGAGGTTCAGCTCGAGCAGCGCGCGGAACTCGGCGGGTGCGGTGTCTTCGAAGCGTGCGGCGAGCCCGCGCGCCGCATTGTTGACCAGGACATCGAGGGCGCCGTGGCGCCGTGCCACCTCGTCGACCATCGATCGCAGGGCCGCCTCGTCGGTGACGTCGACCGGATGCACCGAGACCTCGGCGCCGTCCGCCCCCAGCTCGGTGGCAAGGGCCTCCAGCCGATCGCGCCGGCGGGCGCAGAGGGCCAGACGCATGCCGGCTCCCGCGAGCACGCGGGCGGTGGCCGCGCCGATCCCGGCGGAAGCGCCCGTGATGAGGGCGACGCGCCCCCGCGGATCAGGCACGTGAGGCGCCGATGGCGCAGGAGATCCGGTAGCGGTTCCGGGCGATCCAGCGATACGCCAGGGGCGCCACGAGCCCCGCGCCCGGGAGGCGGAACAGCGCGGCCGCCCAGCGCCAGCCGCGCAGACGTCGAAGAATCTCGGGCAGCGCGTCGGCCCCGCCCAGGACCCGGCCGTCCGGGAGCACGAGCTGTATCGCCTCCATGCAGGTGGCCTCGGCGAGGGCCGGATAACGTGCCTGCCGCTCCGGCGCCTGGCACGGCAGGAACTCGAACGCGCCCGGGCGGGCGCGGCGCGACACCCAGCCCACGCTGCCCTGGCAGAGCCCACAGGTGCCGTCGTAGATCACGATGGCGCGAGCAGGTGCAGCCGTCGAGCCGATGGGCTCGCTCATGGCCTCATTGTAGGCGCGGACGACCGGCCGGCGAAGCCGTCGTCAGCGGTACGCGCAGGGCGGCGTGGGCGTGCTCCAGACCACGCTGGGCAAATGCCGCCCGTCGGCGAAAAGGCCCTGTTGCAGTGGGGGACGCTCGCGCGCCAGGCGTCGACCGCCCAGGGTGAGGTAGTAGCCGGCGCGGTAGACGTCCACACCGAGACGCCGGAGGTCTTCGGCGCCCCGCAGCACCACGCGGCGCCGCTCCGTCACGATACGCTCGGCGGCGCGCGGACCGACGCCGGGCACGCGCAGCAGCATGTCCTGGGCCGCGCGCGCCACGTCCACCGGAAAGTCTGCGGGGTGCGCCAGGGCCCAGGCCGTTTTCGGATCGTGCTCCAGCGGCAGATTGCCATCGGCGGCGAAGGGCAGCTCGTCGAAGCGAAAGCCATACTGGCGAAGCAGATGCTCGGCCTGATAGAGCCGGAACTCGCGGGCCGATGGCGTCGGCCGCAGCCCCTCCATCGGCGTGCCGGCCACGGGCTGAAAGGCGCTGAAGTGCGCATGATGGAGCAGCCCCTGCCCCTCGAGCCGGCCCACGAGGCTCAGGATTTCTCGGTCCTGCTCGCCCTGCGCGCCCACGACGAACTGCGTCGTGGTGCCCATGCGGGCGGGCCCATCGGGCCGGCGCTCCAGCCGCGCATCACGCGAGAGGCGCCCGGCGAGCTCGAGGCTCGGTAGCAAATCACCCGAGAAGTCCTTCTCCCTCGCGAGCCGCCGCACGACGTCGTCGCGCGGTCCTTCCAGGTTGACCGAGACCCTGTCGGAGAGCCGGCTCGCTTCGCGCACCTGATCCCGCTGGGCGCCCGGCAGGACTTTCATGTGGACGTAACCCGTGAACCCTTCCCGTCGCCGGAGAATGTGCACGGCATCGAGCATCCGATCCATGGCGCGGACGGCGCGGCCGGGCACGCCCGAGGTGAGGAAGAGGCCGCTGACGAGCCCGGCCCGATGGGCCTCGATGAAGGTGCGCGCCACCTCCTCCGGGGCCAGCGCCGTGCGCTTCACGCGGCCGCCGCAGAAGGTCGGGCAGTAACCGCAGGACAGGGAGCACGCGTTGGTCTGCATCACGCGCATGAGGCTGGTGGTGCCCCGGCCCGGGATCCGCACCGTGCGAATCCCGACGGGGCTCTCGCCCGTGCCGGGCGCCGCCCGCCGATGATGGGGCAGCGGCATGCCGTGCTCCCGGTCGTCGGCCGCGGCCTCCGAGAGGATCGCCAGTCGCGCGTGTCGGTCCAGGCCTTGGCTGCTCATGGGGCACCTCCCTGGAGGCGTATGCGTATACTAAACACACGACGAGTAGTATTGCAAGCGGGACGCGGCCTATGATTCGGCCCATGAAAATCACGGCGATCGACAGCGTGGTCCTGGCGCTCCCCTGCGCGCCCCCGATGTCCCTCGAGTTCCCCGAGCACCGCATGGTCGCGGTCACCATCTCGACCGACGCGGGGGCGAGCGGGCTCGGCTACACGCTGGCCTTCGCGGGAGGCGGCGCCGAGGCCATCCAGGTGTATCTCGAGACGCGGCTCAAGCCGCTACTGCTCGGCGAGGACCCGGCCTTCATCGAGCGCCTGTGGGACCGCATGTATCGCGCCGACCGCGGCATCAAGCGCCAGGGCGTCGCCGCGTATGGCATCGCAGCGCTCGACATCGGGCTCTGGGACATCGCCGGCAAGGTGGCGGGGCAGCCCCTCTACAAGCTCTGGGGCGCCTACACCGACCGCGCCGAGGCCTACGGCAGCGGCGGCTGGGGCAAGTACCGGGTGGAGGACGTGATCGCCGAGGCCGAGAAGTACGTGGCGCGCGGCTGCCGCTACTACAAGATGAAGATCCACGATCCCGACCCGCGCGTGAACCGCCAGCGCGTGGAGGCGGTGAAGAAGGCGCTGGGTGACGGCGTGCGCCTCATGGTCGACGTCAACCAGAAGCTCGACGTGCTCGGCAACCTGCGCCAGGCGCAGGCGCTGGAGGATCTCGACCTGGTCTGGTACGAGGAGCCGGTGCTCGCCGAGGATTTCGCCGCGTGCGCCGAGGTGGCGCACGCGATCAAGATTCCGGTCGCGACGGGCGAAAATGCCTACTCGCGCTACGAGTTCCGCGAGCTGATCGAGCGGCGGGCGGCCCGCTACCTCATGCCCGATGTGTGCCGCGCCAACGGCTTCTCCGAGACGCTGCGGATCGGCCACCTGGCCGCCGCCCATGGGCTTCCCCTCTCGCCCCACGTCGTGCACGAGATCTCGCTCCAGGTGGTGGGCGCGCTGTCGAACGGCTTCCTCGTCGAGCTGATGGACTGGGCACCGGCGGATCTCTTCGCCGAGACGCCCCGTTGCGAGGGCGGCGTCTTCCGCATCCCGGATCGGCCCGGCCACGGCATGGCGCTGGCGCCCGGCGCGATCGACAAGTACCGGCTGCGCTGAGGGCGGGCGAGCGGGTGGTCGGCCCCCTCAGGGGTCGGCGACGTCGGGCGCGGGTCGCGGCGCATAGAGCAGCGACCCCTTGCGGATGTTGAAGAACACGAGCTCGGGCAGGCTGAACAGCATCCCGCGCAGCCCGGCCCGTAGCCTGGCCCCGTGATCCGCTGCGACCGTGAGGAGACCTGCCGCGGTCACGCCCAGCCCCGTCACGAAGTTCGCCGCGCCCAGCAGCGGCCGCACCGGCAGCGCATCGTCGGTGAAGAAGAGGAACGCGGAGTCCTCGGGGTGCGGGACATAGAGGGTGGACGTCAGCGTATTGGATTCTCGGAGATAGACCTGGACCCGGTTGTCCCGGCGGTACATCGCGGCGAGCGCGGCCAGGCGATACGAGGGAATCTCCGCGTTCTCGACCACCGCGTAGGCGGCTTTCACGGACTCCGACGAGGTCGCCGGAATGAAGTTCAGCGTGCCATCGACGGCGACATAGCCGCCGAGGCGGCGCTCCGAGGCCTCGCGCGCGGTGGTGCCGGGCGACTCCGCGGCCAGGAGCCCGGCCTCGATCGTCCGGAAGATCTCGGTCACGCAGTTGCGCGTTACCACGTTGTAGCCGTCGCGCGCCTCGAGCTGCGCCGCGTGGGCGTCCTCCCGCGCACGGGCCTGCTCGAGGGCGCGCGCGAGCGCGTCCGAAGCGGCGAGCGGGTCCGGGAGATCATCGACCCGTGCGCGACGGGCGGGCACGCCCAGCCCGAACGGCAGGCGCATGGGCCGTGCTCCGTCGAGGGCCCGCGCGATCTCGATCAGCCGATTGCCGGTCTGCTCGAGCGTCGCGAATGCCGGCTCGGGGAAGAGGCCGTCGGCCTCGGCGCGGGGCGTGAGCCGCACCCGCGCGGCGGCGAAGTCGCGCCGCGCCTCGTCGAGCAGGGCGCCCGTCACCTGCGCGCGGCGGCGCACCGCCTCCACCGGCACGACCGCCGCCTCTGCGGGGAAGACATCGAGGAAGACCCAGCGGCCGAGGCGCCGTGACTCCTCCAGGGCGGCGAGCCGCGCCATCCCCACCAGCAGCGGGAAGCCCCAGTCGGGGCGGCTCGAGCGCACGAGGCGCACGAGGCTCGCCTCGAGCGCCCGCGCGAGGGGAT
>Ga0111538_10001956_pt1 | contig 28887 bp, 25 predicted proteins | sample SoiMethybrSBSTD1_FD_79669 | JGI IMG/M metagenome (GOLD analysis project Ga0111538, IMG submission 79669) | Bulk soil microbial communities from a Populus tree surrounding site in Tennessee, USA - Soil MetaG P. TD hybrid SBSTD1 (version 2)... | ecosystem: Environmental > Terrestrial > Soil >... | reverse complement strand
GCTCCTCGACTCCGGCCGACTTGGCCGGATCGCGCCAGCGGTTGTAGGCGTCCCCCATCGCCCGGCAGAGAAGCACCGCGACCAGCTCGTCGCGCAGCCGCCAGCCGGCCACCTTCTCGATCACCTCCGAGCTCGACAGGTTCCTGAGGAGGTCGAGGTACTGATCGAGCACTGCGCGCGCCGACGGCGGCGGCTGGATGCGCGCCAGCGCCGCGCGCCGGGGCCCGAGCGTGCAGCCGGTCGGCCCGCGCGGGGTGGTCAGCATCAAGCCGAGGTCGTGCACCACGAACAGCGGCAGGTGGATGCCGAGCCGGGAGATGGAGTTGAACCAGACGGCGGCCCGCACGGTCGCCATCGGGCTGTCCACCTGCACCTGCGACAAGGCCAGCGTCCCCACCTGCCTGGCCAGGAACGAGCGCGCTCTGTCCGCCGGAATCGCCACGGTGGCTCTACGCCGACATCGCGCGCGAGCCGAGGTGGACGAGGTAGGAGCGGAGCAGGGCCTTCTGCGACAGCGATTCGTCGGCGCCGGCGCGGCGCATCTCGGCGTTGGCCGCCGGGTCGCTCGAGATGGCGATGATGCGCCCGGCGAAGCCGGCCGCGCGCAGCTCGAGGATTGCGTCGGTCCCGCTCTTGCGCCCGCGCCCCATCGAGTAGTCCATGAACACCACGTCCGGCTCGGGCAGGGCGCTGGTCACCACCCGGACGGCGTTGTCGGCGTGCGGCACCACCACCACCTCGAGCCCGGGAATGTGGAACGTCTCCCCCCGCGCCGCCACCACGTCGTCGAAGATGAGGACATGGAGCGACACGGTGGTCTCACACACCGAACTTCGACGATGCGAATACGCTCTCCAGCAGCTGATCGACCTCGCGGATCATGCGCTGGGCGGTTTCGTTGTGGATCGCGGCCAGCGCGGCCTTGATCTCGTTCAGGTTCTTGAGCTGCGAGAACAGCTGGATGTCGCTGAGCTCGCCGCCCGAGGTCAGGAGCTCGCGGATGAGGGTGAGCTCGCCCAGCAGGTCTTCCAGGCTGGCCTGCGGGCCGATGAAGCGCCGCTCGTCCGGATGCTCGCGGTAGTAGGCGTCCACCACCGGGTTGACGATCTCCGACAGGAGCTCGGCCTGGTCGAGGTTGTTCCAGATGTGCCGCAGGATGAAGAAGTCGCCGTCGCACACGGTCGGCCGGCCGTCGAACAGCGCGGAGGCGGCGAACAGCTTGAGGAGCTTCACCGCCCGGCGGTCGGAGACCGTCACACCTTCCGATCGGATCTGGAAGATGAGGCCCTTGTACTTGGCCATGAACTCGTCCGGGAACACCATGAATCGCTCGAACCCGCCCTGCAGCTCGCGCAGCTGGCGCGCCGACAGGACGGGGCGGATGAGGTCCTCGCGCCCGGTCGAGGTCCGCTTCATCTGGCGGATCTCGTTCGCCACGCCGCGCGCCAGGAGCTCGTGGAAGTGATACGAGTCCAGGTTCTCCGACAGGACGCGCAGGAGGAAGCGGTCGAACATGGCCGACAGGTTGTCGTCGTTCGGCGCCTCGTTGGAGGCCGCGTACAGCGAGATGAGCGGGACGTCGCTCACCTGCGGGCCGCTGGTGAACTTGCGCTCGTTGATGATGGTGAGCAGCGAGTTCAGGATGGCGCTGTTCGACTTGAAGATCTCGTCCAGGAAGACGATCTCGGCCGACGGCAGCATGTTCTCGGAGCGCCGGACATAGCGCCCCTCGCGGAACTCCTTGATGTCGACCGGGCCGAACAGCTCGTTCGGCTCGGTGAAGCGCGTGAGCAGGTACTCGAAGTAGCGCGCGTCGATGAGCCGCGCGAACATGCGGATGATCGCGGACTTGGCGGTGCCCGGCGGCCCGATGATGACCATGTGCTCGCCGGCGATGGCGCTGACCACGAGCAGGCGGATGATCTCCTGCTTGTCGAGGAAATGGGCGTTGAGGATGCGCGCCACCTCCTGGAACTGCGCCCCGAGCCGGGCGGTCTCGCCACCCAGCTTGGTGGTGTGGGGGGGGCTAACCATGATCCGCTCGGTGCGACTCTAACATGGGGACGACATGTCGGCGGAGCCGGCCGGCGAGGGTCTCGATGACCGCTTCGCCCACGCCCTCGACGACTTGCGCCCGGTGCCGGGTCCAGCGCTCGGTCAGCGCCGCGTCCTCGCTGAGACCGGGCGGCGCGGCCAGGAGCGGATCGACCAGGGCGGCGGCGGCCGGCACCGCGAAAAAGGTGGCCAGCCCCCGCGGCCGCTGGCTGGCCCGCTCCGGCGAGAGCACGGCGGACAGGAGCGGAGACTTGGCGCCGAGGTCGCGCTCCCCGGTCTCGCCGAGGGCCAGGAGCGCGTTCAGGTGGACGAGAAACGCCGCCACCGCCCGCACGTCGGCCGCATGCGGGGCCCGCTCGAGCATCTGCTCGAATGCGGCCGCCAGCCGGGCGGGAGCCGACACCACCTGGCGCGGCTCGGTGCCGCGCACCGAGGCGTAGGCGATCGCGCGCGCCAGCTCGGCGTCGCGCAGGAGGAACACCGCGTCCTCCCACTGGAGCGGCGGCCCGTCGCGCCCCATCGAGAGCAGGTGGGTGAGGGGCGTGCGCCGCAAGATGGCGCTCACCACCGGCGCGACCTCGACCGTGCCGAGCAGCTCGTCGTAGGTGGCGACCGTCTGCTCCTCGCGGACGCGCCTGACCGTCTTCCACGCCCGCAGCCGGCCGGGCGGCCGCTGGCCGAGGAAGGTGGCCGATCCGGTCCACCACGACACCTTGGTATCGACCCGGGTCAGATCGAAGAGGTTGTGCAGCAGCGCGTGCCGGGCGAGCACCCGCGAGCGGCTGTGGGTGAGCGGGCGGGCGGCCATCTCCTGGGCGGTCTCGATGACCCGCCGCCGCGCCGACCCGGAGACCGACCAGCTGTCGGCCCGCGGGTGGACCAGGAAGAGGAGGTTGTGCACCGCCGCAGCGAGCGACAGCTCGTCGAGGTCGAAGACCAGCGCGGGCGGCCGCACCACCAGGTCCGACAGCACGTCGGCGCGCGCCTCGTCGGTCTCCACCACCTTCTCACTGGCATGGGGGATCTGCTCCTCGAACATGCGCAGCTCATCGACGGCGATCGGGCGCCCGACCGCGAGCTCGCCTCCCTTGACCAGCGGCAAGATGAAGCGATCGAGCAGCGCCTCGAGCTCTCGCCCGGCCACTAGTCGGCCTTCGGCGGGCGGAAGCCCCACAGCGCGAAGCGGCCGACCGGATCGTTCACCACCGCCGGATCGCCGGGCGGCTCGATGCGCGCGTCCAGCACGTCGGCCGCGGCCACCTCGACCCGCGCCAGCGCGCGCCGCTCGAGCGCGACCAGCGCCTGATCGCTCACCTGAAACGGATGGCCGCCGGGCGGGAAGACGGTGTAGACGCCGGCGCCGTGGCCGAGGCTGCGCGCCAGGACCTCGGGGGCGACGCGCGGGACCAGGTCCATGCCGAGCGGCACCAGGAGCCCGGGCGCCACCTCGGCGAGCGGCGCGCCCAGCGGGATGACGTCGACGTCCTGGTTGGCCACCACCAGGATGCCGCGATCGGTCAGCGCGACCCGGTGGCCGCGCAGGCTGGTCTGCGGCAGGAAGTAGACCAGGCGCTTGAGCCACTGCGCCTGCTCGATCGGGATGAGCGCGGCCACCACCCGGCGCGACGGCGTCAGCGACGGGGCCACCTCGATCGGCACCCCGACCGCGTCGATCTGGGTGAGCTTCATGGTGTCGCCGGTGGCGGGTTTCTCGAGATCGATGTCGACCCGCGTGAGGTGCTCGATGCCCGACAGCTCGAGCGGCCCCAGCACCACGTCGACCCGGTCACCCTTGCCCCAGAAAAGGTAGAAGCGCGCCGGGTCGAACAGCGACTGGCAGGAGGCCAGATCGATGAGATGGGCGAAGCCGACCTCGACCGACACGTTCTGGCTGACCGGGCGGAAGACCGCGACCCCCGGCGTGGCCAGAAAGAGCTCGAGGATGCGGGGCGGCAGGTCGCGCGCGCGGAACAGGATGTGGCTCCGGGCCCTACCCGGTTCGTCGAACTCGCTCCGCCGCTCCGGCGTGACCAGGCCGACCTCGGCGGGGATCCGGTTGCGCCAGAGGTAGCGGATGACCCCCTCGCCCAGCCCGGGCGCGACCACCAGGTACAGCTCGTGGCGCTCCTCGGCGCGCAGCTTGTCGCCGCCGGGCACCCGCCGCCGCGAGAGGCGGAAGAGGAGCTTGTCGAGCGGCAGCTCGCGCTCCTTGCCGTAGGTCTGGACGAAGCCGTCGCCGTGCACCATGAAGGCCGCGCCGTCCGGCAGCGCCTGGATCTCGTTGGCGTCGTAGCCGTAGGGCGCCCGGTCGTCGCGGTACTTCACGAAGTGCTTGCTGGTGCCGGTGTATGTCGCGCCGCCGACCAGCTGAGCGCAGCGCGACGCGCGGTCGAGCAGGTAGCTCGAGGTGGCCGGGATGCGGACCACCATCTCGCGGCTGCCGAGCGGGGTTCTGACCTGGGTGATCTCGAGCCCCGAGAGGAGCTCGTCGAGCGGCGACTCCGCCGAGTAGAGGCGAAGCCAGGAGACCACGCCCTCGAGCGTGGGGAAGACCATGAGCCCGTAGCGGCCGAGCAGGATGCCGCGCGGATCGGGAGCCACGCCCGGAGTCATGAAGCGCGACTGACCGAGGGCGACGTGCTCCAGCATGCGCGGCGATGATACCCTCAACCCGAGTGAACCGCAGATTGTGCGGTCCAGGACGCGTATTCGCCGTCACGGTTCCGCGCTTCGCGGCCCCTGCGCCTTGCCTTGCGGTCGCGAGTCAGGTTGAGATCGACCGTCCAGGGGGTACAGACAAGATGGAACTCGAAATCTGGCAGTGGGCGCTCCTCGGAGTCGCCATCGCGCTCATCGTCGGCCTCGTCGTGATGAAGACCAAGAAGAAGTGAGCGCCCGCCGCCGCCCGCCGCGCTCTACATGAGCTCGCAGTCGGTGTTCATCACGTAGTTGGCGTCGGCCCCGCCGACCTTGCACTTGGCCTTGAGGGGGTCGCCCTGCTTGACCCCCTTGGCCTTGGCGGCAGCGCCCTTGTCGGTGAAGCCGAGGGCGATCCACTTGCCGCCGCCGGCGTCGAGGTGGACGAACATCGATCCATCCCCCTCCTCGCCGGTCCGGAGCACGGTGCCGGACACCACCACGCCGTCCTTGTACTTGTTGATGGCGTCCATGCCCTTCAGGCTGGTGAAGTCCTTGTAGAAGGCGTCCGCGGTCATCTCCTGCGCGCCACCGGCCGCCTTGTCGCCGCCCGCCGCCTCGCCGCCGCCGGACGACCCGCCCTCCCCTTCCTTCTTCTTGCCGCACGCGCCGAGCGCCAGCAGCCCGAGCACGACCAGAAGCGACAGCATCTTCGCGATTCGCATCGGTGACCTCCTCGTGGGGTGCCGAGCAGACCACTTCGCTCGCCCCGCGACAAGCGCCGCTCCCGAGCATGGCAGCGTGGTCGGATATAATCGGCGCGGGATGCGCCAGCGAGATCCCCGAGCGGTGGCCACGTACAAGGTCGAGTTCGACCGGCTCGGCCGCCGCATCCAGGCCTCGACCGAGGACGTGAGCCGCCGAGGCGTATTCGTCCGCACACTCGAGTTCCTCCCGGCCGGCGAGGTGGTCGAGCTGTTCGTCTACCTCGACCCACAGATCCCGGTCCGCATGGTGTCGCGGGTGGTCCACGTCCTGTCGCGCGAGGGGGCCCGGGCGCTCGGGCGCGAGCCGGGGATGGGGTTCGAGTTCCTCGAGCACGACCCGGCGCGGCTGGAGGCGCTGCGCGTCCACCTCGACCAGCACATCCACAGCTCGAGTCCGAGCCGCGAGCCGGTGCCGGTGTCGACCCGTCTGGTCGTTGCCGATCCCAGCGCGAAGATGCTCGAGCGGGTGTCGCACGCGCTCGGCGCGGTCGGCTTCGAGGTGGCGACCGCCCTCGACGGCGGAGCCGCCTACCAGGCCTGCCTCGCCCGCCGGCCGGACGTCCTGCTCACGGCCGATTACCTGCCGGTGATGGACGGCTGGACCTTGATGCGGCGGTTCCGCGCCCATCCGCTGCTCGCCGACGTCCCGATCGTGCTGATGTCGGATCAGACCGGCGATCTCACGCGGTTGTCGGCCTACCGGATGGGCGCCCGCGACTTCATCCAGCGGCCGTTCACCGACGAGGAGCTCGCCCTGCGGCTCAAGGCGGTGGCGACGCAGAACAAGCGGACCGCCGAGCAGGTCATCCTGCGCGGCCGCATCGCCGAGGTCGGCCTCGCCACCCTGCTCTCGATGCTCGATTTCGAGCGGAAATCCGGCCTCCTCTTGCTCATCTCGCACGGCGCGATCGTCACGCTGTTCATCGCCGAGGGGCGGGTGGTCAAGATTGACCCGGTGCCGGAGGGGCGCACGCCGCGCGAGCGCCTGCTCGACCTCCTCGACTGGGTCGAGGGCCGCTTCGAGTTCCTGATGAGCGACGTGGTCGGCCGGGACGAGATCGAGTTCGCGACCCCGCAGCTCTTGCTCGAGCACGCCCGCCAGAAGGACGTCGGCGAGCGCTGAGCCGACGGGGTCGCAGCCCCGGCCGGCGGTGAGTATGATCGGCGGGTGGGTTTCTTCAAGCGGCTGTTCTCCGCCGACTATCGCGCCGCGGTCGCGGCCGAAGCGTCCGGGGACCTCGAGCTCGCCGCCGAGCGCTATGCGCTGGCCGGGCACCGTGAGGCGGCCGTCCGCGTGCACCTGGCGCGCGCCGACCGGGCGCAGAGCCGGGCCGACGAGATCACCGCGCTGCGCGACGCCCTCCACTGGGCGCCGCCCGACAGCGAGGAGCGACGACGGGTGGCGCGCGCGCTCGGCACCGCGCTCCTGGCCAGGAGCCGGGCCGAAGGGATCGCCACCGAGCGCGACCGGGTGCGGGTGCGCGAGGCGGCCGAGCTCCTGCTCGAGGCGGGCAGCCACCGGGCGGCCGGCGAGGCCTACGAGCTCATCGGCGATGACGGCGCCGCCGTGCGCTCCTACCGCCAGGGCGGCCTGCTCGACCTGATGGAGCAGGCGCTCGAGCGCGAGGACGACCGGCAGTCGCGCGACCGCGAGATCCGCCAGTCGTTCGCCGATTACGAGCTGCACCTGCGCGGCGGCGCGCGCGACGCCGCCGTCGAGGCGCTGCGCCGCTGCGTCGCTGCCGCCGAGACCTCTGCCGAATATCGACGGCTGCTCGACGAGCTCGAATCCCGCCTGGTCGCGGGCGGCCGGGTCGCACTGCAGCTGCGCCGCGGTGAGCGAGTGACCGCCACCTCGGCCGCGCGGGTCTCGATCGGGCGCGATCCGCTGTGCGACCTGATCCTGCGCTCGGCCGGGGTCTCGCGGCGCCACGCCGAGATCGAGGTGACACGCGACGCCGGGATGCTCCGGTTCGCGCTGCGCGACGCCGGTTCGCGCAACGGCACCCTGTTCGGTGGCTTGCCGATCGCCGGCGCCATGCCGCTCGCCGGCGCCGGCTCGTTCGCCCTGAGCGACGACTGCGCCATCGAGTTCGCGGCCAGCGAGGACCTGCTCACGCTCAAGATCGAGCGCGGCCTCGACCGCGGGCAGATCGCGCTGTGCGCCGCCGAGGACATGATGGTTCCGCTGACCGCGGTCGGCCTGGCCGCGGTGCTCCGCTTCCAGCGCGGCCGGCCCATCCTGCTCCACCCGGACGGGGATCTCGTGCTCAACGGCGAGCGGCTGGTCACCGGCGACGTCCAGCTCCTGCACGGCGACAACCTGTCGGTCGGCAGCTGCGAGATCGAGGTCATGTGAGCCAGCGGAGCCAGCCACCATGACCGAGCGCGAGGGCGGGCGGACCTCGGAGACCTCGTCGGTGCGGGTCGAGGAGCGGCCGGGCGCGCTGCGCCGGCTCATCGGCTGGCTGCGCGGTGATCGCGAGCCGGCCGCCCTGCCCGCCGCCGACGTGCCGGCCGAGCCGGCGGTGCTCGGCGCCAAGGAGGAGCTGTGGCTGGGACAGCTGGCCGAGGACGCCGGCGAGGAGCGGCGGCTCGACGCGGTCGGCAGCGACGAGTACTGGAGCAACGTCGAGGCGCTCTGGTCGTCGGGCCACGAGCGGCTGTCGCTCAGCTGGATCGAGAAGTTCGTCGCGATGCCGAGCGTGCGCGGCGAGCGCCGGCTCGGCCTGCGCGTGCGGCTGGTCGAGCTCTACGAGCGGCGGGGCGACCTCGGCGATGCCGTCGCCCACCTCGAGGCGCTGTGCCGCGAGGAGGCGCACGCCACCCGCGCCCACTACCTCCTGGCCGAGCACTTCCGGCGGACCGGCAACGAGGCGGCCGCGCTGCGCCATTACGAGGGGGTGCTGTCGCGCGACGTCGCCTACCCGAACGTGCGGGCACGGCTCGATCGGCTGCGCGCGCAGCGCGGCGCCTCCGAGGCGCCGGCGCTCGGCGCCACCATGGCGGGCGTCGACTCGCCGATCGGCTCCGGCGGGGCGCGCTACCGGCTCCTGCGCGAGATCGGCCGCGGCGCCACCGGGGTCGTCTATCTGGCGCGCGACGCCGAGCTCGAGCGCGACGTCGCCGTCAAGCTGCTCCACCCCCACCTGGCCTCCGCCGAGCGGGCCGAGGCCTGCGCCCGCTTCTTCGCCGAGGCGCGCCTGGCCGCCTCGCTGCGCCACCCGAACATCGTCGCCATCCTCGATCTCGACGAGGCGTCGCGCCGCATCGTCATGGAACTGGCCCACGGCGGCACCATGCGCGAGCTCCTGCGCGAGCGCGGCCCGCGCCCGCTGCGCCGCGGCCTCGAGCGCCACGTGCAGATCCTCTCGGCGCTGGCCGCCGCCCACCGGCGCGGCATCGTCCACCGCGACCTCAAGCCCGCCAACCTCATGTACCGGCGCGACCCGGACGCGCCCGGCAGCGAGGTCATGCTGGGTGACTTCGGCGTCGCCCACCTGCCGGCCGCCGTCCAGCCGGCCGCCCCGGCGCCGCGCGGCGATGTCGATCGCGGCCGCCGCCAGCGCGACGCGGTCGGCACGCTCGCCTACATGTCCCCGGAGCAGCGCAAGCTCGGCGAGGCCAGCCCGCGGTCCGACATCTACTCGGCGGCCGTCGTCCTCTACGAGATGCTGACCGGCCGCTATCCCTGGCCGCCCCACCTCCTGCTGGGCGGCGCCCGCCGGCGCGGCGACTTCCTCCTGCCCAGCCAGCTGCGCGAGCAGTACCCCGCCGATCTGGTGGCCGCGGTGCAAGCCCACCTCGACGATCTCGGTGACCCCGACCTCTCGGTCAGGCCCGACACCGCCGCCGCGCTCGCAGCTGCCGTCGCCCTGCGCGACCGCGCCATCGCCGAGGCCATCCGGTGAGCGGCGGCGGCCCCTTCCGCCACGACCCCTCCGCGCCGCGTTCACCCGGCCGCTGCCCGCGCTGCCCCGACGTCGAGCTCGAGCCGCGCGCCCACGGCAGCGTCGAGCTCGCCATCTGCCGCTCCTGCCGGGGCAGCTGGGTGGGCAAGGGCCGCCTCCTCGATCTCTTCACCGCGGCCGACGAGGAGCTCATCGGCCTGGCGCGCTACGAGCGGCTGGCCGCGCGCGATCCGCCGCCCCGCCCCGCCGTCGTCCTCGCGGTCGACGAGTCGGACGTGCTCGCGCCGCTCGCCTGCCCGCGCTGCCTGGTGGAGATGCAGCGCCAGGAGACCGCGTCCGGCATCGCGGTCGACGTCTGCCCGCACCACGGCCTGTGGTTCGACACCGCCGAGCTCGAGCCCTTCCTCGCCTACATCCTCTCGATGGGCGGCGAGGTCTAGACTAGACGGCGCGGGCTCGCTCGACCAGCTCGCGCACCAGCGCGGCGACCTCGGCGGGCGCCAGCTCCATGGCGTTCTCGTTGACGCTCACCTCGAAGCTCGAGCGCGCCGGGTCGGGCGAGGAGCGCAGGCGCGCGAACAGCTGGGTGCCGTGCTCGGCGATCATCGCGGCGCCTGCCCGCTCGACCGCCGGCCGCGGCGCCGGCACGTGGATGTGGAACATCGGCGTCTGCGGCGGGTCGGGCGAGACGCCGGCCAGGCCGTCGGCGGTGATGGCGGCGGCGATGGCGATGGCGTGCTCGCGAAAGAGCGGCATGCGGGGCAAGAGGGTGTCGAGTCCGATGAGCGCCGAGATGGCGACCGGCCAGGCCTCTCCGAAGCCGCCGCCGAGCCGCTTGCGCCACACCGCCGCCTCCTTGATGGTCGCGCGGTCGGCGACCAGCAGCGCGCCGCGCAGCCCGCCGAGTCCCTTGTAGAGGGAGAGGTAGACCGAGTCGAACAGGCCGGCGATGTCGGAGAGCGGTCGGCGATAGAAGGTCTGGGCCTCCCACAGTCGGGCGCCGTCCATGTGGGCAGCGGCGCCGGCCGCGCGCGCCAGCGCGACCTGCTCGACGAGATCCTCCCAGCGCGGCAGCCGGCCGCCGAGATCGCGCTGCGGCAGCTCCCAGATGACCGCGGCCAGCGGCTCGCCGATCGCCGCCAGGTCGGCGACGGTCATCAGCTCGTGGCGGTCGCCCGCCGGCTGGAGCCACAGCCCGTGGATCGCGCCGTAGCCGCGCTCCTCCCAGACATCGAGGTGGGTCTGGGGATGGGCGGCGAACGCGCGCCGCCCGCGCCGGTCGGCGTGGATGCGCAGCGCCACCTGCTGCGCCATCGTCCCGGTGGGGAAGAACAGCGCCGCCTGCTTGCCCAGGAGCTCCGCCACCCGCCGCTCGAGCTCGGCCATCGGCTCGTCGGGAAGCGCGTCGACCTCCGGCCGCTCGAGCCAGCGCATCAGCAGGGCGCGCGGCGTCCGCCGGGCCGCGACGTGAGGAAACAGGGATCGCCGGATCGTCGGGGTCACCCGCCGAGCATACGCGCGAACCCAGGCTCCCGAGTGCGACCCGATCGCCCTGCCTCACAAGAGCCCGTACGAGCCGGCGAACAGCTGCGTGGTCGAGTCGTAGTAGGCGATGTCGAGCCAGGGCGTCGGGTGGTCGCCGGCGGCCACCGGGTTGGCCCGGATCACCACGTAGTTGTTCTTGGGGGTGGCGAAGGTCCAGTGCAGGTTGTCGTCGAGCGCGGTGATGTTGACGATCCGCGTGGTGCCGGGGACGTCGTCGGAGCTGCCGATCCCCTGCCCACCCGCGCCCAGGAGGACCTCGCGCACGCGAGAGTGCGCGCCGGTATCCGGGTACGAGACCCGGCCGATGGCGCCGAAGTGGAAGTCGCCCGACAGCCACCAGACGCCGCCGGCCTCCTGCGAGACGTCGAGGATGCGGGCGCGCTGCTGGCTCCAGAGCGAGTTCGCCCAGCGGTCCTGCGGCGACCGCCAGCGGTTGATCGAGTCGGGGAAGATGCCGATCGGGCAGGAGTTGAGGACGAACTTGAAGACCGCCGGTGAGCTCGCCAGCCCACTGGCCAGCCAGTCGAGCTGCGCTTCCGACAGGTAGCGGCCGGCCTGGAGGTCGCGCTCGCCACGGCTGTCGATGACGAAGAGCTCGAGCGTGCGCCCCCAGCGGAAGCTGCGCCAGGTCCTGCGCGGCATGTCGGCGAACCGGCGGATCGGCTGATGGTCGAAGAAGGTGTCGACCCCGGCGTTGATGCGGGGGTCGTCGCGATAGCCCTGCCAGTTGTCGAACACCTCGTGGTCGTCCCAGGTGTTGTACATGCCGAAGGCGCCGTGCAGCGCGTGGAGGCCGGAGCGGGCCCAGGCGATGGCGTACTTGGCCCGGTAGCCGGCCAGGTCCATGGCGGCGCCGTCGTGATCCGCATACAGCTGATCCCCGGCGTGCAGGAAGAAGCTGAGGTCGGACCGCTCTGCGACCCGGCCGAGGTTCTGGTTGGCGGCCTCGACCAGCTGCGAGGTGCACGAGGTGGCGGCGAAGGTGACCGTCTCGAGCGCGTCGGGCGCGAGCGCGGCGCGAAAGCGGCCGGTGCGGCTGCGGGCGATCACGTCGCCGCCGCCACCGCTCTTCTCGAGGAAGGCGTAGCGGTAGCGTGCCCCCGGCCGGAGGCCCGGCGCGTCGATGTGGACGAAGCCGCCCGGCTTCACCTCCGCGCTGCCCTCGAACACCGCGTCGCCGCCCTCCTCCTGGACATGGGCGGCGAGCTGGGCGGCGCCGTCGTAGCGGGTCCACAGCATCGCGCGATCGCTGGTCGCGTCGCCGGACATGACGCCGAGCGGGAAGCTCTGGCTCTCGGGGATGGCACCGAGGTCCCGGGTCACCGGAGGCCGGACGACCTCGCCGCCGTCGATGCGCGAGCCACCATCGCCGGGACCGCCCGGAGAACCGTCGAGCGCGCCCGTGCCGTCCGGCTCGCCGCCTTCCCCCGAGCTCACCACGCCGCTGCAGGCGCCTGCGGCCAGCGAGGCCGACGCGAGGCGGAGGAAGTCGCGGCGGCTGAGGGGGGATCCCCCCTTCGGTGTCGTCTCGCTCATCGGGTTCCTCCCGCCTCGCGATCGAAGCAAGCGCAGCGCCACGACCGGGTGCCTGGGTTTGCGCGCGACGGCCGGACCCACCGGGGCCTCGGGTTGCCGGATCTGCGCATCACCTTGCGAACGACCGTTCGCACGATCGAGTCCCAGCCTCGTCCATCGGCGCGGTTGCGGCAGCGGCCGACCCGGTCGCGCCTGGAACGGGACGTGCTCTTCAGGGTGCCGTGCTCTCCCTTCCTCGGGCCGCGTTCGTCACCACCTTGCTCGGCGGCGCTCTGGCGTGCGGCGGCGATGTGGTGGGCGGAGGCGGAGAGGGCGGCGAGGGCGGCCGAGCCGACGCCCGCCCGGCCGCCGTCTCGGACGCCGCTGCGGACGACGGTGTCGACGACGCGGCAGTCGACGCCGGCCCCGACTGGGTCGCCGAGCCGCTCATGATCGGCATCGCGTCGGGTCACCCCACCTTCATGGACCACCCGGACATCGATCGCTTCTTCGAGTCGTCCACCGGCGAGCGACACTTCCGCATGGGCCACATGTACGTGCCGTGGAACGTCGCGCTCGAGGACTCGGTGCGGCGCCAGGAGCTGATCGAGTGGCTCGACAAGGCGGCCCAGCACGGCATCGAGCCGGTCGTCGCCTTCAACCCGGAGCTCTTGCCCGGCGGTGACTTCGACACCTACCGCCCCACGGTCGATGAGTTCCAGGCCGCCTTCGACGCGTTCCGCGCGACCTGGCCGGACGTGGTCACCTTCCTGACCTGGAACGAGCCCAACGCCGGCGTCACCCGCGTCGAGCCGGAGCGGGCCGCCGACTACTACCTCATGATGTCCGCCCGCTGCGGTGACGCCTGCCGGGTCGGGGCCGGCAACTTCCGCGGCTGGTTCGCGGCGGACACCGAGGCCCTGCGCATGGGACCGGGCGGGCCGGATCATCCGACCTGCGGCGCCGCGGGCAGCTACGTCGACCGGTACAAGTGCCGGCTGGACGCCGCCGGTCATCGGCCGGCCATCTGGGCCTTCCACCCGTACCTCGACGGCTACGACTACCGCGAGCGTTCGTTCCACTGCAGCAACCCGGACACCTGCCAGACCAAGCTCTTCATGGCGCAGGTCGGCGGCTCGTGGAGCGCGAGCGAGGTGTGGATGACCGAGACGGGCGCCGAGTACGCCACCCCGACCCTCCCCGCCAGCGAGTTCGAGCAGGCCTGCACCGGCGCCTTCTTCCTGCGCCTGTTCAGCTTGCCGGCCTTCGAGGGCCGGGTCACTCGCTTCTACTACTTCAACTGGTACGGCTATCAGAACGACCTCGGCATCGTCGACAAGACCGAGGCGCACGCGCCGCGCGCCATCTTCGATCAGCTGCGCGATCGCGTGCACCAGTACGACGCCTCCTGTCCGTGAGCGACCGGACGCGCGCGCCGACCACTACAGATCGCCCATCAGCTCCATCGCGCTCCGGTATCGATCGAGCGGGTGATGGGCGAGACATCGCTGGATGACGCGGTTCAAGGTGGACGGGACATCGGGCCGGAGCTGGCGCAGGTCCGGGGCCGAGCTCGCCGCCATCTTTCGCGCCACCATGCCGAGGTGCGACGCATCGGCGAACGGCACCTCCCCGGTGACCATCTCGTAGAACGTGCTGCCGAGCGCGTAGACGTCCGACGCCATCGTGGCCGTCAGGCCGAGCACCTGCTCCGGTGCCATGTATGCCGGGGTCCCGATGACGCCCCGGCCGCGCGAACGCACGAGCGGCTCGTCCTCCAGCCAGCTGGACCCGTCCTGGGCGAGACCAAAGTCGATCACGACGGCGCGCACGTCCTCGCCGGCGCCCGCGACGAGGACGTTGGCGCTCTTCAGATCGCGGTGGATGACGCCGGCGCGATGGATGGCAGCCACGCCCGCGGCCAGCTGCCGGGCCAGGCGACTCGCCTCGCCGAGCGGGAGGGCTCCGGTTCGCTGCACCCGATCGCGCAGCGTCTCACCCTGGACGAGCTCCATGGTGAGGAACGGCACCAGCGCCGCCTCGTCCGGCGCGCCGGTCGCGGCGCGGAATGTCCCCGCATCGTGAATCCGGCAGATGTTGCGATGGCTGACCATGCGGGCGAGCCGCACCTCGGTCAGGATGCGCCGGCACAGCCGCCAGGAAGGCCGCGCCGGGCGCAGGACCTTGAGCGCGACCTCTTCGCCGAGGAGCTGGTCGACTGCCCGGTAGACCCGGGAATGGCCCCCCATGCCGAGGAGCGGCCCGATCGAGTAGCGGCCGGCGAGCAAGGAGCCCGGCCCGGCGTCCGGCAGGTCGGCCGCGCCCCCGGGACGGTCGCTGAGCGTCTCGCAGGACTCGGTCCATCCCGCGCTCCGCTCGAATACCGCAGCCTTCGTCCTGCTTGCGCCGCTCATGGGAAGGGCGAACCCGAACGGTCGGGTTGCAAACCACCAGCCAGGCGGTGACCGGCGCCTTTTTCGTGGCTTACCCGATGGCTCGACCGCCGCTGCTCAACGGTTGAGCGATCTGCTCATGAGCACTCAGAGGTACGCGTCGGTGACGTACTGCTGGACCATCCGGTGGGTGTTGAAGAAGGACGCGTTCAGGGCGATGGCGTTCTTCATGACGGCGATCCAGTCGTCGCGCCGCCGGTGGTAGAGCGGACCGATGACGCCCGCCAGCTTGTCGTAGAGATCGTCGGCGTCCACCCCGTTGGCCTCGCTGACAGGCAGCGGGGTGGCGGGCCCGATCGACCAGCCGGTCACCCCCTCGACGTGTCCCTCGACCCACCAGCCGTCGAGGCAGCTCAGGCTGGGCACGCCGTTGTGCGCCGCCTTCATGCCGGAGGTGCCTGACGCCTCGAGCGGGCGCTCGGGGGTGTTGAGCCAGAGGTCGACGCCCGCCACCAGCGTCCGGCCGAGCGCCATGTCGTAGTCGGCGAGATAGACGACCGGCAGCTCGCGGCCGAGCTCCCTGGCCACCGCGAGGATGCGGCGGATGAGTCCCTTGCCGCCCTCGTCGCGCGGGTGCGCCTTGCCGGCGAAGACCAGCTGGAGCGGACCGCCGCGGCGCACGGCGTCGCGCAGGCGATCGAGATCGGAAAAGATCAGATCGGCGCGCTTGTAGGGGGTGGCGCGGCGCGCGAAGCCGATGGTGAGCGCCTCCGGGTCGAGCGCCTGGCCGGTGCGCGCGCGCACCTCGGCCAGGAGCGCGGCCTTGGCCCGGGTGTGCGCCGGCCACAGGGCGTCGTTCGGGATGCGGGCCGCGTTGCGCAGGAGGAAGGGATCCGCCGCCCAGCCGGGCAGGTGCTCGTCGTACAGCCCGGCCAGCTCGGGCGCGGTCCAGGTGCGGCTGTGGACGCCGTTGGTGACGTGGTGGATGCCGTAGCCGGGGAACATCTCGCGCGACACCTCGGCGTGGCGGCGCGCGACGCCGTTGACGTAGCTCGACAGCTCGAGCGCCAGCGCGGTCATGTTGAGGCATTCGGGACCAGCCACCCGATCGAGCACGGCGCGCGGGACCAGATCGCCCAGCACCTGGTCGACCAGGTCGCGGGAGAACTGATCGTGGCCGGCCGGTACCGGCGTGTGGGTGGTGAAGACGCAGGCGGCGCGGGTCTCGTCGAACTGCCAGTCGGCGGCCGGCCGCTCGTAGTTGTGGCGCCGCGCCAGCTCCAGGGTGCAGAGCGCCGCGTGCCCCTCGTTGAGGTGGTAGCGGCGCAGGCCGCGGAAGCCGAGCCGGTCGAGCATGCGCGCGCCGCCGACCCCGAGCACCAGCTCCTGGCACAGGCGATAGCGCGCGTCGCCACCGTACAGGGTTCCACACAGGGCGCGATCGGCGTCGGAGTTGGACGAGAGGTCGGTGTCGAGGAAGAGGACCGGCACGGTGAAGCCGCCCTCGCCGGCCACCTCGCGCAGCCAGGCGCGCACCTCGACCGGGCGGCCCTCGATGGCGACGTGCACGGTCGGCTCGAGCGGTACCAGCTGGTCGTCCGGCTGCCACGCCGCCGGCGCCTCGCGCTGACCGTCGACCGGGTCGAGCGACTGCACGAAGTAGCCGCGCCGCTGGAGCAGCGTGACCGCCACGGTCGCGACGCCGAGATCGGCGGCCGACTTGATGGTGTCGCCTGCGAGCACGCCGAGCCCGCCCGAATAGGTCGGGATGGCGGGATCGAGCGCGATCTCCATCGTGAAGTAGGCGATCCGTCGTTGGTCCTCGCGAACTGGTCTTCTGGCCATGAATGCTCCTTGCCAGGGTGGCGAAGCAAGCGGCGGACCGAGCCCGCAACACCGCCACATGACCGGTGGCGACCGGACCCTGCGGCAGGGGGGTTCGCCAGCGATCAGCCGCCAAGTCGCGGGGGACGGACGATCGATCTTCGGCCCCGCGCCAGGCTGGCGCACCCGGGGCGCGCCGCCGCGCTGGCCACCGCTCGCCGGCCCCGACGGCTCAGAAGATGCCGAGCGCGAGCGGCAGCGTGACGTTCAGGGCGAAGCGGTCGGCACCGTGGTCGCCGGCCCGGGTCAGGCCGACCTCGCGCGCGACCCGCACCAGGTTGTGAGTTCGCTCGGCGGCGCCCGGGTGATCGGCGGTGGCCGGATCGCTCGGGCCGTGGGCGATCTCGTGGCCGATGAAGTGCTCGGCGGTCTCCTCGATGCCGATACCGCTGTAGCCGGCCCGCGCCATGATGCGCACCCCGAGCGCGTCGGACTGGTTCTCGTGCTCGCGCGAGAAGCTGAGCAGGACCGACTTCATCTCGGCGGCGCTCTGCAGGACGGCGATCTGCGCGCCCGGGTCGTTGCCGGCGGCCAGGCCGAAGGTGGTGAGGAGATCCTTGACCAGCTCCTCGCGCGCCATGTTCTGCGAGCCGTGGCGCGCGACCACGTGGCCGATCTCGTGCGCGAGGATGAGGGCGATGTGCGACTCGCTCTTCATCTGGCGCAAGATGCCGGTCGTCACCACCAGGGCGCCTCCCGGCGCGGCGAACGCGTTCACTTGATCGCTGTGGACCAGCTGGACCTTGAAGCGATAGGGCGTCGTCCGGTCGATTCCGGACGAGGTGACCAGGCGCTGGACGATGCCGTCGAGGTACTGCTCCATCGGACTGCCGGCCAGTCGCACACCCATGGTGGGAATCAGCTCGGCGACCACGTTGCGGCCGAGCGCGATCTCCTCGACCTGCGACAGCGCGACGGTCTGCAGCTCACCGGTGAAGGGGTTGTGCTCCTTCGGCCGGAGGCCGTACTTGGCGATCGACCCGACGACCTCGGCGAGCAGGGCCTGCGCCGGCGACGCGATCTGCTGATAGAGGCCGTGGACCACCGGCAGCGACCAGGCGCTCGCGGTCGCGGTCGCCGTCGCCGTCGTGGTCGCGGTCCCGATCGCCGCGGGCTTCCTCGCGCGCACCGGCCGCCGCGCGATGCGGGTCCGCTTCGGCGCGGCCTTGCGGGGCTGGGTCACCGCCTTGCGCGCCTTGGGCCGCGGCAAGCCGCGCAGCCGCTTGGCCCGCGCCGGGGCGATCGTCTTCGCCGTGCGCCTCGCCGTCGCTCGCGCCGCCGTCGTCTTCTGCCGCGGGCTCGGGCCGCGCGCGTTGGCCTGGCCACCTGCGGTAGTGAGGGCCGCGGCCATCAGAAGCAGCAAAGCACGACGGGCGAACATCATCAGTCAGTCCTCGCTGGCCAGCGCATGCGCTCGCTGTGCAACGCGGGTGCCACCTGCAAACGAGCGAACACACGATTCGCGGCCAGCCGAGTTGCCGGCTGGCCGGGCGGCGGCGGCTCGTGGCCCGGCCGCTAGATCGCGAAGCCGAGCTGGACCGGCTCGGGCCGCAGCTCCGGCGCCGCCGGCTCGGCCGCGCGCTCGTTCGGCGAGCCTGCGTGATGGGCGCGCTCGATCGGCGCGCCTGCGTGATGAGCGCGCTCGATCGCCGCCGTGTCGTTCGCCGGCGGCGGCGGGGCGGCCAGCGTGCCATCCGCCTGCCGCTCCGGCTCGCCGTAGGTGCTCCTGGTCCACGCCTCGAGCGCGGCGCCTTCCATCTCGAGCGCGCGCCCGCAGATCTCACGGACGTGGTGGGGGAAGTCCTTGTTGGCGATCCACATCAGATATGTGGCGTCCGGGCCGCGCGCCAGCTCCGCCAGCGGCACGCCGGCGTGCTTGCCGAAACCGATGACCAGCCGCCCGTTCTCGTCCCAGCGCAGATGGCGGCTCGAGCCGACCCAGGCCTCGCGCTCCGGCTCGCACACGCGTGCGATCTCCCGCCAGTCGGCCGAGAGCTGGAAGTGATGCAGCATCCCGCGCAGCACCCGGCCGGTCGCCGCGACGTCGGCCGTCGCGCTGTGAGCGGCCAGGAACCCCTCGCCGACGAACCGCTTGTGCGCGTCCTGCAGCGAGCGCGGCTCGCATTGCTGCCACAGCCGGAAGGGATCGATCACCTGCTTGCCATTGAGGTCGAGCGGCGGCTGCCCGAGCCGCGCGAACTCCGCCTGCAGCATCTCGATGTCGAACGCGAGGTTGTAGCCGACCAAGACCTCGGCCTGGTCGAACATCGCGCGGATGGCGGACGCCACCTGGCCGAAGGGCGGGCAGACCTCGAGGTCCTCCATCGAGATGCCATGAACCGCCTGCGCCCCCGGACTGATGGGCACCTGCGGTTTGATGCGCCAGGTTTGGCTGGAGCCTCCTTCGAGGCCGAACTGGACGCACAGCTCGATGACCTGGTCCCGACGCTTGTCGGTCCCGGTCGTCTCGACATCGAACACGATGATACGCCGCTCGTCCATGCCAGCATCCACCCTAACTGGGGGGTCTGACATCGGTTGCCCCGCCGGGGCCCCGCTCGATCGGATGATGACGGTCGGTTGCCCGCCGGAGAGCGACCGAGCAAGATACCGGCCATGTCCAGGACCCGCACCGAGAGCGACTCAATCGGCACCATCCAGGTCGCCTCCGACCGCTACTGGGGGGCGCAGACCCAGCGCTCGTTCCAGAACTTCGACATCGGCACCGAGAAGATGCCGATCGAGGTGATTCGCGCGATGGCCGTCATCAAGAAGGCGGCCGCCCGGGTCAACGCCCTGCTGGTCGGGCTCGACCGGAAGCTGGCCGAGGCCATCTCCGCCGCCGCCACCGAGATCATCGACGGCAAGCTCGACGACCACTTTCCGCTGGTCGTCTGGCAGACCGGCTCGGGCACCCAGACCAACATGAACGTCAACGAGGTCATCTCGAACCGCGCCATCGAGATGCTGGGGGGCGAGCTCGGCTCGAAGAAGCCGGTCCACCCCAACGACCACGTCAACATGTCGCAGTCGTCGAACGACACCTTCCCGACCGCGATGTCGATCGCCGCGGTCGTCGCCATCGAGGAGCGGCTCTTGCCCGAGCTGCGCCGGCTGTCGGGCGCCCTGGCCACCAAGGCCAACGCCTGGGCCGGCATCATCAAGATCGGCCGCACCCACCTCATGGACGCCACCCCGCTCACGCTCGGCCAGGAGGCCAGCGGCTGGGCGACCCAGGTGGAGAACGCGATCGAGCACATCGAGAACAGCCTGCCCCACCTGCGCCAGCTCGCCATCGGCGGCACCGCGGTCGGCACCGGCCTCAACGCCCCGGTCGGCTTCGGCGAGAAGATGGCCGCCGAGGTGAGCCGGCTGACCGAGCACACGTTCGTCTCGGCGCCGAACAAGTTCGAGGCGCTGGCCGCCCACGACGCAGCGGTCGCCTGCTCGGGCGCCCTCAAGACCGCCGCCGCCGCCCTCATGAAGATCGCCAACGACGTCAGGTGGCTGGGATCCGGTCCCCGCTGCGGCATCGGCGAGCTGGTCCTGCCTGCCAACGAGCCGGGCAGCTCGATCATGCCGGGCAAGGTCAACCCGACCCAGTGCGAGGCGATGACGATGGCGTGCGCCCGGGTCATCGGCAACGACGTCGCCATCGGCATCGGCGGCGCCTCCGGCAACTTCGAGCTCAACGTCTTCAAGCCGGTCATCATCTACAGCCTGCTGCAGTCGATCCGCCTGCTGGCCGACGCCTCGAGATCGTTCGTCGAGCACTGCATCGACGGCATGCAGCCGGACGAGCGGCGGGTGGCCGAGCTGCTCGAGCGCTCCCTCATGCTGGTCACCGCGCTGGCCCCGACCATCGGCTACGACGCCGCCGCCAAGGTGGCCAAGACCGCCCATGAAAAAGGGCTGACCTTGAAGCAGGCGGCGCTCCAGCTCGGCGTCATCGACGGCGACACCTTCGATCGGGTGGTCCGCCCGGAGGACATGATCGCCCCCAAGGGCCCGTCGTGAGCCAGGCCCGCTCCGCCGCCCTGCCCCTCCTGCTCGCCGCCACCGCCACCGCCTGCGCCTGCAGCAAGGACAAGGACGAGGGGCCGGAGCCGCCGCCCATCACCGCCGCCTGGAGCGACGACTTCGAGCGCTCCGAGATCGGCAGCGACTGGCGGGCGACCTCGGGCGCCTATCAGCTGGTCAACGGCGCGCTCAATGCCCAGGGCGCCCTCAACCACCCGCTCTGGCTGCGGCGGAAGCTGCCGCGCGACGCCTCGATCGAGATCGACGTCTGGTCGACCTCGCCCGACGGCGACATCAAGGTCGAGCTCTACGGCGACGGCCGCTCGTTCGACCCGGACCAGGGCGCCTACACCGCGACCGCCTACGTCGCCGTCATGGGCGGCTGGAAGAACTCGAAGTCGCAGATCGCCCGGCTCGACGAGCACGGCAAGAACCTCGCCAAGCGCCCCGGCCGGGCGGTCGAGCCGAACAAGCGCTACCACTGGAAGCTCGTGCGCCGCGCGGGCCGGCTCGACTGGTTCGTCGACGACATGGCCACCCCGTTCCTCTCGTTCGACGACCCCAGCCCCCTCGAGGGCGCCGGACACGAATACTTCGCAATCGACAACTGGCAGACCGACACCTGGTTCGACAACTTGCGCATCGCTCCCCTCTGAGGGCTCGACGGCGCCTGCCGTTTCATGTCACAAGGATTCGTGGGGTTGAGGACGGTCCGGGTTCCGCCCGGCATGGAGCAGCTGTTCGAGCGGGCGGAGGAGGTGGTGTCGCGCTACTTCCGCGACCGGGTGGACGACCCGTCGCGCGGCACCATCGAGGTGTTCGGCGAGCGCTACGTCCTGGTGCGGGCTGCCTCGCTGTCGGTCGAGTTCTTCTCGCTGGTGAGCTCGCTCTACGGCGAGGGCCGCCAGAAGGACGCCGACGACTTCGCGCGCAACATCCTCTTCGACCTGGCCCATTCGATCGGCGCCTCGGACGCGCGCAACTTCCACTCGAAGATGGACCTGCGCGATCCCATCGCGCGCCTGTCGGCCGGCCCGGTGCACTTCGCCCACTCCGGCTGGGCCTTCGTCGACATCTTCGCCGAGTCGCAGCCGTCGGCCAACCGCGACTACTACCTGGTCTACGACCACCCCTACTCGTTCGAGTCGGACGCCTGGCTGCGCGCCGAGCGCAAGGCATCGTTCCCGGTCTGCATCATGAACGCCGGCTACTCGTCCGGCTGGTGCGAGGAGAGCTTCGGGGTGGTGCTGGTCGCCAGCGAGGTCCTCTGCCGCGCGCGCGGCGACGAGGTGTGCAGGTTCGTCATGGCCCACCCGGAGCGCATCGAGGAGTTCGTCGCCCGCTACCGGGATCGCACGCCCGAGCTGGCGCCGCGCATCACCGGCTATCAGATCCCGGACTTCTTCGCCCGCAAGCGCATGGAGGAGGAGCTGCGCAAGAGCCGCGACGAGCTGGAGCAGCGGGTGCGGGAACGCACCGCCCAGCTCGAGCGCTCGAACAACCTCCTGCGCGAGCAGATGGAGCAGCGCGAGCTGGCCGAACGGCAGCTGATGCAGGCGCAGAAGCTGGAGGCGCTGGGACGGCTGGCCGGCGGCATCGCGCACGACTTCAACAACGTGGTCGGCATCGTGCTGGCGCGCTCGGAGATCGTGAAGCGGCGGCTGCCGGGTGGCGACCCGCTCATGGGCGAGATCGAGCGCATCCGCGGGGCCGCCGAGCGAGCGGCCAAGCTGACCCGGCAGCTGCTCGCCTTCAGCCGCGCGCAGCTCCTGGTGCCGGAGGTCGTCGACCTCGGCCGCGCGGTGAGCGATCTCGGGCGCAGCATGATCCCGCTGCTCGGCGAGGACATCGAGCTGGTGGTGCGCGTGCCGGAGGACAGGGACGGCCACGGCGCCTACGTCGAGGCCGAGGCCAGCCAGCTCGAGCAGATGCTGATGAACCTGGCGGTGAACGCGCGCGACGCGATGCCGACCGGCGGCCGGATCGAGATGGCGGTGGTCACCGAGGAAGTGCGCGCCGAGCGGCGGGTGACGACCGGCCTCCTGCAGCCGGGCGACTACGTGGTCCTGAGGGTGACGGACACCGGCGCCGGCATGGATCCGGACACCATGTCGCGCGTGTTCGATCCGTTCTTCACCACCAAGGCAGACGGCCGCGGCACCGGGCTCGGGCTGTCGATCGTGTACGGCCTGGTGCGCCAGTCGGGCGGCGCGATCCACATCGAGACCGCGCGGGGCTGGGGCACCTGCTTCACCCTCTACCTGCCCCGCTCGCGGCGCCAGCCGCCGGTGCGCGCCGCCGAGCTGCCGCACGCGCGCGCGTCCGGCAGCGAGACCATCCTCCTGGTCGAAGACGAGGACGACCTGCGCGAGTCGCTGCGCGAGATGCTCGAGGAGGAGGGTTACCGGGTGCTCGACGCCCCCGACGCGATCGCCGCGCTCGACCTGCTCGAGTCGGACGCCGGACCGCTCCACCTGCTCTTGACCGATGTGGTGATGCCGCGCATGAGCGGCCGCGAGCTGGCCCAGCGGATCCGCGAGAGCCGGCCGGATGTGCGCATCCTGTTCATGTCGGGGTGGGACCCGCACGCCTCGCGACTGTGGCGCGACGAGCCGGGGGTGGCGCTCCTGCCCAAGCCGTTCACCGGCGACGAGCTGAGCGACAAGATCCGGCAGCTCCTCGAGAGCTGACCCGGCCTGACCCGGCCCCCACGCCCGCCTACATCGGTACGGTTGCCGCCACGCCACGCCAGGACGGGTGCCGGTTCGCGTCGGTTTTCCACCACCTGCCGCCTATCGCGGGTCTGGCGCCGGCATTCCGCTTGCTGAAGCTCACGGCAGGGGGAAATGACGATGAAGACGATCATCAGGAAGTCGCTCTTGGCTGCGATGTTCATGACCGGGTGCGCGTCCCAGGGCGGCGACTGGCCGCACGGCGGCGGCGGCGGGGGCGGGGGTGGTGGCGAGGAGGAGCCGGAGCCGGTGGTGGAGGGGAGCTACGCGCTCGAGTCGAGCCTGAACCTGCCCGACGGCTACCTGGCGGACAGCGCGCCCTACTTCGACGACTTCCTCGGGATGACCGACGACCCGGACGACCCGGCCACCTGGCTGCTCGACCGGGTCGAGGACCGGCTCGGCTGGTTCGAGGCGGCCGCGCTGGCGACCGCGCGCGAGGCGCTTGGCCTCGACGCCATCGTGAACCAGCTGATCCTCGACAACAGCCCGGAGCTGGTCGCCGAGCTGGTGCAGCTGGGTGGCGACATGGCCGAGCTGTCGCGCGGCCTCGAGGTGTCGTCGCGATTGACCGTGCGCGAGGCGGCGGGCGGCCAGCTGGTGGCCGATCACGAGGTGGTGGGGCTGGCCTTCGCCATCGATGGGCAGGTGGCGCCGGTCGAGGGGATCGCGCTGCCGGCCGCCGCGCGCGGCCTGATGGTCGAGCTCGACCCGGAGCAGCACGTCCTGCGCATCGATCGCCACAGCTTCGCGCTCGAGCAGGGCGCGCTCCTCCGCTACGGACTGGAAGAGGTCGCGCTGCCGCGGGTGGCCCCCGGCGCCGCCTCGGTGACCGGCTGGCTGGCCGGTGAGATCGACTGCGCCGGCATCGGCGCGGCCGTGGAGGACGTGGTCGAGGTGGGCTCGCCGTCGGACTACGAGGACGCCTGCGTCGCCGTCATCGACCGCGCGGTGGACGAAGTGATCGGCGGCGCCTTCGAGCTCCGCGCGCAGCTGGCCCTCGGCGGTCGGGCCGACCTGGCCGACGACGACGGCGACGGTGCCTACGACCTCATGAGCGGGACCTGGCAGGGCAGCATGACGCTCGCCGGAGCCGCCAGCGCGCTGCCGATGCCGATCAGCCGGTTCGAGGGCGTGCGCGAGTAGCGCGTGGCGCTCGCGCGCCCTCAGGCGAGCGCGGGGTAGCCGAGCCGGACGGCAGCCTCTTCGAGATCGAGGACGCGCTGGTAGGCGCCCTCCGGCAGGACCTCGAAGCCGTCGAGCAGGAGGGTGGCGCGGAGGGCGGCGAGGGCGGGATCGGCGTCGACCCGGGCGAGCGCTCGGCGCATGCGGGAGATGTCGGCGGCGGCGGTCGAGGCGGCGGTGACGAGCGGTGGGCCGGGGCACGGCTCGGTGCGCGCGACCACCCGGACGGTGGCGGTGAGATCGGGGCGGAGCCGCTCGAGGAGCGCGAAGGTGACGCAGTCGATCACCGCCACGTCCACCTCGCGGCGGGCGACGCGCTCGAGGCTGGCCAGGTGAGAGCCGGACCAGACCACCCGCGCGAAGAAGCGGCCGCCGCCGGCCAGCGGCGCGATCAGGGCGCGGAAGGCGTTCATCCCCGAGTGGGAGTCGATCTCGTTGGCGGCGGCGACCGCGCCGCGGAGATCGCCCGGGCCCGCGGCGCCTGACTCGCGCGGGACGATGCAGTGGCTGGTGTAGCTCGAGCCGATGCAGGCCTCGACCGCATAGCGCGGGGTCGCGACGATCCGGACCGCGCCGTCGAGCTCGTGGACCAGCGGGTAGCCGCAGGTCTGGCTGAGGAAGAGCTCGGGGTCGTGCCACCCCTCGCGGTGGGGACGCGCGCGATCGAGCTGGTCCGGCACCTCCGCCAGCCCCTCGGCCCGGCAGGCGGCGGCGATGGCGGCCCACAGGGCGTCGTTCGCCTGCTGCAGGCCAGGAGGGTCGTACATCGGCAGCGAGGCGACGCGGGTCATTTCTGCAGGGCCGCGCGGGCGGCCGCGATATCCTCGCCCAGGACGCGGTCTTCCACCAGCAGCGGGACGGCCTCGCGCACCCGCGCATGCAGCGCGGCGAGCGGCGCCGCCAGCTCGACCCCGGCCAGATCGACCGCCTGGCAGGCGCACAGGACCTCGATGGCGACCACCGTGGCGGCGAGCTGCAGGGCGCGGCCGGCCTGGCGGGCGGCGAGCGCGCTCATCGAGACCTGGTCCTCGCCCGGGCAGGTCGGGATCGACTGGACGCTGGCGGCCCCGCCGCGCGCGCGCAGCTCGGCGACCAGGGCGGCGGCGGTGTACTGGGCGATGAGCAGGCCGGAATCGACCCCGGCGCGGGCGCGCGGGTGGCGCAAGGCGAGCGGCAGCGCGCTGCCGTCGAGCAGCGCGGCGGTGCGCCGCTCGCTGGCGACCGCCAGTGAGGTGAGCGACATCGCGAGCAGGTCGAGCGCCTGGGACAGCTCCTGGCCGCCGGTGGTGGCGGAGTTCGACGACAGCGAGCCGTCGGGGAACAGGAGCGGGTTGTCGGCGATCGCGGCCAGCTCCGCCTCGATCGCCAGGGTGGCGAAGGCGAGCGCGCTGCGCGCGGCGCCGGTCACCTGCGGGGCGTAGCGGACCGAGAGCGGTGCGCGAAGCGGACGGGCCGGATCGCGCGCGATCTCGTCGCCCAGGAGGTCTCGGGTGGCGCGGCTGCTCGCCTGCTGTCCGGCGTGCTGCTTGGCGTCGGCCAGGCGCGGGTCGAGGAAGTCGCGCGGGGCGCCCAGCGCGCACAGGGTCATGGCGGCGGCGGCTTCCGCGGTCTCGATCAGCGCGGACGCATCGACCGCGACCAGCGCGGCCAGCGCGGCGCTCTGCGCCGGCCCGTTGATGAGCGCGAGCCCGTCGCGCCCGGCCAGCCGGACCGGCTCGAGGCCGGCGCGGGCCAGCGCCTCGCCGGCGGCGAGCTCCTCGCCGTCGACGCGCGCCCTGCCCTCACCGACCAGGACCAGGGCCATGTGGGCGAGCGGCGCCAGGTCGCTGGCGCCGACCGAGCCGAGCTCCGGCACCACCGGGGTCACGCCATGAGTGAGAAGCGCCAGGAGCGCCTCGAGCGCGGCGGGCGAGACACCGGACATCCCGCGCGCCAGGGTGCTGGCCCGCGCGATCATCATGGCGCGAGTCGCCTCGTCGCTCATCGCCGGACCGACCCCCGCCGCGTGGCTGCGGAGCAGCGCGACCTGCCTTTCGTGTGGCTCGACCTCCGCCGAGCGGTCGCGATCGAGCGCGCCGACCCCGGTCGTCACCCCGTAGATCGGCGTCCCGCCGGCCGCCAGGCGGCCGAGCTGCTGGTGGGCGACCGCCACCTGCGCGGCCGCGGCGGGCGAGAGGCAGACCGGCGCGCCGGCGCGCGCTGCCCGCGCCAGCGCCGCGACCGTCAGGCCGCGGCCGTCGAGCTCGACCGGCGGGGCGCTGCCCGCTCGCGTGCTGGGGGTGCGACCGGAGAGTCTTTGGCTCTGAGCGCGAAGCGGCATAACACCTCGAGGTAGCCGGCATAGCGAAAGCCCCCGTTGCGCCGCAGGAGCACGGCGCGGGTCTCGCGGTAGATGGACGGCAGCTGGTACCAGGCGATCTGCGGCGCCGCGTGATGCAGCGCGTGCAGATTGTTGTTGAGGTAGAGGAGCGACATCACCGGGCCGGCCTCGACCAGCGCGCTGCGCGCCGACTGTTCGCCGGCCGGGCGGTGCTCGACGAAGGAGCGCAGGAGGGTGAGCGCCAGCCCGGGATAGACGAAGCCGATCAGGTACAGCCAGGCCGGAATGCCGCACACGCCGACCACCCAGGCGAGCACGGCGGCGCAGGCGGCGGCGTGGAGGAGCCAGATGCGGATCCGAGCGCGGTCGCCGCCGGCGACCAGCCGCGCCTCCCCTGCGACCAGCCGCAAGACCACGACCGGCGGCCCGAGGACCAGCCGACCGCATACGGTCTGCATCGCCGAGACCACCCACCGGGCGGCGCGCGGCATCCGCCGCCAGGTGCCGCCGTCCACGTAGTAGGACTCGGGGTCGTCGAACGGATCGGTCAGGAGCGAGGTGCCGTGGTGGGCCAGGTGGCTGGCGCGATAGATGGGGAACGGCAGCCAGAGGCCGAGCGGGACCCCGGCGATGAGCGCGTCGAGCATCGGCCGGCCGGTCGGGTGACCGTGCACCGCCTCGTGCTGCAGCGAGTTGTGCCAGGCGAGCAGCCAGGCGGCGGCGGGCAGCCAGGCCCAGAGCGGCATCGCAGACCAGCTCCAGGTCAGCGCGAGCCAGCCTCCATAGATGACGGCCGCCAGCGCCAGGGTCGGGATCTCGAGGGGGACACGGCGGTCGCCCTGCCGCCGTACTGCGATGCTCACGTCATCTGAATGCCACGGGGACTTCGTTGCGACAATGCGATGATTCGAACATTCTGCGACGGTTGTTGTGTTTCTTTTGAATTTGTTTTATAAGTACAACGTTTGCGGCAAACCCCAACAAACGACGCACTTCCTGCGCCGCCCGCGCGAGCCGAGATCGTCGGCCGTTTCCGCGACCGGCTGGCCGAATTGTTCGCCCGCTCTGGACTCAAGCAGGCCGCATTCGCCCGCAAGGTCGGCCTCGACCGCTCGACGCTCTCGCAGCTGCTCGCCGCCACCACCGACCGCCTGCCGCGCGCCGAGAACATCGCCGCGATCGCGCGCGCCGAGGGGGTCTCCATCGACTGGCTCCTCGGCCTGTCGGAGGAGGGCCAGGCCGCCACCGACGTCCTCCGGCGCTCCATCCAGATCGAGCGCGACGCCCGCTCGCCCGCCGATCGCCGCCTCGACCGCTGGCACGACGAGGCCGCCGGCTACCTCATCCGCTACGTGCCGGCCACCCTGCCCGACCTGCTCAAGACCGAGCAGGTGATCGAGTACGAGTACCGCGAGTCGGCCGCCTTCACGCCCGAGCAGAGCATCGCGACCGCCGAGCAGAAGCTGGCCTACCTGCGCCGGCCCGACACCCTGATGGAAGTCTGCATGTCGCGCCAGCGGCTCGAGGTCTTCATGCGCGGCGAGGGCATCTGGCGCGGGCTCGGCGACCGCGCGCGCAAGAACCAGCTCAAGGTCATGCGGCAGCTGGTCCAGGAGCTCTACCCCGCCCTCCGCCTCTTCCTCTACGACGATCGCAACCGCTACTCCGTCCCGATCATCGTCTTCGGGCCCAAGCGAGCGGTCATCTACTGCGGTCAGATGTACCTGTCCTTCACCGGCACCGAGCACGTCCAGCTCTTCACCCAGCACTTCGACGACCTGGTGCGCAGCGCCGTCGTCCAGCCGACCGACATCGCCAACTTCCTCGGCCGCCTCGAAACCTGACACACCCTCCGATCCCGATCCCGATCCCGATCCCGATCCCGATCCCGGGTCCGATCCCGACCCCGACCCCGATCCCGCT
>Ga0111538_10001954_pt1 | contig 28897 bp, 24 predicted proteins | sample SoiMethybrSBSTD1_FD_79669 | JGI IMG/M metagenome (GOLD analysis project Ga0111538, IMG submission 79669) | Bulk soil microbial communities from a Populus tree surrounding site in Tennessee, USA - Soil MetaG P. TD hybrid SBSTD1 (version 2)... | ecosystem: Environmental > Terrestrial > Soil >... | reverse complement strand
GTGCACCAGCAGGGTCTCGGTGGCGTTGCACACCGAGGGCCGCTGCGTCTTGCCGTTGACGACGATGTCCGCCGCCATGTCGAGGTCGGCGGCGGCGTCGACGTAGACGTGGCAGTTGCCGTCACCGTCGATCACGTAGGGCACGGTGGCGTTGTCGAGGATCGAGCGGATCAGCGACGGGCCCCCGCGCGGGATCAGGCAGTCGATGGCGTCGCGCTGCTGCATGAACTCGACCGCGGCCTCGCGGGACGTGTCCTCGACGAGGACCAGGCCGTCCTCGGGCAGCCCGGCCTTGCCCAGCGCCTCGCGGAGCACGCCGGCGATGGCCACATTCGAGAGGATCGCCCCCGACGAACCCCGGAGGAAGGCGACGTTGCCGGCCTTGAGGCACAGCCCGAAGGCGTCGCTCGTCACGTTGGGCCGGTTCTCGTAGATGATGGCGACCACGCCGAGGGGGACGCGCACCTTCGAGATGCGGAGCCCGTTCGGCCGGGTCCATCCCTGCGAGACCTCGCCCACCGGGTCGGCGAGCGCGGCGACCTGCCGCAGGCCCGCCGCCATGGCGGCGATGCGGGCCTCGGTCAGCCGGAGGCGGTCGACCACGGTGGCCGACGCTCCGGCCGCCAGCTCCCGCTCGACGTCGCCGGCGTTGGCGGCGAGCAGGTCGTCGCTGCGCTCGGCCAACAGGTCGGCGCCGAAGACCAGGGCGGCGTCCTTGGCCTCGGTGGAGGCGGTGGCGAGGGCACGGCTGGCGGCCTTGGCCCGGGCACCCAGGTCGGCGATGGCGGACATGCGGCCAGGCTACCCACCGGCGCTGGCGGGACGACCCGGCCCGGGGCGGCGGCGGCCCGTCAGCCGGGCCCCGGGATGCCGGTGATGGCGAAGGACTCCACCTGCTGCACGTGGCCGCCCGTCGAGGCGACGATCGTGAGCGCCGGGTCGGTGGCGCCGGTCCACGACACGGTCGTGCTCCACGGCGTCCCCTCGCCCCCGGCCGGCGTGCAGCACGACTCGCCGAGCGGAGTCGGCGACGAGACCTGCAGCACCCGGACGTGCACGCTCTCGTCCACGCCCGTGATCGTGCCGCCCACGGTCGTGGGCGAGCCCACCGCCGCACCGTACGCCGGGGTGTCGAGGGTGAGGACGGTGTCGCGCGTGCCGACCACCTCCCACGGCGAGTCGGGACCGGGGCCGAACCGCACGAGGTGCACGACCGCGGCCGTGACGGGCGGGGCCGGCGTGGCGGCGCCGTCGATCGTGGAGCCGACGCCGATCCACGCCTCGTCGGCCCGCACGTCCTGCGAGGTGACCTCGTCGATCTCGGTGAAGCCGAGGAAGGACCGGGTGAACATCTGGGCGGTCGTGGCCGCATCGAGGTGCCAGGGCTGGTGGCCCTCTGCGGCCGTGGCCCGCCAGGCCTCGGCGTCCTCGAACGTGCGGAAGGGCCACAGCGGCTCGGCGCCGAGGGCGAAGTCCGCGCCGTCCCGACCGGTCGTCACCGTCGGGGACGGGGTCGCCGGGCCGGGCGCCGGGGACGCCGGCGGGGCCAGCAGCACGGGCAGCACGGTGGCGTGCGGCACCGACGCCTCGGCGCCCGGAGCGTCGCGCACCACGAGGACGGCCACCCCCGCGCGGTCCGCGGGCACGGCGAGGTCGACCGAGAACGGAGCGGGTGCGGCCGTGCCCGCGGTCGTCGCCTGCTCGGCGAGGACCGGTGCGGGCGCGGTGCGGGCGTGCAGGGCGGCGACGATCGTGGCCTCGAAGCCACGGCCCTCGCCCACCACGCGCAGCACGGACGACGCCGTCGCCCCCGGGGTCGGCGCGTCGACGCGGACGTCGTCCGACCGCGCCGCCGTCACGAACCAGTGCTCGCCGTCGAGCCGGCCGACCGACACCGTCGAGGCCACCGTGGCGCGGGGCACGCCGCTCTCGGTGCGATCCAGCAGGTCGACCTCGACGCGGTCCGGGTCCAGGCGGCGGGTGGCCGCCACGGGCGGGTCGTCGACCCCCAGCAGCGCCGCCGCGAACGAGGCGACGGCGTCCTCGGGCGCGTCGAAGAGCTCGCCCGCGGTGGGATCGGGCCACACCGCCGCATCCGCGGCGCCGGCCGTCGGCGCCGGCGCGGACATGGTGGTCGTGGCCCGGTCGGGCCCGGTCGACACGTCGCTCCCGCCGTCCCGGCCGAGGGGCACCAGCAGGGCCGCGGCGACGGCGGCCACCGCCGTGCCGGCGAGCGCGAGGGCCCGGCGGCGGCGCCGGACCGTGCGCACGCGGCGGTGGATCGCCGGCAGGCTGCCGCCGTCGGGGGTCACGGCGTCGACCTCGGCGTGGAGGGCGGTGCGCACCCGGTCCTCGACCGGGTCGGGACGGTCGCTCACGACGGCTCCTCCCTCAACGAGTCGGCCAGCGCCGCGAGCCCGCGGTGCAGGTGGGTCTTGACGGACCCGTTCGAGACGCCCATGGCCGCGGCCATCTCGTCCTCGGACAGGTCGAGGTAGAAGCGGAGGGCGACCGCCTCGCGCTGGCGGGACGACAAGGCCCGGAGGGCGGCGACCACCCGCTCGTGCTCGGCCCGGCCGAGCGTGGCCGCCTCCGGCGACTCCGGGGCCGGGGCGACGGTGCGCCGGGCGTCGAGGCGGTCGCGGACCGATCGGCGGCGGAGCTGGGAGCGGGCGCCGTTCAGCACCGCGCTGCGCAGGTAGGCGGGCGCCCGATCGAGATCGCGCACCCGCCGCCACCGCAGGTGGAGGCGCACGAACGCGTCCTGGGTGATCTGCTCGGCCAGCCCCACGTCTCCCACGACCAGCGTCGCCAGCCGCACGAGGGCCACGTACTGGTCGCGGTGGAGCGCCTCGAGGCGGAGATCCCGTTCCGAGTCGCCGCCCCGGGCGGCGACGCCGGGGGCCGGGCCGGCGGCGTCGAGCGGGACCGGAGGGGAGCCGTGCGCCGCGGCGCCGGCCACGGACCCGCCTCGCCGGGCGATCCTCGCCGACCGTCGTCGGACACCGGGTGGCACGGGCATCACCGTCATCATCCAACAGACGCCCGGGGGCCGCCGGAGGTTGACAGGCGGGGGGTGGCGCGTCGCCGTCCGGGGCGGCGACGTGGCAGGCTCGGCGGCGATGACGGAGGCGAGGGACGCCGGGCCCGAGGACATGACGCCGCTGGCGCACGCGCTGGCGCGGGCGTTCCTCGACGACCCGGTCATGCGGTGGTTGTTCGGCGAGGACGAGGGCGCCCGGCTGCGGAAGCTCCGCCGCTTCATGCGCTCGGAGGCGCGGCGCCACGCCCGCCACGGCGGCCCCGTCCTCACCGCCGACGGCCAGCCCGGCGGCGCGCTGTGGGACGCCCCGGGTCGCTGGAAGGTGCGGTGGCCCGACCTGGTGCGGGCGGCCCCGATGATGGTCGCCGGCATCGGCCCCCGCATCCCCCGGGCCCTCGGTGGTCTGGGGCTCATGGACGAGCACCACCCCCGCGAGCCCCACTGGTACCTGGCCATCCTCGGCACCGACCCGGCGCGGCAGGGCACCGGGGTGGGCTCGGCGCTCATGGCGCCGGTCCTCGAGCGGTGCGACACCCAGGGCGTCGGTGCGTACCTCGAGTCGTCGAAGCCCGACAACCTGCCCTACTACGAACGCCACGGCTTCCGGGTCACGGGCGAGTTCTCGATGCCGAAGGGTCCGCCGATGTGGCCGATGTGGCGCGACCCGCAGTGACGTCCCCCGACCACGGCCGTGACGCCGGTCCCGCCGCGCTCGACGCCGCCGTGCGCGAGTTCGTCGACGCCCTGGCGCCCGAGGTCGAGGCCCTCGGCGCGACCGTCGCCTCGGTCGACCCCGGCCGGCTGCGGGCCGACGTCGAGGTCGAGGCCTACAACCTGACCTGCGCCTTCATCGACGCCGACGGGCTCCACACCGACGACGAGCTGTGGGCCCTCGTCGCCGCCTTCGGCCACCGCATGCCCTCCGACCTGGGCCGGGCCTCCCCCGCCCACATCCGCGACGCTGGCCTCGTGGCGGGCCGGCGGGCCCAGCTCCACGCGGCGTCGGCCCTGCTCGACGTGCTGGCCGGCGCCGACGCCCGCGACGGCGGGGGACGCGCCGAGCGCTACGAGCGGCTCGGCGCCCGCATCGGTCACACGGTGGCGGCTCTCGACCTGCTGCCGTCGCGCACCGAGCTCGAGGCGGTCGAGACCTTCCGGGCCACCGTGCGGCGCACGGTCGAGGCCGCTGCGGCCGCGGCCGGCGGCCGGACGGCGGCCGCCGGCGGCGACGGCACGGCCGCCCCGCCGGCCGCGCCGCCCGGGCCGGAGTCGCTGCCCGCGGCCCGCCCGATCGACGAGCTGCTCGCCGAGCTCGACGCGCTCGTCGGCCTCGACGGCGTGAAGCACGAGGTCCACCTCGTGACGAACCTGCTGCGGGTCCAGCAGATCCGCCGCGACCGCGGCCTCCCGGTGCTCGAGCAGAGCCGCCACCTGATCTTCACCGGCAACCCCGGCACCGGGAAGACGACGGTCGCCCGCCTGCTCGCCCAGATCTACCGCACGCTCGGCGTCGTCGAGCGCGGGCACCTGGTCGAGGCCGACCGCGCCGGGCTCGTGGCCGGGTTCGTCGGCCAGACCGCCGGCCGGGTCGTCGCCACGTTCGACCGGGCCGACGGCGGCCTGCTGCTGATCGACGAGGCCTACAGCCTGGCCCGGGGCGGCGAGAACGACTTCGGCCGCGAGGCGATCGACACCGTGGTCAAGCTCGTCGAGGACCGCCGCGACCGCCTCGTCGTCGTGCTCGCCGGCTACCCCGACGAGATGGAGGCCCTCGTCGCCGCCAACCCCGGCATGCGGTCGCGGTTCCCCAAGACCATCCACTTCCCCGACTACAGCGACGACGACCTCGTGCGGATCGTCCACGCCCTGGGGGCCGACGGCCGGTACACGCTCGACGCGGGCGCCGAGGGCGCGGTCCGCCGCTGGCTGGCGGCCCAGCCCCGCGACCGCGGCTTCGGCAACGGTCGCCTGGCCCGCAACCTGTTCGAGGCGGCCGTCGCCAACCAGGCGACACGCCTGGTCGCGATCGACCACCCCACCGACGAGCAGCTCACCAGGTTGACGGCGGCCGACATCCCGGCCCCCGCGCCCGCCGCGGCGGGCTGAACCCGCGCCGGGCCGCCGGGCGCAGCGAGCACCGCGGCGGTCGTGCCGGCGGTCAGACGGTGCCGGGGGGCGGGGGCACGTCGGAGGTGCCGGACGCACCGCCGCCCGGCGCTCCGGGGGCGTCGAGCGACGTGTGCACGTGGTGCAGCGCCAGCCCGAACATGATCTCGGCGATGCCGAAGAACAGCATCCGCAGGCCGAGCAGCACGCCGAGCACGAGGATCGTCGCCCCGGGCCAGAACAGGGCGAGGACCCCGATCACGACGCTCAGCACGCCGCCGAACAGCAGCCAGCCCCACCCCTCGACCCGCAGCTGGACCGCGCCCATGATGCGCGCCACGCCCGAGACGATCAGGTCGACGCCCACCACGAACGCCAGCACCCAGAGCGTGATGTCGGGCCAGGCCGCGGCCAGGATGCCGCCGACCACGAGCACCGCGCCGGCCACGACGCCGAGCGTGCTGCGGTAGCGCCCTGCGCTCATGAGCTCGCCCACGCCGGTGACGACCAGACCGAGGGCCACGAGCAGGGCGAGGGTGGTGACGGCGGCGAACAGGTCGAGGACGAGCAGCAGCCCGACGACCGCGGCGACCGCGCCGAGGGCCAGGAACGCCCACCACCGTGACGACTCACGCGCGAGGCCGGCCCGCTCCTCGGGCCACATGAAGTCGTCCATCGCCTCGGTCATCGCCGGCTCCTCGGTCGGTCGGCCCCTCGGATCGGGTCGACCGCACCGACCCGTGACGGGGCAGCGCGACGTCGCCGAGGCGGGGAGTCCTCGGATGTCGCGCTCAGCGTAGGCGCGCTGTCCCGAGCTGCGGCGCGGGGGCCGGTCCGGTGCCGCCGCGCCACCGGTCTGCCACCCGGGGGTCACCCCGGGGCTACCGTCGCGTCGCCGGCGCTGCGTAGCGTCGGCGGGCCGGCGAGCGGGCGCCCACGGTGGACGGACCGGGCCGGCAGGTGGGAGGTCCTGCGTGGCGAGCGTGACGTTCGAGAGCGTGACCAAGCGGTTCGACGGCGACGTCGTCGCGGTCGACCAGCTCGACCTGGCCGTCGAGGACGGCGAGTTCATGGTGCTGCTCGGCCCGTCGGGCTGCGGCAAGACCACGGCCCTGCGCATGATCGCGGGGCTCGAGGAGGTCACCGAGGGCACGCTCTCCATCGGCGACCGCGTGGTGAACGACGTCGACCCGGCCAGGCGTGACGTGTCGATGGTGTTCCAGAGCTACGCGCTCTACCCGCACATGTCGGTCCGCCGGAACATCGAGTCGCCGCTCCTGGTGCGGCGCTACCCCGTCGACGGCCCCGACCGGCCGCCCCGCAAGCTGTCGAAGGGCGAGCGCGACGAGCGCGTCGACGACGCCGCCCGGGTCCTCGGCCTGGCCGAGCTCCTCGGCCGCAAGCCGGCGGCGCTGTCGGGCGGCCAGCGGCAGCGCGTCGCCCTGGCCCGGGCCTTCGTCGGTCGGCCGCAGGCGTTCCTGATGGACGAGCCGCTGTCGAACCTCGACGCCAAGCTCCGGGCCGCCACCCGCCTCGAGCTGGTCGACCTGCACCGGCGGGTCGAGACCACCGTCGTGTACGTGACCCACGACCAGGTCGAGGCCATGACCATGGCCGACCGCATCGCCATCATGTCGGCGGGCCGCCTGCAACAGGTCGGCACCCCCCAGGACGTCTACGAGGCGCCGGCGAACCTGTTCGTGGCGCAGTTCATCGGCACGCCGCCCATGAACACGCTGCCCGGCACCGTCGCGCTCAGCGACGGCGGGCCGGCCACGGTCGACGTCGGCGGCGGCCGGGTGCCCGTCCCGCCGGGCCTCACCACGTCGCTCGGCGACGGGCAGCCGGTCGTGGTCGGCATCCGGCCCGAGCACCTCACGGTCGTGCCCGAGGGCCCCGTCGAGCAGCAGGTGCGGGCCGTCGAGTGGCTGGGCCACGAGTGCCTCGTGTTCGGCGCCGTCGGCGAGGCCCCGGTGGTCGTCCGCCAGACGGGCATGGCCACGGTGGCCGCCGGCGGCACCGCCCGGCTCGCGGTCGACCCCGACCAGGTCCACCTGTTCGACGCCGACACCACCGAGCGCCTGACGTGAGGCGCCGGTACTCGGCCCGCGAGGTCGCCCTCGCGTTCGTGCTGCTGCTGCCGTCGATCGTCGTGTTCGTGGCCTTCTTCTACCGGCCCTTCCTCAACCTGCTGCACTGGGGCACGTTCGAGAGCCGGCGCAACGGGGCCTACTTCGAGGACGTGGGGCTCACCCAGTACCGCGAGCAGCTGACCGGCGACGACTTCCGCGAGGGCCTGTGGCACAGCGTGCAGTTCGTGCTGTACACGGTGCCGGCCGGGCTGGTGCTCGGGGTGCTGCTGGCGGTGGCCGCCCACCGGCGACTGAAGGGCATCAAGGCCTTCCAGGCCATCTTCAGCTCGACGCTGGCCAGCTCGGTCGCGGTGACCTCGGTGATCTTCTTCTACCTGTTCAACCCGGTCGTCGGCCTGGTGGCGACCAACTGGCTCAACGACCCCACCTGGGCGATGTTCGCGGTGTCACTCTCGTCGATCTGGCAGAACATGGGCCTGGCGTTCGTGATCGTGCTGGCGGGCCTCCAGGCCGTGCCCGACGAGGTGATGGAGGCGGCCACGCTCGACGGGTACGGGCCGGTCCGCCGCCTGCTGCGCATCACGCTGCCCCTCATCTCCCCGGTGCTGTTGTTCCTGCTCGTGGTGCTCGTGATCTTCGGCCTCCAGGCCTTCGCCCAGGTCGACATCATCACCAAGGGCGGGCCGGTGAGCGCCACCGAGACCCTGGTGTTCAAGATCAACCGGCTGAACCGGCCCGACAACATCGGCATCGGCGCCGTGTACTCGGTGGGCCTGTTCTTCGTGACCCTGGTGGTGACCGCGGTGCAGTTCACGATCCTCGAGCGGCGGGTCCACTATGCCCAGTGACGCCGGCAGCGTCGCCGCCCCGGCGGCCACCGACGACCTGCTGGGCTCGCCCGAGCCGGTGCTGGCCGGGGCGACGATCGGGAAGTCGTCCGGCCGACGCACGCTCGGCCTCGTCGGCCAGTACGGGCTGCTGGTGGTGCTGGCCACGATCGTCCTGGCGCCCGTCGCCCTCTCGCTGATGCAGGCGCTCTCACCGCCGTTCCCCTACATCGACGCCGGCAAGCCCCTGCACCCCGTGGCCGTCGACTGGAAGGACCGCTCGTGGCTCTCGGGCGGCGCGTTCTCGGTCGTCGCCCGCACCGCCCTCGTCGCCCTCGCGCTGGCGTGGGTGCAGCTGCGGTCGGCCGGCGGCACGGCGCGCCACCTGTCGCCGCTGGCCACGCCCCGGCGCCTTCTCGCCGTCGTCGCCGGCACCGTCGTGCTGGCGGTGCTGGTGACCGGCATCTGGGAGGCGTCGTACAGCCGCTCGTCGGCCACCGCGTGGTGGTGGCTCGCCGCGGTCTTCGGGGTGGCCGCCACGCAGCTCATCGGCCTCGGCGACATCCGTCCGGTGTGGAAGCCGCTGCTGGTCTCCCTGCTCATCAGCGTCGCCGTGGTCACGTTCGCCACGATCGCGTTCGGCACCTCGGTGTGGAGCCGGGGCTGGGACCAGGGCGACCTCGGCCCGGCCATGACGCGCAGCTTCTCGGTCACGGTGCTGATCACGGTGGCCCAGGTCGTCACGTCGATCCTCGCCGCCTACGCGTTCGCGTTCCTGCGGTTCCCGTTGAAGACGCTGATCTTCGCCCTGTTCATGGGCACCCTGCTGCTGCCGCTCGAGGTCACGCTGCTGGCCAACGTCCAGACCATCCGCGAGCTCGGGTGGATCAACAGCAACGCCGGGCTCGTCGCCCCGTTCGCCGCCACGGCCTTCGGCACCTTCCTGATCCGCCAGGGGTTCAAGGGCGTGCCGCCCGAGATCCAGGACGCCACGCGCCTCGACGGCTACGGGCACATGGCGTTCCTCTGGCGGTTCGCGGTCCCCCTGACCCGGCCGGTCATCGCCTCGTTCACCGTGATCTCCGCGCTCGGGGCCTGGAACCAGTACCTGTGGCCCCAGGCGGTCATCGACGACAGCCGCTACCAGACCGCGCAGATCCGACTGAAGAGCATCGTCGGCACCGAGGTCGCCAACGCCAACGTCGGCGTCGCCGCCGCCATCCTGGTGGCCATCCCCGTCGTGCTGCTGCTCATCGCCTTCCAGCGCCAGATCATCCGGGGCCTCACCGCGGGCGCGGTCAAGGGATGACCGCCGCCCGGCGCTCCCCCGCCCTCCCCCGCTCCCCAGGAGGAGCCCGATGACCCGTCCTCCCCGTTCCGCGCCGCGCCGCCGGAGACGCCTCGTCCCCGCCCTGCTCGCCACCGCCGCGCTCGTGGCGGCCGCCTGCAGCGACCCGCCCACGTCGGGCGGAGAGGGCGCCGTGACCGGTGGCGACGGGGGCGACGCGGCGCTGCCCGAGTGCCCGCTCGACGCGCTCGAAGCGGCGGACGGGCCCGTCGACGTCACGCTCTGGTACGGCGGCCTCAACGGCTCGACGAAGACCGCCATGGACGACCTCGTGGCCAACTTCAACGCCAGCCAGGACGACGTCGTGCTCAACGCGTCCAACCAGGGCGCCGACTACGCCGAGGTCTACCGCAAGTACACCAGCGCGGCGGCCGCCGGCACCGACCAGCTGCCCGACATGATCTACCTCGAGGACACCCAGCTGCAGGCCATGGCCGACAGCGGCCAGGTCCTGCCCGCCCAGTCCTGCATGGAGGCCGCCGACTACGACCTCACCGACATCGAGCCCGCGGTGCGGTCGAAGTACTCGGTGAACGACGTGCTGCTGCCCGGCTACATGAACGTGTCGACGCCGGTCCTCTACTACAACAAGGCCCACTGGGAGCGGGCGGGGCTCGACCCCGAGGACCCGCCCCAGACCCTCGACGAGCTGTACGAGGCCGCCAAGGCCCTCAAGGCCGCGGGCGTCTCCGACAAGCCGTTCTCGTTCAAGACCAGCCGCTGGTTCTTCGAGACCTGGCTGACCGGGATCGGGGGCGAGATGGTGAACAACGACGACGGCCGCAGCGGCCTCGCCACCGAGGCGACGTTCGCGTCGCCCGAGGCCGAGGACCTCATGGCGTTCCTCGTGAAGATGAACGACGAGGGCCTGCTCAACGTGTTCGCCAACACCGAGGGCAGCATCGACCAGTACCTCGCCCTCATCACGCAGGACTCGTCGATGCTCATCGAGACGTCGACGGCGTCGACCACCATCCGCGACGCCCTGCAGGGGTCGATCACCGCCGAGCAGGCGGGTGCCGGCTTCGACGCGTCGAGCGTCGACCTGAGCGTGGTCGTGCCCGGCACCGGGGCCTACCCCGGCATCGAGGCCGCCGGACGGGTGTTCCCGAGCGGCGGGGCGTTCTACATGCTCAACACCTCCGAGCCCGCGCAGCAGGCGGCGTCCTGGTCGTTCATGGAGTTCATGCTCGACCCGGCCAACGCCCGGAACTGGTTGTTCACCGGCGGCTACCTGCCGACGGTGAAGGCGGTGGGCGACGACCCCGAGGTGCAGGCGTTCTGGCAGGACGACCTCGCGGGCGTGCTGCTGTTCCCCGCGGCGGAGCAGCTGAGCGACGCCGACCCCGACCAGCCGGGCCCGCTGATCGGGCCGTACCCCGACGAGAGCGACGCGGTCGAGGCCATGATGGAGGGCATCCTCCTCGACGGCCAGGACATCGGCTCCGCCCTCGCCGACGCCCAGGACACGGTGACCGAGTCGCTCCAGCGCTACGCCGGCTGAAGGCGCGCCCCGACCAGGGCGGCCGGCGGCCGATGCGCCGGGTGGCATCCACGCCCGCGTAACGTGATCGACACCTATGGGCGCGCCCTCCTTCCGCGATCGCCTCTTCACCCGGCGCGCGGCGCGGGGCATCCTGTCGCCCCTCGGTCTGGCGGCCGGGATCGTCGTCGCGGCCGTCCTGATCGTGCTCGGGGTGCCGGTGTGGCTGGGGGTGCCCGCGGGCGTGGCCGTGTGGGCCGCCAACGCGCTGCGGATGCTGCCCCGCGGGCCGCGACGCGAGCGCATCGATCCGTTCACCGTCCAGGAGCCGTGGCGCCGCTTCGTCCAGGACGCCCTCCAGGCCCGGACGCGGTTCGCGGCCGCGGTCGACCGGGCGCCGGCCGGACCGCTCCACGACCGCCTGCGGGAGATCGCCGCCCGCATCGACACGGGCGTCGACGAGGCGTGGCTCATCGCCAAGCGCGGGCAGACCCTGGTGCAGGCCCGGCGCGGCATCGACGTCGCCGACCTCGAACGCCAGGCCGCCGCCCTCGGCACGGGCGGCGCCGACCCCGGCACCGACCCAGCGACCGCCTCGGTGCTGCAGGCGATCGAATCGCAGCGGGCGTCGGCGGCCCGCATGGACGCCGTCATCGACCGCACCCGCAGCGAGCTGCGCGTGCTCGACGCCCGGCTCGACGAGACCGTCGCCCGCACGCTCGAGCTCACCGCCCGGGCCACCACCGACACCGGGGGCCTGGCCGGCCTCGGCAGCGACGTCGACTCCCTCGTCACCGAGATGGAGGCGCTGCGCCTGGCGCTGGACGAGACCGACGCCGCCGCCGGGGGCACGCCGGGCGCCGCGGGGCCGACCCTCCCCCCGGGCGGTCCCGCGTGACCGACCGCCGTGACGACCGCCACCCGCCCGGCCCCCCGGCCGCCGGCGACCCCCCGCCCGACCCCGGTCCGGGCACGCCCGACGAGCGCCGGCGCCGCCGGCGGATGCGGCCCGACGACTACGAGACCGAGCTGCACTACGGCGAGGCCAACCGCCGCCGGGCCCGCGAGTTCCTGGGGCTGAGCGAGAGCGCGGTCGCGGACCGCCCGGGCCGCCGCTGGGTGCGGGGGCCCGAGGGGGCCGAGGGCCGCCGCCGTGACGAGGACCTGACCGGCGAGCTGCCGGTCCCCGCCGACATGCTGGGGCTGACCGCCGAGTCGCCCGGTGTGGCGAGCCAACCGCTCGCTCCCTGGATGACCGGCGAGCACCGGGCGATCCGCTTCGACGAAGCGGCCATGCCGACCGACGCCTCGCCGCCGGTCGTGTGGCCCACGGCGCCGGCGGGCGATCCGCCCCCGGGCGCCAGCGTCTTCGCCGACCCGCCCCCCGGGCGCAGCGTGTTCGACGACGAAGCGTCGGGCCGCGACAGCGGGGCCGACTGGGGCGGCCCCGCGGCGGGCGCCACGTCCGGGTTCGCGCCCCCGGCTCCGCCGGGCGCCCCACCCACCACCGGGTCGCTCGCCCCCGTGGCGGGCCCCGAGCCGCCGGCGCCCCCGGCCCGCCCCGACGAGTCGGCCAGCACGCGGGGGTCGTTCCTGGTGGCGGCCGGCATCCTGCTGTCGCGCTGCGCCGGTCTGATCCGGGAGATGGCCATCGGCGCCTTCCTGGGCACGACACCGGCCGCCGACGCCTTCAAGGCCGCCCTGCGCATCCCCAACCTGATGCAGAACCTGCTGGGCGAGGGCGTGCTGTCGGCCTCGTTCATCCCCGTCTACGCGCGCCTGCGGGCCGAGGGCCGCGACGACGAGGCCGGGCGCCTGGCGGGGGCGATCGCCGGCCTCCTGACGGCCCTGACGGGCGTGATCAGCCTGGTCGGCGTGCTGTTCGCCGGTCCGCTGACGAGCATCCTCGCCCCCGGGTTCCAGGGCGCGAAGCACGAGCTGACCGTCGAGCTCACCCGCATCATGTTCCCGGGCATCGGCTTCCTCGTCCTGTCGGCCTGGTGCCTGGGGGTGCTCAACAGCCACCGGCAGTTCTTCCTGTCGTACGTCGCCCCGGTGCTGTGGAACGTCGCCCAGATCACCATGCTGGTCGTCGGCTTCCTGGTGGTGGGCGGCAACGAGACCGACGCCGAGCTGCACGACCTGGCCGTCTACCTGGCCTTCGGCGTGCTCATCGGCGGCGTGCTGCAGTTCGGCATCCAGATCGTCCCGGTGCGGCGCCTGCTGGGCGGGCGGGTGCAGCTCAGCCTCGACCACACCAGCCAGTGGGTGCGCAGCGTCCTCGGGCGGTTCGTCCCCGTGCTGCTCGGGCGCGGCGCCATCCAGATCATGGGGTGGGTCGACCTGCTGCTGGCCAGCTACCTGGCCTCGGGCGCCATCGCGGCCCTGACGTACACGATGGTGCTCTACCTGCTGCCCGTCGGCCTGTTCGGGGTCAGCGTCGCCGCCGCCGAGCTGCCCGACCTGTCGCAGGTCGAGGTGCACGACCCCGACACGCGCCGGCTCTTCCGCCGCCGGCTCGAGGACAGCATGGCCCGCATCGCCTGGTACGTGGCGTTCACCTCGACCGTCTTCATCGTCGTGGGCGACGTGATCGTCGCGGCCGTGTTCGAGCGGGGGGCGTTCGACCGGGGCGACACGACGCTGGTGTGGCTGACCCTGGCGTTCCTGTCGATGGGCCTGCTGCCCGTGTCCGCCGCCCGGCTGCTGCAGAACGGCCTCTACGCCCTCGACGACGCCCGCACCGCCGCCCGCCTCGGCGTCCTCGGCGTCGTGCTGTCGGCGATCATCGGCGTGCTGTTCATGTTCCCGCTCGACCGCCTGGTCGTCGGGCCCGACGGCATCAGCGGCTGGGGTGACCTGTTCGTCTTCGGCCCGCTGCCCGAGGCAGCCCGCGTCAACGCCGCCGACGTGCCCCACCTGGGCATCGTCGGCCTGGCGATCGGCGCCACGATCTCCGACTGGATCGAGTACCGCCTGCTCAGCACGTCGCTGGCCTGGCGCATCGGGCGCACCAAGATGGCCGGGCGCTGGCTGGGCCCGATCGCCGCGGGCTGCGGCGTCGCCGCCGCCGTGGCGTACGGCGCGCAACAGGTGGCCGAGCCCCTGCCCGCCATCCCCGAGGCCGCGGTGGTGCTGGCGCCCGCCGGGCTCGTGTACCTGTGGCTCACCCGCCGGTTCGGCGTCCCCGAGGCGATCGCCACCGCCGACCGCCTGGGCGGGGTGGTGCGCCGCGTGCGCCGCTGACCGCCCCTGCGTCGTGGACGGCGCCCACGAGGTTTAAGGTGCAGGGCATGTTCAAGGTGTTCCGACGGTGGTGGGCGTACGTCACGGCCAAGCTCGGCATGAGCCTCGAGGAGCGGGCCGACCCCAAGGTCCAGCTCGAACAGGCGATCGCGGAGGCGCAGGACCAGCAGCGGCGGCTCAAGGAGCAGGCCGCCAACGTCATCGCCCACCAGAAGCAGACCGAGCTGCGGCTCAACCGGGCGATGGGCGAGCTCGAGAAGGTCAACGGCAACGCGCGCCAGGCCTTGCTCATGGCCGACGAGGCCACCAAGACCGGCGACCAGGCCAAGGCGACGCAGTACACCGCCACGGCCGAGAGCTTCGCCAACCGCCTCATCGCCCTCGAGCGCGAGGTCGAAGACCTCAAGACGATGCACCTCCAGTCGACCGAGGCCGCCAACCAGGCCAAGGCCGCGGTGCAGCAGAACTCGTCGGCCCTCCAGCAGAAGCTCGCCGAGCGCCAGAAGCTGCTCAGCCAGCTCGACCAGGCCAAGATGCAGGAGCAGATGAACTCGGCGATGTCGTCGCTCTCCGAGACCGTGGGCCAGGACGTGCCCACGCTCAACGAGGTGCGCGACAAGATCGAGGCCCGCTACGCCAAGGCCAAGGGCATGGCCGAGCTCACCGAGACCTCGGTCGAGAGCCGCATGCTCGAGGTCGAGCAGGCGTCGATGAACAGCGAGGCGCAGGCCCGCCTGGCGCAGATCCGCTCGCAGCTCGGCCTGGCCGCCGGCACCGACGACACGCCGGCCGACGCGGTGCAGGACGCCCCCGGCACGAGCGCCCCGGGCACCCCGTCGCCGGGCACGGGCGCGGGCGCCTGAGCCCCCAGGAAATCCACAGGCTTTCCCCGTCAGGTTCGGGGGCCATGGGCCCCGAACCTGACGGGGAAACGTCGCCCGGCGGCATCGGGTTGGGGCCGCACCCGCTCCCCTGGCCAGAGGACCCCCGGCTCGACCCCGACCTGCTGGCGCACGGGGACCGGCGCAACGTCGTCGACCGCTACCGGTACTGGCGGGTCGAGGCGATCGTCGCCGACCTCGACGCCCACCGCCACCCGTTCCACGTCGCCATCGAGAACTGGCGGCACGACATGAACATCGGCACCGTCGTGCGCAACGCCAACGCCTTCGGCGCCGCCGCGGTGCACATCGTGGGCAACCGCCGCTGGAACCGGCGCGGCGCGATGGTCACCGACCGCTACCAGCACGTCCAGCACCACGCCACGGTCGACGACCTCGTGAGGTGGGCCGCGGCTGCCCACCTGCCCCTCGTCGGCGTCGACAACCTGCCGGGAGCGGTGCCGCTCGAGACGGTCGAGCTGCCCCGCAGCTGCGTCCTCGTGTTCGGGCAGGAGGGACCGGGGCTCTCCGCCGGTGCCCGGGACGCGTGCACCGTCGTCTGCTCGATCGCCATGTTCGGGTCGACCCGGTCGATCAACGCCGGCGTCGCGTCGGGCATCGCCATGCACAGCTGGGTGCGTCAGCACGCGCGGGCCTGAGCCGGGCCCGACCGCGGTCGGCGAACCGTCGCGATCCCGTTGCGGCTCCGCCGTCTCCGTGGTCTCATGGTCACGGCGGGTGCGCGGAGTGCGACGGTGAGGGGGACGCATGACGACGACCCGAGGTGCCCGTGTCCGATGGGGGGCGGCACCGCTGGCGGCGATGCTGCTGGTGGTCGGCCTGCCGGCGGGGGCCGGCGCCGGCGGCGGGGGTGGAGGCGGGGGCGGGGGCCAGTGCACGCCGGGGGCGGCCGGGGTGGGCGACCCGTACTACCCGACCTACGGCAACGGCGGCTACGACGTGCGCTCCTACGACCTCGACGTCGCCTACGACCCCGCCACCGACCGCCTCGACGGCGACGCCACCATCAGCGCGCGGGCGACCCAGCACCTGTGCTCGTTCCACCTCGACCTCGTCGGTCTCGAGGTCACCGACGTCGAGGTCGACCGGCGCGACGCCACGTGGACCCGCGAGGGCCAGGAGCTGATCGTCACCCCGCGGCGGCCGCTGCGCGAGGGCCACCGCTTCACCGTCGAGGTGACCTACGGCGGGGTACCGGTGACGTTCGAGATCCCGGGCTTCGGCATCCCGGCCGGGTTCATGGCGACGACCGACGGCGCCATCGTCGCCGGTCAGCCCGAGGCGGCCACCGCCTGGTTCCCGGTCAACGACCACCCGATCGACAAGGCGTCGTACAGCTTCGACGTCTCCGTGCCCGACGGCTACGAGGTCGTCGCCAACGGCGTCCTGCGCGGCCAGCGCAGCCGCGACGGGTGGACGACCTGGCGGTGGGTCGCCCGCGACCCGATGGCCTCGTACCTGGCCACCATCGACATCGGCCAGTGGGACGTCACGACCTGGCGGACCGACTCCGGCCTGCCCGTCTACGACGCGGTCGACTCCGCCATCACCGGGGGGTTGCGAGCCGAGATCGACTCGTCGCTGGCCCGCCAGGGCGAGATCCTCGACCGGCTGAGCGGGTGGTTCGGGGAGTACCCGTGGAACACCACGGGCGCCATCGTCGACGACCACGACGACCTGTTCTTCGCGCTCGAGACCCAGACCCGGCCCGTGTACTCGAAGTACTTCTGGCTCGACGGGCAGGGCAACCCCACGAACGGTGACGCGGTCGTCGTCCACGAGCTGGCCCACCAGTGGTTCGGCGACGACCTGGCGGTCGCCCGGTGGCAGGACATCTGGCTGAACGAGGGCTTCGCCACCTACGCCGAGTGGCTGTGGGCGGAGGCCGAGGGCCAGGCGACCGTCGACGAGATCTTCCAGGCCACCTACGACGACCCGCCGGCCGCCGACGTGGATGCCTTCTGGGCCGTCACGATCGGCGACCCCGGGGTGGACCTCCTCTTCGACAACGCCGTGTACTTCCGCGGGGCGATGACGCTGCACGCCCTGCGACAGGCGGTGGGCGACGACGCCTTCTGGGCGATCGTGCAGGGGTTCGTGGCCGAGAACCGCGGCGGCAACGTCACGACCGAGCAGTTCATCGCCTACGCCGAGCAGGTGTCGGGCCAGCAGCTCGACGACCTGTTCACGACCTGGCTGTTCACGCCGTCGCGGCCGGAGCTGACGGCGGCGTCGAGTGCGGCGGCCGCGGCGTCCGCGGGGGCGCCCGCGACGTCCCCGGGGGCGGCGGCCGTGGTCTCGGCGGCAGCGGCACGAGCGGACCGGGGCCGCCGTTGACGCGACCGCCGACGCCCCGAAGGTTGCTTGCCTAACGCAAGCGTTCCGGTCACCCCACTAGTGTCGGGCCGCGCCCGGCCGAGGGGGCCGGGTCGTGAGCGACCAGGGGGCACGCATGATCCTCGACCGATTCCGGGTGACCGACCGCGTCGCCGTCGTCACCGGCGCGGGCCGGGGCATCGGCGCGGCGTCGGCCGTGGCCCTGGCCGAGGCGGGCGCCGACGTCGTCATCTCTGCCCGCACCGAGTCGCAGCTGGCCGACGTGGCCAAGCAGATCGAGGCCGCGGGTCGGCGCGCCCACGTGGTGCCGGCCGACCTCAACGACCTCGACACGATCGCCGGGCTGGCCGACGCGGCCCGCGAGGCCTTCGGCCGCCTCGACATCGTCGTGAACAACGTCGGCGGGTCGATGCCCCGCGAGTTCGTGCGCACCAAGCCCCACCACCTCGAGGACGCCTTCCACTGGAACGTGTCGACCGCCCACGCCCTCACCCGCGCCGCGGTGCCACTGATGCTCGAGGGCCGCACCCCGGGCGGACCGGCGGGGGCGATCGTGAACATCTCGTCGGTGATGGGGCGGGTCAGCGGGCGCGGCTACCTCGCCTACGGCACGGCCAAGGCCGCGCTGGCCCACTACACCGAGCTGGCGGCCCGCGACCTGGCGCCGCGCATCCGCGTCAACGCCATCGGCGTCGGCTCGGTGGCCACGTCCGCGCTCGAGCTGGTGCTCGACGACGAGGGCATGCGCACGACGATGGAGCGGTCGACGCCGCTGCAGCGCATCGGGGAACCCGAGGACATCGCCGCCACGGTGCTGTTCCTGGCGTCGGACGCGGGCGCCTACGTCACCGGCAAGGTGGTCGGTGCCGACGGCGGGCTCGACCAGCCGAACCTCGACCTCGGCTTCCCCGACCTCTGACGGCGACGCGGCGCGATCAGCCCGACTCGGTGGCGCCGGTCGTGAGGTTGTCGGCGAACCAGTCGAGGGTGCGCATCCAGGCGTCGCGCGCCGCCTCCTCGACGTAGGTGGGCCCGCCGTCGCGGTTGAAGGCGTGACCGGCGTCCGCGTAGATCTCGACCTCCGTGCGGACCTCGGCGGTGGCGGCCAGCTCGGCCAGGCGCTCGACCTGGTCGACGGGGATGCTCTTGTCCTTGTCGCCGAACAGCCCCAGCCACGGCGCCCGCAGCCGGGGCGCCAGGTCGACGAGCGGCGGGAAGCCGAAGCGGCCCTCGACCACGCCGCCCCCGTAGTAGGTCACCGCCGCACCGATCGGTCGCTCGACGGCGGCGTACATCGCCATCGAGCCGCCGGCGCAGAACCCGACGACGCCGCAGCTGTCCGCGGGGAACCCGGCGCCGTCGAGGAACTCGAGGGCCGCGTCGACGTCCGCCAGGATGTCCTCGGCGTTCAGGCCCTGGACGTGCGGCCTGACCTGGGTGTAGTCGTCGTACGGCAGGACCGGGTCGCCGGTGCGGTGGAACAGGTGGGGCGCCACGGCCAGCCAGCCGGCGTCGGCGAACCGCTGGCACACGTCCTCGATGTGGGGGGTCACGCCGAAGACCTCCTGCAACACGACCACCCCGCCGTAGGGCGGCGTCTCGGGGTGGGCGATCGACAGCGGCGTCTCGTCAGCCATGGGGGGAACGTACCCCGTCGACGCCGACGTGCTCCCCGGTCGGCCCCCGCGCCGCCGGGAACATCCCCACGACCATCAGCAGCACCCCGAGGTGGAACTGGATGGCCGGCACCACGAGGTGGCGGGCCGTCTCCATGCCGTCGCTGTGCCACGCCACCGCTCCGTGGGGAAGGGCCAGCAGGGCGGTGACGAGCCCGGCGACGAGGGCCGGGCTCCACCGCCGCCGCCCGATCGCCCACCCGAGCGCGAGGCCGGCGACCAGCAGAACCTCGGCCGTCCTCCGGGCCAGGAGGCTGTCGACCAGGGGCAGCTCCGGGCGGTCGACGGCCGCGTAGAACTCGCGGTCGCCGCGGGCGTTGTTGAACGTTCGCTCCGGCACCCGGATCGGCTCCGAGAACAGGAACCCCGGATGGGTGGCGACGAACAGCGCGAAGGTCGCCCGGCCGTCGCCCCGCACCCACGCGAGCCACTCCCCCAGCTCGGGGTCGTCGTCGCCCACCGACACGACCGGCGGCAGCCCGGGCTCCTGGTAGGGGACCCGGCGGTCGGGGCCCAGGAACTCGCCGGCCTGTGGCATGCCGTGGTCGGCGAACCACCGCACCCGGTCGGGATAGGGCAGCACCCGCACGGCGTAGATGTTGCGGGTGGGGAACGCCTGCCGCTCGCCGTGGGCCGAGCCGACCGCGACGAGCAGCCCGAGGACGATCGCCGTGGCACCCAGCGCCGCGAGCGGCCGCCGCCACGGGCGTCGCCGCCGCGCGGTCGCGGCGTGAGCGGCGCCCACCGCCTCGTCCCGTCCGGCCCCCGCCCCGCCGCCGTTCGGGGACGCGGGCGCGCCGTCCCCACCGCGGGCTCGCTCCCCCCCGTTCCGGTCCCGGGCGGCCCCGCGCTCCGTCGACCGGCGGCGCCGCTCGACGAGCAGGCTGGCGGCCACCGCCGCCAGGGCGGCGAGGCCCCCGAGCACCGCCACGACGAGGTGCGTGTCGCGCACCGCCGACCAGGGCACCAGTGCCGCCGCCAGCATCGCCGCCCGCCGCCAGGTCACGCCCCGGGCGAGCTGCAACCCTGCAGCCACGACGAGGGCGAGCGACGACACCCCGGGGGACTCGGACAGGATCGAGCGCTCCCACATCGTCACCGGCGTGGTCACCGAGAACGCCAGGACCAGGACGACCGCAGCCGCGCGCCACCACCGACCGGTGACCGCGGTCGCCACCGACGCACCCAGCGCGGCCCAGCACACCGCGGCCAGGCCGGCCTGCACGTCGACGTAGCGATCTCCGTCGGCGCCCAGCAGCTTGAGCACGACGGGGACGCCGGGTGCCCGGGCGCCCGCCCACAGGGCGGGGCTGATCCACGAGGCGTGCGAGATCGTGAGGAAGTCGGCCGTGTCGTTCCACGTCAGGGCGGCACGGTCGCCGAGCAGCCAGGCCCGCACCGCCGCCCCGACGGCGAGCCCGGCCAGGAACGTTGCCAGCGGGACGAGCCGGGCCGACGGCGGCCTCGGCGCGGGTTCGAGGTGCTCCGGCTCCGCGGCCGCCGCCGGCGGGGGGCGGCCACCGACCTGCTCGGTACGCGTGGCGGGCCCGGCAGGGAAGCCGTCGGCGGTCGGCGCGGACGAGCGCTCCCCCTCGGACGTCACGGTCGCGGACCCCGGCGCACGATCGGACCGTACCTGCGGCCCCCGACCGCTGCGGGGTCAGGGCAGCACGACGAGGTCGTCGCGGTGCACGACCTCGTGCGTGATGCCCTCGGGCAGGTCGAACGTGCGCAGCCCGGCGACCTCGCGCAGGCCGGCGGCGTCGAGGCGGCACAGCCCCTTGGCGAACACGGTGCCGTCGGGGCCGGCGATCTCGACCGCCTCGTCGGCCTCGAAGCTGCCCTTCACGCCTGTCACCCCGGCCGGCAGCAACGACACGCCCCGCTCGAGCAGCGCCCGCTTGGCCCCGTCGTCGACGAGCACGGTGCCGGACGAGCCGACGGCGAACGCGATCCAGAGCTTGCGGGCGGGCAGCCGCCGCCGGCGCGGCACCACCACCGTGCCCACGCCGGCCTCGCCGGCCACCGCGTCGACGAGCACGTCGTCGCGGTCGGCCTTGGCGATGATCGCCCGCACGCCCGACCAGGCCGCGATCTTGGCGGCCGCCAGCTTCGAGGCCATGCCGCCGCTGCCCCGGTCGGATCCCACGCCCCCGGCCATCGCCTCGAGCGTGTGGTCGACCTCGACGATCTCCTCGATGAGCGAGGCCTCGGCGTCGAAGCGGGGATCTCCCGTGAGCAGGCCGGGCTGGTCGGTCAGCAGGACCAGCAGATCGGCGCCGATGAGGTGGGCCACGAGCGCGGCCATGCGGTCGTTGTCGCCGAAGCGGATCTCGTCGTCGGCGATGGCGTCGTTCTCGTTGACGACGGGCACGACCCCCAGCTCGAGCAGCCGCGTCAACGTCGACCGGGCGTGCAGGTACTGCTGGCGGACCATGAAGTCGAGCGGGGCGAGCAGGACCTGGCCGCCCACCAGGCCACCCTCGGCCAGGGCGGCGTCGTAGACCCGCATGAGGCGGCTCTGGCCGACCGCGGACGCAGCCTGGAGCGTCACCGCGTCGCGCGGCCGCACGACCGACATGCCGAGAGCCGGCAGGCCCGCGGCGATGGCGCCGCTCGTCACCATCACCACGCGGTGTCCGCCCCGGCGCAGGCGCACGACCTCGGCGCAGAACTTGCCGATGGCGTCGTCGTCGATCTCGCCGGAGTCGCTCGTGATCGACGACGTGCCCACCTTGGCCACGACGATCATCGGAGGGCGTCCTCGTCCTCGTAGTCGAACACCAGCCCGCCGATGCGCACGCGGTCGCCCGGTTGCGCGCCCGCCCTCGCCAGGGCCCGGTCGACGCCGAGGCGCTTGAGCCGCCGCTGGGCCTCCTCGAGCGCGTCGTGTCGGGTCAGGTCCGACAGGTTGACGGCGCGCACCGCCTCGCGGCCCTCGACCACCCAGCCGCCGCCCTCGCGCTCGACCGTGTAGCCCTCGGACACGGGGCGGTAGACCACGAACTGGCTGGGCTCGGGCAACGCGGCGCGGGCCCGGCCCACCGCCTGCGCCAGACGGCCGCGGAGCTGGGGGACGCCCTCGCCGGTGACGGCCGAGAGGCGGAGGTCGAGCTCGACCCCCGGCGGGGCGGCGGCGCCGCCGGTGGCGACCTCGGCGAGGTCGGCCCGGCTGCCGACGACCACCCGCTCGCGGTCGAGCAGGTCGGGCTGGTACGCACCGAGCTCGGCCAGGAGCACCTCGAGCTGCTCGGCCGGCGGCCGCTCGGCCATCGGGGCCAGGTCCAGCAGGATGCACAGCACCCGGGCCCGCTCGATGTGCCGCAGGAACTGGTGGCCGAGGCCGCGACCCTCGGCGGCCCCCTCGATGAGGCCGGGGATGTCGGCCACCACGTACTCGACCCCGTCGTCGAGGCGGACGACCCCGAGGTTGGGCTCGAGCGTCGTGAACGGGTAGTCGGCGATCTTCGGCTTCGCGGCCGAGATGGCGCTGATCAGCGTCGACTTCCCGACGTTGGGGAACCCGACCAGGGCGACGTCGGCCAGCAGCTTGAGCTCGAGGCGCAGCCAGTGCTCCTCGCCCTCCTCGCCCTGCTCCGCGAACGCGGGCGCCCGGCGGCGGTTGGACAGGAAGCGGGCGTTGCCGCGCCCGCCCCGGCCTCCCTGGGCCGCCAGGTAGCGGTCGCCCACGTGGACGAGGTCGGCCAGCACCTCGCCGTCGCGGTCGCGCACGACCGTGCCCTCGGGCACGGCGACCTCGACGTCCTCGCCCGACCGCCCGTGCCGTCCCTTGCCGCTGCCGTGCGTGCCGTCGGTCGCCCGGCGGAAGGGGTGGTCGCGGAAGGCCAGCAGCGAGGCGACGTTGTGGTCGGCCACCAGCCAGACGTCGCCGCCCGACCCGCCGTCGCCACCGTCGGGGCCGCCCTTGGCGACGTGCGCCTCCCGCCGGAAGGCCACGGCGCCGGCGCCGCCGTCGCCCGCCTTGGCGTGCAGGTTGCTCTCGTCGACGAACTGGGCCACTGCCAGGTGAGTATGACGGTCGTCGGGCGCGGCTGCGAACCGGGAGCGGGCGATGCCCGGCGGCTCGGGGGCGGCGGGTACGGTCGGCCCGACCGCGCGGCAGCGGGGCGGCGACGAGCGGAGGGCCGATGGACATCGACTGGGTCGACGGGGCGGGAGTGATCCGCATCGACCGTGGGGTGAACGCGTTCGACAGCGTGTTCGTCGACGAGCTGCACGCCGCCTTCGACGTGGTCGCCGCCAGCGAGGGCGCCACCGCCCTGGTCACGACCGGCGCCGAGAAGCACTACTCCAACGGCTTCGACATCGACTTCCTCGGCTCGCTCGCGGGCGACGACCTGACCACGTTCATGGACCGCACGCTCGAGCTGCTGGCCCGGCTGCTGACCTTCCCCGTGCCGACCGTGGCCGCGCTCAACGGCCACGCCTTCGGCATCGGGGCGATGCTGGCGCTCGCCCACGACCGCCGTGTGATGCGGCCCGACCGCGGCTGGTTCTGCCTGCCCGAGATCGACCTCGGCATGCAGTTCCACCCGCTCATGCTGGCGCTGGTGACCCACCGGCTCGGCGACCGGGTGGCCGAGCAGGCGATCCTCACGGGCCACCGCTTCGACGGCGCCGCGGCGGTCGACGCCGGTGTCGCCCACGCCCTGGCCGATCCGGATGCGCTGGTTCCGGCGGCCATCGACCTCGTCGCGCCCCTCACCGGCAAGGGACGGGAGATCACGGTGGCGCTGAAGTCGCAGCTCCACGCCGCCGTGTTGCAGCACCGGCCGGGCTGAGCACCGGCCGGGGGCCCGCCCGGGGCCCCACCATGCGGCCGGACGCGACGACGCCCCCGCCGGAGCGGGGGCATCGGGCGATCGGAGAGCCGGGCGGATCAGTCGCCGGGCAGGATGTCGACGAGCTTGCGTCCCTTGCGCTCGCCGAACTTGACCTTGCCGTCCGCGAGGGCGAACAGCGTGTCGTCGTTGCCGCGGCCGACGTTCTCGCCCGGGTGGAACCGGGTGCCCCGCTGGCGCACGATGATCGACCCGGCGGTGACCGCCGTGCCGTCGAACGCCTTCACGCCGAGGCGCTTGGACTGCGAATCGCGGCCGTTCTTGGTGGAGCCGGCGCCCTTGGTCTTCGACATGACGTCCTCCGTCAGCCCTTGGAGATCCCGGTGATCTCGATCGTCGAGTAGCGCTGGCGGTGGCCCCAGCGCTTCCGGTTGTTGCTCTTGTTCTTGTAGGTGAAGCCGGTGATCTTGGGGCCCTTGGCCTCGCCGACCACCTTCGCCGTGACCTTGGCCTTGTTGAGCGCCTTGGGGCCGGCGAGGACGGTCTCGCCGTCGACCAGCAGCACAGGGGTGAGCTCGACCTTGTCGTCGTCGGAGCCGACGAGCTCGACGTCGAGGGTCTGGCCCTTCTCGACCTTGTACTGCTTGCCGCCGCTCTTGATGACTGCGTACATGCGATCTGCCTCGTCAGGCGCGCGTTGCCGCGCGCGGTTACCTCGAAGGGGACGGGTCAGCCTACCCGGCGACGTCGCGACGCGGCCACTCGGCGGGCCGCCGGTTGAGCACCGGGCCGGCCGGACCGTCCCGCGTCAGTCGGGCAGCAGCTCCTTGTCGACCAGCACCCCGCGGCCCTCGCAGTCGGGGCAGCGATGCGTGAACGACTCGAGCAGGCCCTCGCCGATGCGCTTGCGGGTCATCTCGCACAGGCCGAGCTCGGAGATCTCGAACACCTGCGTGCGCGTCTTGTCGCGCGACAGGGCGTCGCGGAACACGCGCACGACCTCGTCGCGGTTGCCGAGCTTCTCCATGTCGATGAAGTCGACGACGATGATGCCGCCGACGTCGCGCAGGCGGAGCTGGCGGGCGATCTCGACCGCCGCCTCGAGGTTGTTCTTGAACACCGTCTCCTCGAGGCTGGACCGCCCGACGTTCTTGCCGGTGTTCACGTCGATGACGGTGAGCGCCTCGGTGTGCTCGATGATGAGCGACCCGCCCGACGGCAGCCACACTTTGCGGTCGAGCGCCCGGTGCACCTGCTCGTGCACGTGGTGGCGCTCGTAGAGCGGCAGCGCCTCGACCTCGGGGTCGTAGTACTCGACCCGGTCGGCGAGCTCGGGGCTGATCGACGCCACGTAGTCGCGCACGGCCGTGAACAGGTCGTGGTCGTCGATCAGGACGCTGCGGTAGTCCTGGCTGAACTCCTCGCGGATGACCCGCACGGCCATGTCGGGCTCGCGGTACAGCAGCGTGGGGGCCTTGGACCGCTTGGCCAGCGACTCGATCTGCGCCCACTGGTCGAGCAGGCGGCGGACGTCGTCCTCGATCTCGTCGGTCGTCACGTTCTCGGCCGCGGTGCGCACGATCACGCCGTGCTGCTTGGGCTTGACGCGGTCGAGGATCTGCCGCAGCCGCTTGCGCTCGTCGTCGGGCAGGCGCTTCGAGATGCCGTAGGTCGACGAGTTGGGGATGAGCACGACGAACCGGCCGGGCAGCGACACCTCCTGGGTGAGGCGGGCCCCCTTGGCGCCGATGGGGTTCTTCGTGACCTGGCAGAGGATGGTCTGGCCGGCCTTGAGCACGTCCTCGATGCGTGGCCTGCCGCCGCCCTTGCCGCCCTTCCCGGAGCGCTCGATGTCCTCGGGGTCGTAGTGCACGTCGCCCCGGTAGAGCACGGCGTTCTTGGGCGTGCCGATGTCGACGAACGCCGCCTCCATGCCCGGCAGCACGTTCTGGACCCGCGCCAGGTACACGTTGCCGTGGATCTGCGAGACGTCGTCGGAGGGGCGCGACACGTAGTGCTCGATCAACGACCGGCCCTCGAGAACCGCGATCTGCGTGGCGGTGGGGCCGACGTGCACGCACATCGAGTACCGGCCGACGGCGCGGCCCTTGCGCTCGCGGCCGCGCCGCCGCTCGAGCGTCTCGTCGTCGAGCTCGGTGGGCGAGTGGGCGATCAGCGCCTCGACCGGACGGTCGTTGCCCTTGGCCCGGCCCCGGCCCTTGCCGTCGCGACCCTTGCCGTCGCGCGGCGAGGTCGCGACCTGACCGCCCTGGGCCTTGCCGGACGACCGGCCCCGGCCGCCGCGCCGGCGCCGCCGCTTGCGGCCGTCACCCGGGCCGTCGCCGGGCCCGCCGGCGTCGTCGCCCGCCGGGCCCTCGAGCTGGCGGAGCGCCTCGGGCGGGATGCTGTCGCCGATGCGGGGACGCGGCGGGGGCGACTTCGGCACCAGGGCCGCCTCGGCGGCCTCGACCGACGACGGCCGGCCCTCACGGTGGCGGTCGGGGAGCTCGGGGTTGCGATCGGCCGCAGCCCCCTGCGTGCGACCGCGGCCCCGGCCACTCGGCGGGCGCCCGCCCTCGACCCGTCCGTTCGACGGCTGGTCGGCGGGCCCGCCGGCACCGCTGCGGCCCGCACCCGGGCGGCGGGCCCGGCCACCGGGGCCGGCACCCTCGTCACCGGCGTCGACCGTGTCGGCGCCCGCGTCGTCGGTGGACCGCCCCCGGCCGCCGCGGGCGGCGCCGATCGGGCCGTCGTCGGTGTCGTCACCGGCGCCGTCGCGGTCGTCGTCGGACGCGTCGGTGGCGTCGCCCTCGGTGCGGGGCTTGCTGCGCTTGCGCCCGCCTCGGGAACCACGGCGACGGCGCTTGCGGTTGGGGTCGCCGGCGGCGTCGCCGCCCGCCGTGGGCGTGGAGTCGTCGGCGCCGGTGCCGCCGTCGGCGGCGCTGGACCCGTCGCCGGCGGCGGCCGCGGCACGCCCGACGGCCCGCCCGTCGCGGGGGCGGTCGCCGGCGTCGGCGGGCGGATCGGTTGAGGGCGTGCGGTCGGCGGTGCCCTCGGACGAGGCCGTGGTCGCGGGAGTCGATGCGGCCGTCGGGGACGGAGGTGCGCCGTCGTCAGCGACCGGCTTGCGCGCCTCCGCGCCGGAAACGTCTGTCTCGGACATGGGTGGTGAGATCCCTTCTCATGACGCACGCACCTCGGCGTGCGGAGGCGGCGTCGCTGCCGGCCCGAGGTCGACGACCTCGCGCCGGGCGCCGCCGGCCAGAGTCCATTGGTGGATGCGCGTGACCCGGGCCACGACCCACGCGGGGTCGATCGCCGCGACCAGCTCGAGCGGGCGCAGGGCACGCGGCTGCGTGGCCAGCTCGGCCTCGAGCTCGGTGCCGGCGCCCGATCGGCGGGGCGCGAGGGGGGCGACGACCTCGGTCACGGGACCGAGGACGCGCAGGTCGACGATGGCGGGCCGGACGTCGTCGGTGACGGTCTGGCCCTTGCGCTCGCGGCTCAGCGCGAGCTCGGTCGCCGCCAACGCCCGGGCGACGCCGGCAGCGGCGTCGGACGGGGTCACGTCGGCGACCTCGATGTGCCACGTGCAGCTCGTCACGGCCTGCTGGAGCGACTCGGCCCCGGTCGGGAGCGCGACCGCGCGCTGCACGTCGATGCCCGCGGGCAGCACCGGTGCGAGCCGCGCGGGCAGCTGCTCGACCGTCGAGGGCGTGGGCTCGTCGCGCAGGATCACGTCGAGGTACTCGGCGTCGGACTCGTGCCCGGTCGACAGGGCCAGCCCGAAGCTGAGGCGCGGGCGGGGCGAGAACCCCTCGGTGTACGCGACCTCGACGCCGGCCCGCCGGAGGGCACGCTCCCAGATGCGGGCCACGTCGCGGTGGCTGGTGAACCGCACCTTGCCGTGCTTGGCGAAGCGGATGCGCACGCGCGGCAGCGGCCCGTGGGGCGCTCCCCCGCCGCCGCGTCGCGTGGGGGCGGGCTCGACCGCGGTCATCGCGACGCCCCGACGACCGGGCGGGGCCGCAACGTGACGGGGACGGCGCCCGGCAGGTGACCGGTGGACAGGTCCTGGCCCGTCCCCTGGCTGCCGCCGGCCGGGGGCGTCGCCGACGCCACCACGTGCTCGATGCCGTAGCCGGTGCAGGCGCCGCAGTCGTAGCAGGGCGTCCACCGGCAGTCGGGCAGGCCGACCTCGGCCAGGGCGTCCTGCCAGTCCTGCCACAGGAAGTCCTTGTGGAGGCCGGCCGAGAGGTGGTCCCACGGCAGCACCTCGGCCTCGGTGCGGTGCCGGTAGACGTACCACTCGACGTCGAGACCGTGATCGGCCAGCGCCTCGAGCCAGAGGTCGAGGCGGAAGTGCTCGCTCCACTCCTGGAACGTGCCCCCGCGGCGCCAGACCTGCTCGATCACCGGACCGAGCCGCCGGTCGCCGCGCGAGGCGAGGCCCTCGATCAGGCTGGCCTTGGGATCGTGCCAGGTGAGCTGGACGCCCTTGGTGCGGCGGGCCTCGTCGCGCAGCATGGACACCTTGCGGCCGAGCTCGTCGGCCGTGTTCTGCCCGAACCACTGGAACGGCGTGAACGGCTTGGGGACGAACCCGCCGACCGACGCCTTGACCGACACGCCCTTCGTGTGCTGCCGCCCGATGTCGACGCAGTTGCGCGCCAGGTCGAGGATGCCCATGGTGTCGGCGTCGGTCTCGGACGGCAGGCCCGTGAGGAAGTAGAGCTTCACCCGGCGCCAGCCCTGGCTGAAGGCGCTGTCGACCGCCCCGTAGAGGTCTTCCTCGCGGATGAGCTTGTTGATGATCTGGCGCATGCGCCAGGTGCCGGCCTCGGGGGCGAACGTGAGGCCGGTGCGCCGGGCCTTCTGTAGCTGGGCGGCGATGCCCACCGTGAAGGCGTCGACCCGCAGGCTCGGCAGGCTCACCGACGTCTGCCCGCAGTTCACCGGGTCGTCGACGATGGCCTGGACGGTGGGCTCGATGCCCGAGAAGTCGGCCGTCGACAGGCTGGTGAGCGCCACCTC
>Ga0111538_10001951_pt1 | contig 28916 bp, 24 predicted proteins | sample SoiMethybrSBSTD1_FD_79669 | JGI IMG/M metagenome (GOLD analysis project Ga0111538, IMG submission 79669) | Bulk soil microbial communities from a Populus tree surrounding site in Tennessee, USA - Soil MetaG P. TD hybrid SBSTD1 (version 2)... | ecosystem: Environmental > Terrestrial > Soil >... | reverse complement strand
GCTGTGCCGGCATGGCGCGTCACCGCCAGCCGCTCGAGGCCGCCCTGGGCGTGCCCGTGATCGACCCGACGCAGGCCGCCGTCGCCATGGCCGTCGGTGCGGTGCAGTTCGCGCGGAGGGGCTAGCGCACTTCGGGTTGGGGTTCCGATCAACCCTCCTCCCTGTCCCGGAATTCGCCGAAGCGAATATTTGGGACCCGGGGCTGCGGCGAGCAACGGTGCCCGCGGTCCTGGATCCCGGCGCTGCGCGCCATGCCGAAGGCATGCTTCCAGCATGACGCGCTCCGGCCGGGATGACAGCAAATGTGGCCTACCCTAGGGCGGCCTCAGGCGCCGCAAGCGCGTCTCGGCTTCGACGGCACCCAGCTGGCGTGCCTTCTCGTACCACTTGCGGGCCGCTTCGATGTCGGGCTGCAGGCCGAGCACGTTCAGCCTCGAGAGCTCGTTCGGATCGTACGTCGCCGCTGCCGCGACCGCGCTCTGCGCCAGTCCGATCTCGGCGGCGCGCTCGAAGAACTTGCGGGCGGCATATATGTTGCCGCGGTCGGCCAGCTCCATTCCTTTGGCATGGAGGGCGAGCGCCCGCTCGCGATCCTCCGGCGTGAGCTTGGGGGCGGTCAGCCCGAGCGACACGCTCGGCTGCGCCGCCACCGCGCCCCTGGCGGGAGCGGCCGCGGCGACGATCAGGGTCGTTTTCGCCGTGGCCAGCACAGCGCCTTCAATGCTGACCAGGTTGATCGCGATCTCGGAGCGCCCGTCGAGGCCGACGGGCAGGATGATATGGAGCGCCGGCAGGGCGTGCAGCGGCACGGCCCAGGAGCCCGCCGCGATCGCATGCCCCTCCGTCAGCGCCACAATCGGCGGCAAACCCCGGATGCGGACGAAACTGTTCTTGGCGACCGCGGCCTCGGGGGCAACCTGAATGGGAAGGGGCACCTTCGATGACGCTTCCGCCCGCAACTCGGCGGGGACCGAGATCGAGAAGGGCTGAGCCTGCTGCGCCTCGGCAAGCTGGGTCAGGCCGGCCCCGCCCCTGCCCCCCGCCAACAACAAGGTGGCGACCGCCAGGACTGCGCCCGCAATCCGTTTTCCAGCCGTCCTCGGCGAGAGGCGGCGAGGCCGCACATTCCTGCGCACCGCCGCTTGCTGGTCGCGGTCGACGATGAGCCTGAGTGGCCGGTGCGTTGGCCCCTTCGGCAGCTCTGCCTCCCCCCGTTCAGTGCCCGCCTCGCTCGGGCCGTCTCAAATCATGCGCCGGAACGCCGCCCTATTGCTGGCGGTTCTGTCTCTTTGTCCACTCGATGAACTGTCGGAACAGCCGTTCCTGCTCGTTGGGATCGTTGGGTGCCGCGCGTGCCGCCTGCGACCGCGCCAGCACCGGGTCGACCTGCGGCCGGACCGCCATCTTGTCCAGGATCTCCTGGGCGGGCGGAAAGCGCGACCAGCCGGGAATGGTGCCTGCGAGATTCACCTGCTTCCATCCGGGCTCGAAGGGCTTATCGCGCAGCTTGTCGAAGCGATCGAAGAGATACTCGACGAAGCGCACGCAGCGGCGATAGCGATCTGTCGAGCGGTCCCAATTGTACACCGCAAGGAGCGCCTGGACCGAGATGGTCGAAATGCTCTGGCCCTGCGGGATAAGGGTTGGGTAGTCCGCGTTCGTCAGCTCTGCCGGGGCGTAGTAGTCCTGGAACTTCTCCGTGTACTCGAGCGGAAGGAAGTGGAAACCCGAGTCGGGCTTGATGCCCGTGAAGAGGCCGTTGGGCTTGCCGACGGCGTGGACGAGGCCGAAGATTTCACCCTTGCGCATGCCCTCGAGCGCAAGGGAGTTGTTGATGAACAGTCTTTCGACCTTCACGCCGAGGCGATCGAAAATGATGCCTCCCGTGTAGTTGGCTGCGCTGCCGACCGTGTTGAAGCCGACCTTCTTGCCCGCCAGATCCTGGATCGACTTGATCTCCGGCCGAACGAGAAGGTGGAACTCGCCCTGGAACATCGGGATCACGTAGTTGACGCGCTTCTCGATGCCGGGGATGCGATCGACCGTCTTGTAGTAGTCGAGCACGTCGGCGTAGGTGATGGCGAAGTCGACACCCTTGAGATAGACGAGGTCGGTCACGTTGCCGACGGCGCCGTAGGTGTTGATCGGCAGGACCCGAAGATTGTCGCCGTCGTCGAGCGCCTTGCCGAGGTCGGCTGCGTACTTGGAGAAGGTGCCCTCCAGCAGCCCTCCGGCCACGCCGACGGTCCAGTTGTTGAGACGCGCCGCCTTGGCGGCCTCGAGCTCGCCGATCGGCTTGTTCGGTATGGGCTGGGCCCGTTTCGGCGCAGGAGTCGCCTGGACCAGGAAAAGGGAGTCGAACACCTGCGCTGCTGCCGGGGGCCCGGACGCAGCGAGAAACGCAAGAGCGCAAACGAGAACGATCGAAGGAGAACGCATACCACCACCTCCCTCCCTGATTGTAGGCTACGAGAATGCGGCGTCACGGGGGCGATAAGATGGCCGCCGTCGGATGAATGCTCGCACAGGCCGACAACCGTCGAGCTGTGGTAGGCGCGCCGCTACCGGCAGCCGGGGCTCAGCCCTGACGACTGGGGGACCGATCCGGCCGGGAGCCCGCGCGCGTCTTGCGCCATTCCGCGTAGGTAACGCGTTTCAGCTCGAACATGTCGCGCTGGCGCGCATACATGTTCCCGCACAGGCGGCCCACGGGGGCCAGTGCCTCGAAATCCACGTTGAGGGTGGCCGGGTCGACGATGCCCTCGCGCGCATGCACGGCCAGCACCTCGCCGATGAGGAGCTCGCGCTGCGGCCCAAAGGCCATGCCGACGGTGCGCCGGCATTCGAACGCTGCCGGCGCTGCAGCGAGCCGCGGCGGTTTCACGCACGTGGAGGCGGCGAGCTTCATGCCGGCGGCGGCCGGCTCGCTCTCTTCCGGCGGAAAGTCGATCGCGGTGAGGTTCATGTCGTCGGCGATGGCCTCGTCCACCAGGTTGACCACGAACTCGCCGGAGACCTGGATGTTGCGCGTGGTGTCCTTCGGCGAGCCGTCGTCGTTGTGCTGCAGGCCGAGCACGAGCAGCGGCGGGTTCTCGGAGAACACGTTGAAGAAGGAGAAGGGCGCAGCATTGACGACCCCGCCGGGGCTCAGCGTCGACACCAGCGCAATCGGTCGCGGCACGACGAGGCCGCACAGCAGCTTGTAGCGCTGGCGAGGCTGCAGGTCGGCGAATTTCAGGCTCAGATCAGGCATCAGGCCTCCGGGGGCAGGATCACGCCGGTCTGCGAGGTGATCAGTCCATAGTGCTCGACACGGCGGTGCCGCTTGAAATCGAAAATCGTTTCCTTGCCGAAGCGCGTAGCGTCGAGATCGCAGGCGTGCACGATCACCTCGTCGCCCTCGGTGCGGCTCTCGGCGACCACCTCGCCATCGGGATTGACGATCGCGCTGCTGCCGAACAGCGCATGCCCGTCCTCCACGCCGGCCTTGGCGACCGCCACCACCCAGGTCGAGTTCTGGTAGGCGCCGGCCTGCAGGGACAGCTTGTGATGGAAGATGCGCCGCTGCGGCCCCTCCTCGCCCTTCTGCGAGTTGACGGAGGGCGTGTTGTAGCCGAGCACGATCATCTCCACCCCCTGCAAGCCCATCACGCGGTAGGTCTCGGGCCAGCGCCGGTCATTGCAGATGCACATGCCGAAAATGCCGCCCATGGTGCGCCACACCGGGAAGCCTAGGTCGCCCGGCTCGAAATAGCGCTTCTCCAGGTGCTGGTGGCTGCGCTCGCGGTCGAGCTCGACGTGGCCCGGCAGATGCACCTTGCGGTATTTGCCGACGATGGTGCCGCCCCGATCGACCAGGATCGACGTGTTGAAGTGGCGCCCCTCCGGGGCGAGCTCCGCATAGCCGAAGCTCATGCCCATCCCGTGGCTGACAGCGCGCTCGAACAGCGGCCGCGTGGCCGCGTTCGGCATCTCCGTCTCGAACCAGACGTCGGCCTCGGCGCGGTCCTCGTGATACCAGCGGGGGAAGAACGTGGTCAGGGCCAGCTCCGGGTAGACGATGAGGTCGGCGCCCTTGGCCTTGGCCTGCTCCATCAGGTCGATCATGCGTGCCACGACGGCCTGGCGGGTATCCGCCTTCTGGATCGCGCCCAGCTGGGCAGCGGCCACGGTGACGATGCGCGACATGGGACGACTCCCCCGGACAACCTTCGCCTCTCTTGCGTACCCGGGCGCCGAGCGTCCCGTCGACGCGTTTCGCCACGCGAGCGCGGCGGATCACGATATACATGATCGCAGCCGGGACGACAGGTCTCGAATGTGCGTCCCTGATGGTCGATAGCGTCAGGGGGAGCAGCATGACATGCTGGCCGGCCAAGTAGGGAGATGACCGTGCTCGATGCGAAAGCTTCCGGCGTCTACGTCATTGCCGTGACGCCCTTCCACGACGACGGCCGGCTCGACGACGCCTCCACGGATCGCATGGTGGAGTTCTACCGGGAGTGCGGCGTCTCCGGCATGACCATCCTCGGCATCATGGGCGAGGCGCCCAAGCTCGACACCGAGGAGGCGATCCAGTTCTCGCGCCGGGTGATCAGGCGCTGCGGCAGGCTGCCGGTGATCGTCGGCGTGTCGGCGCCGGGCTTTGCCGCCATGCGCGCGCTGGCTCGCAGCGTCATGGATGCGGGTGCTGCCGGCGTGATGATTGCGCCGCCCGGCACCGTGCGCAGCGACGACCAGATCGTGAGCTATTTCGCGCAGGCGGTCGAGGCCATCGGCCAGGACACTCCCTTCGTCGTCCAGGACTTCCCGCAGGCGAGCGGCGTCGTCATGGCACCGAGCGCCATCCGGCGCATCGTCGAGGCGCAGCCCTCCTGCGTCATGCTGAAGGCCGAGGACTGGCCGGGCCTGGAGAAGATCACGGCCATCCGACGCCTGATGCAGGAGGGCGGCATGCGCCCGATCTCGATCCTCACGGGCAACGGCGGCGTGTTCCTCGACTTCGAGATGGAACGCGGCGCCGACGGGGCCATGACCGGCTACGGCTTCCCCGACATGCTGGTGGATGTGGTGCAGCTGCAGAAGGCGGGAGAGCGCGATCGCGCTCACGACCTCTTCGATGCGCACCTGCCGCTGCTGCGCTATGAGCAACAACCGGGCATTGGGCTCGGCGTGCGCAAGCATGTGCTCAAGATGCGCGGTGCCATCCTCTCCGACGCCCAGCGCAAGCCGGCAGTCCCCCTGTCGCCGCTCGCCCGCGCCGAGGTCGGCTACCTGCTCGCCCGCCTCGCCCGCCGCGACCCGCGTGCGAAGGGCCTCACGGCATAGGCTGCAACCCGGTCGAACCGCGGGTGACCCCGTGCCGGGCCTGTCGAAGCACGGCTCAGGTGCCTGCGGCCTGCCCTTCGACGGGGCTCAGGGCGAGGGCGTCGGGGGTGGCTTGCGTCAGCCAAACGTTGGGTCTGCGCTTGACCCAACCTACCGGTTCAGCCAGCGCTTGGCGAAGCCGAGCAGGCCTTGCGGCAGGAAGATCACCATCAAGATGAAGATGATGCCGAGTGGGACAAGGTAGGGGAACTCGGCAAGCTGCGGGATGCCGAGCACGGATGCGAGATAGGGAAACATGCGGGAGAGAAACTCCCGCATGGCAAGGAAGAAGGCGGCCCCGAAGAAGGGTCCCACCAAGGTGCCGATGCCGCCCATGACGTTGAAGATCACGGCCTCTCCCGAGATCAGGAAGTAGACGAAGTCGGGAGCCGCGAACCGGTTCTGTATGGCGTAAAGCACGCCGGCGAGGCCCGCGAACAGGCCCGACAGCATGACGGCCACCATCTTGTAGCGTTCCACGGGATAGCCGATGGCCCGCGTGCGCGCCTCGTTCTCGCGGATCGACTGCAGCACCATGCCGAACGGCGACTGGGTGATGCGGCGCACGATCAGGTAGGAGGCCGCGACCACGGCGAGCACGAACCAGTGCAGGGTCGCGGACGTGAAGGGCGCGGTCCACACCCCGGGGATGCCGAACTCCGGCCGGCGGAACGACAGACCGTTCTCGCCTCCGGTCACCTCGGTCCAGGTGAAGATGATGACGTAGAAGATCTGCGAGAAGATCAGCGTCGTGATCGCGAAGTAGATATCGCGCAGGCGCGTGGAGAAATAGGCCACGAACAGGGCGATGATCGCGGAGCCGGCGAGCCCGTAGAGGATCGCCAGCCACAGGTTCGGCGGCTTCACCATCAGCAGTGCCGCGGCGGCGCCGTACATGCCGAGGCCGAAAAACGCCGAGTGCCCGAACGACACCATGCCGGTGTAGCCGATCAGGATGTCCGAGGACATGGCGAGCAGCCCCCAGATCAGGATCTCCGTGAGGAAGCGGCGCCAGAACTCCGGGAGCACCAGCGGCGCCAGGATCAGCAGCGCGATCACGATCGCGAACGCGATCCAGAAGGAGGTGTTGGAGCGCTGCTTTATCATTTGGGTGTCGGAACGAAGAGGCCGGTGGGTCGGAACAGCAGCGTGAGGACGAGCACGACGGACGAGACGATGATGGCCTGGGCCGGGCTCACCCAGATCGACGCGTAGGCCTCGAGCAGGCTGATGAAGATGGCGGCGAGGATCGAGCCGCCGAGATTGCCCATGCCGCCGACGACCACGACGATGAATGCCTTGAGCACCCAGTCGAGCCCCATGGCGTGGTTGACGCCGACCAGCGGCCCGAACAGCACGCCGCTGGCCGCTGCCATGCCGGCGCCGATGGCGAACACCATGGTGTGCACCCACGGCACCGGGATGCCCATGGCCTGGGCCATCACCCGGTCCTGGGTGGTGGCGCGGATCCACACACCGTAGCGGCCGTACTTCAGGAACAGGTAGAGCGCGGCGATGATCGCCGCCGACAGCCCGGCAATGACGAGCCGGTACCAGGGGTAGTCGAGATAGAACAGCTGGAAATGGCCCGTGATCGGCTCCTGGATCTTGCGGGCCACCGGCCCGAACTGCCACAGCGCGTAGTTCTGCAGCACGAGCGAAAGGCCGAAGGTCGCCAGGATGGTCGTCAGCGGATCGCGCCCGAGCAGCGGCCGCAGGGTCGAGATCTGCATGGCCGCCCCGAGCAGCGCCACCAGGAGCGTCGAGACCACGAGCGCGATCCAGAAGCTCCCCGATGTCGCCAGCACGATGACGCCGATATAGGCGCCGAGCATGAACAGCTCGCCATGGGCGAAGTTCACCACGTCCATGATGCCGAAGATGAGGGTCAGCCCCGAGGCGACAAGGGCCAGGATCATGCCCGTGACGATGCCGTTGACCGTCTGGATGGCGATGATCTCCCAGGGAATGCCGGCCAGCATGCTCACACTCCCAGGTATTGGTGGATCACGGGGTCGTTCACCGTGAGCTCGGAGGATTTCGCATGGTGGCGCACCGCGCCCTTCTCCATGAAATAGATGCGCTGGCTGGCCTCGAGCGTCAGAGGCACGTTCTGCTCGACCAGGAGAATCGCCACGCCCTCGCGATGCAGCACGTCGACGATCTGGCGGATCTGACCGACCATGCGCGGCATCAGGCCCTCGGTCGGCTCGTCGAGCAGGATGATCTTCGGCTCCAGCATCATGGCCCGGCCGATAGCCAGCATCTGCTGCTCGCCGCCCGACAGTGTGCCGCCGGCCTGGTTGCGCCGCTCCGCCAGGCGCGGGAAATATTCGAACAGCTTTGCCAGCAGCTCCTGCTTCCTGGCCTCCGTGACCCCCGCCCGGTCGAGACCGGTGCGCAGGTTCTCCATGACGGTGAGCAGCTTGAAGATGCGCCGGTCCTCGGGGACGTAGGCGATGCCCATCCGTGCGATGGTATGCGCGGGCAGCCCGGTGACGGGCTTGCCCTCAAACACCACCTTGCCCTGGCTCGGCGTGACGAGGCCCATGATGGTCTTGAGCGTCGTGCTCTTGCCGACGCCGTTGCGGCCGAGCAGTCCCACCACCTCGCCGGGCCCCACCGTCAGCGACACGCCGTGCAGGATGTGGCTCTTGCCATAGAAGGTGTGCAGGTCCTCGACCGTGACGAGGGGGGCCGAGGATGCCGCCGGAGATGTCGCGTGCGAGGTCATGTCTTCAGATAGACCTCCTGCACCTTCGGATTCTGCTGGATCTCGTCCGGGGTTCCCTCGGCCAGGACCTCGCCATAGTGCAGGACGGTGATGCGGTTCGCCAGCTCCATGACCACGTGCATGTCGTGCTCGACGATCAGGATCGTCAGGTCTTTGGCGATGCGCCGCACCAGCTGCATGGTGTCGTGCGTCTCGGCCGCGCTCATGCCCGCCGTCGGCTCGTCGAGACACAGCAGCTTGGGCTCGGTGGCAAGCGCGATGCCGATCTCCAGGTTGCGCTGCTCGCCATGCGAGAGGTTGGCGGCCAGCTCGTCGGCCTTGGCCGCCAGCCCGACCGCCTCGAGCACGGCAGCTGCCTTGTCCATCAGGTCGTGGAAATCGGCGTGGTGCTTGAGCATGCTCCAGGCGTGCCGGCGCGACTGTGCCGCGATGCGCGCGTTCTCGAGCGTGGAGGCGTTGGGCAGAATGTTGGTGATCTGATAGGAGCGCGCGATGCCCTGCTGCGAGATGCGGTTGGGCGGCAATCCCGTGATGTTCTGGCCGTCGAAGAGAACGCGCCCCGAGGTCGGGCGCACCACGCCCGTCAGGCAGTTGAAGAAGGTGCTCTTGCCGGCACCGTTCGGCCCGATGATGGCGCGAATCTCCCCGGGCTGGACCTCGAAGTCGACGCCGTTCAGCGCCATCAGGCCGCCGAAGCGGACGGTGAGCGCCTCCGTGCGCAGGAGGGGGGCGCCTCGTCCACCGGGGCCGGTCGCGGAAGACGGTTGAAGCGAAGGATCAGCGGTCACGTAAGCGTACTTGCGAGCCTGGCGGTTTTTTCGATCGGCACCGCCGGCCCACGGATGGGCCGGCGCGCCTGCTATGACGGACTATGCTGATCCGCTCAGGAGAACGTGCATGCCGACGGGAAGAAGGTCTTCTCCTTCGGCACCACCTCGACGATCTTGTGCTTACCGTCCTTGATCTCGAACAGGAACTCGCGCAGGAACGCCTGGTGGTCCTCCTTGCGGATCACCTTGTCACCCTGCGGGAAGTCGTCGCCTTCCTTCAGCTCGAGACCCTCCAGCGCCTCGATCAGCTTGCCCGTATCGGCGCGGCCGGAGAACTTCGACTTCTCCATGCCGATCTTGAGGGCGTTGAGACCCTCGTAGTTCGACTGCACGTAGCGGTCGGGCGCCGGGCCGGAGGGGTCGATCTCCTTCAGCCGCTTGGAGGCATCCTCGAAGAACTTCTTGTGGGCCTCGGTGTTGAGCGGCGCATCGAACACCGGGATGTAGCGGTTGATGCCGATGAAGCCCTCGATCTTGTTGCCGAGCGCGGGAAGGTTGGTCGACTCGGCAATCGAGCCGTCGCCCGCCCACTTGTACTTCTTCGTCAGGCCGAGATCGAACGCCTGGTTGCCGATGGTCACGCCGTCCTTGCCGAAGAAGATGCCGAAGAAGCCGTCGAAGTTGCCGGTGATCTTGGACAGGAACGGCGTCATGTCGGCGGTGCCGAGCGGAATGCCGGTGGTGCCCACCACCTCGCCCCCCGCCTTCTTGATCTGCTCGGCGTAGGCATCCTTGGTGGACTGGCCCCAGGAATAGTCGGCATAGGCGATGTGCCACTTCTTGCCGAGCTTGTTGACGAGATAGGGCGCGAACGCCACGGCCTGCGCCGGCGCGTAGTCGAACGGGCGGAACGTGTACTTGTTGCACTTGCTGCCGGTGATCGTCGTGTCGAGGCAGACCGTGATCATGTTGACGATCTTGGCTTCCTCCCACACCGGCATGCAGGCGAGGCAGACATTGGAAAGGAAACCGCCGCACTGGACGTCGATATTGTCCTCGACCACCAGCTTCTCGGCCTTGCGCTTGCCGACATCGGGCTTGGACTCGTAGTCCGCAACGATGAGCTCCACCGGCCGCCCGTTGATGCCGCCCGACTTGTTGATGCGATCGGCGGCCATCTGTACGCCGATGAGCGCCGTCTTGCCGCCGGACGCGGCCGCGCCCGACAGAGGCTGCAGGGTGCCGATCTTGTAGGGCTTGGCTTGTCCGAAGGCGGAGCGCCATGGCGCCGGCACCAGCATGGTGGCGCCAAGCGCACCGGCACTGGCCGCGCCATAGCCGATCAGCCGACGGCGCGTGACCTTGCCTCTGTACCAGAACCCTTCTTCGGCGTGTGGCGCCTTCTTGTCATCCGACATTGCCGAATCTCTCCCTTCGATCGTTGCAACCGAACTGTCGCGACGTGAAATGCTGATGTCTCAAGCAGCCTACCCGACCAATTTATAGACCGAGGCGACGTGTCCCAACAAGCGCGGTGCGCGGCGTGCAGTCACCTTTTCCGCGCAGGGTGAAATGCATTGCCGCGATGAGAATATGGGCGAGCGCGCCCAAGAAGGTGCCAGAACGGGTGATGGGCGCAGGCGATGCGCCCGCTTCGCCCAACGGCATGGCGCAATGCTCATTTGCCGAGCACGGCCGCCAGACTCCGGGGTCGGTACTCAACCTTGCTTAGTGTGGCCCCGCGCCGGTAAGCGGCGTGCTTGCCGAAGCGGGCCGCGGCGCTGGGGTGAACGCTCTCGTTGACGGACACCTCGTCGGCGGCCAGCTCGTTCGACCGCCAGCTGCCGATGAGTGTGCGGCGCAGCGGCGAGATGCCCTTGCGGTTCTGCTTGATCAGCCGCACGAACGGCAGCAGATGGCTCACCCGATACACGCCGTCCGACGTCGGCGACACCAGCTCGCCCAGCGGATCGGGGCTCGTGGTCTGGCGCAGCAGACCCAGGTCCAGGGCAAGAGTCGTCGTCTGCGAGATGCGCTCGGCCATCCAGAGCAGGGCGATGTCCGACAGCGCACAATTCTCGTAGCCGCCGCCGACGTTGGCATGGCAGCCGGGAAACCACACCTGCTCGATGATTTGACCCTTCGGGAGCTCGGCGCCGGGCTTTGCGGTCCAGAGCGTGGGGTTGAAGGGACCGCGCGGCTCGTCGATGGCGAGAGCGTGCAGGCCTACATCGACCGTCGGCGACAGCTGCGTGTCGTGGAACCCCAGCAATTCCCGGATGGCGCCCCGCCTGAGGAAGGGAATGCCGAGGTTGCCGACGGTATCCCAGACCGCGACGCATTTGACACGGGCCGGATAGCGAGACGCGGCACGCAATGCCTCCAGCTCGCCCGGCACCGCCGCGAGCTTGCTCTGCTCGTAGTAGGCCCACACGCGGCCCATCACTCCGGGCGCGGCCGACCTCTGGATGCCCAGCAAGGCGATGATGCCGGCGAGGCTGCGCGCCTCGAAGGCGCCGCGCGAGAAGCCGACGATGTAGATCTCGTCACCCTCCGCATAGTTCTCGCACAGGAAACGGTAGCCGCCGCGAATCCGGCTGCCGACCCCGAAGCCGATGGCGCCGACGGTGAATGCGAGCTGGCCCAGGCTCTTCTCGGTCGCGATGCCGAGCTCGTAGTGGACGAGCTGGGGTGTGCCGGCCGAATCGGCGGGCAGCACGGCGCGCTGGAGCTTGACGACGTTGGTGACGGCTTTGTCGTCCGGCTTGTTCCAAGTGCCGTCGAAGAAGCACACCAGTCGTTTCAACGTTTCCTCCCCCGGGCAGCCGTCGCCACGAACCTAGCCTATCGGGTGCCGGGGCCGACAGCCGCTTGTGGGGGTGGTCGTAAGCACGGCTGCAGCCTATTGTCGGCCGCGCAACAGGGGCTGAACGAGGCAAAGCCGTTGGACGACGCGGAGATGGCTGGGGTGGAGCTTGCGAGCCGGAGGGCCAGGTGCGCCCGTTCCTGACCCTTCACCACCCATCTGAAACCCGCCGTTACTACGATCAGGGCGTGTGGCGCGCGGACACCTTCCATGGCCTGCTCGCCCGCCATGCTGCCGAGCGCCCCGGCGCCATCGCCTTGCAGGACGGGCGCTCGGCGCTGAGCTGGTCCGAGCTGCAAGGCCGAGTCGACGGTTTCGCGGCCGAGCTCCGCGCCAGGGGACTTGCAGGCGGCGACCGCATTTCCATCTGGATGTCGAACCGCGCCGAGGCGATCGTCGCCTTTCTTGCCTGCGCCCGCGACGGGCTCGCCTGCAATCCTTCGTTGCACCGGACGTTCACCAGCGAGGAGATCGGTCAGCTGCTCGAGCGGCTGGGCGCTCGGGCGCTCGTGACCGAGCCCGGCTGGGGCGCGGACCGTGCCCGGACCGATCTCGATGCCGTGCTTGCGCGCATCCCGTCGATGGCGGCCGTCTATACCCCGGACAAATTTCCGGTGCACGCCACGCACCCGGTGCTGCCGTCCGGCGATCCGGACCGGGTCGTCTACCTGGCCTTCACGTCGGGCACGACGGGCAATCCCAAGTGCGTCATGCACTCCCACAACACGCTGCTCGCCAACGCCCGCGACCTCGTGCGTGACTGGGGCCATGGGCCGGACACCGTGCTGCTGAGCCTGTCGCCGCTCTCCCACCACATCGCCTGGGTCGGGGTGGCGCAGTGGCTGGTGGCCGGCTGCCGCTTCGTCACCAACGATCCGCCGGCCGGAACCAGCTCGCTGGACTGGATCATCGCGACGGGTGCCACCTACGTGATGGGCGTGCCGACGCATGCCATGGACGTGCTGGCGCAGCAGAAGGCCAGGAACATGGACAGGCTCGGCCGCGTGGCCGCCTTCTACATGGCCGGCGCGCCGATCCCTCCGTCGGTGGCGGCGGCATTCGTGGCGCAGGGCGTCAAGCCGCAGAACGTCTACGGCATGACCGAGGACTCCTCGCACCAGTACACCCACCCCAACGACGATACCGACACCATCCTGGCCACCTGCGGGCGGGGCGGTCCGGCCTACTCCGTGCGCCTGTTCGATCCCGCCGACCGCGACCGGTCGGTTGCGGCGGGCGAGGTGGGCGAGATCGGGGGCCGTGGCGGCGCACTCATGCTCGGCTACTTCGACAACCAGGCGGCGACCGAGCAGAGCTTCAACAGGGACGGCTGGTTCATGTCGGGCGATCTCGGCGTGCTCGACGAGCGCGGCAACTTGAAGATCGTCGGCCGCTCCAAGGACGTGATCATCCGCGGCGGCCACAACATCCACCCCGCTCACATCGAGGCGCTGGCGCTCCGCCATGGCGAGGTGACGCGCGTCGCCTGCTTTGCCGTCGCGGACGAGCGACTGGGGGAGCGGGTGTGCATCGCCATCTCCGGCAGCGCAGCTGCCCAGGACTTGCTGGCCCACCTCGACCGCGAGGGTCTCTCCAGATACGACATGCCGGAGTATTTCCTGGCACTGGAGGAGTTCCCCCTGACCGCCAGCGGCAAGATCCTCAAGCGCGAGCTGGCCGAGATGGCCAAGCGCGGCGAGATCGCGCCCCAGCCTGTCGGCTTCCAAGCGAAGTGAGAGGCAGACCTGCAGGCTATGGGCCTTGACCGGGTCGAGTCCCGACAGCCAAAGTGCTTCTCACAGCGCCGAACCCGTCGAAGCGCGGCAGTGTGGGCCTGCAACTCGGCCCTTCGACAAGCTCAGGATTGGATTGGTGCACATCGGGCACCGGTCTCGGGAGGTGACACCATGGCGATGCGCAAGACGTACGTCCCCCACGGCGTCATTCCCGCCGTGCTGCTGCCCTTCAATGCCGATCTCTCCATCGACGAGGCGAGCTTCCGCAAGCATCTGCGCGACGTGGCCGCAACCGACGGCATCTCCGCCATCACCATCAACGCGCACTCCACCGAGGTCGCTTCCTGCACGTTCGAGGAGCAGCGGCGGGTTCTCGAGATCACGCAGGACGAGGTCGGCAGCAGGCTGCCGCTCGTCAACGGCGTGTGGGCCGACGGCAGCATCGAGGCGGCGCGCATCGCCCGCATGGCGACCGAGGGCGGCGCCTCCGCGCTGCTGGTGTTCCCGCCGGCGCCGTTCACGCTCGGCCAGTCGCCGGCCATGGCGATCGCCCACTTCAAGCGCATTGCCGACGCCAGCGACCTGCCGCTGATCGTCTTCCAGTACCCGCTCAGCACCGGCCAGGGATATCCCAAGGACACGCTGCTCAAGCTGTGCGAGGAGGTGCCGACCATCCGCGCCATCAAGGACTGGATCGGCAACGTGCAGCATCACGAATGGCACATCCGGACGCTGCAAGGCCTGCCGCGGCCGGTGAACGTGCTTTCCACGCACAGCGCGTGGCTGTTTTCCTCGCTGGTGCTCGGCTGCAACGGCCTGCTCTCGGGCAGCGGCAGCGTCATCCCCGACCTGCAAAGTGCGCTGTTCACGGCGGTGCAGGGCAACGATCTGGCCGAGGCCAAGCGCCTCAATGACCGCATCGAGCCCCTGATGCGTGCTTTCTATGCCGACCCGTTCGTCGACATGCACAACCGCATGAAGGAGGCGCTGGTGCTGCTCGGCCGCATCCCCCGCGCCTACGTGCGCCCGCCGCTGGTGAAGATCGCGCGGCCGGAGATCGCCCGCATCCGCGAGGCGCTGATCGCCGCGGGCCTGCTCGACAAGGAAGCCGGCCGCGACGCGGCCTGAGGGGGAATCAAGATCGTGGCCGCCGGCATCCTGTCCGTCTTCAACGACTGCGCGCCCGAGGGCATGGAGCACTTCGAGCGCTGGTACATCCGCGAGCACCTGCAGGAGCGCGTGGGCGTGCCGGGCTTCCGCTTCGGACGGCGCTACGAGCTGGTCTCCGGCGGCGACCGGCGCTTCTTCGCCTTCTACGAGGTGGAGACGCCCGGCGTTCTCGCCTCGCAGGCCTACGTGGAGCGCCTCAACGCGCCGACGCCATGGACGACGGAGTCCATGAAATACTTCCGCAACATGGTGCGCACCGTCTGCGATCTGCGCGCCGCCAGTGGTGACCTGATCGGCTCGCATGCGGTCGTGCTGCGCGCCGATGGCGTCATGGCCCCGACGTCCGCAGCCGGCGATCTGGTGCGCAGGCTCGCCGCCGAGGACGGCGTCGCCAGGGTGCAGCTATGGACGGCCTCCGCGGGCCAGACTCCATCGGACACCGCCGAGATGAAAAGCCGTGGCAAGGATCAGCTCGCGGCGGGTGCGCTGGTGGTGGAGGCCATCCGCCGCGCGGACGCAGAACGCGTCGCCGTGAAGGTGGCGGACCAGCCGCCGGCCGAGCTCGGCATCTCCGGCCCGAGTGTGGTCGGCATCTATGCGCTGCTGTGCGTCTATCCGGGCGCGGGGGCACTGACCGTCGCGTAGGGCGCAAAAGGCGGCAGCCGCATTGCGCCGGGCGCGGGCAGATCGGTGCAACGCGCTGCGCTTTTGCACCCTACCGGTGCCGGCGGCGATACCACAGCGCCATCGCTTCCATGGCGAGGAAGGCAACGAGGCCCGCGCCGAGCATCACGGCCTCGCCGGCCCCATAGCCCCAGCGCTCGACAATGAGCGCAAACGCGGCCGGCGACAGCGCGGCGAGCAGCAGGTAGGGGGTGGCGAGGATGCCCAGGACCTCGCCGTAGCCCTTGGGCCCGAAAAGGGCGAGCGGGACCGCGCCGCGCACGATCGTGACGAGGCCGTTGGCAACCCCGAAGAGCATCGTGAAGGCGAACGCCGACCAGAAGCTCGCGCCACCCAGCATCAGCACGATGAAGGACGCGGGCATGAAAGCGACCGAGATGCGGCCGAGGTTGAGCGGCTTCAGGTTGCGGCCGAGCACGATCTCCCAAACCCGCCCCGCCACCTGGGCAACGCCCTTGAGCGAGGCCAGGAACACGGCCGTCGCCAGCGCCAGCCCGCTCGCCTCCAGGATCGGCACCAGGTGGACCGCGAGCGCACCCATGACGACGGCGCTCGATGCGCCGATCAGTCCGAACAGCACCATGCCGATGGTGCGGGCCGATCCTTCGAGCGGCGGCTCGGCGGGTCCAGATGTTCCAGCGGCCGGCGCGCCGTCGGACGGCGCCGCGGGCTCGGGGTCCCGCCGCGCCAGCCCGAACCAGTGCAGAGGCAGGCAGACGATGAGGTTGATGGCGGCGAACACCATGAGCGTATTGCGCCATCCGAGGCTGGCGTTGAGCTCGTAGCCGATGGGCCAGAACACGCTCGAGGCAAATCCGCCGAACAGGGTCAGGTACGAAATGGCGCGGCGGCCGCGCGACGGCGCCACCTGCACGAGAGCAGCGAATGCTGCGTCGTAGAGGTTCATGCGCATGGCGAGCCCGAGAAAGGCCCAGGCGGCGAGATAGGCATACGGGTGGGTCACCTGCGCAAGCGCAACGAGGCCCACGGCGATCAGCACCGACCCGGCGCTCATGACCAGCCGGCCGCCGCGCTGATCGATCCAGCGGCCGACCGCCGTCGACGCGGCGCTCGAGACGAGAAGCGCGACGGTGAGGCCGGCGAACACGAGGCTCTGGCTCCATCCCGTGTCCGCGGCGATCGGCTTGCCCAGCACGCCCAGGGCGTAGAGGGTGGTTCCCCAGGCCGTGATCTGCGTGAAACCGAGGGCGACGACCGCTTGGGTGACGGGATCGCGCGCAAACGCGCTCAAAGCCCCGCCCGTGCCTGTCTGTCGCATTCGCACTGCGTCGAGCCGCTCCCTGCTGCCTCGCTACTGTCATACCTGGGGTTGCCCGATGTATCCAGCCGTGCGGCGCGCCCGTGCCGGAGCTCCAATGCTACTGGACGCCGCGCGCGTGCCACCCGATATTCGCGATGCCCGGTTTGTCATGGTCGAGCTTGTCCCGACCATCCATCCAACCGCATGCTCCGGCGTTCTTGGATGGCTCGATCCTCGGGACAAGCCCGAGGATGACTTCGTCAGTTCGAACGGGGACGCCAGGCGGCACGGTGATTTTGGTGCGATTGAGACCGAGAAGCTCGTTTGGCCATCCAGTCCCTCGCGATGGTGCGGGCGTCTCGATCATCACAGGGGCGAGGAGGCCCTTCGGTTGAGCGACAAGAAGGACGAGGAGGGGAACCGTCTCGCCGCCCGGGCTGCGCGCTACGTGCGGGTCGGCACCAACGTCGGCGCCGTCGCGGCCCGCGTCGCCGGCCAGCGTCTGTTCGGACTCGACAGCGACGAGGGCAAGAACGCGGCGGCGCTGGCCGCGGCGCTCGGCGGCCTCAAAGGCCCCATCATGAAGGTGGCGCAGCTGCTCGCCACCATCCCGGAGGCGCTGCCTGCGGAGTACGCGCAGGAGCTGTCGCAGCTGCAGTCGCAGGCGCCGCCCATGGGGCCGGCCTTCGTGCGCCGGCGCATGGTGGCCGAGCTCGGCCCGGATTGGGCCCAGCGCTTCAGGAGCTTCGATCAACAGCCGGCGGCCTCGGCCTCGCTGGGACAGGTGCACCGCGCCCTCGGCCACGACGGACAGGCATTGGCCGTCAAGCTGCAGTACCCCGACATGCAGTCGGCGGTGGAGGCCGACCTCAATCAGCTCAAGGTGGTGTTCGCGCTGCACGCGCGCATGAACCCGGCCGTGGAGACGGGCGAGGTCCTGAAGGAGATCACGGCGCGCCTGCGCGAGGAATTGGACTACGGCCTGGAGGCCCGCCACACCGCGCTCTACGGCGCAATCTTTCAGGACGCAAGCAACATCCGGGTGCCGCGCGTCTTGCCGGAGCTGTCGACGAAACGACTGCTCACCATGACGTGGCTCGAAGGCCGGCGCCTGATGGACTACAAGGCGGCGCCGCTCGAGCACCGCAATACCATTGCGCGGGCCATGTTTCGCGCCTGGTGGTTTCCCTTCTCCCACTACGGCGTGATCCACGGAGATCCGCATCTTGGGAACTACACGATCTTCGAGACAGGAAAGCCCAACGGCGGAACGCAGCCCGGCGAGCCGGCCGGCATCAACCTGCTGGACTACGGCTGCATCCGTACCTTCCCGACGCCGTTCGTGCAGGGTGTGATCGATCTCTACACGGGCCTGCTCACCGGCAACCGCGACCTCGTGGTTCACGCCTACGAAACCTGGGGCTTTGCGGGGCTCTCCAACGAGCTGATCGAGACGCTGAACATCTGGGCGCGCTTCATCTATGGCCCCCTGCTCGACGACCGCGAGCGCGAGATCGCCGACGGCACGACGCCCGGCCAATACGGGCGCAAAGAGGCGTTCACGGTGCACAAGGCGCTGAAGGAGAAGGGCCCGGTGAAGGTGCCGCGCGAGTTCGTGTTCATGGACCGGGCCGCCATCGGGCTCGGCGGCGTCTTCCTGCACCTGGGCGCCAGGCTCAACTGGCACAACATGTTCAACGATACGATCCGGGGTTTCGTTCTGGAGGACGTCGGTGCGCGGCAGCGGGCAGCCTTCGCGGCAGCCGGCGTGCCGCTGCCCGTGGTAGGCTGACGACGATGCTCTACACAGTGGGACTGAAGGCAAAAGGCAAGTCGGACCACATGGTGGTGGAGGCCGAGGACGCCCTCGTCGCCGCCCTCAAGGTCAAACTTGCGCAGCCGGACGCAGAGATCATGTACGTCCGTCGGGCGAACCGCCGGGGCGACGCGCGACATCCGCCTCATAAGCTGCACAAGGGATCGTAAGGTCGGACATGGCCAAGCAGGGCAAGATCAGGGTCGGCATCGGCGGGTGGACGTTCGAGCCCTGGCGCGGGGTGTTCTATCCCAAGGGTCTGCCGCACGCGAAGGAGCTGGAATACGCCAGCCGTCAGCTCACGACCATCGAGATCAACGGCACGTTCTATCGCACGCAGACGCCCGCCACGTTCGCCAAATGGGCAGGCGAGGTACCGGAGGGCTTCGTCTTCTCCGTGAAAGGCCCGCGCTATGCGGTCAACCGCAGCGTGCTGGGAGAAGCGGGCGACTCCATCAAGCGCTTCCTCGATTCCGGCCCGCTGGAGATGGGCGACAAGCTCGGCCCCTTCCTGTGGCAGTTCGCGCCGACCAAGAAGTTCGATGCCGGCGACTTCGGCAAGTTCCTGGAGCTGCTGCCCGTGAAGCTCGATGGCCGCAAGCTGCGTCATGTCGTGGAGGTGCGCCACCCCTCCTTCTGCAGCCCCGAGTTCATCGCCCTGGTGCGTGAGTTCGAAACGCCCGTCGTGTTCGCCGAGCACGCCAAGTACCCGGCCATCGCCGACTCGACCGGCGACTTCATCTACGCGCGTCTGCAGAAGGGCGAGGACGACATCCCGACCGCCTATCCGCCCAAGGAGATCGCGGCCTGGACCAAGCGCGCCGAGACATGGGCCAAGGGCGCAGCACCCGCCGACTTGGCCCTCACCGATCCGGCCAAGAAAGCCAAGACCGCCCCGCGCGACGTGTTCGTCTACTTCATTCACGAGGGCAAAGTCCGCGCCCCTGCCGCCGCCATGGCCATGATCGAGCGACTTGGTGCGTAGGGCGCAAAAGGCGGAGCCGCATTGCGCCGATGCGGCGGTAGATCGGTGCAATGCGCTGCGCTTTTGCACCCTACGGGGTCAGCGGACGCGCCACACGGCTCGCAGGGCCTTCAGCTTGTTGCGCCAGCCCAGCGCGCGTAGGGCGTAGGGCGCAAAAGGCGAAGCCGCGTTGCGCCGATGCGACGGTAGATCGGTGCAATGCGCTGCGCTTCTGCACCCTACGGGGTCAGCGAACGCGCCACACGGCTCGCAGGGCCTTCAGCTTGCTGCGCCAGCCCGCCTGCTCGTCGGAGAGAGCATCGAGGAACTCCGACAGGCGGCGCGATTTGAGCACTGTGTATAAGGTGAGAGCCGAGGTCGCGCAGAGCACGAGAATGAACGCCGTGATGCGCCAGTCGGCCGGCTGCTCGGCCCATGCGAATACGTTCATGCCGAGAAAGCCGGTGGTGACCGTACCGATCAGCCCGAAGGTCGTAACCACCGTCAGGCGCACCACTGTCTCGTTCTGCCGGCGCATGGCCTCGACCTCGAGGAAGTTGCCCATGTCCTGCAGCTCCTCCCGGATCTCTCGATAGAGCGCGTCGAGGCCGAGATGCTGCCGCGCCAGGCCGAAGAGCTCGCGCGCCTGGGCCTGGTTGGAGATCTCGTGGAACCAGTAGCGATGCTCGAAGCGCAAGAAGTTCTCGACCGCGTCGCGGATGTTGCGCCGGAAGGCGCGGCTGGTCTCCGCGTCATCGACGTCGAGCCGGCTGACGGCGGCCACCAGCCGGTCGGAGAACATGTGCAGCGAGGCCTTGTGGAAATGGGCGACGAGGAAGAGCAGGAAATGCTGGTGCCGGAAGCGGCCGAGAAAGCCGCCGTCACTGTTCATGAAAAAGCGGTCCTTGGCATGGCCGACCACGACCATCGTGTGGCCCGTGCACATGAATCTGGTCCCCGTCGACGGCAGGCTGAGACGCGCGTCGCCGTAGCGGTCGTTGCAGAACCGCTCCTCGAACCTGGAAAGATAGCTTTCCGAGTACGGCAGCTCCGAGGAGGCGCCGGGCTCGTTGCCGATGCCGAGGCGGATCAGATCGGCACGCGTCAGTCCGCTGCAATCCTCCATGGCAAAGAACGCCATGTAGGGCATGCGATAGTACTCGAGCTGGCGATAGCGGACCGGGCCACGCTTGTCGCTGTGGTGCAGGACCATGGGTGCCAGAAGGTATTCCCAGTGCGCCGCCACGGCTGGTGCGCGATGCTTGCACACGAATGCCAGGTACTTCTCCCGCTTCTCGTAGTCGGAGGCGGCCAGAACCTCGCCCTCGCGCGACAGCCACTCGACGAGCCATGGACAATGCCCGCCGCGCCGATCGGCCTCCCAGTAGGCCGGATAGGCTCGGCCGAAGCGGAAGACGGCCTCCTGGGCAACGCTCAACTCCAAGTCGTCGGCCGCAACCTCCAGCGCCAGAATGGCGATGTCGACGTCGAAGAAGAAGTAGAGGTCGGCGTGGACGATGCGCAGCTCGATCGGCGCGTCGCCGCGCGAGAGCGTCACCCGTGCCTTGGCGATCGCGGTCTGCCGCATGGCCTTGATGGGGCTCTCGCCGTAGATGCGCCGCACCGCCTTGCCGACGCCCTGGCCGTAGAGGAAGCGCTGGACCGGCGGCAGGAACGTGACGAACTCGTTGTAGTGCCGCTCCTGGAACTCCGTCGGGTCGCCGAACTCGTCGTCGACCTCGCGCCATGACCCGCTCTGGGCGAGATGCTCCCAGTGCTGCAGCTTGCTGCCTTCCTCGAGCGGCAGCAGCTGGACCGGCCACAGGAGGATCTGGCGCAAATGCCGGACCCGGGTCCCCGTCGCCTCCGCCTCGCGCGCGGTGTCGGGCAATTCTTGCTGCATGGGTCGCGCCCCTGCTCGGATCGCCTGCTCTGGCTGCTCGCCGACCCGGCGGCCGGACGGCTGCCTGGGCCGAGTGTATACGATCGTGCCTCTATGTGCCCGCTTTGAGCGGTCCTTGGGTCCGTGATCTATGCAGCGACCTGCGGAACGATCGGCAGGACCGGCCGCGCCGGGGCGAAGCTCTCCGCCTGCGCCATCGCCCAGGCATCCCGGAAGCGCGGATCGCCGGTGCCCGACAGCAGCTCGCCCGGCTCCAGGAAGCGATAGACGTCGGCAAACGTCTCCACGCGCTCGGCCGTGATCCGGCGCATGAAGTGATGCGGACGCAGCTCGCGCGGATGCTCGAGGCCCGCGGCCGCGACGAGCTCGCCCAGCGCCTTGACCGACTCCTTGTGGAAGTTGGCGACGCGGACCGACTTGTCCGACACCACCACGGCGCGCTGGCGCGTGGCGTCCTGGCTCGTCACGCCGGTCGGGCAGTGCCCGGTGTGGCATTGCTGGGCCTGGATGCAGCCGACGGCGAACATGAAGCCGCGGGCCGCATTGCACCAGTCGGCGCCGAGCGCAAGGACACGGGCCATATCGAAACCGGTGACGATCTTGCCGGAGGCGCCGATCTTGATCCGGCCGCGCAGGTTCGCCCCTACCAGGGCGGAATGGGCGAACGTCAGGCCGTCGCGCAGCGGCATGCCCAGGTGGTCCATGAACTCGAGGGGTGCCGCGCCGGTGCCGCCCTCGGTGCCGTCCACCACGATGAAGTCGGGCGTGATGCCGGTCGCCAGCATCGCCTTGACGATGGCCAGGAACTCCCAGGGATGCCCGACGCACAGCTTGAAGCCGGCCGGCTTACCGCCCGACAACCGCCGCATCTCGCCGATGAATCGCATCAGCTCGATGGGCGTTGCGAATGCGGAATGCCGCGCCGGCGACAAGCAGTCCCGGCCCTGCGGCACGCCGCGGATGCGGGCGATCTCGGCCGTCACCTTCGCCCCGGGCAGCACGCCGCCGTGGCCCGGCTTGGCGCCCTGCGAGAGCTTGAGCTCGACCATCTTGATCTGCGGATGGGCGGCAACGGCAGCGAATTTGTCGGGCGAGAAGGTGCCGTCGTCGTTGCGGCAGCCGAAGTAGCCTGACCCGATCTCCCAGATGATGTCGCCGCCGTGCTCCTCATGATACGGGCTGAAGCCGCCTTCGCCCGTGTCGTGCGCGAAGTCGCCCAGCTTCGCTCCCTTGTTGAGCGCGCGCACGGCGTTCGCCGACAGCGAGCCGTAGCTCATGGCGGAGATGTTGAAGACGGACGCGGAGTAGGGCTTGGTGCAATCCGGGCCGCCGACCATGATACGGAACGGCTCGTGCGCGCACGCCTTGGGCGCGATGGAGTGGTGCAGCCACTCGTAGTGCGGCTGGTAGACGTCGTACTGCGTGCCGAAGGGCCGCTTGTCGAGCGCCCCCTTGGCGCGCTGGTAGACGATGGCCCGCTTGTCCCGCGGGAAGGGCGTGCCGTCCTTGTCGTCTTCGAAGAAGTACTGGCGCATCTCCGGCCGGATCTTCTCGAACAGGAAGCGCAGGTGCGCGGTGATCGGGTAGTTGCGCAGGATGGCGTGCCGGGGCTGCAGCAGGTCGCGCACGCCGAGCAGCGAGAAGAAGCCGAAGAGGGCAAGGGGGGCGGTCAGAAGCCCGATGTGGCCGGGATACTGCCAGGCCAATCCCGCGGACGACGCGAAGCCGACGAAGGCGACACCCAAGAGCATGTAGCGCAACTTGAGCGGTAGCAGCAGCAACCACATGGTCGTTTCCCCACTGGACGATCGATTGTCTTCCTCGCCCTTTCTCATACAGCCGGCTTTGTTTCAGTTTCGCGAAGGCTGGCGCCAAACCAGGCGGTTTTGACGCGATCTGCGCTCGCACCCACCCCATTGATCCCTGCCGTGACGATCCGTTCCGGTCGCGCCCGGGCCACAGGGGCCGGTTTCTCCGCCAGCCAGCGGTTCGCCGGCACTGCCTTTGCCATGGGAGTGCCGTAGGGTGCAGGTGCAAGGTTCGCGGCAAGCACCTGGGGTGGCCTTCCCATGCAGTCCTGGCCGGTTGGCGCGTTGCCTGCGCTCATCATCGTTGCGCAGGCAACGGCCGGTGCGCCGGCGCTGGCTCAGACCCTCGACGTCAAGCTGCTGGACGTGAAGCAGGGCCACCTGGAGCTGGGGCTGGACAATTCGGTGCTGCTGGGCCTGCGACGCGGTGCCAATCTCAACCACAGTGCGCACGACCAGAGTCTCGACTACGGCGTGCGCGACTGGTGGCGGCTGTCGGGGGTGGTGAAGCTCGAGAACCCGGACGACCCCGACTTCCGCGTCGCCCGGACGGCGGTGGAGAATATCTTTGTGCTGAGGCCGGTCGACGACAAGCGCCCGTTCGACCTCGGCGTCGGCTGGTTCGCCGCGGTGGACGCCTCGCTCAACCCGCATACGACGAACACCGCATTCTTCGGGCCGATCATAACGCTGGCGGCGCAGAAGCTGTCGTTCACCGCCAACCCGTTCCTGGAACGCAACTTCGGCCGCAACAGCGTGGAGGGCATTGCCTTCACCTACGGCTGGCAAGCCAAGTATGAGGTCGGCGACGGGTTCGCCGTCGGCATCGAGGCGTACGGCCGCATCGAGCACCTGGGCGATCCGCCGCCCTGGTCGGAGCAGGAGCATATAATCGGCCCCGTGGTCTACGCCGAGATCCCCCTGGGGCGTGACTTCAAGATTGCGCCCGACATCGGCGTCCTGTTCGGCCTCACGCGGGCGACCCCGGACGTCGCCCTCAAGCTCAACGTCGGCATACCCCTGCATCAGCAGCGGCGCGGCCGTTGACTGCGGCTCCCGCGGCGGGCGCCGAACCTGCCGCAATGCAGCGATCGCCAACCTTGTCGGCCCGCGGGCGAGGGCGTAACCTTGCGCAAAACACGCGGCACGACCGATCGGCAAACGAGAACGGGGGCACGACAGGGACATGCTCAGGCGGCTGAGGGGATTCTATAGAGCGCTGCTCGTACTTGCGCTCCTGGTCTCGGGCGCGGGTTGGGTCATCGACGCAGCCCATGGCGGCGAGGTGCGCCTCGCGGCGCTGGAAGGCTCGCGGCCGCTGTTCAAGGTGCCCGAGCCCACCGGGCCCCTCACGCCGTTGCCGAAGGCCGCGCAGGCACGCTGCCCGGGCGGGCAGCTGGTGTTCCTGTCGCGCGCCTGCGGCTGCAACGGCGCCTGCTGCCTGTGCTCGCGCCAGACGCCCTATCTCAACCACTGCACCTGCCGTTGCGAGGCGACCCCAAGTCCCTGTGCGCAGGGCCACAGCGCCGGGCGGCCTTGAGCGCCTGGGCGCGCGCCTCCACCTGCTCGCCTAGTCGCACCCCTTGAGCCCGCCGTCGGCGTCCGCCCGTCCGGCCGAGAGGTGGTTGGCGATCTCGATAGGCAGCAGGCTGTTCTGCGTCAGGTATTCGCGCGCCAGCTCGAGCTCCTCGTCCAAAGGTGCGTCCTGGGAGGCCGGCACGCTCGGCTGGAAGCAGCGTCCCTTGCTGTGCCGCTCGATGATGCTGCGCATGCCGTTGGACAGCTGCCAGCCGAGCGGCAGCTTGAAGTACTCGTAGTTGAGCCTCGCCACCTGCGGCGGCGGGGAGGCGCAGTGGATCGCGACGCCGGCCGTGAGCTGTGTCTCGATCATGACCTGCGGCCTCACGGGCGGGCAGTCCACGGCGAGATTGTAGTCGCGCATGTTGTTGTAGGCGATGTAGCCGCGCCGCTCGCGCGTGAGCAGCATGGTGCGCAGGGGCGGCGTCACCTCGTCGATGCTGGTCAGCGCGCCGGCGGGCGGGCGGACGCTGCCGATGACGATGACATGCACGGCGATGTAGGGGTCGGTGTCGCTGGCATCCTTCGGCTTGACCTCGAACTGGCGAAGCGCGTTCCTCACCATGGCGAGCGCCTCGACGCCGGAGCCCTCGAAATAGGCGCCGTCCACGAGCGCGAGGCCGGTATCGCCGATGGTGGCGACCGGCAGGATCCAGGGAAAGCGGCCGCTCAAGCCGACCGCGGAGCCCAGCGTCAGGTCCTTGTCGGTCGGGAAGCCCGGCACAAGATGCAGCTGGCCGGCCTCGTTGATCACGTTCGCGTCCGAGCCCATGGGCGTGACCACCACCTGCCGCCCGTCGTTGACGCTGGTGGTGTTGAGCATCAAGGCGGGCCCGGCATCGTCGGAGCGCCAGTGGCTGAGGAAGGGGGCGGCGAACGGATTGCTCGCGCTGCCCTCGACCTGCGCCCACGCGTATTCGATGCTCTCCTCCAGCGCGCGCCCCCGGCTGAACTGCGGCACGAGCAGCGGCCGAGGCAGGAAGATCTGCAGGAAGTCCGCAAAGAACGCGCGCGCGACGATCGGCGCCAGGAAGTCCTGGTTGAGGATCTTCTGCACCTTCTGCTGGAACTCGGTAGAGCCCACCTTGCACGGCTCCCAGGGGCCGTTGCGGGCGTGCTTCTTGGCAAGGCTGGAGAACACCGAGGCGCCGAGGCTTCCCCCCGACACGCTGCTGATCGCGAACACGTGCTGGGCAAAGTTGGGGCAGACATCCTGCAGGCGCGCCAGAACGTTGGCTGTGAACTGCGCGGCATAGAGGCCGCCGCCCTCGGCTGCGACCAGATAGACCGGATAGGGTACGTTCTTGTATGCGTCCTTGTCCTTGCGATCGCGATACCAGTCCAGCAGCGCATACTGCACCTGGACCAGTCCGACGCCCTTGCGCGGCGTATCCACGAAACGGGCCTGGTGCGTGGTTCCGCCGTCGAAGAGCGCCAGCCCCAGCAGCCACAGGAGGATCAGAAACACGAACGGCACGCCCAGGCGGTCGGACCACGACTGCAGCAGGCTGAGCGCCACCAGCAGAACGCAGAGGAAGATGAGAAAGATGGCGAGCGATCCAAGCCCCTGCGAGAGGGGAACCGAGACGGTCGGAAAGAGCGCCATGCCGACCATGGCGGCGGCGACAGCGAGGAAGATGATCTGCCAGAACGGATGGAACGCATAGCCCGGAGGCTGCCGATGCGTGGCACCGCGGCGGCGCCACGCATCGATCAGGGGGAGCAGGAGGAACAGGACGCCGGCACCAGCCAAGGCCGCGGCCGCAAGGATGAGCTCGCGGCGGGTATTGCTCATGGCCGCCAGCGTCTTGTCGATCTCCTCGTCGATGCCCTTGGGTTGCGGCAGCTCGGAAGCGGTGAGGAATATGCCGCCCGCGACGGCGGCCAGCACCAGCCCGCCGCAGATTGCCGGGCCCCACTTCAGACACGTCCGCAGGAAGGCACCCTCATCGGCCGCATTCGCCTCCCGCACGAGGGCGCGATGGCGGCCGGTTCGGTAGGTCAGATAGGCGGCAAGCAGGAGAAGCAGCACGGTGGCCGCGATCTGCGGCCAGTTCTTGTTTTCTGCAAGCGTGCGATAGAGGTCCCGCACCTGGGGCGGAATTGCCAGCGTGATGAAGGCGAGGATCGGCGCGAGCAGGCACATGCGCAGCACGCGAAGCGCCTCGAAGGTCTGCTCCGACCAGGGTTGCTGCCACGAATCGGGCCGCTGGGCCCGCACGTCAGCTCGTGCCTCCGATTGCACGGGGCGCCTCCCTCGAACGCGACTGCCCACCTCGTCCCGCGCGCTGCAGCCAAGCCCCTCGCGAGCCCCTTCGCATCACGGACATCCGACTGCAACACGGGGCAGCCTATCGCAGGTTATCCGCGCAAGCCAGCGGCGACCGTGTCCCTTGCCAAGCGCTGTCGTGCGGCGCGCCAGACCGCCAAATTCTTTGCCACCACATTGTGGTACACTGAAGGACCAACCAACTGACCTATGCTGCCTGCGGGGAGCCTTCGGCATGCGTCGGAATTTGTTCTTCCTGTTGGTTTTTGGCGTGGCAATGGCCACGAATGCGGCGCGGGCCGAGGATCCGAAGCGCTTGGCGTTGCTGATTGGCAACCAAGGCTACACGGAGCAGGTCGGCCGATTGAAGAATCCACACAATGATGTCGATCTGATCGAGGCCTCTCTCAAACGCCTCAATTTCAAGGTGACCGTCCTGAAGGACGCGAACTATAAGACCATCGATATCGAACTGAAGCGCTATGTCACCGCCGTGCGCAGGGCCGGAACTGCGGCGGTCAGCTTCTTCTACTATTCCGGGCATGGAGTCGCTAATCCAGAAACTCAAATGAATTATTTGATACCGGTGGATGTCACCGACGCCAGCACTGAGAACATTTGGTACGAGTCCTTTCAGCAAAGCAAAATAATCGACATGCTGGCCAAGCAAGCACCGAGCGCGACGCACTACGTCGTCTTCGATGCCTGCCGAAACGAGCTCAAGCTTGCGGGCGTGGCGGCCAAGGCAGTCGGCACGCAGAAGGGCTTCGTGCCCGTCCACGACACGTTTGGCCTGCTGGTGGCCTACTCGACGGCCCCCAAAGAAACGGCATCGGACGTCGGTGTCGGTAGCGGCCCATATGCAAAGGTTCTGGCTGAGGAATTGCTGAAGCCTGGGGTGGAAGCGGTAAGCATGTTTCGAAACGTGCAGCTCAAGGTCAAGGCTTCAATTGGCCAGGACCCCTGGCTGTCGTTCCCATCCCTGCCCGCGGTCTACCTGGCCGGCAACGGCAACGCGCAATCATCGCCAACGGCGTCGCGGCCTCTCGAGCCATCACGCTCCGAGATTGCCCAGCTCTGCCAGTCCGTGGCGGCCATGACCAGCCAAGCCGTCGTCCGCTCTCTACTTGAGACTTACAAGGGAACGCCGATGGAGCGGTGCGCCGCCGCTCGCCTCGACGAGCTCCAGAAGATCGAGGATGCCAGGAAACAAGCGGTGACGGCGCCAACCCCACCGGCGCCGAGGCCGAGCGAGGAGAGTGAAACGAAACGTCGCGTCGAGGCCGAGCGTCAGCGTCTCGAGAGTGAACGAGCCCGGCGCGAGGAGGAGCGCGCAAGAGTGCAGCCGACTCTGCCTGCCTGCCCGGACAAGTTTTCCGCCTTCAGAGGCAGCTCCGGCGAGCTCTCGTGCCATTGCGCTATGGGAGCCTTGAAGGGGTATGTCTGGGGCACGGATACGTACACCGATGATTCGTCGATATGCGCCGCGGCACGTCATGCCGGGGTGGTCGCAGATGCCGGAGGACCGGTGCGCCTTCGCGCGGCCGGCGGACGGTCGAGCTATCAAGGCTCCACTCGCAATGCCGTCTCCAGCTCGAATTGGCAGCAATGGGACGGGAGTTTTGTTTTCACAACCCCGATCATTAGCGGCAGTACGACCTCGGCCGCCCCTTCATCGCAGGCGGCTTGCCCCGCCGATGCAAAGGCATTCAGGGGGTCGGGACAGAAGCTCAGTTGCCATTGCCCGGCCGAGGCGATCACGGGAACGATCTGGGGTTCGGGCGTCTACACCGACGATTCCTCGATTTGTCTTGCGGCCGTGCATTCCGGCGTCATTGGCAAGAGCGGCGGGACGGTCTCGATGGTCGCGCTTCCCGGCCAGGCGAGCTACCCGGGCAGCACCAAGAATGGCGTCAAGGCCTTGAGCTACGACAGGTGGCACGGCAGCTTTCGCTTTGAGAATTAGAGTCGTTCCCGATCAACTCTGCGC